>Ga0265780_10004101_pt1 | contig 18929 bp, 13 predicted proteins | sample P1T30metagenome_FD_192432 | JGI IMG/M metagenome (GOLD analysis project Ga0265780, IMG submission 192432) | Plant litter microbial communities from East Loma Ridge, Irvine, California - P1 T30 | ecosystem: Environmental > Terrestrial > Plant litter > Unclassified | place: USA: California...
CGGGCCGGGGCGGGCCTGGCGGCCGGGGCGGCGGCGCGCGTCACGAGGCGTTCTTCGATACGGAAGGCGCCCACGGTGCGCGCCAGGGTCGAGGCTTCCTGCTGCAGCGACTGGGCCGCGGCCGAGGCTTCCTCGACCAGGGCCGCGTTCTGCTGGGTGGTCTGGTCCATCTGGGCAATTGCCTCGTTCACCTGCTCGATGCCGGCGGTCTGTTCCTGGCTGGCGGCGGTGATCTCGGCCATGATGTCGGTCACGCGGCTGACGCTCTGCACGATCTCGTTCATGGTGGCGCCGGCCTGGTCGACCAGGGCCGCGCCGTGGTGCACCTTGTCCACCGAGTCGTCGATCAGCAGCTTGATTTCCTTGGCGGCGGCGGCGCTGCGCTGGGCCAGGCTGCGCACTTCGCCGGCCACGACCGCGAAGCCGCGGCCCTGTTCGCCGGCACGGGCCGCTTCCACGGCGGCGTTCAGGGCCAGGATGTTGGTCTGGAAGGCGATGCCGTCGATCACCGAGATGATCTCGACGATCTTGCCGGCCGAGGTATTGATCGCGCCCATGGTCTGGACCACCTGCGCCACCACCACGCCGCCCTTGCCCGCTACTTCCGAGGCCGAGCCGGCCAGCATGTTGGCCTGGCGCGCGTTGTCGGCGTTCTGCTTCACGGTCGAGGTCAGTTCTTCCATCGAGGACGCGGTTTCTTCCAGCGAACCGGCCTGCTGCTCGGTGCGCGACGACAAATCCAGGTTGCCGTCGGCGATCTCGCCCGAGGCGGTGGCGATGTTGTCGGTGCCGGCGCGCACGCGGGTCACGATCTCGACCAGCGAATCGTTCATGTCCTTCAGCGCGGCCATCAGGCGGCCGGTCTCGTCGTTCGAACGCACTTCGATCTGCTGGGTCAGGTCGCCCTGGGCCACGCCGCCGGCGATCTTCACGGCAGCCTGCAGCGGGATCACGATGGCGCGCACCAGGGTCCAGCCGAGCACGACGGCCACGAGCACGCCGAACACCAGGCCGGCGATGCAGACCGCCAGCACCAGGCGGTACATCGCCTGGGATTCCTCGTAGTTCGCCTTGGCCGCGGTTTGCTGCAGTTCCACCAGTTCGGTCACGGTCTTGTTCATGGGTGCAAACAGGCGCTGCATGTCGCCGTTCACGATCTCGGCGGCGCGCGCGGTATCGTGGGCGCGCACCGCGGCGATGGCCGGGTTCAGGCCACCCTCGACAAACGCCTTGCGTTCACCGACAAAGCGGTCGGCGAGCGCCTTTTCGTCGGCCGCCATCTCGGTACCCAGGTATTCGGTCCAGCGCGCCGCCACGCGCTTGGCGTTGGCTTCCACCAGCTCGATGACGGCATCGGTGTTCTGGGCATTCGGCAGGCTGGCCTTGGCCAGGTTCAGCTGGTTCAGCGTCATCAGGCGGCCAATTTCGTCGAGATCGGCCAGGGCCAGCAGGCGGTCGCTGTACATGTGCTCGAGCGCCTCGTTCGATTTGTTCAGGTTGAGGATGCCGATGGCAAAGCCGACGATCAGCTCGAAGACGAGGAAACCGAGTACGAAGATCAGGCGCGACTTGATGGTGAGATTCTTGAACATGACAATGCCCGCGATGGGGTAACAGTGGGTCGGCAGCAGGTTCGGGACCGGCCGGCTCCCTTGATTATAGGAACAACTGAATCCATACGGAAACTTTCTATCTAATACCTTACTGGTTTCATGGGTTTATCGTCGTCCTTGCACAACAAGCGTTGACAGAGCGTCACGGGCTGTGGGTTGGCTCTTCCCTGCGGGCCGCAGCGTTTGCCTATAGAATGCTGCGATTCAACTGATGTTTAAAACAAGAGGCACCCATGACCCTCCCCATCCTCCTGAACCTGGCCGTTGCCGCCGCCGTCTGCGTCCTGCTCTACCGCATGCAGGCCGGCCACCAGTCGTTCACGCGGCGCGTGTTCACCGGCCTGGGCCTGGGCGTGGTGCTGGGCGCGGCCCTGCAAGCCATCTACGGTGCCGCCGCGCCGGAAGTGGCCGGCACGAATGCCTGGCTCGACGTGGTCGGCAGCGGCTACGTGAAATTGCTGCAGATGATCGTGATTCCGCTGATCATGGTCTCCATCATCGGCGCCATCCTGAAACTGCGCGACGCCGCCTCGCTCGGCAAGATCAGCGCGCTGACCATCGGCACCCTGATCGCCACCACCGCCGTGGCGGCCCTGATCGGCATCGCCATGGCCAAGGTATTCGGCCTGACGGCGGTGGGCCTCACCGCCTCGGCCGCGGAAGTGGCGCGCGGCGAATACCTGCAAGGTTCGCTCTCGACGGCCAAGGAAATTTCACTGCCGTCGATGATCCTGTCCTTCATCCCGGCCAATCCCTTCCTCGACATGACCGGCGCGCGCAAGACCTCGACGATTGCCGTGGTCCTGTTCTCGGTCTTCATCGGTATTGCCGCCACCGGCATCGCGGGCAAGAAGCCGAGCGAATTCGCCTCCTTCAGCCATTTCGTGCACGTCGCCCATACGGTCGTGATGCGGATGGTGACCCTGGTCCTGCGCCTGACCCCGTTCGGCGTGTTCGCCCTGATGACCAAGGTCGTGGCCGGCTCCAGCCTGCAGGACATCCTGAATCTACTGAACTTCGTGCTCGCTTCCTACAGCGCCCTGTTCCTGATGTTCGGCGTGCACCTGCTGCTGGTCGGCCTGGCTGGCTACAACCCGCTGCGCTATGTGAAGAAAATCCTGCCCGTGCTGGTATTCGCGTTCACTTCCCGCACCAGCGCCGGTGCGATCCCGATGAACGTGGCGACCCAGACCCGCCGCCTCGGCGTGCCCGAAGGCATCGCCAACTTCGCGGCCTCGTTCGGCGCCACCATCGGCCAGAACGGCTGCGCCGGCATCTACCCGGCCATGCTGGCGGTGATGATCGCGCCCACGGTCGGCATCGACCCGTGGAACATCGGCTTCCTGCTGCCGCTGGTGGCGATCGTGGTGTTCGGCTCGATCGGCGTGGCCGGGGTCGGCGGCGGCGCCACCTTCGCCGCCCTGATCGTGCTGTCGGCGCTCGATTTGCCGGTGGCGCTGGCGGGCCTGTTGATCTCGATCGAACCGCTGATCGACATGGGCCGCACCGCCCTGAACGTGAGCGGTTCGATCACTGCCGGCACCCTCACCGCGCGCGTCCTCGGCGCCAACAACATGGCGGTGTTCGACAGCAAGGAAGAAGTGAGCCTGGACAGCGAAGAGCAAACCGCCTGATCCATTTTTCTGCTGTTTTTTTTGTAATTTGTTAGCAAAAAGTATCGTGCGCTGACCCGCTGCAGAATCCGTCTATGATGACGTCATGTCAATAATCATGGCGGGCAGCGAATGGAACAGAAGTGGCCTCAGGAAATCTGGCTAGTCAGGCACGGTCAAAGCGCGGGTAATGTCGCGCGCGACGTGGCCGAGGCGGCGGCCGGGCACATGATCGATATCGCCGAGCGCGACGTCGACGTGCCCCTGTCCGAGCTCGGCATGCGCCAGTCCCAGGCCCTGGGCTCCTGGTTCGCCGGCCTGCCCGAGGCCGAGCGCCCGAACGTGGTGCTGCACTCGCCCTACGTGCGCGCCGCCGAGACCGCCAACATCCTGATGCGCAGCCTCGACCGCGAACTCCTGCTCGCCGTCCACGCCGACGAGCGCCTGCGCGAAAAGGAATTCGGCATCCTCGACCGCCTCACCACGCACGGCATCGCCCACAAGTATCCCGAGCTGTACGAACAGCGCCAGCATGTCGGCAAATTCTATTTCCGCCCGCCCGGCGGCGAAAGCTGGTGCGACGTCGTCCTGCGCCTGCGCAGCCTGCTCGACACCATCTCGCGCGAATACGGCGGCGAGCGCGTGCTGATCGTCGCGCACCAGGTCATCGTCAACTGCTTCCGCTACCTGATCGAGCGCCTCGACGAAGCCAGCATCCTGGCCGCCGATCGCGCCGGCGACGTGCCGAACTGCTCGGTCACCTCCTACGCCTTCGATCCCGAGGCCGGCAAGCGCGGCAAGCTGGTGCTGCGCCTGGTGAACTTCGTCGCCCCGCTGGAAGCGAGCGGCACCCCGGTTACCGTCAGCAAGGACGTGCCGGCCGCGCCCAAGGCCTGAGCCCACTACCGCCCACACCATGAACGCGATCCAGAGCGCACCTGCCGTGCACGACGTCACCACCGAGCTGCTGCGCGCGTGGCCCTTGCCCATGCCCGGCGAAGACAGCGACAAGGAAGTGCGCGGCCACGTGCTGGTGCTGGGCGGCTCGCGCGAAATGCCGGGCGCCGTCATTCTGGCCGCCACCGCCGCCCTGCGCGCCGGCGCCGGCAAACTCACCATTGCCACCGGCGCCAGCGTGGCCCAGCTGGTGGCCATGGCCATGCCCGAGGCGCGCGTGATCGGCCTGATGGAGACCGAGGCCGGCGGCTTCACGCCCGAGGCGATTGCCCGGCTCGACCCGCTGGCCGACCGCGTCAGCGCCGTGCTGATCGGCCCCGGCATGCAGGACGAAGCGGCCGCGGCCCAACTGGTGCACGGCCTGCTCGAACGCCTGCAGGGGAGCGACACCGCCGTGGTGCTCGACGCCTGCGCGATGGGCACGCTGCTGCACGCGCCGCCTGGCTGGGACCCGAATAAAGACTACCGCTTCAGCCAGCCCGTGATCGTCACCCCGCACTGCGGCGAAATGGCGCACCTGACCGGCATCGCCAAGCCCGACATTGTCTCGGGCCCCGATGCGCGGGCCCTGGCCTCGGCCGCCGAATGGAACGCGGTGGTGGCGCTGAAGGGTGCGCGCACCGTGATCGCGTCGCCCGGCGGCGAGTTGTGGCAGCACGAAGGCGGCAACGCCGGCCTGGGTATTTCCGGCTCGGGCGACACCCTGTCCGGCATCATCACCGGGCTGGCGGCGCGCGGCGCCACCCTGGAGCAAGCCGCCTGCTGGGGCGTGGCCCTGCATGCGCGTGCCGGCGAACGCCTGGCCGAACGCATGGGTGTACTAGGTTATTTGGCGCGGGAGATCCCGGACGAGATCCCTGCCCTGCTCGAATCGGTTGCCGGCACTGCCGCCGGCAACGGCAAGACCATCCGGCCTGCGCCGGGGGACACGGTTGAACGGGAAGCTGTTTGACTGGTATCAAAATCCGCAAGCCGTATCGCGGAATAAAGCAAGATGTGCACAATCCGACGAACTGGCGGTAAGGATGCCAGTCTAATCAACAGTCGGATTCGTGCACCGAACGGGGCCGCGTGTTGCGTCGGTTCCCTGAGTGTTTCGGCAATGGGCCCAGCGAGGTTCCATGTCGAAACTGAACTGGCGCCGTCAGCCCTCCAGCGCCTCACCTGGAGTCGACGGCACAAGATAGACGTGAACGAGGAGTATATAAAATGAACGCAATGACCAAAGCACCAAAAATCCTGCTGACCGCAGCCCTCCTGGCCACCATGCTGGGCGCATGCAAGAAGAACGACACCACCGCCACCGGCGCTGGCGACACCTCGGCAACCTCGCCGAGCTCGACGTCCGGCACCAGCGGCACCACGGGCACCACCGGTGATACCGGCACGGGCGCTACCGGCACCGGCACCACCGGTACCACCGGCGACACCACCGGCACCGGCGCAACCGGCACCGGCGCCATGGGCACCACCGGCGACACCACCGGCACTGGCGCTACCGGCACCGGCACCGGCGCAACCGGCACCACCGGCGACACCACCGGCACCGGCACCACCAGCGGCACCACCGGCACCACTGGCACCACCGGCGCCTCGGGCACGACCGGCAATACCGATTCGGGTACTGCCGCAGGCACCACCGCGCCACCTACCGGCACCACCGGCCGCTAACCTGGCCGCGCATGACCACTCAGCAGGGCCTGCTTTCTGCAGGCCCTGCGGTGTGTGCATTTCAGTATTGCATCACGCCGTCGGCGCCCGAGCCGGTGTTGCGTGGTTTTGGGCTGCACGGTTTTAGTCTCCTCCGGCGTCATTTCTCCCCGGTAGCGTTCTCGATCGCCCTGATCGGCTCCCAAGCCGTCGTCCTGGCGCGCCTCGCTCTCCCCCCGCATTGCCCCGCTATTCTTCTCGCTTGCCTTACCGCTTGCTTTTTCGCTTACCGCTCCGCTTGCCTCCGCTTAACACCCCGTCTTGCCCCCGCTTGCCTTTCCGCTCCGCCGCTCCCGAAGCGTCACACATTTGTGTCTTACGTTGGCCTGCGCACGGACCGCGCACGTGCAGCCCGCCAGAATGGGAACCAGGGCGGCATTGCTGCCAATTCATTTCTCAAAATTTTTCGAGGAGGTTCACCATGAACCGCACGACTACCCTACCGAAAATCATCCTGGCCACGGCCGTCGTTGCCGCCATGCTGGGCGGCTGCCGCAAGGACGAGCCGGTTGCCGATCCGGTCGCCCAGGGCGCCGACGGCGGCCCGGTCGCAGGCTCAGGCCTGAGCACCAGCACCGCGGTCGGCACCAGCGGTGCGGCCGGCACCACCTCCGGCGGCACCGACAACGTCACCGCCAGCCAGAATGCCGGCGTGAACCCGACCAATGGCGAAACCACGAACATCGGCGTGCAGGGCGACAACGAAGGCGCGGCCGGCAACAACGGCGGTACCAGCTCGGGCGCGGCCGGCAGCACGGTGTCGGGCGGCCCCGGCGCCAACAGCATGACGCCGGCAAATGCCGACGGCACCACCTCGGCCACCACCGGTACGGGCAGCGGCACCGGCGCGAACACCCGCGATACCGGCACCGGCAGCACGACCACCGGCCAATAAAACAACGCGCCGCCGGCCGAACGCCGGCGGCGCGATAACACAAGAAAAGGACCCACCATGACCACCACACGTAAAATTCCAGCCATCATCATGACCACCGCCCTGCTCGCCGCCGTCCTCGGCGGTTGCGGCAAGAAAGACAATGGCATCGGCGGCGACGGCGATGCAGCGGCAGTGACCAGTCGCAGCGAAGGTTCCGGCGCCGGTGGCGCAGCCGGCACCAGCGGCGCAACCGGGAATGCGGGCGACACCGGCCTGGGCGGCGTCGAGTACAACACCAACAACAATCCGCGCACCGTCGGCGAAAACGAAGGCGGCTCGCGCGAGAACACGCCCGGCGCCGTCGGCGGCGCCAGCGGTGTGAGCGGCGCCGTACCGGTCGGCCCGAACGGCAGCACCACCGGCGGCGCCAACCCGGGCGGCGCGCCGATGGCCCCGGCCCCGGCCGCCGGTAACGAAGGCGCCGTCACGGGCGGCAGCACCGGCGACACCACCGGCACCGGCCCGGCATCGACCCGCGCCGGCGCCGGCCGCTGAGTTCACACGCTGCATCCCGTCCCTGAGCCTGGCCGCCGCTGCCAGGCCAGGACCAGGCAGCTGCAAAACAAAAGAGCCCGCACATGTGCGGGCTCTTTTATTGCGGAGCGCATGAAGCAGCCCAGCGGTCCTCGGAGGCCCCTGAAGCGGGCCGCCGCCTTACGCGCCTTCGGCCACCTTGGCCGGCTTCTTCGCGAGCGGCACGGTCTTGCCGGCGCCCGGACCACGGCCGCGGCCGGTGACGAAGCGGAACAGCCACATGATCATGCGGAACACGAAGCGCACCAGCACCAGGGTCAGGATCGCTTCCACGAAGGTCACCAGGAAGGCCGGCAGCGCGTGCCAGCGCTCGGCGCGGCGATGGAACTTGGCCGCCATGCTGTCGCGCTTGATCTCGATGCTGTCGTAGAAGGTCGGCACCACCAGCAGCGTCAGGAAGGTCGAGGTGATGGTGCCGCCGATGATGGCCACCGCCAGCGGCTGGTAGAACTTGCCGTCCGGGCCGAGCGCCAGGGCCACCGGCAGCATGCCGGCGATCAGGGCGAAGGTGGTCATCAGGATCGGACGCAGACGCACGCGGCCGGCCTTCATCAGCGCTTCTTCCCGGGCATAGCCTTCGTGCTCCAGCGCGCGCGCCGCTTCCAGCAGCAGGATGGCGTTCTTCGCCACCAGGCCCATCAGCATGATGATGCCGATAAAGCTCATCAGGTTCAGGGTGCCGCCGGTGATCAGGAGCGCCACCACGACGCCGATCAGCGACAGCGGCAGCGACAGCATCACGCCCAGCGGTGCGGTAAACGAACCGAACTGCATCACCAGGATCAGGTACATCAGGCCGATACCGCCGAACAGGGCGATCGTCATTTCGCGGAACAGCTCGGCCTGGTCCTTGCCGGCGCCGCCCAGCGCCAGGCCATAGCCCGGCGGGAAGTCGAAGCTTTTCGCCAGCGCCATCGCGTCGTTGGTGACTTCGCCGTTCGAGCGGCCCTGGGCATTCGCCGAGACCGTGATCACGCGCTTGCCGTCCTTGTGCACGATTTCCGATGGACCCTTGCCCATGCTGATGCGGGCGATCTGCTCCAGCGGCACCATGGTGTTGGTGCCGGCAATCGCGATCGGCAGGCGCTCGATGTTCTCGATGCTGACCCGGTCTTCCGGATGCAGGCGCACCGCCACGTCGCGCGTTTCGCCGGTCGGGTCGACCCAGTCGCCGACCTCGATGCCGGCAAAGGCGACGCGCAGCGCGGTGGCGGCGTCGCCCACCGACACGCCCATCGAGTTCGCCAGGCCGCGGTCGAGCTCGATTTGCAGCTCGTCCTTCGGATCCTGCTGCGACAGCGTCACGTCCACCGCACCCGGCACCTGGCGCAGCTTTTCCATGTAGGCCGTGGTCAGCTCCATGAGTTTGCGCGAATCGTTGCCGGTGAATTCGATCTGCACCGGCTTGCCGCCGCCCGACAGATCGTCGATGACGGTGTACTCGGCGCCCACCAGTTGCGACACCCTGGCGCGCAGATCGGCGCCGATCGCGGCTGCGCTGCGGGGACGGGTATTGCGCTTGCCGATCTCGACGTAGATCGAGCCGCCGCTCGGACGCGCCACGATGTCGGTGGCGAGCGTTTCCGGCATTGCATGGGCCAGCTTGGCCGCCTGCTCCATCTTCATGCGCGCAAACGCCAGGCTCGACGACGGTGGGGTACGGACCTCGATCATGATCTTGTTGCCGTCGCCCTTGGGCAGGAAGCTGGTGCCGCCCATGGTCGTCTGCAGGAAGATCGCCAGCGCGAAACTGAGGAAGGCGATCACGCCCATCCAGGTGCGGTGGTGCAGCGCCCAGGCAATCACGTTGCCGTAGCGGCCGGCCAGGCGGTCGAACCAGGCATTAAAGCGGCCCAGGACTTTCGACAGGCCTTTCTTCGGCTCCAGGTGGTGGCCCGGCGGGTCGCCCCAGTAGGCCGACAACATCGGGTCGAGCGTGAAGGAAATGAACAGCGACACCAGCACCGAGCAGGTGACGGTCAGCGCGAACGGACGGAACCATTCGCCGGCGATGCCCGGCATGAAGGCGACCGGGATGAACACGGCCATGATCGAGAAGGTCGTGGCGGCCACGGCCATGCCGATCTCGGAGGTGCCGACCAGGGCCGCGGTGCGGCGGTCGGCGCCGTTTTCCATGTGGCGCACGATGTTCTCGCGCACCACGATGGCGTCGTCGATCAGCACGCCGATCGCCAGCGACAGCCCGAGCAGGGTCATGAAGTTCAGGGTGAAGCCGCACAGCCAGACCGCGATGAAGGCGGCCAGCACCGAGGTCGGCAGCGACAGCGCCGTGATCAGCGTCGAGCGCCAGGAATTCAGGAAGGCGTAGACCACGAACACGGTCAGCACGGCGCCGAACACCAGCGATTCGATCACGTTGTTCAGGCTGCTTTGCGCCTCCTCGCCGCCGTCGCGGGTAATGGTCAGCGTCGTGCCCTTCGGCAGTTCCTTGTTGATCTCGGCGGCCAGTTCGTGCACGCGCTTGGCGATCGACACGGTCGAGGCGTCGCGGGTGCGCACAATCGAGATGCCGACGTTCGGGCTGCCGCTGTGGATCGAGGCGCTGTCGATGTCGGCGAAGCCGTCCTGGATGGTGGCGACCTGGTTCAGGCGCACGATGGTGTCGCCGTTGCGTTTCACCACGACCTGGGAAAAGTCCTCGGGACGCTCGATGCGGCCGATCAGGCGGATGCCCTTTTCGTCGAGCACGCCGCGCACCTTGCCCACCGGGGCATTCGTGTTCTGCCGGCTCAGCGCATTCGTCACCTCGCTGACGGAAACGTTATACTCGCGCAGCTGGTCGGCGCGCAGCAGCACCGACAGTTCGCGCCGCAGCGAACCATTCACGTTGACGGTGGACACGCCGTCGATGGCGCGGAAGCGGTCGGCCAGCACGTCCTCGGCCAGGCGCGAAATGGTGGCGTGGCTCTGGCTGCTGGACGACAGCGCCAGCTGCATGATCGGCTGGGCCGAAGGATCGACGCGGCGCAGGATCGGCTCGCGCATCTCCAGCGGCAATTTGTAGCGCACCGCCGAGATGGCGTTGCGCACGTCGTCCGAGGCTTCGATCAGGTTGCGCTTGAAGTCGAATTCCAGCACCAGGGTGGCGCTGCCTTCATTCGCGTAGGAAGTGACCTCGGTCACGCCCTGCACACTCTGCATCTGCTTTTCCAGGCGGTCGATGATCTCGCGCTCGGCCGTTTCCGGCGAGGCGCCCGGGTACGGCACGTTGACCACGATCACCGGGATGTCGACGTCGGGATTCTGGTTGACGCGCAGCTTGGACAAGGCCAGCAAGCCGATGCACATCATGCCCAGGATCAGCACGATCGTGGCGACCGGCTTCTTGACACTGAAATTGGACAGGAACATGGCTTATTTCCCTTGGGGCTGGGGAGCGGAGGCTACGCGGGCGGCAGCCATTTCCACCTTCTGGCCATCCTTCAGATTCGAGCTGGGGCTGCGCAGCACGGTGTCGCCGGCGGCCAGGCCGGCCTTGATCTCGTAGTTGCCGGTGCGCTGGTCGCGCATGCCGACTTCCAGGTTCACCTTGCCCAGGGTACCGCCCTTCACGCGCCAGGTATAGGTATCGTCGCCGCTGCGCACGATAGCGCTTTCCGGCAGCATCAGCGCGTCCGAAGTCTCGGCGTCGATCCGCCCTTCCGCATACAGGCCGGCCACGCGCGGCTGCTCGCCGGTCAGGCCGACCAGCACCTCGACCTGGCGCGTGACGTCGTTCGCCGACGGGTCGATGCGCTTCACGACGCCGGTGAACTGCTGCTTGCCGTAGCCGTTGATGTGGAACTTCACCGGCTGGCCCAGCTTGACGGTGGCGATCTTGTCGGTCGAGACGCGGCCCTCGAAGCGCATGCTGTTCGGGTCGATCACCTTCACCAGTTCCTTGCCGACGGTGGCGGTGTCGCCGGCGGACACCTTGCGGTCGCTGACGATGCCGTCGAACGGCGCGCGCACCTGGGTGCGGCTGGTCTGCTGGCGCGCCAGGGCGGCGCGGCTCTTCGCGGCCGACAGTTCGCTCAGGGCGCTGTTCTTGCGCACTTCGGCTTCGTCGAAGGCGGCGGCCGAGGTCATGCCCGAGGCGCGCAAGGTTTTCAGGCGGTCCAATTGGCGGTTCGACTGGTCGAGTGCCTGCGAGGCGGCGCGCACGGCTTCGTCGGCCGACAGCAGCGAGTCGCGGATCGCGGTCTCATCCAGCTTCACCAGCAAATCGCCGCGCTTGACCGGCTCGCCGTTCTCTTTCAGCACCTGCAGCACGATGGACGAGACTTCCGCACGCAGGTCGGCGCGGCGTTCCGGCTGGATCGAGCCGGTGATGACCGGGCCGGAGGCCAGCGCATCGCTCTGCACAGTCAACAGGTCTTCCGGCGCCACCAGCAGCTGGCTCGGCTTGTTGTCCTTGGCCTGGGCGGTGGCGTTCGGACCGGCCTTGGCCGGGTCCTTGCCCTCCTTGCTGCAGGCGGCCAGGGCCGACGCGATGGCAAGGACGAGTAGAGTGTTGCGCAGCATGTTGAGTCTCTCCAATTGGACGCTGATGACTTATATTTTTAAGAGGCGGATTTCACCAGCGCGCAGTATCCGGGAGCCGGCCCCACCCGTCAATCGACGGTCCTGCGCACTGTGGTTTTCGAGGGATGAACTGCGCTCTGGCGCGATGGACTGCATTGGGGGCCGGACAAAATGCAAGGTGAGCGGACACCTGGCGGACAGTTGGCGGACACCGTTCGGCGGGTGTCCGCCTTTTTTACTTCATCAGGCAAGCGTCAGGCGACCAGCAGATGGTAGACCAGGAAACCCATGCCGATGCCGGTGGCGATGCCGCCGCAGATTTCGACCAGGGTGTGGCCCATGCGTTCGCGCAGGGTGACGTGGCCGGTGACCTCGACTGCCAGGCGGTTGATGGCGGCAGCCTGGCGGCCGACGTGCTGGCGCAGGCTGTTGGCGTCGATCATCACGATGAAGGCCAGGGTCACGGCCACGCCGAAGGCCGGGTGGCCCATGCCTTCGCGCAGGGCGATCAGGGTCGCCATGCTGGTGACCACCGAGCTATGGTTGCTGGGAAAACCACCGTTCCCGACCAGGTTGAACGCCCAGCGCCGCTGGCGTGCGCTGTTGATCAGGAACTTGATTGGACCGACGACGAGCCAGGTCAGAAAAGGCGTGATGAGGTAAGTAAGGTCCATGTATTATCCAAAATGTAAATGCCGGGCGGAATTATCGCAGAAGGCATGCACGCGGGCGACCTGCGCTGCGACCTCCGCCCGTACGAAACGGTAAGATGCCTGAAAACTGTGTCATTTCAACCAATATTCGAATAAGAAGAGGAATCAGATGCAACACTTCCGTTTATCGTTCATCGTCACTGCCGTGCTCATGGCATTGTCGGGCTGGTGGGGCTACGAGCATGGCGGCGTGAGCGGCCTGCTGTCGGCGCTGTGGATCACGGCCATCCTGGGCGTGCTCGAAGTCTCGCTGTCCTTTGACAACGCGGTCGTGAACGCCTCGGTGCTGCGCCACTGGAACGAATTCTGGCGCAAGCTGTTCCTTACCGTCGGCATCCTGGTGGCGGTGTTCGGCATGCGCCTGCTGTTCCCGCTGGTGATCGTCTCGGTGGCTACTGGGCTCGGCCTGCTGGACGTCTGGCACATGGCCATCGACACCCCGCAGGAATACTCGCGCCACCTGACCGAGCACCATGCGGAAGTGTCGGCCTTTGGCGGCGCCTTCCTGATGCTGGTGTTCCTGAACTTCCTGTTCGACGAGGAAAAGGAACTGCACTGGCTGGGCTGGATCGAGGAAAAGATCGGCAAGTACGGCTCCGAAGGCCTGGCCGTGCTGCTGACCCTGCTGGCAGTATTCTTTGCCATGTCGATGATGCCGGAACAGCGCAAGCTGGCCGTGCTGATCTCGGGCGTGGTCGGGGTGGCGGTGTACATCGGCGTGAACTGGATCAGCAGCCTGCTCGAGGAAGAAGAGCACGACCCGACGGTCGGCAAGATGATTTCGCAGGGCAGTATCGGCGGCTTCCTCTACCTGGAAGTGCTGGACGCCTCGTTCTCGTTCGACGGCGTGATCGGCGCGTTTGCGATTACCAACGACGTGGTCGTGATCATGCTGGGCCTGGCAATCGGCGCCATGTTCGTGCGCTCGATGACGGTGTTCCTGGTCTATAAAGGCACGCTGCAGGAATTCGTGTTCCTCGAGCACGGCGCCCACTACGCGATCGGCATCCTGGCCCTGATCATGTTTGCCAGCGTGCACTTCCATATTCCGGAGTGGTTCACGGGCTTGTCGGGGCTGGCCTTTATCCTGGTGTCGCTGTGGTCGTCGGTGCGATACCGCAAGCGGGTCGAGGCGGAAGAGGCGCGCGCTGGTGTCGGCGTGTCGTCCGAGGCCTGACCTTCATCGGCAGCCGTCATAAGCTTCTCTTAAGCCTGGACCTTTTGACAATCCGCGCGGCCGTGGCAGAATGGGCGCCGCGCGGTACTGTTGCGCAGGTCATCCACACAACGCTTCCACTTTTGAAACAGCCCCGATCATGCCGAAAGCCTTACCCAAGCGCGCCTTTGCCGTCCTGCTGTCCCTGCTCGTCGCCCTCGTGGTGGTGTTCGGCCTGTATACCTGGTTCACGCTGACCTGGTCCTACTCGGAAGGCACGCGCGCCGGTTACCTGCAGAAGTTCTCGAACAAGGGTTGGCTGTGCAAGACCTGGGAAGGCGAAATCCTGCTGTCGAGCATGCCGGGCGCGATTCCGGAACGCTTCGCATTCACCGTGCGCGACGACAAGCTGGTGCAGAAGCTGCAGTCGACCATGGGCCAGCGCGTGGAGATCAGCTACGAACAGCACCGCGGCGTGCCGACCAGCTGCTTTGGCGAAACCGAGTATTTCGTCGAGAGCGTGAATACCGGGCCGGTGAATCCTGTGGCGCCGAGCGATGCCCCGGCCGGGGCGCAGTGATACGTTTCAGGTATCAATAACCGTTGATTGAGACGAAAAGCATATCGAATTCTATATGCTGGCCGTAGGGTGGGCACCTGTGCCCACGCGGTCGTGCCGATGCGGTCCGCAACGTCTCCGATAGTTGCAAGCATCAGCAAACACGAGCGATAAGCAACACGCATCGGTACGCATACGGTACCGATTCCAGAAAGTTACCAGCCGCAGCACGGTACGACCGCGTGGGCACAAGTGCCCACCCTACTCGCCGTTCGTCCGCCGCTGGTTCATGATCACTTCCGCCAGCCTGGCCGCTGCCTGCTGCGCCGATGGCTGCTTCTTCAGGCGCCCCAGCACCTCGCGGGTGATATTCTCGGACGCCGCACGCTGGCGCGCTTCAGCCTTGCGTTCGTTGACCGCATCCTCGGTCGCCGACAATTCCGCTGCCTGCTCTTCCAGGCGCTTCGTTTCCAGCTCCAGCAGTTCGCGCCGCGAGTCGGCCATCTGCTGGGTGGTGGCGGCCGTGCGGCGCTGCATCTCGGCGTGCGCCTGGGCGTGCTCCAGCAAGGCGCGCTGGGCGTCGCGCTTTTCGAGGGCGGCTTGCACTGCTTCTTTCTCGGCCGCTTCGCGCGCCAGGGACAGGCGCGCCGCCTCGGCTTCGGCTTCGGCGCGCAGGCGCGCGCTTTCGGCCGTGGCCTGGTCCGCGGCCAGGCGCGTCGCCGCCGCCTCCATGGCGCGCGCTTCGGATTCGGCCTGCAGGCGCTGCGCCGCCAGTTTTTGCTCGGCCAGCGCCAGCGCACCGCGCGCCGCCTCGGCGGCGGTCCGTTCCGCCTCCAGGGCGGCGCGTTCGGCATCCAGGGCGGCCTCGGTTGCGGCCAGGCGCGCCGCTTCGGCCTGCGCGCGCTCGGCCTGCAGCTGCGCCAGGCTGGCGGCGGCAGCGGCCTGCGCCTGGGCGGCCGTGGCTTGCGCCTGGGCGGCGGCGGCGGCCGCTTCTTCCTGCGCGGCTTCTTCGAGCACACTGGCCGCCGCTTCGCGCTTGGCGTCCAGGGCCGCGCGCTGGGCCTCGGCGATGCGGCGCTCGGCCTCGAATTGCTCGCGCATCAGCGCCGCCTGCCCCTCTTCCGCTTCAAGCCGGGCCTGGGCGGCGGCGGCCAGCGCGCGTTCGTGTTCGAGTTTTTCCTGCAGGCGTGCCAGCGCCGCTTCTTCGGCGCGCAGGCGTTCGCGCTCGGCTGCGGCAAGCTGCGCGGCCTCGGCTTCGCGCCCTGCGGCCAATGCCGCCGCGTCGCGCGCCATGGCCGCCTGCTCGCTCGCCAGCGCCAGTGCCGCTTCGGCCGCCGCGTTCTCGGCTGCGCGCGCCTCGGCGGCGGCGGCGGCCTGGGCGGCGCGGCCTTCAGCCAGTTCGCGCGCCCTAGCCTGCTGCTCGGCGTCGCGCCCGGCCGCTTCGGCGGCGATGCGGTCGGCCTCGGCGCGCTGCTGCGCGTGCTCGGCGGCCGTCAGCTCGGCCTGCAGGCGGGCGTCGACCTGCATGCCCGCTTCTTCCTCGGCCTGGGCGCGAAGCAGCGCCGCTTCGCGCAGCTTGCGGTCGGCCTCGATGCGCGCCTCGGTGGCGGCGACGATCTTTGCCTCGGCCTCGCGCCGCGCCTCGGCGGTGGCGGCGGCCATCTGCTCCAGGCGCTCGCGGTGCACGGCGGCGTCGCGCAGTTCCTTTTCCAGCTGCAGGCGCGAACGCACGGTGTCGGCGGCGACCCGCTGCGAATCGGCCTGGGCCTCGGCGATGCTGGTCCGTTCGTGCTCGACGTGGGCCAGCGCGCGCGCTTCTTCCAGCATGCGCGCCTCGGCGGCGGCGCGGGCAAAGGCCGAGGCCAGCGCGATCTGGTCGGCGCGCTCGCGCTGCACGGCCAGTTCCAGGGCTTCGGCTTCGGTCTGCGCCAGCTTTTCGGCGGTGGAGCGGGCGGCCTTTTCGGCGCGCTCGCGCTCGCGCGCCAATACCGCCACGCGCGCATCGGCGCTGGCGCTGTGCAGTACCTCTTCGCGCGCCGCATACACGGCGGCCACGCGCTCGGCGGCCTGGCGCCGCGCTTCCTCGGTCTGGGCCAGCAAGTCCTCGGCGGCGCGCGCCGCTTCCATCGCCATTGCCGCTTCGGCTTCGATCTGTTCGGCGACGCGGCGGCGCGCTTCGTCGGCGGCGCGCGAGCGCGTTTCGGCGGCCAGGCGGCTTTCGGTGTCGGCCTGCACGCGGGCGCGCAGTTCGGCGGTTTCCTGGCGCATCGCCTCCAGGCGCTCGCCCGAGGCCTGGGCGGCGGCGCGCAGGGTTTCCAGGCGGTCGCGGTTGGCCTCGATGGCCTGCTCCGAGGCGTGGGCATTCGCCAGCGCGGCGGCGGCGGTGGCGGCGTCCATGGCGGCGCGCTCCTCGGCCAGTGCGCGCGCATGGGACTCGGCGGCGGCGCGGCTCTCGGCGGCGACATTCGCCTTGGCCTCGGCCTCGACCCGCGCGATCGCTTCCTTGATGGCGCTCTTTTCCAGCTGGCCGCGATCCGGCGCAGGCGCGGGCGACGGCGAAGGTGCAGGAGCAGGCCCCGCCGCCGACGGCGCGCCGGCTGCGGGCGGCACGTGCCGGCCGGCAGGCGGCGGCAGGTCGATCGTGAAGTCGGTATCGTCGTCGGGAGTCGGTGGGTGTTCCATGGTATTTCTCGGTCTGGAAAAGGGAGCGTGCCAGATCATTATCGGCGAAAGACGCGAATCGTGTCACGCCGAGCTGCGCGGCAAAAACCTTGCAATTCCGGCCTTCAAACAGGACAACCGACTGTCGGTTTCGATACGGCTTTTATACTGGCCAGAGAGGGGGTTCGTCCATCAGCGCGACCTGCTCGCGCAGCTCGAGAATCCGGTCCTGCCAGTAGCGCTGGGTATTAAACCAGGGAAAGGCGGCGGGAAAGGCCGGATCGTCCCAGCGCATCGCCAGCCAGGCCGAATAATGGATCAGGCGCAGGGTGCGCAGGGCTTCGACCAGGTAGAGCTGGCGCGGGTCGAATTCGCAAAAGTCCTCGTAGCCGGCCAGGACGTCGCTCATCTGGCGCACCATCTCCTGGCGCTCGCCCGAGAGCAGCATCCACAGATCCTGCACCGCCGGCCCCATGCGGCTGTCGTCGAAGTCGACGAAGTGCGGGCCGTCGCCGGTCCAGAGCACGTTGCCGACGTGGCAGTCGCCGTGCAGGCGCAGCAGCGGGACCTGCCCTGCCCGCTCGTAGCAGCGCGCCACGCCCTGCAAGGCCTGTTCGACCACGCTGGCCCAGGTGGCGCGCAGTTCCGGCGGCAGGAAGTCGTGGCGCATCAGCCATTCGTAGGGTTCCTGGCCGAAGCTGCGCTGGTCCAGCGCCGGGCGCTGCGCATACGATGCCAAACCGCCGACGGCATGGATGCGGCCGATGAAGCGGCCGATCCATTCGAGCGTGGCCGGGTCGCCGAGTTCCGGCGCGCGTCCGCCGCGGCGTGGGAAAACGGCGAAACGGAAACCGTCGAAGGTATGCAGGGTGCGCCCGTCGACCGTCATGGCCGGCACCACCGGCACCTCGCGTTCCTCCAGTTCGGCGACGAAGGCATGCTCCTCGAGGATGGCGGCATCGCTCCAGCGTTCGGGCCGGTAGAACTTGACCACCACCGGCGGCCCTTCTTCGCGGCCCACCTGGTAGACGCGGTTTTCGTAGCTGTTCAGGGCCAGCAGGCGGCCGTCGCCGTACAGGCCGAGGCTTTCCAGCGCGTCGAGCACGCGCTCGGGGCCGAGCCCGGCAAAGGGGTGGGAACCTGATGAATCCGGCAAACCTGACAAATTATCCATACCTGCCATTGTAAGGCGGCGCGCAGATTTTCGTGCGCTGGGTACCCGTCACGCGTTAAACTGGCGGCTTCACCGCAACAAGGCACCCCATGCAACTCGAACAGCCCCTGACCGAAAAAGAATTCGACGAACTCGACCAGTTCCTCCTCTCCGAGCGCAGCCCGGAAGACGCGATGACGATGGACACCCTGCACGGCTACCTGACCGCGATTGCGATCGGCCCGGAAACCATCATGCCGGCCGAGTGGCTGCCGCGCGTCTGGGGCCAGGACGGCAAGCAGGCGCCGAAGTGGAAGACCCCGAAGGAAGAAGAACGCATCCTCAACCTGATCATGCGCTTCATGAACGAAGTCCTGATCACCTTCGAGGTCGCCCCAAAAGAGTTCGAGCCGCTGTACTGCGAGCACGAGCACAACGGCCAGACCCTGATCGACGCCGAAGCCTGGTGCTGGGGCTTCTGGGAAGGCATGGAACTGCGCCCTGGTTCCTGGGACCCGGTGTGGGAATCCGAAGTCGGCGAGCTGATGCGCCCGCTGTACCTGCTCGGCGCCGACGAGATCGAGGAAGACGAGCTGCCGCTGGTCGAAGACCCGGTCAAGGCGCACCAGCTGGCGCTCGAGATCGAGGCCAACCTGCCGGCGATCTACCGCTACTGGCTGCCGCTGCGCAAGCCGGCGGTCGAGACCATCCGCAACGACGGTCCGAAGACCGGCCGCAACGACGACTGCCCTTGCGGCAGCGGCAAGAAGTTCAAGAAGTGCTGCGGGGCCGACCAGGC
>Ga0265780_10004102_pt1 | contig 18929 bp, 26 predicted proteins | sample P1T30metagenome_FD_192432 | JGI IMG/M metagenome (GOLD analysis project Ga0265780, IMG submission 192432) | Plant litter microbial communities from East Loma Ridge, Irvine, California - P1 T30 | ecosystem: Environmental > Terrestrial > Plant litter > Unclassified | place: USA: California...
GCCTATCTCCTCCATTTATATGGGAGCCATGAGAACCTTTGATCCGTTTGAGCTCACTGTATAGGTAGGCTGATCCGGCGCGAGGTATAAGAGAATTAGCTCCTTGACCGCTGTTCTCTCTTTTCCCTCACTCATCTCAATTCCCTCTTTACCCCCTTTCAACCAATTGCCTTGTCCACGCTCAAGCTCAAATCGAAAGTATGCCGAATACTACAGACACCACCATATCGGTATCAGGATTTTCCAGCCTTGGAGCCGAGCATGATGGGAAGTTGGTCATCAGGGACTGCGAGAGACAGATCATGGATGGAGGATCTTTCACCTACGTTCCGAATACCTATTCTTTCCTCAGATTTACCCAGGTACCCTGTGAACCAGACAGCGAATCCCAAAGCTCCAACAAGACTTACACTCTGAGCCACAATTTTTGCAACGACGCGTGGTCGAAAGCCGATCCTTCGACTAGCACTATCTCCGGCAATAACCCCTTTTTCCTCTCCAGGACCAGTGGTAACCTCCGGAGGCAAGCGTCGCACACTGGAGGTCCTACTATCGCTCGATTAGGTCTCGTATCAGCCGAAGTCGGGGAGCTTGTCGCCACTCAAGCAGAAAACAAGCGCGAGGACGGCACCGTCATCAAGGAATTCCCAGTGTACGAGACGACGTACAACTTTAAGCCTATCACGGAGACCGATGACTATTACTTCTATGAATCGATGGGAACCGGTGCTAAGGTGGTCGAGATAATTAGGAGGGGGGTGGAAAGCGTAGCCGATAAGATGTAGGGACATGAAGGTGGCGATAAGGGGGGTCGCCTTTACGGAATAGCTGAGGAACATGTTCATATTGTATGATGAAGAGACTGGTGAGGGAAAGTGTATAAGATCAGTCAGGACGGCGGCTTCATGTGACTCTGTGATGGAATGATATACACGTGATGCATTAGTGAGCTTGCTGGAAGGGTCAATGTGTTACGAGCAGGTAGCGGACGATATATTCCTCTCAAAACCAGCGGGACCGGGGAGGTTCGTACGATCATCTTAATGGTGTCGATCAGGTCCAGCGTTGCATCATCTTGTTGAAACAACTTCCTGTTCTCATTCATCTGTCCCTCATGTGCAGTGTTCGATCGGGAACACAGTATTAGATCAGGCTTTGAGAACCGAAACAATCCTTGAGCCTCTCCAAACAGACTGCCATCAATACAGCATTTGCCCGAAGGAGAGCTCGTCGCAAACCAAGCTGACAATGCCAAAAATGGCATCGGGAAGCCATGTACCGATCTCACCTAGGGTCGGAAGTTTACCGACGGCGTATGTGCTCCACCGTTGATCAACCCCAAGAACGTTGATGGGTCAGACTTGTCGCATAGCGGGTCTGTCAAGCGCACACGTTCGAAAGCGGAAAGTCGAAGATCAGCCTCACTCCAGGCCTTGCGGGATACGAAGGGGGGAGGGGAATTATGAGCCCATTCCAAGAGGCAGATCCGTACATATTGTCCTGCTTGATTATACTTATTTATCTTATACCACGAATTGACCCATAACGTGAATTGTCCTTTTCTCCCGTCATGACGCACTTTCGTAAAACCCAATCATCGGGGCGCAGACGGAAGCATCCGACTGTGCGCTGCCGGCGAGCCTTGCACCGGCATCTGCCCAGGCATCCCCTGCTGTGATTGCGGAGGTACAGGGCCCTTTCGAGTCTACCATCAGCATCTCTCCACGCATCTAGGACGGGGACTCACATTCTTCCGACTCGACCCGGGAGCATGTTTCGCCTTCAACGCAAACAGATCACTAATCTGTTGTTCTAGTGCTTGTTTCTCTGCCCTCACATGGCCTAGTTCGCCCATTGCTTTGTTTACCTCGGTAGCTAGTACTTTCTTGAATTCCTCAATGTGGACTGCGAATTAGCTGATGGGATAATCGAAAAGGGAGGAGTGACGTACAGTTAACATTGACCGTGGTAGCCTGCTGCATGGCCTCCACAAACCGAATCCTCTCTCCACGGATCTCGTTCGTCAGGTCGATAGCTAGAGACCTAAGGACGTTCTCATTAGCCGATCGATGGTTCTCAATGACCGATAGTACGTGTTCAATCGCTACTCATCAGCACAACCACCATGGACAGGTCTCGAGTGCTTACTAGATTGCTGACCAGTCATTCTATCCCGCTCATCGCCCATCATCTTGAGCAAATTATCAACCCTTTGACCCATCATTCCCTCTTCGTCGTTCCTCCGCTTCTGCTCGCTCATCATGGAATGTACATCCGCTACCAGGTCAGGCAAACCAGGTACAGAGGGCTGATTCTCCGTTGCTGGTTCTCCCGCGAGAGTCTTGAGGCGGGTAGACATATCGCTGATTTCCTTGGAAGAACTGGAAACGAACTTCTCCAGCCAGGTGTTCAGCTCATTGAGATCTACTGTCAGCGTTTGAGCGAGAGGGTTGACTTACATCTAGCCATATCGGTAGTCTGCTGAGTCTGAACGACTCGAGCTTCCTTCAATTCCTTCACCAACCCTAACACCTCTCCGACTTGTTGGGTAACTTCGTCCGAAGTTTGATCTGGTTTCACAGCAGTGGGTATCAACGGACTGTTTGGGACAGAAGGATGTAAGACCTGCAATCCAGCCAACCGAGGTGAAGCTTTACCCTTGGTCGATCCACCTGTAAGCTGAGCCATGATCTGAGCGACTTCTTCGCCGGCCTGCTTTTCACCCTCAGGGTCAGAGGTCAAACCCAGACTACCTCTTTTTGTCGGTATAGGAAGAGGTGTTGGTCCAGTAGATCGACTTCGGGCTAGGATATCTTCGCATGCTTTTGCGATCGAATCGAGCTTATCATGTATTTCCGGTAATTTGGGATCTTCCGTTGGTTGTCGAGATGTCGCGAGGTTGGATAGCTGGAAAGCATTTTCAATACCCTTGATATCCAGTCCGAGGGAGGTGAGGCGATCATCAAGGACCTTTGGTACTGGCGCTCGAGCGGGGTCGATGAGTACCTTCGATTGAGCGAGGAGTGTCGATAGCGACAGGATAGCTGAGCGAAGATCCACTTGAACGTTATCGACCTGTTTGGAAAGCTTGTTGTGGTCGATGGTATGAGTCTCCATTTGCGCCAACACCGTCTGGTCTACGGATGAAGCCACCGTTATCGTCGATCTTGCCGTGTGTGGAGTAGCCATCTTAGTGGGATCTTCACTATCGGTCGACGAGTGTGAGACGGAAGGGATGGGCGTAATGGATCGATGATCATGATCGAGCGATACAGAGGGCTTTGGGAATGTGACGTGACTGATCTGAGTCGCAGCTCGTATAGCTTCCGTCATACCGTCGTCGGATCGTTCATCCACAACGGTCAATGCTGCAACGCGACGTTTCACAGTGCCCTCCCCGCCTAGTATCGTAGAGGTCCGTCTGACCTGACTTGCTGACCTAGAAGGATTGAGATCGTTGGGATCGAATGATAGTACAGTATCAGTCTTGGTATATGCCCGACTATCCAAATCCATTGGTCGGCTGACAGCAGTAGGATCGGAAGAGGGTTGACTACGTGTAGTCCCGGAGCGAGAGAAGATTGATAGTTCCCGTTCGGTGGATGGTTGCCATGCTTTGATCCTAGCAGTCGCTTCCGAGTCGCTCCGACTAGGCCCAGCGCCTAGGGCAAGTGTGACATCAGGCCCAGTCTCAAACATCCTCTGCACGCTATCACGAAGATTGTCTTTGGGAGGACGAGGTTCGGTATCGTAAAAAGAACCTCTTCCCAAGTGACTTGTCGCTACCCAGGTGTCGCCAATCTTCTGGACAGGTGGTGCGGAACTGGACTTCTCCATGGCGTTGATTCGATGTTCGAAGTCGGATAGCCCGGATGAGGGTGCATCGTTGGCAGTACCGGGAAAAGGAAAAGAAGCGAGTGAAGCGGTCTGGACGTGTGATGATGGTCGTCTGTCCATCACCGGTGAAGGAGGCGGTAATTCACGATCCTCCTCGGGCTTGAAGGCAAGAAGGACATCCCAAATCGCACTGACCCATCCCAGTCTCCCACCAACACCTTCCACACCAATATATCGCCTACTCCCATCCCGCCAGACCATCTCCAGGACTTCAGTTCCAACCCCTTCGGGAACCGATGGGATACCTCGTCCCCTGACTTCCTCTTTACGCAGACTGCGGACCTCGACACATTGAGTCATGTCGAGTTCGACGTCCGGTGCCGAACCAAGGTGGGGAGGTGGTATACTGGAGAATGGAACAGCAGAGCCCGAGAGGCCACTGAAAAGACCGGCTCCAGATAAGATTCGTTTCGGCGTGGTGTTGCCCGATTTGGGTTCTCCAAATATAGGGCAGTAGGTGACTTTGAGGTCGACAGGTGTCAGAGCAGCCCACGAGGTGAGCCATGAGCCCCACGGCGAGACGGATGAACAGGGTGTTGCAGTAAGATACATGATTGCAGATGCGCGTATGACCTTAGGAGTCAGCTCTGTTCTGGCTGGTCAATGCATGACTTACTGCTGGATCAGACGATCTTCTCATCATCTCCTTATCTCCCATCCTGTCTGAAAAGACAATACCACCAGGTAAGCCATTCGTTCCCAGGCGATCCATGGGATCAGACCATGGTGAACTATTCTTCGAAGTCAAAGAATCCCTACTACCATATTTAGAGGGGGATTTTCCTTTCCCTCTAGCTTTCCTGCCAATGGCCTGTATCCCGCCTCCGAATACATTGAGGATGTCCTTTAGAGGTGATTTGCCTTTTCTCCTTTTCTCGCCCGAGGGTGATAGTGAATAAGCGGAACCAGATGGGGATATGTCGCCTCGTTTTCTGGATGGCCCAGCATTTGGTGTTTGCAAGTGATATTGGTTGAGAGGTGATGGGGCATAGGCGCTCCGAGATGGGGACTGATGGTACGTTTGATTTGTTCTTATCGGCTGTACCGGCGTAGAAGAGGTCGGAGGGGTATCGAGGGGTACTGGGAGAGGTTTCTGGTCCAGGTAATCTCGGCTGATGACTCGCCGAGCTATGGGAGATGTAAGCTTGGGGACATCTTCCAAAGGTGTAGAAGGCCCAGTCTCCCATTGCTGGATCATCTTCTTTGTGGACCCATATCTGGTAGCAGTCCGAGGTGGGTGGTCTTGAGGAGACTGGAATGCCGCGCTCGAGTATTCGGTCTGAGGGGTTTTAGGGGCCGGTATGCGTTTACTTGCTTTGACGGCTGATGAGTTGGAACCGGCTTTGTTTATCCTTAGTGGTGTTGTCGACGACGACGCATGTTGGGGAGAAGGTAGCGGTCTACCAGAGGGTGATTTGGCGATACCCTCAAACTCCTTTGCCCTATCCCTTACACTTGGTCCTCTGCTAATGTCCATTCCAGCAGGACTGTCCAGATATCGGTCTTCCCTCTTTACACTCATCGGTGATCTTGATCGCGTGGGCGAAATTGTGTTATCAATAGATGCTGGTGGCTGTTGATGTCGACCTTCAAAGACGTCCAACATGGGTTCTAATCTTGATCGAGTCTGCTGTCCCTTCTTGGGACTTGGGCTATTTAGGTCGGGAGTCGTGAGTGCTGTCGAGCCGTAGGTGGTAGTATCGGTAATGCATGAGGTAGCAGATTGGAGAGTGGTGGCGGTATTGGTAGTCGAGTAAGTCGGTCGAGGCATTGTCTATTCCGGCGGTCGGAGTGAGACCTCGGTTTCGGTGCCCGTATTGGGTGGTCGGCTGTCGGTGTCGATCTGTGGTTGTTAGTCTCTTCAAGGCGGCCGATAGTCTATCTCATGGAGTAAGAGTTGGTGTATCAGCTTGGTCAGAGTTGACGTCGACGCCATTGTGGTTACTATTCTGGACATTACTGCAACAGTGGCTTATGATCAACTGATGAGACATATCGGAAATGGTGAGGTACCCGTAAAAAGAAATCAGGCGCGTGTGGATCTCCGTGCTGCATACAAATGCCACGTCATAATTACCCCCGAAAAGCTCCCTTTAGATTTCCCTGATTATTGACGAGTCAAAAGCGAGCAACCGGAACCCCGACCTTCTTCGTTGTTTATGAGTATGGCTAAAGGTAAGCATCTTCAGTAGTAGTAATGGAGGAGCCACACTGATGTCCAGCTCCAGAAGGAGTCACTGTTGTGTATGTAATATTTGAAATGGGGCACACGTTCGTCACTGATTACCCAGACTCGGTGCCCAGTGGGGTGACGAGGGAAAAGGCAAACTTGTCGATATCTTAGCTGCAGAGGCAGACATCTGTGCTCGATGTGCCGGAGGAAATAACGCCGGTCATACCATTGTGGTCAGGAACCCAAAGGGCGAGAAGATTAGCTACGCTTTCAACTTGCTCCCCAGTGGTACGTCACTCGTGCCATTTCAGAGGCTTGATGCTGATAACAGGTCTGATCAACCCCAAGGTCAATGCTTTCATTGGGTCCGGTGTCGTTGTTCACATCCCATCTTTGTTCAACGAGCTCGACACTTTGGAACGCAAAGGTAAGCTAGCCTTAGCCCATGATTGACTTGAGCTGACAGACAGGCTTGACCTGCTCCGACCGACTGTTCATCTCGGACCGAGCCCACCTCGTTCTTGGTTTCCACCAGATCGTCGACGGACTCAAGGAGATTGAACTCGGCGGATCATCCATTGGAACCACCAAAAAGGGTATCGGACCAGCTTACTCTTCCAAAGCCTCCAGGTCTGGTCTCCGAGTGCACCACTTGTACGATCCTACTTTCCCTCAGAAGTTCCGAAAACTTGTAGAGGGCAGGTTCAAGCGATACGGTCACTTTGAGTTCGACACCGAGGGTGAGATCGAGATGCTCTTGGTGAGATTTCTACAACAGGAAACGTGGGGTGATTGAAGCTAATAATAGGCTTTCGCTGAGAGACTCCGACCTCACATTGTCGATGGACCTACCTACATTCACCAAGCTCTTCAATCTGGAAAGAGGATTCTTGTAGAGGGTGCCAACGCTCTCATGCTCGATCTCGATTACGGAACCTACCCTTACGTGACCTCTTCCTCGACCACAATCGGAGGAGTCATGACCGGTCTCGGTATTACTCCTTTCGCCCTGAAGCGAGTCGTAGGTGTCATCAAAGCCTACACTACTCGAGTCGGAGGTGGACCTTTCCCTACCGAGGACACTGCCGAGGTTGGAAACACTTTGCAAGAAGTTGGTGCCGAATGGGGTACGACTACCGGAAGAAGAAGGCGATGTGGATGGCTCGACTTGGTCGTCATGAGGTACTCTACCATGATCAACGGTTACACCGAATTGAACTTGACCAAGTTGGACGTCCTCGATGGCTTTGAAGAAATCAAGGTAGCTGTTGGATACAAGCTTGACGGTGTCGAGGTCTCTGGATTCCCAGGTATGTCCATTTATACTCATTTTATTTGTCGCAAGACTGACAAGTAGCCGACCTTGACCGACTTGGCCAGGTTGAAGTCCAATACACCACCCTACCAGGATGGAAGTCCGACATCTCCAAGATCAAGGTTTTCAGCGAACTACCCGAAAACTGCCGAGCCTACATCAAGTTTATCGAGGATTACCTCAAGGTGCCTATTCAGTACATTGGTGTAGGACCAGAGAGGGAAGAGACGATAAAGCAGTTTTAGAGCTGTGTGATGCATCCGTGTCAATCTGTCATATTGGACTAGCACTAGCTGTACTACTGGTACTGGTACTATCTGCTCTTTGATCTCTGATAAAGACGAGCATAGCTTCGTAGACTGTCCAACCGATTGCCGCTGATGCGGCTTTTCGGGATATACGAAGCGATGAGCCTGAGAAGAAACCTGCTATTCCACGGTCCTACTAATCAGCATCTGGATGTGTACATCGACGGCAAAGCGAAAATGGTGTCATATGGGGAAGGTGGACGAGGGACTCACTCCATATATTCGCTTGACCGCTGCTCGTATAGACGGGTGCTCAATTGGCTGCACTTGCATCCTAGTCTATCACTTAGCTCAGGTCATGAGACAACCAAAGGGGACTTACCTTAACACAATCCGCTGGAGAAGTAGCAAAAGTCGCCATTGTAGCAGCTGTTGCGCCTGTAAATTAGATTTGTTCGCAGTCCGGCGGCCTGGAAAGGGAAAACATACCGCAACCAGAGTAGATTAGACTAGGGGGAATGCCCCATTCAGGTAGGATCAATCGAGCTATACATCAGTATAACGTCATTCACGAAGAATCACAGCCTGGATAGGAGGCTCATGATGGACTCACAAGCAACTTCCTTTCCTTTCTCATAACAAACTAAATACATGCCCGCATAAGGAGCATCCCTAGCAGCAGTAGCCGTTACTCCCTGGAACAAACCTCTCACTCCAGAAGTCCGGACCAAGTCTTTCAGAGAAGTGAGGAGAGATCGATATTCTGTATATCTATTACTCTGAACATCAACCCTTGCTCTATTGCTTATATCCAATTGTGTCAGGTCAAAGAGACCGAAGACGTACCTCATAACGAGCTTTCAAAACCGTTATAGGATTCAGAACGAATCCAACAGATGTACGAGCTATAGCCCCCGCTATCAGATTTCCTGGGACTGATAGTTTGACTAGAGCGGATCCATTTGGATTCGTAGTTGACGAAGAGGGGGTGGAGAGTTTAGAGATAGTTTGGAATTGTGTGAGATAAGATAATTCGGTACGAATCGCTGAAAGAGCGTAGAAATATATCGCTACACCTGGTACATTACTTCTTGTCAGCTTTGATACTACTGCAGACTCCCAGCCCAAGACGAGACGGGTATTTGAGGAAGGGGTAAAGACATACCGGACTAGGGTTGGTACCGTTCCCCTCCACAGGCCTTGAATCCCGTCGTCCCGTACGACCTCTTTCAAAGTTGTCGAGATCTTACGTCTGATCATCAGTCAGGTAGCTCAATATTTGACGAAGAACGCAATATACCTCTTGAACCCCACTACCTCATGTGAATCCTGCTGTAACCTAGTCTTCAAAAGATCGAGCGGCTGTAATATAATGGCCGATGTGAATCCACTAAGAGCTCCAGCGGAGAGATGATGAGCGGCATTAGAAGCTGGCGCTTTGCCCTTTCGATCGACCGACATCTCTTGATACCTATTGTATTGCCTCGGTGGAAGAAGGGGGTGAGGGAGTAGACGATAGATTGAGATGACGATTGTCTATCTTTCGGAATCTCGAGATTTCTGAATTAGCCGAAGCCGAGCTCCGGATGTTGTCTATCCACACATCCTACTTGTATCTGGTCAAGCTGAGCAGTCCATGTACCAACCATACGACTACGGACGTCAGGCATGAGATCATGAGCTTCCAGGTGTGTACTTCTCCACTCAACAATGGAGCGCTCCGGCTGACGAGATAGGACAGACAACAAGGATCAATCACATCACTCCTTGCCCAACTCCGGGCGGCACAAGATGGTCCACCTGCCCCTGCTCCTTCCGGTAAAGCGTCAACGAATCGGAAAGCACCTGAGGATAAGGGAGTAAGACCAGTCCAAGATCATTCAGGAGCATCCTCGAGACAATTGAATGACTTATTATCATCACTGGGCAAGACCCCCTCTTCCTCTTCCCCTTCGGCAGAACCCAGTCCAAGGCGTCAATTGATAGAACCCTTCGGGCCGGTGTCTACCCTCTCCTCTTCATCGCCTTCAAAACCCAAAACACCACTAGAGAACCAGAGTCAAGGAGCCGATATAAGAGAAACGAGCTTTACGAAAGCTTTACCGATAATCTCTGCCCTCCTCTCTGACGAAGTCTTCAAGGCGGAGGTTAAGAGATTGAAGGTCGATCAGGATACTTTGGAGAGAAGGCTATGGGCGAAGATGGAGAAAGTCAAGGGGGACCATGAGAAGGGGACTAGGACTGATCGCGAGATGTACGTCGACTCTTACATACGAAATCACTGCGCGACAACCATACTAGAACAGGTCGCTGATGATCAGAGCCAATATCACTGGTACACCAATCAGTCCAACCAAAAAGAAGGTAAGTCCCGTTTCCCTTGCTATACACGAGAACTGGCTGATGAGCAGGAATGGGACAGAAAGCTCGAGTCAACACTCCAGGAGTTCTACAGAAACACCTGTTTGCCTTCTATCGACGGTCTAGCTGCTCGCCATAGGATGAAACTAGAGGAGATGGGTGTTCCGGGCTTGGGAGGGGATATGGGAGATAAAGGAACGAGGGAGAGGGTTAGGCGAATTATGGATGTCCTAGAAGGTGGGCTGGAGGAGTGACTTGTTGGAAGGACCTGTAAAGGTGCAGACCTCACAAGAACCCAATGTAGACGTCGAGAGGGGGATACAGAGCCGTATAGGGCTCATGACGAATCATGTTGTATTTATGTTGCTGTTTCGCCATAGCAGAATAAGTTGTCAATATTATACAATGCATATATGAATCGGTATCAAAAGCATGGGGTATCCACCATGGAAGCGTGAGGGCATAAAAAGTGGTCGTTAGATAATCTGCGGAAAGACCTAATTCTGAATCATCAGCTCTTATACCCAGGAAGAGTTAGTTGAAGACTTACCTCCCTCCATTGATGTGTACATTCAGAACATCGACTGTGATATCAGCATGACCAGAGCTACGGATGATAGAGACTTACTAGAATGTAGTCATAGGTTCATCAGCGGAACGGATTTGCAATTGCATGAAATTCGCTTTGACGACTTTATCACAAGCAGGACATGTGGCTGATATTAGCTCCATTGTCCACTCTAGATAATTGTCCCTTCAATGTCCGTTCATGTTCTCCCTTCCCAAGTGCAAAGAGAAGGGAGAGGAACCAGCTGCTAGAAGGTAACTTACCATCAACAACATCCACATTCGCCCATGAATCCTTTCCACCCAATACATCATCTACTTCCTTCCTCTTCAAATGTGTTCGCATAGATATACGTTGAGCGATTACCCATTTATATGGACATGTCGGACAGACCCTACTCATCAGTCTCCCATAACTATGAACCCGTACGACGGGATGGCAAGGGTTGGGAGCCTTGACGTACCAGCATTTATCACTCGACTCTTCTTCTACACCTATCGTTAAATTGTTGGAGCAGTATGGGCAGAACAACATCGTGCGATCAGGTTGGCGACTTTCTTGAGTGTACTTGGTGTCAATTACAGTCTGAATTCAAGTCAGAGGTCAATTCAACAAATATATACTTTCCCACGATCATCGCCCCGGTTCTGTGCCTGACGAATCTAGTCGGCCGACTACCATGACCCGATAACCCGATACTCAAGCCTCATTAGCACGTCACGTCCCCCTAAATGAACGAAACGCGTGCTGGCAGAATCGCGAGGGAGGCAGACTTGATCAGAGCCATTGACGTGACTCGCTTAGGCATACATGCTCCGGCCGATGAGTGGTCAGGACACTATATAAGGGATGTACTTCTCTTATCTGATAAAGATATCGATACGAATACCTATTCAGAAATGGTTTGCTTGACCTCCCTCCCATCACATATCCTACTAGACATCACTTCATATCTCGACATCAGGACTCTGAAATACCTATCCCCTCTTCATTCAGTGTTCAAGGAAGTATGCGATATCCACCTATTCAACACGATCTCATTACCCCTCTCAAACCCTTACCTTCGATCGATACCTACCAAACCAGATCTAGCAACCGCGTTAGAGGGGTACGGATGGAAAGACGATATCCACCAGACCAATCACCTCGACGCTTCGCTTCAATACCTCATACCCTTACTCAAGGGTAGAGGGGGGTATGTCAAGGAATTATCAATAGATCTGAAATATCGGTATCACGATCCCGAACTCGACTTCGAGCTCCTCACAAATCCTTCCAGACCTACGATTCCCGTGATAAACGCACAACACGTAACCCCAGTCGAAAAATCCCAACATCAAGATCCTCCTTCCGAGCTTGACGAGCTCCGACTTCAAGCTTCCTTGATCCGTCAATCTGAATCACCCTCGCACGTCCCACATCTCGCACGAACATTCTCCACATTCCCCACTCTCCCCGCCGTTCGAGTATTACGATTGACGATATACGAATCATTCCATGGCTACCTCCCATTCCTCTTTTCTTTATGCCCGAACATCTCTGAATTGATTCTGGAACCACACGATCTATTGATCGAATCGCCCCTTACCTTCCCAAAATCGAACCTCGGACCATTACCTAGATTGAAGAAGCTGAGGGTTGAGCCGATGTTGGATTCTCTCCGTCCGTTTGTGCGGGCATTCATAAGAGAAGGGGCGGTCGAAAAGTTGGTTCTGGGAGGTGAAAGGTGGACGATGGATGAGGAATTGGCGGACGCGATCCGGGAGAGTAAGGAGCCGAAGAGGGTGGAAGTGGGTAAGCGGGCCAGGAAGGTCTTGCTCGCCAGTCAAAGGATGTGGGATGAGCACATTCTGGTCTGAGTCAGTCATGGAAGAACAAGGACAATCAGTATGCGAGTAGTCAGTATAACAAGTATGGCACGGATGATTGAGTGACCAGCACATACATGAGTTAAACCGACTAGCGGTCTATCAATCATTACACAGCAGCACACTCGTCGAGAGCAGCGCTACCAGACCCTATAACCCAAATGACAAATCCCTAACCCGAAAGATACAATCCTAGCGAGCCTGCTCATACATCCTTCCCCTTACAGACTGATCATATCCCGATGGCTTGGCGAGCTTCTCAAAAGTCTCTCTCGTAACGAATCGTTCATGTCGAGCAGCGATATTCCCATGACCTTTGAGAGCGGGGATAGCCCTCTTTCGTCTTCGACATCGGCCGGTGGAAGAGGGTGCAGCGGGGGTAGAAGAGGGAGAGGCGGCGTGGTTGTATCCGATACTCGAGGTCGACTCGGAGTAGGCAGAGGCAGAGGCGGCCGAGGGGTTGCCAGCGGCGGTGGGGGCGACCGATGGTACTGATGCGGCGACGGAAGTAGCTGCAGGGGCGGACGAGGCGGCGGGTGCGGATGCGATGGCAGAAGAAGCTGATCCGGACCCAGATCCTGATCCTGAACCAGCAGGAGTGTTACCGCCTTTCTCACCAGGACCATAACAATTCGTTCCCGTAATTCCATGACCAGCAGCGGGAACGTTTCCACCAGCATATGCTCCACCGTAATGAACATTAGGTCCAGGTTCAGGGAAGACAGCATCGGTATTGGCGATAGTAGTACAATCGTTCACACCGGCATTTGCGACAAAGGGAGTAGGGTAAACGGATGGCGAGAGGCCAGCTCCTCCATTAATGACATTGATGATGGCGCAATTTTGGTACATTTCCCTATTTCCCATTTGATTGAACCAGTTCCATGAAAACACTGCTTCGCCAGAAGGAGCGTCTTTGGGTAGAGTGAATTGAATGGTGGATCCTTCGACCATACATCCACCAATGATCGAGTAGATGACTTGCCATGTTTTACCGAAATCGTACGACATGGTGAGTTGACACGATCCCCCGCCATGGGTGGCAGTGCCTTGGGTAGTGTAGTTGTAGGTTCCGCCAGCGGACCAGGTAGTGACGGCGCCCATCAAGGGGTCGTCGGGCGTTGTGAGGAAGCCCTAGAAATCAGCACGCCGACCGATGGAATACGTTTATGTGTGGCCGAGAAGGACGGAAAGGGGAGCAGCAAAGCAAGAAGAGAAAGGAGGGTATATGACGGGGTTTGGGTAGTGAAAGGAGTACGAAATGATACTAACCTTGCAGGGGTAGGTACCATCGGCGATCAAAGGAGAATTCATCGAGTAGTCTGACGATCAGCACGCGTTCATTTCCGTCATCCAAGAATGATCAAATTCCAAGGCATGCAAGTAAGATGAGAAAAGGTACTCACCGATACTTGGCTCAGGAGTAAGGGAGTTGTACTTGGACCTTAGAGCAGGAGGCCAAAGTAATTCCATATGAGCGGAAGCAAGTGTCGCAGACACAGCAGCGCCGAGGATGAATTTGATAGAAACCATTGTATCCTGAGTGAAGTATGTAGTGTTGTGGGTAAAGAATGTAGGTGGTTGGTTTGTGATGCGTCTATATAGGTTAGTGATGTGATGACAATAGGACGACGGGACAAAAGCAATGTTCTACCCAACGTGTGCGAAGTTGGAATGGTGGGGTTTACACCAAACGCTCAAGGGATGGACGTGATTTGTGATGTGATGGGTTGAAGGATATTTGCGGGAGTGAGTGAGACACAACTTACGACTAACGCTGTGATGAGATGCCGGATGGTGGAGTATGGACGTCAAGCCAATACCTTAATGCGAGAAGGGAGGATGATGGATGATGGGTGATGGAGTAGAGTACAACAAAAAGGTTGGTTAGTAAGTAGACCAAAAGCAACGAAATGGACGTGCTCAAATGCAGGTACGAGGTTGAGTGACGTACAAAAAGCTTCCAGGGAAAAAGACTGTTTCAGGGCTTGCGAGGGGGAAACGCCTGGGGGATGCTTTTGTTTGAATCCCTTTAAACTGCTTATTTCCCTGAGACACGGTTCCTGAAAATACCGTTCGCGTCTAATATAAATCAGAATGTGATGAGCTGCAGGATGGTGGATGTAGGTGGCGCTGCATACGTTTGGGATGCTTCTGGTTGGATTGTAGACGTGGATGGAGTCAGTGACGAGGACTCGAGCGGTGAATCTTGTCGAGCAAGGGATTTCATGCTACAAGATGACAGTCGTACATGCATAGGGATATTTGGGGCGCGAGTTTCACCAACAGTAAAGGAGCTCCTAGCGAGGCGTGTTTTGTACACAAATAGAGGGTATATCTACCTTTTGAAATCGCTAATCCCCATCCCAAGTGTCCTACTGCGCTTCGGGTAAGGGATTGATCACTCCTTCAGATTACAGTATTCCTACTTTTGTTCCCGGGTCGCTACCGGGATAATGAAAACGGAGGCGGTTTTCCGGTGGGCGAAGACACCGTTTTTGCTCCTCCTCCATCTCAACTTTCTTTTTGGGATGTCCGTATGGGGCGCGCTGTCATACGAGCGATCAGCACATTGCACGGATAAGGGAGAGGTAGAGCATGAGTGTTCGACTTCCATTCTGAGTCATGCATGTGTTTGTGTGTTGTGTGTGTATTGGATGTCGTATCGTCAATAGAGCATGCGAAGAGAAGGCCTTGAACGTTTGCGCGGAATGAACATTATAGCCAGACCGCGGTATTGACATTCTGCTACACTCTTTCGCCTGGCTCATTGTCGTGTCGTCTCTGTGGAAACATGGCATGCGTACGTGTATCGTGACCAGGAGGTGCAGCATATCAACCTTGACACAGACGCTCGAGCATTAATTTCAGCCACGTGGTATAACCGGCACTCTCCGTTCCGTCCCCAATCATCCGTTATTTTGTACGAGTATCAACTACAATTATTCAATATTCAATCACGATGAGAGGAGCAATTCAACTGACAGCAAGGGCACTACTAGCTCCTAAATGTAGGTCTTGCTTCGTAAAAGAATCGAAAGGAGGGAATTACAAAAGAGGGGCTCGAAGGAGATAAGCTGATAAAATAGATCAAATTAGATATGCTACTACTTCAATGAGGATGCCTGCTATGTCGCCTACTATGACTGAGGGAGGGATTGCTGGATGGAGAAAGAAGGAGGGGGAGGCTTTTACTACTGGAGACGTGTTGCTTGAGATTGTACGTATCGATTCTTCATCGTGAATCACTGGAAGTGAGAGCAAGGGAAATTTGTCGGAAGCTTGGGATATTTAGACGACAGAAATAGTCGGCTGCGTAGATGAGAGGATAGGAGGGCGGAATAATTCTCGAAGAAGCAGAGGATACAGAGAGCTGATCGGCAGGAAACGGATAAAGCAACAATAGACGTAGAAGCCCAAGATGACGGAGTAATGGGTAAAATCTTGGTAAGTCCTTTCTCCCTCTTAAGCTCTTGACATTGACTGATAATGAAGGTCCAGGACGGAGCAAACAAGATCCCAGTCGGTCAAGTAATCGCTATCCTAGCGGAGGAAGGGGACGATCTAGCTTCTATCGAAGTACCAAAGGATCTAGGACCAGAAGGTTCATCTGCTCCTAGCAGTTCGTCCTCCGAGAGCAAGGAGGAGAGGAAGGAGGAGCCCAAGGAGGAGCCTAAAGAGGAGAAAGCTGCCCCGGCACCTGCACCAAAGAAGGAAGAAGAACCCAGTCATGGACACGGACATAAAGTCATTAAACATTCCAAACCGCTTTTCCCAAGTGTTTCTCGATTGTACGTCCTCATCCCTGTTCCTGATAGGTTGCTAATGATAGATTGATTTCATCCGACCTTACGTCCGAACAGATTAAGAAATTGAAGGGAACTGGTAAAAATGGGATGTTGACCAAAGGAGATGTATTGAAGGCTATGGGGAAGATCAAGAGTGCTTATGGGAGTGCGGAGAAAATGTACACTGATCCTCTTGGACCTAGTGGAAAGAGGGCTAGCGAGGTATGTCTTTGTTCTTTCTTCCGACCTCTCTGGTTCAATCCTCCTCTCCACCTCTTTTCATCCTTGTCACTCGCCTCTCCGCCTCATTGTGATAGTCGAGAGACGGATCTATTCTTTACGAGTCATGACGCTGACCTATAGGCAACCTCAACAACCCCACCTGCACCAAAGAAAGAAGCCCCATTAGACGCCAAGGCACTACGTCAATTAATCGTCAAAGGAATGGAAAAAGCTACAGTCCCATCAACACCGATCCTACACAGTACGTCCCCCTACCAATCCTCAATTGGTGTGGAAATTGACAAGATAGACTCTCTACCAACTTCAGACCCCTTCGATGCTGTTCTCGCTCCTTACACTTCCCTTTTACCCCCTGCTCAGCCAAATGTCACATTACCTGATGTTGATTTACTTGTCGAGATGGAATCGAGGGGTGTTCCAGCTGCTGGTCGTCCGAAGAAGGATGAATGGGCTGGGCTTTATTAGATTTTTGGATGTATGCATAGATTGGGCTCGTCTTCTGAGTAATAGTGCTCGAAAGCCTCCCTGTCAATGTGATGGCAGCCGCGCAGCATCCGATCCAATATCGCCTGGACGGAGGTCTTAGGTGATATCGCACACATCTCCCAAAACGCTTCAGTGGTCCATGCAATATATGATTCATGTACATGTACAATCACTTCTTGACGTTAAATATACTCAACAGTGCAAAACACCCATAGAGTAATCCAACGGGATAAGCAACCAACAACCTCTGCGAATCCATCCTTAATACCACCACAAAGATCGCACTCGCCGAATACGTACACCAAATAATGGAGACGATGGAAAGTAGGTATCCGAGGGGATGATCTATTCCAACTCCAATCCCTATTGATCCAAGCCCGACCATGGGGAGTAGGCAGTAACCTAAAACTGAAGCTGTGCGGTAGGCGTCAATTCCGGTTTCGGCCATTAAGTTGAGGAGGAGGTAGATTGCTGTAGTCCCTAGGAGACCTACACCGTAGATATACGAGAATTGGGGTTTACCGGACTTGTTGTCAGTCCATGTAGATAGGAAATGTGGAGGGGAGGACTCACCAAGAGGAGGACAAAGGCGAATGCGAAGCAGAATACGAATGGTCCGGCCAAATCGGCATCATCCATGATATTACTATCGGGTTTGCGTATTGGATTGAGCACAGTCAATGATTTCTGAAGTATATGCGAAAAGTTGATTCCCAGTTCTAACCATCAGCCCTCCTTCCAATATTACTGCTTGATGCTCCGGCATGGACTGACCTTCCATCAAGCTAGGTTCACCCTCGAACCCTCCTGTCCCGAAAGCCTCCCACCATCTTCCCTCACTTGACATCATCCCTCCTATCCCTCCATTCATATTCCCGCTCGTATATGCCCCTGTGGTGGATGGTCCAGCGCCCATATTGCCTTCCAGCGAGGAACGTGAGCCGGGGTAATATGGTGAAGCGGAAGAGGCGGAGGATGGACCACCAAAGAATGCGAGTGGTTCTGATTGTTGCCCATATGGTTGAGATTGATAGTTCTGTTGTGGGAATAAGTGCGACATGGTTGTATAGTTGTAATTACAGAGAGTATAGACAGAGTGGGTGGACGTGGATGACGCGCATCAAGTGCCACATCTGAATATATAGGGTATAGGTTATACGGAGTTATATCGGTATTATAACGAGTATGGCTGTAGTTACGCCTATCCCCGTGGTTGAGAATGATTCCGATTTGTTACGAGTGTCAGAGAGAGAGTGATTAACCAGTCATAGTCATTATATCACACATCTACCATATATCATACATAATGGTAGCTACCAGACTCTTATCCCGCAATCTCGCAAGGCAGTCAATAGCATTGAGGAAGCCTGTAAGTATATTCACCATCAAAACAGTCGTTTGGAAGCCTCTGCAAAACAGTTCAAATCGCTAATTTATATAGCTATTGACTAGGACTCTTGCTACTCCCGTTTCTGGATCCTCCCAAAAACACGCCGACCCAGTCACCAAGACTTCCGTCTTGTCCAATGGATTGAGCGTTTCCACCGAGACTATTCCCGGAGCTTCTACCTCGACTGTTGGATTATGGATCGATGCTGGATCGAGGGGTGATTCCATGGCTGCTAGCGGAACCGCTCATTTCCTAGAGGTATGTTCAATCGGCCTTTCTTCAAGGAGAGCAAGGAGATGAAGGCTAATGATAGCACTTGGCATTCAAGGGAACCAAGAGCCGTGATCAGACCGCTTTGGAGTTGGAGGTTGAAAACATGGGTGCTCACTTGAACGCCTACACTTCGCGAGAACAAACCGTCTACTACGCCAAGGCATTCGACAAGGATATCCCTGGAGCCGTTGACATCTTGTCCGATATCTTGCAAAACTCAAAGTTGGACGCTAGCGCAATCGAGAGGGAGAGGGATGTTATTTTGAGGGAACAGGAGGAGGTCGACAAGCAGCTCGAGGAAGTTGTCTTTGATCATCTC
>Ga0265780_10004103_pt1 | contig 18925 bp, 18 predicted proteins | sample P1T30metagenome_FD_192432 | JGI IMG/M metagenome (GOLD analysis project Ga0265780, IMG submission 192432) | Plant litter microbial communities from East Loma Ridge, Irvine, California - P1 T30 | ecosystem: Environmental > Terrestrial > Plant litter > Unclassified | place: USA: California...
ACCGCCCTTCTGTCAAAGCGTTCTTTGCGGAGCATGGCTGGCCCATTCTGTTCTATACAGTGGCCAGCAATAATGTAAATCTTCTGAGCTTCCTTCTAGACTACGGCCTGGATCCCCGTCGAGCGGCTTCGACCGCCGGAGCTGCCGGGTTGCCATTGATTGCATTCGCTGTTTTGCACGCATCAGAAAACTCAGTGGACTTATCTGAGATCTTTTCCAAGCTGTTGTCCGTCGGCGTTGATCCCAGGACGATTCCAGAAGAGTTATGGATTGACGACAATCCATACGCCTTGGCTCGCACGCGCAAAGACAGCCCGGCATGGTGGACACCAGACATCCGCAAACGTCTAGCTTCTGCGCTTACCATCACACAAGTCTACCAGTTACGAAAAGCAGATGAGAATGTAGTCCCGAGCGAGCGGACACTGCAAATCGCAGAAGTCAATAAGATGGATAACCTCCTGAAGATAGGACATGGCATCGTTGGCCAGCAAGAAGCCTGCGTACGAGTGTTTGATCGCGTATACGCCCACATCGCTCTGAAAAGATCTGAACCTCTGGTGCTCGCCTTCGCTGGACCAGCTGGGCATGGGAAGACCGAACTGACCGAGTTGTTGGGAAAGGCAATCTCCGCTACGACTATCACTGTCTCTTGCGCTGAGGTCCGCACTCTATGGGGCTTGTTTGGATCTGAAGTAGGCTACAGGGGATGTTCGGACGGCACAGCTCTCAACAAATTTCTTGTGAAGAACAATGGAAAACACTCAATCGTGTTCTTGGACGAGTTCGACAAGACGCATCATGACGTGGTAGAAGCTCTATTGACGTACTGCGAGAAAGTCCAGTCGCTTCAGTACTTACATCTCTTGGGACTTGCTGCTGACGATGAGTGCAGGGAAATATTCTGATCATCGTAACACCAAGTCCATCGACTGCTCCAAGACCATAGGGATCGTTGCTACAAATCTGGGAGATGAGCACTACGACAAGCATATCCAGTCTGGTGCGCGAGATGCGAAGAACATGAATATTTCTGAGCTGCAAGAAGAGCTGACGGAACTTTACGAGAGTCACTTCCAGGTACACATCTCCCAAACACACTCTATCATAGCTGGCCAATAAACTCACAGGCTCCCTTCACCAGTCGCATCCGAGAAATCATACCCTTCATGCCCTTATCTCGAGAAGAGCAAGCCGTCATCACCCACAAATTCCTGCTCTAAAGTTCGATGAGAAGCTTGTTGTGCACTCGCCGAAGATGGGAAAGAGGACGGCTTCATCAAGGCGCGATACATTAGCACGAACCGAACAAGCACAACCACATGCTGCACTGCTCACTTCCACGCAACCATCTCCGCGCCCAATACTGAAGTTGACGTTTGGAATTTCCAACTTCCTATGTGATGCTGTGGAGCTCATGGACACTATATGAGAAACCAGTTGCTAAAACATTAACCCCTCAGGCTCCGATCGAATTGCAAAGTGCAGGAGCAAAAGCGCGTGATTATGCCGATCAGTCCAACGGTGCTCAGAGAATGTAGAATTCTGGATAGTCCTGGAAAGATACACAAAGACCGGATCTCAACAGAGGAACTAGGAAAAGCTTCAATCATATAACTACAACACATCACCCAATGTACACCAATACACCTCTAACCACCTATCCTTAAGCTCCACCCTACCCCAACCCCACCCCAATCGCCCCAATCGCCCAATCCATAAACCCTGCCCCCGTATCCAGTATATTCTGATTAAACTCACTCGTCGTCGGGTAGAAATTCGTACTATACCCAAACTCCATCGTAAACCCAAACACCTTGTTCGCGCCACTCTTCGCCCACTGCCGCGAATACGCGTAATCATCCGTCGCGCCAGACGTAGCATACAGCCCCACAGCCTGCTGGGCTTTATAACTCCGTCCGCCCACGGCCTTCATTGCGGCGACTGTTTTCGCAGCGACGGATTTGATGGCTGTTACGTCGGCGGCGGGTGCGTACTCTTTGTACGCTGTGTCGCCGACGGGGCCGCGCTTACCGTCGTACGCTGCGTTTTGGAAGTTCATGGTCGAAGAGGTAGATTGGTTCTCGTCGTCGCCCCAGGAGTACAGGATGTCTCCGACGGCGGAGTGGATGTCCATGAACCAGCGGATCTTGGGGAACGTGTCATAGACACTGACGTGGTTCTTTGTCTCGGATTCCGAGGCGGGGGCGGTGCCGTAGAAGGTTTCTGATGAGGGGGAGGTGGATGCGGGGGCTTCGCCGGGTGCGAAGTACTTTTTGAAGTTCCAGAGGAAGTCGAAGTTGCGGTTGAGGTCGACGCCGATGGAGGAGCCGGATGTGCCGGAGCGGGTGTTGCGGTTCTTGCGCCAGAGGGAGCCAGAAGATTGGTCGTAGGCGATGCCGTCGGGGTTTACGGCGGGGAAGAAGACTATGCCGGCTGCTAGGACGGACTTGACCTGTGCGTTGGTATAGGTTTTGCTGCCGTACTTGAGACCTGTGCCGGCTTTGTTGGCGGTCACGAGGTCGGAAATCCAGTAGAGGAGGTTGTCTGGGCCACCTCGTTCGCGAGCGTGGATCCCGGCGCTGAGGTAGAGGCGGTAGGCTGATTTGTCGGTTCCGGCGCCGACGAAATAAGCGTTTTGGGAGGCGCCGTTGAAGGTCTTATAGGGGAGGGTGACACTGCCGACGCCAAAGTTTCTGACGAGAGCAGCGGCGGCAGAGTTGATTTCGGCGACGTTCATGATGCTGGAGATTGTGGTGCCAGCTGCCTGAGTTCCAAGACCAACGGGTGAAACGGTACCAGACTTAAAACGGTCTCCAGTTCCAATGGGTGCAGTGGCTGCTCGCTTGGACAGATCCTGCCTGTGGATAGTGATCTCTGGCGAGTTCTGATACTCGTGCTGGACGTGAGCAATTTGGTCTTCGGTGAGCAGCGCATGGAGAGTGAAGTGTCCATCATTGGTAGGTTGAGCAATTGGTCTGCAGCCAAAGTCGAATGTGTCATTGCGGACGATTTCTGCAAAATGACCTGCGGTTGGCGCTTTGAAGTGAAGAGGAATGAGATTGCCGAGCACAACAGTGCCCTGCAGGATGAGAGACGCGGCCAAAGAATACTTCATGATGACGAGAAAGAATGTGTAGCACGAAGTGATGAAGCAAGGCGCGTTCTGTGCCAAATAGGAGGCAGACAGGTAGATATACAGGTTCCTGTAAGTTACTAGGAGAGGCGAGGCAGCGCGCGCCGGCGTTACACAGACATACCTTCCCCTTGCCAATTCTACATTTCACCAGCCTAATTTGGCCATCTCCAAATGAATGGCAGACGATGTGTAGTCTGAGTTCTCGGGAAGTTGCCACAAAGGGTAGTTAAAGTGCCAGCTTGTCGTGATTGGCCATGTCCGATTATGCGCTAGAATGCACCTTCTCCATCCGTACATCGCCGTTACTAAGTCTCCGTACACCTGCCTTGCTGGCTCTGGACAGGCGAGATCTAAGATAAGGAGGCGAGTGAAAGCGCCGGCCGGATAAGCTATACTGATCGGCGGCGAGATGCGTTGCTCATGTGGGGTGTTGCTGGTATCGACCAACGGCACTAGAGCAGAGGAACAAGCTCTTCTGTCGCACTGATGACTACGCATGGCCGTATCAGCATGCGTGGCGTGTATGGACGGGTGGTAGAGATCTCAATCCTACCTGAGCTTCGCTATGTGTCGCGTGTACCTTGCAGTTGTGATTGGAAGAAAAAAGAAAGCGTGCGGGAGCAGCCGTGATATGTTGCTCGGCCTGGCCAGACTCAGACTCACTACTGTATGTCCACTGAGCAGATGATCGCTCACGGGCAAAAGATAAAGCTACTCCACGTGTCAGAGAGGGTGGAAAGGGCAAAAAAAGGGTCTTGCCGCGACTCGAACGCGGGGCCTCTCGCAAGCGATGCTTGGGTTTAACCCTAAGCGAGAATCATACCACTAGACCACAAGACCTGAATTGCTTTCGATGTAGAAACTCGAATTTGAATCTTATATTTACTTATCAAAGATGACGGATGGTAGGAGACGGTTGATCGTGGGGAATTTGATTGCCTAGCAAACTTGACATGGTGGGGCGCTAGCTGCATAGCATGACATGTGATTGTGAGCTTGAGCAGAAACTCCTCAAATTTGCTAAGCATGCCATGAACACAAGATTCTTGTACCCGACACGCCAAAGCCCCCTCCTTTATACATACAAGCACGATTTGCCACATCTGATGCGCACCGTCGTCGATGGTGGCGGCAGACACGCTATCTAATTAGACCAAGCCTCGTCAACATCATGAGGCGCGTACCGAACTCCCTTGCGTTACACAGATCCACGAAATATTTTCGCAGCTACCGACGAGCGCACCTCCCTCATACTACCATGACTGAGACACGATTGACGTGCAGCAAGTAAAAAGAATGGTGCGGCTCTTCGTGCAAGAAGGTACGCTCTGCAGAACATCACGCATCGATTCCTCCATTTAACTCCACCCAGGCGAAGGACAACACGCCATTGTCCCGCGCTATCCCGATCCTCAGGTCGCCAATCGCGAGTTTCTCATCGTAGAACCAGTGAAGAGCACCGCCGTCGCCGTCGGCATCACAGCTTTCCTGGCCGTGATCGGCAAATCGCGACCCGGCACCTTTCTCAGAACCACCGCGTACGTCAGTGCCGTCAACATACCGATTTCCGCGGTTCGGGCGTACGTCGATCGCGAAGTCAATAGAGGTGTCTTCAAGCTCGACAAGATCGAGCCGCAGCCGGGGAAGATATGGGAGCGGACAAAGCACTGGACTTGCGATGATATCGTGGTGGGAGGCGGCGTTCTGGGCATCTTCCTCGCACTCAATCCGAGAGCGTTTCCGGGTGTTGGAGGCTGGAAACGCTTCCTTAGCACCGCGACTTTAGGATGCATGGCAGGGGGCACGTTGGGTGCCAGCGTTCTTGCACGTGGTCCCCCGCAGGCGATATCTCTGATGTCCGATAGGCAAAAACAGAATCGAGCGGAGGCCTGCGCACGGTTGCGACAAGACGAGAAAGCTCAAGAGTCGCTTTCTCACTGGGGAAAGATAGCGCTCAAATCCAAGTCGTTCCCGAATCTCGACGCCTTCGCCCGGGGCGCACCGCAAAAGGACGGAGATCTCGGGCACTTTGTCCAGTCTCTCGAGGCCGCTCACAAACGCAGCCAGGAACAAATGGCGCATGTAGCACTCGTCCGGATCGAATTCGCAAAGGGCGAGCTCAATGGGCCGGGCTTCGAGAACGGATCTCGCGTCTACAGGGACGATTCCGCAGACCACGACAAGACCGCCTTGCAAGACTGGCTGAAGCGTCTTGAAGAGGGCCGCAAGACGTTTGCTACCGAGGCGCAGTACCTGTGGTACCATCTAGCGGCAAAAGAGAAGGAATTCTACAGCATTGCGGCAGAGGATCCAGAGAAAGATATCGTCCGACGAGAGTTGCAATTGCTCAATGTCGTTGCCGGCGATTTCGCATCGCGCGATGCCATCTTCGCATACCTCATCGCCGACGCAACGAAGCGCCTCCAGCAAACCAACGCCACTGCTCAGGATCTGCTTTCAACTGCGCGATCAACGCAAGCCGAGCTGCCGGCTGATTGGCGCGAAAACCACAATCCTCAATTCAGCGCGGATCACATTCGCGACCAGTGGGCACGGCAGAAAGAAATGGTGGGTTTCCTCGAGCAGGCGTCTGCTTTGCATCTCAAAGGGCAGTTTACGCCCGGGAGTCCACAGGAGGCGCAGATGGCGCAGATGGAAAAGGGGGCGCGGGAAATGAGGCAGAACCTTGAGGCGACGGAGAGGCTGCTGGGGGAGTTTGAGGAGAGGGTACGTAGGGCGGATGAACGTGGTGGGAAGAGGATGGAGTAGATGGGACGGCATGTGGCGAGCTGAGAGATGGGGAGTCAATATATATACATGTACATCGAAGCACTTTTCCGCACTGTGCTCCACCCGAATAGTTGTCGACTTCAGTGGTACATCATCCAGCCAATCCAATCCCATACCATCTCCTTCAATGCTGCAAAATGACCCCCTTCCCCCTCTCCCACCCCTCAATACTCTCCCGAATATTAACCCAATACCTCAACCTCACACTCTCCCCCCTCGCCCCCTCAACATCATCCCTCTTAAACGCCTCCTCCAACACCCCCTCACTCACCCTAATCCTCCCCTCATTAACCTCCCTCAACCCCACTAAATCCTCCTCCGACTCCGCATCCTCAATCGCCTCCCGCGCATCCAGCACCTCCATTAATAGTTCCGCGTCATCTACTTTCGCACTCTCGTCCTCGGCCGTCTCAATACCCCGCAGCGATAAGAGATATTGCGCACGTAAGAGCGGGTTCTGAAGTGTTTTGTACGCCTCGTTTATGCGTGCGGAGAGCGCTTCGGCGCGCTTTTTGGAAGAGGGCGGGTGCAGGTCTGGATGGGCGCGGGATTGCAGCTGGAGGAATTCTTTTTTTAGGGCAGCGAGGTCGATGGTGAAGGGGGCGGCGGGGGGTGGGCCGGCGGGCAGGGAGATGGGGAAGAAGGAGTAGTGGGTTTGGGGTGCATCGGGGGTGGGAGTGGTGGTGAAGGGTTCTTCGCGGGTGGGTGGGGTATTGGATTGGAAGCGGCGGTTGGGTGGTTGTGGTTGTGGTTGTAATTGTGTTTGCGGGCGCGGGCGTGTGAGGTGTGTGCAGAAGATGCATGGTGTGGTGGTTTGGCGGGTGCGGAGTTTTGGGATGGTGGAGTGGGAGGGTGTGGGTGTGCGTAGTTTGCGGGCGGCGGTTGAGCGTATGGATCGCATGTTTGTGATTGCTGTGTTGTGTGTCTTAAGCTGTTCTGCGAGTGGTGTGTAAGAAGTGCCGTGTCTTGTGGGCTTTGAGGTTTACGGTGCGGAGAGATCGCGGAAGAGGCGAAATAATTGCGCGTCGAACATCAGCTACGTCATTCTCTTTAAGCTTCAGTGTGAGAGCTGCACGAGCATGCGACTCTTCTGTAGTCGTTTGTATTCATCATCTTTGAGTATCGAGTAACAGCTCTACAGTTCTACGAATCGGTTCGTGTCAATATTAAAAGGTTGACAGCGTGACCTTGAGTTTGTGCATCGTAAGGGAGCAAGCTGCAATCCGTTAATTGTCGTACCAGACGCTTTCACTATTTGACTTCCATGTTTAATTCGTGATCTCAACTCACACCACATCTCTTCTTCGGAGTCCGCCGACATACCCTCCCGTGCCACCAAACCTCTGCCCCACAGCAAGCCGCGGCTCAACACCAAACATCTCACCACCGAGTCCCTCCCTCTCTCCTCCCCTCGCAATGTCCACCCCGTCATTCCAGTCCGCCGAGACCTCACCAGACAAAGATGGTTTGATCCACGGCATATCCGCAGAGGAGCTACAAGCCATAGGCGAGCAATGCATCGAGGCGAAGACAAAAGCATACTGTACGTACTCTCAACCTCCACATCGATATCACGACAAGCTTACATATGCTAATTCAAAACTCACAGGCCCATACTCCCTCTTCCGCGTCGGCGCCTCCCTCCTCCTGCACCCCACCACCCCCTCCCCCTCTCCCTCAACCACACCCTACCCAACCTCCCACATCCTAACAGGCGCCAACGTCGAAAACGCCGCCTACCCCGTCGGTACCTGCGCCGAGCGCGTCGCCATGGGCACAGCGATACATCTCGGGCATCGTATCGGGTCCTTCAAGGCCGTGGGCGTAGCGACGGATATCGACGATTTTTGCTCCCCGTGTGGAATGTGTAGACAGTTTTTACGGGAGTTTTTGGGACTAGAGGTCCCGGTTTTTATGTTTAATAAAGAGGGAGGGTTTATTGTTAGGACGATGGGGGAGCTTTTGCCGTTGGGGTTTGGGCCGGATGTTTTGCCGGGGAGGGAGGTGATGAGGAGGGTGGTCGAGGGGGATAAGGGGAAGACTGCTTGATTGGAGGGTTTCGTGCGTGGTTTTATGGAGGTATGGTGATGGGGTATGAGTGGGGATCTTAGAGGGATATTGTGAGGGTTTAGAGCGAAAGACGCGAAGAATTGAAATACGCTTCAAGTCACACATTCAAAACTTTAGCATTCAAAACACGCTACAAAGCCCACATGTCCTTCTCTCCAAGTCCCCAACCACAATACCACACAATCCTCACACCACAACCATCTTCCGGTCCGTCCCAAGCTCCAAATCTCAACCCCTCCAAAACAACCCCACAACGCCACCATGCACCTCCTTATCACCCACGATAAGACCTCACTCCCAACCAACAACAGCCTCCCACCTATTATGCATCTCCGCGCCCCGTGGATATCACCCAAATCCCTGGGCATCAAAACAAAAAGAAAAAGAAAAAGAAACATGATCCGTTGTAAACATTCCTATCCAGCCCAAGCTGCAGTGACTCACAACTCCAACGTCAATTGCGATTGGAATCATGGCTGAACAAATCCAAAGCGAGAATGAGACAGGAAAGAGCGCGGCGCAATTAGATTCCGAGCATTTTTCGCCGTATAGGGCGGATGGGAAACTCGTAAGTAGAAACCATCTCAAGTAAAACGAGGTTGGTGTAGGAAGCTGACGAGATTGTCCTTCTAAATAGTATGGCTTCATCTGCGTCGTAACAGGAGCAACACAACCCATCGGCAAAGCGATTGTCGCTGAATTAGCCGGTACGTCAAAACCACAAATACCCAATTCCCCTCTTCCCATCCCATCCCCATCTCCATGCCCGCCCATTCATCTTCTATTGATTAACGTATTTCCAGCCCACGGCGCAGCATGCATCTACGCCTGCGCCCCCCTCCCCATCTCCTCCTCACCCTCCACCGACCTCGCAGACGCCGTGAATGCAGCGTATCCAAACACAAAAATCATCGAGTACCCCTACAACCCCGCTTCGGAAGAAGATACGTTGGCGCTGATTGATGATGTGTTGAATACATGGGGCCGGTAAGTTTTATACCCCAAACACCCCAGAAGTAGAGAATGTGACTGATTGTACAATTTGTAGATTGGATGTATGGACGTGTTCGAGTGCACTCCCCACGCCCCGAGATATAACGTCCACGGGCCCCGGGGATTTAATTGTGGCGTTTGAAGGAAATGCCATGCCCGTCTTCTTCGCGCTTAAATACGCGCCTGCTGCTATGCACAAACGCTCCCCCCTCGGAACCTACCCAAACGCCGCACCCAAGCCCCTCCCCTACGGGAGCATAATCGTCGTAACGCACAGCACCCACACATACGCGTACCAGTCCCACGGCCCGGGATACACTATGGCGAGTCATGCGGCGCTAGGCGTCGTGCGCTCCGGCGTCGCCGTGTTAAAAGGCACAGGCGTACGAATTAATGCGATTTGTGCTGGGGACATTGACGGCGACGACAATGCGGATAAGGATGCGGATGAGGATAAAGATGCGGCGAAAGATAAGGATAGGAGGTGTAGGAGTGGCTTGGAGCGCGCAGGCAAACCCGAAGAAGTCGCCAGGGCAGTTGGATTCCTGGCGAGTGGGTTTAGTAGTTATATTACTGGGGCGGAGATACGGGTTGATGGGGGGATGGGGGTTATGGGTGTCTAAACGAGGAGGAGGATGGTGAAGGAAGATGGGATGGTAAGTGGATTGAATTGAATTGATTGATTGGTATGTGATGTTTGGTGGTGGTTATAGCTCGTCTTTGTAGACTTCTTCGCTGCCTTCTTGTTCCGGCTCCTCGTCGTAGTCTTCATCTGCATCGAGGACATCTTGCTTTCCCACCTTCTTATCTTCTTTACCCTCCTTCTTCTTCCCATCCCCACCCTTCCCCCCCTCCCCCTCCTCCTCATCCTCCGCCTCAATAACCCCCCTAAATTCCCGTCCCCTAGGCGTCTCCACAAGATCCAATTTCCACCCCTTGCGCCCCGCAAACTTCTTCAAATTCCCCTTCAACTTCTCCACATCCTTCGGGTCCTTGATATCATGCTTCTTCATCTCCTCTTTGCTCCACATCTTGCCGTCGCTACTCGCTACTGTGCCGACGTACACTTCCTTACCACCGCCCACCACGACGCTTTTTTCAAGGATCTTGCCTTCACTGCCGACCAGGGCGTGCGCGCCGACTTCGATGCCCCCGATGATGACCCCGCGTTTTGACGAGCCTTCGAGGCCGGGTATGATTTCGCGCAGGGGATTGGAGTTTGCGGTGTCGGCTTCGGCGGTGAGGCGTTCTGCTTCCTTGGCCTTTGACACGAGGCGCTTGGCGTTGAAGTCGGCGACTTGTGCGTCGGGAATGACGGGCTGGCATGAGATGGGGTGTGCGAAGTTTTCTTGCGGCGGTGTGAAGGCCACGTCGTGGCAGAGGCGCGGGGTGTCGACGATCATGAGGTAGGAGCACGTGCTTGTTTCTTTGATCATGGCGATGCGGTCGGCGGACTGGGGGTTGCAGTGGAACTGGGGGAGTGTTAGTAAGTGTTGGGGGGTTAGGATGGGTGGTGTGTTGTACCTGCACATCGATCTTTCGCGGGCGACCTGTCAAGTCGCACTGCGTCCCCCCGGACAGGCGCTGAGCCATGTACCTGCTCGACCCCTTACTCTCCAGCCGCGGCACCTCCAGCCCCTTCTCCACCTCGTCCTTGACATTGCCCTCGTCGTCCATGTTTTCCTTGCTCCCCTGCTCGCTCCCCAGCGTCTTGCGCGCACCCTTCTTCGCCGTCTCCTCCCGCGGGTACCGCCCCAGCACGAAGCTGTGCACGCTCGTGTCCTCCTGCGGCGGGTACGTGGGCACGCCGCGGCTGGGCGGCAACTGGTGGAACTGCTTGACCTCGTCCTTGTAGCAGAAGCTGTAGCTCCACCAGCCGCTGAGGTAGTAGATGCAGTTGCCCTTCATGCCCTCGAGCAGCTCCCACCCGCGGTCCGTCGCGCGCACGAGCTCCTTCTCCTCCTCGGCCTTGGCTTCTTCGGCGGTCGTGGTGGTGGTGCTGTTCTGGGGCACTTCTTCGGGTATTATGGGGATGCTGCAGAGGAAGCGCTGGCCTTCCAGCACGACGGCTTCGTATGTGTGTTCGAGCGCATCGTCGGCGTTTGGTGCGTCGGCGGGCTTATCGCGCTTCGACAGCTCTTGTGTCTCCTGTGAGCTGGCCATCGACGAGCTCGAGCTGGGCGATGCGTGTTGCGAGAGGAGTGACGTGGCATCGTTCTCGGTAATGTACGAGTCCGGCCACATCACTTCATACTGCCATCGTATTAGCATATCGTCACAATGCACATCGCATGCTTATGCGCCTCACCTGAGGAAATGCGAGTATGTCGTCAAAGACGCTGAATGTGTGTTGGCTTGCGAGCGCTATGCGCAGGACCGCCGGAAGCGCCCAAAAGTTCCGCATGTTGAGATGTGAGTGTTAGTGGTGACTGTTGGTGACGTGGAGTTGCGGACTTCTGGGAATCATGGTTGGAGACGGACATCTGTCACTTCCACCCGTAATTGGCTAGGCCAGATTCGGACCACTACTACATCACCACATCACTGCATTCCAGCTCGGCTCACAATTGGACGAACAAATGAATACATGGTCTGTTGCATATGTTATTGCTTTGATTGAATTATGTCACAAAGTCTATACTATCTACTATCGTCTGGTCTTCCAACTGACATCTGTCCACAGTATACATAAGCAGCAAAATGCCCGAGACTCTTCACCCGGTCTTGGAGCCCCAACTCCAGAACAATGCAGCAACAAAGGAGACGATATGTAACAAGGCTTGTCCGCCAACGCCCGCTAAGTAGCAACGCGTAAATATGCAACAAAAAATTGACATCTGCCCTCCACCCTTTACTGCAGCTTCTTACCATATTTCGTGGTAAAGCTGTTGCCAACAGGACGAGGTTCCTTGCCTAGTCCCAGGAAGAACTCGCATTTAAATTTGAGACATTCAGTGCTGCGGTTGTCCTGGTACACCTGTACGACATCGCCAGAGTGCAGCTGTCCGTAGTTCGCCCGGCCCTCATCGTCCTGCTTCATCAGCCGCTTGCCGTTGATTGTGATGCCAGACCGCGCGCAAGTGAAGATGCCAACCTGGAGGTCCTCGAGCTTTGTCAAGTCCTTGCCCTGCTTGACGAGCTCTTCCACGTCGACAGCGTTGTCCTCCGAGTGAAAGAAGATCACGAAAGCGGTCTTGGGAATGCGCGTGTCCCGGCTGTCTTCGTACACAACAGTGCTGTCTTGTAGACGGCCAAACGAGGTCCTGCTCTGCTCGATGTTGATGGTCAACCCCGGCAGAAAAGAGTCTGGCGTAGCAGTGAGCTTGCCCAAGCGCTTTGGCGGAGGCTGGAAATCGAGCTTCGCGGGTATGGAGGGCAGCGCGACGGATGTCGACTGGACGGCGGGGGCGGCTGCAGACAAGTTGGAGTGGCTACTGTCTGAGGCCTGCACCGTGTCTTCGTACGCCGATGCACCAGCCTCAGCGTCTCGCCGGGTGGCAAGAAAGTCCACCCCACTAATGCGGCTCGCGTACTCCAGATTGTGCGTGCTTGGGTCCAGAGGATCGTAGTAATATGAGGCCGTCTGCGGTAGATTGATCTGCCGGTCATTGGTGGCTGGCCTCGCCTTCGGTGTGGGCTCGCTGATCTGGCTGGGATCGTTCGAGCCCTGGTTCAACGAGTTGTGCTGGATCACGTCGGGCGTCCGCGGTGTTGCCGGCATCACCGGGCTCTGGGTCCTGGAAATCGGGGAGTTCGGGTCAGCCATGCGCATATCGCGCACCATAGACTCAGCCCCTTGGAGACTAGGTGACGAGTGCCTGCCATCTTGTGGACCCTGCACAGCCGATGCGTTGCCTTCAGCACCACCGAATGTGTAGGGTGCCGCTCCATACGGGGCAGGGACGATGCTCTCCTCGTACGACAATGCATCATTGGCATGCAAGTTGAGGATCCCGGAGCTCTGGAAGGCGGACTGGCCAATCTCACCAAACAATCGCGGGCGAGGGGGCGGCGCAAGGAGACGGAAACTCTCACCCTCACCAACCGCTTGGTGCGACTGGAAAGATGGGTTTGCGCTCGACATGTTGCGGTCCCGGATCTGATTGCGTGGGAATATCGGATCCTGGCGCACCCGTTTCGATCCGAGCATGTTGACGAACTCATCATCATAGAGAACGTCTTCGTCTTGCTCGTCTGCGAACGATTCGGGGACTGCTCGACCTTGTCCAAGACTAAGCTGTGACAGCTGCTGCTCTGCCGGATCCGACTCGTCCTCTTCAACGATTGACTGTAGGATCGGATCAGCAGGCATCTTCGCACCATCGATCAGCCACGGATGGCGGAGGCAGTCGATAGCGGTAGGCCTCTTTTCCGGGTCGGTGCGGAGCATGCCCGTCAACAAGTCAATGCACGCGTCCGAAATGTCCAGGTTCCGCAAGGGCGTCGCGTTGAGCTGGGTGACCATGATGTTCTTGTACATGGCCTCACCCGTTGCGTCCGCGATGCCCTTGAACGGTGGCTGGCCACACAAAGCAAACCACAGGACACCTGCCAAAGACCACACGTCGACCGAAGAGCTATACTGGTGGAAGTGCTTTGCGCCTCGGCGACGCTTGATGCCCTGATTCTTGAAATCCGGGAAAACCTCTGGCGCGCAGTACAGCAGAGTACCGCAGAAAGTCTTCAGGAAGGTGTCCTCGCCTTCTCGAACCGCTTTGGAGAGACCAAAATCCGATATCTTCACTGTGAATGGGTCCAGTTCAGAGATCAAGAGGTTATCCGGCTTGATGTCGCGGTGAGTGATCCTGGCAGCATGGAGGTATGCCAGTGCGCTTGTGACCTGCTGCGCAACCGAGCGCAACCGCGGCTCTTTCATCGGCCCGTTGTGAGACAGGTAGGCTTGCAGATCGCCATGGGGCACATACTCCATGAGAATGTAGAGATGCTCAGCCTGGTCGATATAGTCCTCGAACTTGACAATGTTCTCATGCGTCAGACTCTTCATGATCTGCATCTCATTGTCAAGCTTCTTGTCCAGCTGGCCGTTCTTCATGAAGCGGCGCTTCTCCAACTCTTTGGCGGCGAGGATCCGGCCAGACATCTTCTCTGCTATCTGATGCACCGTGGCGAAAGCGCCTTTGCCCAGCATGCCAATGATGCTGTACTTTTCTCCTCCGTCCCACTTCATCGTAGAATTGAGGATGTTTTGGCCAACTCGCTGCGCCGCGCGGTTGCTGTCCTCACCTGGCGTGCAGAAAGCGATGAAGTCCCGAAGGTTCGCTCGGAACTGCTCCATGTGCTTCACCCGCGAGGGTATACGCACGATGAACTTTATCATCTCGGCATCGCTGGCGTTCTGCACACAAATAATGGACCCCGAGCTGAGCATCCGCTGGGGATTGAAGCGTTTATCCTTGCACCGCAGCAGGTGGTCGTCGACGATGGTCCCGTTAGTGGACATATCCTCGATCATCAATATTCCATCCGCGTTGAGGAATATTCGGAAGTGCTGATTGCTGATCCGCTTCATAGCATCTTGGCTGAATATGATGTCGGCACTGTTCATATTTCGACCAAAAACGAAGCCCAGCTGCTTGAACCTAAGAGACTTGGCGGACGAGGTTCGAAGCGCCAGGTCAGCACCTGCTCCGGAATTCTGGCCCAGCCGATTGCCATCCGCATCTAGAATGATTGTTTCCTGTTCCTCGATGTCGTCATCGAATGTGTTGCTGAAGGAACTCAGAGGATTGCGGAAGAGTACGTGCTGCGGACGATCTCGGGCTGAATTCGCGACGACCTGGATGGCGGTTGAACTGGCTGGATGGAGGATGGCGAGGACCTCTGCGACATCGCTGTCGTTCATACCGGAGTTGTTGCGTCCGATGCGGCGGGGGTCGAGAACTTGCTGCGTGGCAGGCTGCGTTGGTTGGGAGTTCTCCATCGTGGCTGACGTTGAACTTTATCTGGGTTCGCGAGTGTCGAGAGAGGTGCGTGTGAAAAGAAAGCGTGTGGGCTGAGCTGATTAACGCACAGGGGTGACGAAGATTGCTAGCGCGAGCGTTGCGGAGGTGGCTGGTCGTTTGCGGAGCCCAAATCTTGCTTCAGTGAGGAGGTTGAGAAGGCGCTGTGGCGGCTGTGCTGTGATGAGGACCGAGATGGGAGGCGGGGAGGCTTGAAGTATTGACTGGCAGGGACGCAAACGCGCGAAGGCTAGTCGCTGTGGTGCCTGATTTGGTATGGTAACCTCGAGGCAGGGAAGCGCAAGGTCCAGCTTGGTTGCAAGTGAATCGTTCACGTCGCCAGCAACGCGCGAGTGACGTCGTGAGCGCGGTAGCGAAGGTGAATGGAACGCCGAGGTTTGCGGAATATGGTCCAAGCTAATGGCACATATCACTCTGTGCTTTACCAGAGTAGAAGCTCCGCTTTTCAACCGTCGCGCACGTTCTGGCCCGGCAAGATAGCGATGCCGCCAGTCCCAAGTCAGAAACTCAGACTTATACGACCTCCTCGGGCCTTTCTTTCCTACTCTTGCACGCGAAGGTATCTTTGAGGCACTTGATGTGTATTATATAATCGTTTGCCGTATTCGATGCGGCAATCCGGGCGCGAAGAGCAAATGAATGAGAATATACAGCGGCGTATGCGCAGATTTTCAAGGAGCGCGTGGAGGTAGACGTTCGCCTCGTCGAAGATGGAATGGGATGGGAGAGGAACAGCGACGCGAGGGTTGCCCTAGGAACAGGCACGGCGCTGCAGTTTGTCAGCTTCAGATGCGCAAAGATTAGGCAATTGCGATTGCAGTGGCAAACAGTACAAACCTCACAAGCAGGATCAGACACCAGCAGCCCAGCGCAAAAGTCGCAAGTGAAAGATGGGAAGCCGCGAGAAATGTTCCACGGCTTGTGAGACTTTGAAAGAGGTCCGCGCTGAGAGACGCGTCATTGGTCAATCGCGTCGAAGCTTAAATTTAAGTGGAGCAGCCGCTCCAGGCCAGGCAGCAACTCACGACGTCACAACCTCACAATCCTACTCACGCAATCGTTCTTTTCTCAAACTCTATGAAATTCAATGAACTTCACCGAAATTGTCTAAGGCAGCAAAACTCAAGGATTCAGTATCGTTAATGAGTCGTTTCTTCACATACCCATCGCTATCCACAGCGCTCTCTGAGACGGAAACGGCAAGCTACAAAAGTGAGAACGTGTTCCACGGAGGATGGCCTATCCTCCCCTTTGAGATATTTTGGCCGTCCATCATATCGTGGATGTACGCATCACCAACGATCTCATAAGTGTGCTCTTTGGTATGCCTTGAGCCCGGGCGCAGTACAAACGGTGTTACTCCCCCTCGCAGGAGAACCATCACATCGCCAACTCTAGCCTCTGCTGGGCCCAGACCGAGATAATCCAACCCTACAACAAGTCGTCGGCCGAGTGTAGCGGCGTTGATGGAGGTGTCAGCCGTAGGTATGAGCCGTCGTTTTGAATCAGGATCGAAGTTGACGCTGTTGCCGTAGATATCGATAAACCGATCTCGGACCTTTAGCAGCAAAGCGTCCCATGGTAAACCATCCTGTATGAAGCGCGATTTCGTCCATTCCCTGCTGGAGTCGTGCTCTTGAGCGAAGGCGAGTAAGATTGTGAAATCATGATGCCACATTAACCAGGGCTTTCCCAGATGCCGAAACATCAACGGAACAAGAAGAGCAGTTGTTTTGTTCATCTCGATGTAGCCAGGTTCCAGCACTGGTTGTCGGTCCCAACGCCTGAGAAGAATCTCCCATGCAAGCGCCTGACGCGACCAAGCCGTGACCCCTACATGGTGGTCAGTCGAAGGATGCAAACTACCGACCTTGAATGGAGATCTGGCTGATTCCATTGCCCATGAGATGAATATGAGCTCATCCGCTGGAGTTGTTCGGCGCGACTTGCAAGTTGTGTCTTCTGGGTATACAATATCCCCACAAATCACTTTCCAGAAGCTGCGAAACCCCTTCTTCCTGCGGTTTGAACTGCCGTTACCATGAAATTTATGGCTCTTGTCTCTCCAATCCGAGAGCGTCGATCGACAAACGCTTGCGAATTCGAAGTCCCACATGACTTGCCCCACTCTAACAACTGTATCGAACTTTATGCCTTGCACACCCAGCACGCTACCAGTCGAACTAATCATGTTCATCGGATCTTTCTCGAGAACAGTCGCCTGGTATAGTTCAACAGCCGCCGCACGTAGTCTGTACGTGAACCCACCAGGCGCGCTCCATTCGGGTACCCACGAAGGCAAATCGTCTCGAAATTTTCTTCCGAGTTCTGTGCTTAAGACAGATAGTGACCCTTTTTCGCAAATACACTGCAGTGTTGCTAAACCGAACGTCTCAACATCAGTTAATGAGTAGTCCGGCAACATGCCTCGACTCTCCCTCATCTCCAACGGGAACGATCGCAGTTCCGTACGATAAGGGTATCTCGATACGATGTTCGTCGAGTACGTTGGGTGGAAGCGGACAAGACTCAGAAGAGCATAGACCTTGTCTCTCGGATCCGAGGCATGTCTGTCGCGAAACTTCTGCAGTAAAGAGAGCAAAGGTACTGTGTCGATAGGGACATCACTCTGTAGACATTCCCGGAGATCCACGATGTCAGAGATGCGTTTACAACAATCCTCGAGGACTTTAACTTGATCGCGTGGCATTTGTGCGACAAAGATCGCACAGCATGCCGAGCTGTGAGTCTTGAAGTTGAGAGCTGCTGCCTCAAACACGTTCCATGGTATGGAGACCGTTCCATGCATCATGCAGATGTTTTTCGCGGTTGCTACTTCCTGTATGACCTATTGTAAATACCTGGAGTCAGCGCATGTTGTATGACGACGGGTGTTGACTTACTAACCCATATTCTAGACCACCATGGAGTAACCGGAGGATACATCAACTGCCGAATCGCCTCGACCAAGCGAGTTACTTTGGACTCGTCTTTCGAACCGTCGTCATTGGGGACTTTTCCCAAATGGCCATGATCGCACAACGCGGCGATGTCGGACAAGTGTTTGGTCCCACTAAGTTCCACGAAGAACTTCAATTCGTCGGGCACGTCATAGTTCCCTTACGTCTTTCGCGGTCTGACTGGAAGCATTTTCGTTGCTTTGCCACTCGAAGAATGGGGATAGTGCTGTGGATCTGAGTAGCTTTTGGTATGATCTCCAAGGTACACGATTACCTGCTCACATCGCGCGTAAATATCTCCCATCATCTGAACCTGGCTCGATCTCTCTACATCGTCCGCTTGATTTATACACAAGGAGTCTACCCAAAGAACCGGCCCGCCCTCAACCGTCTTGTACAGTTCCCGAAGATGTCGCAATGCGCTTTCGAGATTGACTGTGACCGGGAACTCTACGTCGGCGAGACGAATCGGTCTAGTCCTGTGCTTGGAACCCCACACATACGATAAGGCTTTGTATCTTGCAAGCGAGAGGTGGCAAGTGAAGAGTTCGCACTGTATGGGAGTCGCCCAGTCGCCGGGAAGAAGTCTGATCACCCGAATCCAGCCTGATGAAAGACAGTCCCCTGGATATCTAAATTCTTTCGGATCGCGTCGTGCGCTATCAGGCGAGAGGAACATCTTGTCATTCTGAGAGGGAACAACGAACGAGGAAATGCTGGCTGAGAAGTGAAAAGCAGTGCTTTGCTGAGAGCGGCTCGAAGCTCACCGGTCAGGCATGCAGGTGCTGCATGCATGCGGGCTCAGCCACAGAAACACTGATGCCCCACTACTGCCTCTTCTCAACATTCGACCTTGATTCCAGCCTGTAGGCGCTATTGTTGCCTAAGGGGTACTACATGTCATCACGTACGGGCAGAGTCGAAATATCACCAAGTGCGTGTCGACTCGTAACGCTCAAATTGAGTAATGAATTGTAGCTGTAGCCATCATT
>Ga0265780_10004104_pt1 | contig 18924 bp, 13 predicted proteins | sample P1T30metagenome_FD_192432 | JGI IMG/M metagenome (GOLD analysis project Ga0265780, IMG submission 192432) | Plant litter microbial communities from East Loma Ridge, Irvine, California - P1 T30 | ecosystem: Environmental > Terrestrial > Plant litter > Unclassified | place: USA: California...
GGCGCCACCCAGGTCGGGGCCAGCACGTCGATCGGCCGCCCCGGCGCAAGCTCCTTGAGCCGGCGCAGCAGCGGCTGGGCCATCACGGCGTCGCCGATCCAGTTCGGGGAAATCACAAGGGTGCGCAACATGGTGTTCTTCAGGTGGTGTGCCAACCCACGATTATAGCAATCGCGGCAGATTCAGCATTCCTCGAGGCGCCAGCCGCTGTCCAGCGCTGCGAGGCGGTGGGTCAGCCCGATGCGCTCCAGGAACACCCGGTCGTGCGACACCACCACCAGCGCGCCGCGGTAATCGCCCAGCATCGCCTCCAGCGCCGCCAGCGACGCCAGGTCGAGGTGGTTGCTCGGCTCATCCAGCAACAGCAGCGCCGGCGGCGTGTCCGCATACAGGGCGCAGGCCAGGGCCGCCTTCAGGCGCTCGGCGCCGCTCAGCAGGCCGGCCGGCTGGGCGATCGTGCGCGCGTCCAGGCCCAGCTGGACCAGCCAGGTGCGCAGCATGTCCTGCCCGGCGCTGCGGTTCACGTCCAGCAGCTGGTCGAGGGTCGAGCGGCGCGGATCGAGGCTGCCCAGCTGCTGGTCGAGGTAGGCCACCTGCGCCGGCAGGCTGCGCTCGCCCGCGACCGGATCGAGCCGTCCCGCCAGCACCTTGAGCAAGGTCGACTTGCCGCTGCCGTTCGGGCCGACCAGGCCCACCCGCTGGCGACCCGTCAGGACCAAATCGATGCGGGCCAAAGGCGGCGCGACCCAGGGCAGGACGACCGCCTCCAGTTGCGCCACGCGCCGATTCGGCGCGCCGTCGACCGCCGCCGCGTGGATGCGCACGGCGGCGTCGGCGGCGACCCGGTCAAAGGCGTCGTGCACGCGTCCGGCCTGTTCCGCGCGCGCGGCCTCGTGCTGCTGGCGCAAGCGCCCGGCGCTGCCTTCGCTACGGTCCTTGCCGCGACCGAGGAGGATGGCGGCCTGGTTGGCTTCCTTTGCATCGCGGTTGCCGCGCGCCTGGCGTCGCTCCTGGCGTTCGCGCTGCGTGCGCCGCGCCTCGTCGTCGCGCCTGAGTTCCCGGCGCGCGCGCTCGAGCGCGCCCTGCGCCGCCGCTTGCTCCTGGCAGCGCGCCTCCTCATAGAACGCGTAATTTCCACCATAGCTGCGCAGGCCGTCGCCGGAGAGCTCGACGATGCGTTCCATGGCATCGAGCAGTTCGCGGTCGTGGCTGATCACCAGCAGGCCTTTCGGCCAGGCCTGCAGCTGGCGCAACAAGGCCTGGCGGCTGGCGCCATCGAGGTGATTGCTCGGCTCGTCGAGGATCAAGAAGTCCGGATCGAACAGGGTGGCGCCGATCAGCGCCACCCGCATCGCCTCGCCGCCGCTGAGGGCAGCCACCGGCGTGTCGAGGTCGACGTGCGGCAGGCCATGCGCCTGGCAGGCCTGCCGCAGACGGGCGGCGATGTCCCAGTGCTCGCCCACGGCATCGAAATCGCGCGGATCGACGCTGCCGGCCTCGATGCGCGCGAGGGCGGCGACGATCGCTTCGATGCCGGCCAGCGCGGCCACCGACGCCGCCCCGCCGCTGCCGGCCTGCTGCGACAGACAGGACACGCGCCCGCTGCGCAGGCACTGGCCGGTGGTGGGCGCCAGCTCGCCGGCCAGCAGGCGCGCCAGCATTGATTTGCCCACGCCGTTGCGTCCTACCAGGCCAGTGCGGCGCAGGTCGAATTGATGATTCAGGTTTGAAAACAGGGCTCTGCCGTCGGGCAGATACAGGGAAACGCCGTCGAGCGCTAGAATGGTATGCGTCATATGCAACACTCCAAGGATGCCTGGACACTTCCACAGCCTGGCTGGGAAGACCGAAAAAAATGGCATCGATGAGGTATTACACGTGCGCGCTCCTTGGGATTAGCGACCAATCGTAGCAGGATAAGCCTGGCCAGGAAAGGCGTGGCAGGACAAATTGCCCACCCGTGCGCACCGCCGCGTCAGCAGGACTATAATTTTCACATGCACAGGCTCCGAACAACCCGAACGCTGTATGGCTGGACCGTCCTCCTGGCGTTCCTGTTCGGCCTGTTCGTGCCTGCAATTTCGCACGCTGTGGCTCACGCTACCCAGCAGCCGGCAGCGGCCTGGATCACCGAGATCTGCAGCGCCAGCGGCGCCCGCCATGTGATGGTGATCGACGATGCGGCGCAAACCGACGCGCCGGCGGTGCCGGACATGTCGCACTGCGAGCTGTGCTGCTCGCACCAGCTCCCGCAACTGGCCCCGCCAATGCAGAGTGTGCCCGTGCTGGCCCTCGATCGCGAGCGCGACCCCTACCCTCCCCTGTTCTACCGCGCGCCCCGCGCGCAGCACGCCTGGACGCCCACGCAGTCGCGCGGGCCGCCGTCTTCGCTTTCCTGATCCGCCCCTAACACGACGATGTCCGGCGACGCATTCGATGCGTCGCCGGCAGATTATGCGCGACGCCGCGAGGATGCGGCATTGCGCGAACAGGATTCGCAATGAAGACACGCTTACACATCCGCAGGATGGCGCTCGCCATCGGCTGCGCCCTGGCCGCCTGGCAGGCCCAGGCCGAAGACCGGTTCGATAACCAGTTCGAGCACATACCCACCGTCGAAGTCACCGCCGAGGCCCCGCGCGCCAACGGCCTGCTCAAGCTCGACACCCCAGGCACCACCGGCAGCCGCCTGGGCCTGAGCCCGCGCGAAACACCAGCCAGCGTCACCGTGGTCGACCGCGCCCTGATCGAGGTGCGCGGCGCCCAGGACACGCAAGAGATCCTGCGCGCCATCCCCGGCGTCACCGCCCACGATGCCCCCGGCAATATCGGGGTCAGCTACCGCGGCTTCGGCAGCGGCTCGGTCAGCCAGCTGTACAACGGCATCAACGTGCAGTATTCGATCGCCGCGCGGCCGGTCGACAGCTGGATCGTCGACCGGGTCGAGGCCATTGGCGGGCCATCGAGCTTCCTGTTCGGTTCCGGCGCGGTCGGCGGCACGATCAACGTCATCACCAAGCTGGCCGAGACACGCGAGTTCGCCGAAGGCCGGCTGCGCCTGGGTTCCGACGAGCTGAAGGAAGCCTCGGCCGGCCTGAACCGCCGCGTGGGCGAAGGCCATTACGCGCGCCTCGACGTCAACCACCGCGACAGCGGCAGCTGGGTCGACGGCGTCGACCGCCGCGCGACCCAGCTGGCGGCGTCGCTGCGTTCCGATTTCGGGCGCGGCTTCACGCATACGCTGGCCTATGAATTCCAGCAGGAAGACGTCGACCGGCCCTATTGGGGCACACCGCTGCTCAATCCCATCGAAGGCGAACTGCGCGTGAACGAGGCCACCCGCTTAAAGAACTACAACAGCATCGATGGCGTCTACGACCAGCGCGTGCAGTGGCTGCGCTCGATCGGCGCCTGGAAGGTCAGCGACGCCCTGCAGCTGACCAACACCTTCTATGTCTACGACGCGCTGCGCGACTACCGCAACGTCGAGAACTACCGCTTCAATCCATCGAACACGCAGGTCATCCGCTCGGCCGCCCTGCTCCAGCGCCACGACCAGACCCTGGTGGGTGACCGCATCGACGGCGTCTACCGCGGCCGTATCGGAGAACGCCGCAGCGACTGGGCGTTCGGGCTGGACTTCAGCGTCAACCGCCAGACCCGCTTTCCGAACAGCCAATCGGCCACGGTCAGCACCGTCGATCCCTACGATTTCGTTACCGAGCACTTCTTCGATGTGCCGAACATGACGCCGGGGTTCCGTCCCGACCGCGACAACGAGGTCAAGACCACGGCGCTGTACCTCGAGAACCGCACCGCGCTGCTGCCGACCCTGAACCTCGTCACCGCGCTGCGTCACGAGCGGATCGAACTCGACCTGGTCAACCGGCGCGCGGTGAGCAACACGGCGCCGGCCCGCTTCGCGCGCGACTACCACCCGACCACTGGACGCCTGGGCCTCGTGTGGGACGTCACGCCCGGCATGAACCTCTACGCCCAATATGCGACGGCCGCCGACCCGCCGTCGGGAACGCTGTCCACCGCCTCGTTCGCCGACGTGATCAACAACAGCGAGCTGACCACCGGCCGCCAGGCCGAAGTCGGCACGAAACTCGATTTCTGGCAGGGCAAGGCAACGGCGACCCTGGCCGCCTACCACATCACGCGCAAGAACATCGCGACCCCGGATCCGGTCAACAGCAACCTGACGATCCTGGTCGGCGAACAGTCCTCGCAGGGCGTCGAGCTGGCGCTGGGCCTGCAGCCGACGAAACGCCTGGCGTTGCAGGGCAACTTCACCTATGCCGATGCCGAGTACGAGCACTACAACCAGGGGGGCGTCTCGCTGGCCGGGAAGACGCCGACCAATACGCCGAAGACGGTGGCCAATGTCTGGCTCTCGTATGCCGTCACCCCATCCTTGCAGGCCCACCTCGGCGCGCGCCGGGTCGGCAAGGTGTATGCCGATGCGGCCAATACCCTGTACTGGCCGTCCTATACCTTCGTCGACCTGGGCCTCTCCTGGCGGATCGACCGCAGGCTGGTGCTGGACGCGCGCGTGCGCAACCTCACCGACCGGCTGTATGCGGCCAACGTCAGCAGCACGATGGCCTATCTGGGCGCGCCGCGCACGGCCGACGTGTCGCTGCGCATGGCCTTCTGACGGGAGCGCACGATGGGAGCACGATTGAAACGCTGGCTGTTCCTGGTCCACCGCTGGTTGGGCATCGGCATCTGCCTGCTGTTCGCGATGTGGTTCGTCTCGGGCATCGTCATGATGTATGTCGGCTATCCCAAGCTGACCGAGGAAGAGCGCCTGCAGCACTTGCCGCGGTTGCAAGCGGACGCCCGCCTGCTGGGCCCGGCCCGCGCGCTGGCGGCGGCCGGCATCGCCGGCCCGCTGGACGAGCTGCGCCTGGCCGCGTCCAGCGCCGGCCGCCCGGTGTATGTGGCGACGCCGGCGCGCGGCGAGGTCCCGGCCGGCCGCAAGCCGCCGCCCAGGGGCAGCGGCGCGGTCGTGATCGATGCGGTGAGCGGACAGCGCCTGGGGGCGGTGGACGAGACGCATGCCATGGCCGCCGCCGCCGCCTTCGCCGGACCCGAAGTGCAACGCGACTACCTGGGCACGATCGACGAGGATGCGTTCACCCACTCGCGCGCGCTCGACCCGCATCGTCCGCTGCACAAGGTGGAACTGGGCGACGCCGAACGCACCCTGCTCTACATCTCGAGCCGCAGCGGCGAAGTGGTGCGCGACGCGACCCGCAGCGAGCAGCTGTGGAATTATGCGGGCGCCTGGATCCACTGGCTGTATCCCTTCCGCGGCAATGCCTTCGAGCCCTACTGGACCGACATCGTCAACTGGCTGTCCATCCTGGGCATCGCGATGGCGCTGACCGGGACCGTGGTCGGCATCATGCGCTGGCGCTTCCGCAAGCCCTATCGCAGCGGCGCGCGCACGCCCTATCCGCAAGCCATGATGCGCTGGCATCACATCACCGGCCTGCTGTTCGCGCTGGTGACGATCACCTGGATCTTCAGCGGCCTGATGTCGATGAACCCGTGGCGCATCTTCGACACCGGCGCGCCGCCGCTGCGCATGGAGGCGCTGCAGGGCGGACCGCTGGTGCTGACGAACGACGACGCCACGCCGCAGGCGCTGCTGGCGGCGTCGAACGGCAACGTGCGCGAGCTGCGCTGGACGCGGGTGCTGGGAGAGAACCGGGTGCTGGCCCAGGCCGCCAGCGGCGCGCCGCAGGTGATGGGCAGCCACGACGGGCGCGCGGTCGTGCTCGATGCGGACACGCTGCGCGACGCCGCGGCCGGCCTGCTGCCGGCGCCGGTGGCGCGGGTCGAGCAGTTGCGCGACTACGACCTCTATTACTACGCGCGCGATGCGCACACGATGACGGGCGGCGGCATGAAACCGCTGCCGATCCTGCGCATCGTGTTCGACGATCCGCATGCCACCTGGGTCCACCTCGACCCGCACACCGGCGCGGTGCTCGGCCGCCTGGACAGCGGCAAGCGCACCAGCCGCTGGCTGTTCGCGATGCTGCATTCCTGGGATTGGCTGCCGCTGCTCGAGCGGCGACCGCTGTGGGACCTGGTGCTGATCGCGCTGAGCCTCGGCGGGACCCTGCTCAGCGTGACGGGCGTGGTGATCGGCTGGCGCCGGCTGGGACGGAAACTGCGCGAGGCGCGCCCCGCAACAATCGTGGGCGCGCCTCGCGGGGAGCTGACTGGCTAGGGCCTTGCGCGCATTTGCGACGCAGTATCGTGCCGATTCTCGCCATATTTATTCAACGAATCTTCAATTCAGGACACCAAGCCAGGATGGCGCTTACTGGCCGGTGGCGCCCGCCGCGTGGCGGCGCATGCGCGGCTCGTCGCCGGCCGGCAGGCGGTCGACGTGGTTGATCTTCGCCAGGCGCAGGAAGGCCAGCACGCGCAGCACCAGGTAGCCCGAGTCGAATTCCCACCACTTCATCGACAGCTTGGCCGACGCCGGGTTGGCGTGGTGGTTGTTGTGCAGCTCGGCGCCGCCGAAGATGATCCCGATCGGGAAGAAGTTGCGCGAATCCTCCTTGGTCTCGAAATTGCGGTAGCCGACCACGTGGAAGATGCCGTTGATGAAGCCCGACGCCCAGAACGGCAGGATCGACAGCTGGAACAGCCAGATCAGGACACCGTGCGCCGGGCCGAACACCAGCAGTTCCACCGCGAGGAAGAACAGCGCGCCACGGAAGCGGTGCCTGGTATACAGGTGCTCGTCCATCCAGTCTTCCTTGATGCCGACGCCATAGGTTTTCACCAGGTCGGCGTCGCGCGCCGCCTTGCGGTACAGGAGGGTGCCCTTGCCCAGGATGGTCCATAGACCATGGATGCGCGGGCTGTGCGGATCTTCCTCGGTATCGCACTTGGCGTGGTGCTTGCGGTGCACCGCGACCCAGGCCTTGGCGGTGACGCCGTAGGTGGTCAGCCAGATCCACATGCGAAACAGCTGGCACAGGACCGGATGGAAGGTGACGGCGCGATGGCTGCGCGAGCGGTGCAGATACAGCTCGCTGGCGAAGACGGTCATGATGTATGACCCGGCCATGGTCAGCGCGACGCCCATGGGGCTGAGCTGGATGAATCCTTCGAACACGGCATTCTCCCTGTTGTTGTGTTGATCAGGGCTTGGACGCCTTGATATTGCAGAGAGATTAACGTGCCACGGACGGGTTCAAATCGATGAGAAGAACGGTATTTACCCTGTATTTATCCTTCTTTGCGTCGACCGTCAAACGATGAGGCCGCGCTGCCGCGCTTGCCTTACCCATTGCGGGTATTCGTTCATCAGGAGGTCGTACAGCGCGCCGTCGGAATGCTCGTCGGGCGAGGCCACCGAAAAGAAGTCGGCGTTGTCGAGCAGGCGGCCATCGAGTTCGTCCAGCTTTTCCAGGAAGGGAAAGTCCGAGTCGGCAAAGTTGGCCAGGGCCCTGGCTTTCGACTTGCGGCCCTTGCCGATGCCCATGAACTGCCAGAAGATTGGTTCGTGGCTGGCCCAGCGCAGCTGGCGCTCGGTCAGCGGCTTGTCCGAGGTCGAGCCATCGGTCACGAACATCACGTACACCGGCACCTCGGCCTTGACCGGGGCCTTGCGCTCGCCGCCCCCGCCATCCGGGAAGTAATGCCGGCGCACCGCCTCGAGCGCGGCGCCGTAGCGGGTATCGCCCTCGAGCGGATGCTTGTCGATGATGCGCTTGATGTAGTTCGACCAGTTCGAGAGGCCCATCGGGGCGCCCCGGTGCACGTTGCGGCCGAACAGGAAGACGTCGATCTCGCCGTCGTCGTCGAAGCGGCAGCCCAGCGCCAGGATGCGCTCGGCGAACTGCTGCACCAGGCCCTTGCGGTACAGGGTGCTCATCGATCCGGAGATGTCCAGCACCAGGCAGACCTTGGCCCGGTGTTGCCCCAGGCCGGCCTTTTCCAGCGACACCGCCGCCGACTTGACCAGGTTGACCAGCTGCGGCGCGACTTGGGCGACGCGCTTTTCGAGGTCGACCGCCGGAGCGCGCAATGTGGCAGGCGCCGGCTGCGCGGGAGGCGACGGTGGCGCGTCGGCGACCGCGCCGCCGAAATGCCGCACCAGCGCGTCCAGCCCGCCGTTGAATCCCTGGCCGACGGCCATGAAGCGCCACTGGCCATCCTTGCGATACAGCTCGCCCAGCATGACCGCCTTCTCGCCGGCGAAATCGCGGCCACTGAAGTCAAAGCGCGCGAATTCGCCCTGCGAACCGACGAGGCCCAAGCTACCCGCCTGCAGCTGCGACATGAGCGCACCGCCGTCGGTGCTGGCCACGATGCTGAGCCGCTCGACCCAGGCCGGCAGGCTGGCGAGCCGGAAGCGGAAGCCCCCGGCATCGACGGCAACGGCGCCACAAGGCGTCGCCGGCTGGTTGAAGAAGGTCATGTAGCGCTCGTCGGCCAGCTTGCCACCGGCGTCGAGCGCGAAGCAGGCGAAGTCCAGCGCCAGGCCCTGGGCCGACAGGCCAGCCTGCAGGACGCCGTCGGGAGCAAATTGCGCCAGGGGCAGGCGCTCGCCGCGTTCCAGCTGTTTCATGTCAGCCTCCAGTCAAGTTGAACGCGTGGACGGAAAATCCTTCCACCCTACGATATTACCGTTCGTTCAGCTCTTTTCGAGCGGCTGGTCGTACCCGTCGTCGATCCGGGTCACGATCACGGTCGCGATGCGGCGCTCGAGCACCTGCGCCACCTCGAACCGGAAGCCTTCGATCTCGACCGCGTCGCCCACCTTCGGCAGGGTGCCGAAGCGTTCCAGCATCAGGCCTGCCAGCGAGGTGTAGTCGTCGGTGTCGCCCACCAGGGCGTCCGCCTCGAGCACCTGCTCCAGGTAATGCAGGTCGGCGGTGCCGTCGACGCGCCAGCGGCCAGGGCCAAGCACCTGCACCACCGGTTGCTCGTCCTCGTCGGGGAACTCGCCGGCGATCGCTTCCAGGATGTCGATCGGCGTCACCAGGCCTTGCAGGGTGCCGTATTCGTCGGCGATGATCACCAGCTGGCCATGCGAGCGCTTGAGGCGGTCCATTACCTTCAGCACGCCGCTGGCATCGGGCATGATGATCGGCGTACGGATATGGGCCGCGTCGATCGCGCCATGCAGAGTCAGGTCGGCGATCAGGTCCTTGGCGCGCGCCACGCCGATCACTTCGTCGAGCTGGCCGCGGCACACCGGGAAGAAGCCGTGCGGCGTGGCCAGCAGCTGGGCACGGATGCTGTCGCCGTCATCCTCGATATTGATCCACGAGATGTCCGAGCGGTTGGTCATGATCGAGCGCACCGAGCGCTGCGACAGGCTCAATACGCCGCTGACCATATTGCGCTCTTCGGCCTCGAATGCCGGTTCCTCGGCGGCTTTCGCCTCGGCTTCCGGCTCGTCGTGCTGGTCAGCGCCGCGCTTGCTGCCCAGCAGGCGCAGCACGGCGTCGGCGGTGCGGTCGCGCAGCGGGATGTGCGCTTCTTGCTTGATGAAGTTGCGGCGCGCCAGCTGGTTGAAGAACTCGATCACCACCGAGAAGCCGATCGCGGCGTACAGGTAGCCCTTCGGGATGTGAAAGCCCAGGCCCTCGGCGATCAGGGAGAGGCCGATCATCAACAGGAAGGACAGGCACAGCACGACGACGGTCGGATGGGCGTTAACGAAGCGCGTCAGCGGCTTCGATGCGAACAGCATGACGCCCATCGAAATGATCACGGCGGCCATCATGACGCCCAGATGTTCGACCATGCCGACGGCGGTGATCACGGCGTCGAGCGAGAACACGGCGTCGAGCACGATGATCTGCGCCACCACGGCGGCGAAGCTGGCGTATGCGCGCTTGCCGCTCTGGACGTGCGACTTGCCTTCGACGCGCTCGTGCAGTTCGATGGTCGCCTTGGCGAGCAGGAAGATACCGCCGATCAGCAGGATCAGGTCGCGGCCCGAGAACGACAGCGTGGCGATGGAAAACAGGGGTGCGGTGAGTGTGACCAGCCACGAGATCATCGTGAGCAGGCCCAGGCGCATGATCATGGCGAGGGACAGGCCGAGGAGTCGTGCCTTGTCGCGCTGGTGCGGGGGAAGTTTGTCCGCCAGGATGGCGATGAAGATCAGATTGTCGATGCCCAGGACGATCTCAAGCACGACAAGGGTGAGCAAGCCGACCCAAATATTTGGGTCCATGAGCCATTCCATTGTAGATTTTTGTAGTTAAGGAAGAGGCATTGTACGCGATCGTGCAGCCATCGAGCGAGATTGGCAATGCAACGGCGCCGAAAAACGACGCCGTTCCGACAAACTCGGCTCAGCGCCCTGCCGCCTGTTCGCCCGCGCCCGCCGCCGCTACGCCGCGCAGCCACAGCGCGTGGATCTTGCGGGTGTTACGGATGTCGTCCAGCGGATTGGCGTCGAGCACCAGGATGTCGGCCTGCTTGCCGGCGGCAAGCGTGCCGCGCTCCTTGTCGCCTGCTGGATGACTTCACGGTACAGGGCCGGATCCATCTTTTTCGTCTTGCTGTCACCGAAGTCGTCGCCGGACGCCTCAAATCACGCCATCGCGCACAAGGCGCTCCAGCTCTTCCTGACTGTAGCCGAGCAGGCCGCGATAGACGTCGCCGTTGCTGGCGCCGAGCGTAACGGCCGGCTTGTCGAAGCCCGTGAACGCATCGGACATGCGGATCGGCAGGCCGCCGGCCACGACGTCTTCCACCGCCCCGTACACCGGGTGTTCGAGCCTGGCGGTCTCGCCGCGGGCGAGCAGGCCGGGGTCGCGCATCGCGTCGGCCGGATCGCGCACCGGGCCGTTGGGCACCCCGCAGCCAGCCAGCAAGGCAGCCGCCGTGCCGGCGTCCATGGCGCTGGTCCACGCGCCCACCATCTCGTGCAGGACGGCGTGGTTGCGCACCCGCGCCGCGCGGCTGCTGAAACGCGCGTCCTGGATCAGCTCGGGACGGCCCATGGCGCGAAACAGCCCGGCGGCGAAGGCATCCTTCGGCGCGCTGATCGCGATATGGCCGTCGGCCGTCGGGAACACGCCGGACGGCGCCAGGCGCGCCAGCACATTGCCGGAGCGGGTGGCATGCCCCAGCCGGCGCTCCATCTCGAAAGGCTCGGCCGCCACCAGCGCGCTCATGGTCCCCAGCAGCGAGACGTCGACCTGCTGGCCCTGCCCTGTCTCGCGTGCGCGCAGCACGGCGGCCAGGGTGCCGATGGTGGCGAACAGCGGCGCGGCCTGGTCGCCGATGGGAATGCCGACCCGCACCGGCGCTTCGCCTTCGGCGCCGGACGCCATCATCAGGCCGCTCATGGCCTGGATCACGATGTCCACCGCCTTGTTCCGGGTCGGATCGGCATCCGGGCCAAAGCCGCTGATCGAGGTGTAGACGATCTTCGGGTTCACTTCGCGGCAGCTCGCGTAATCGATGCCCAGGCGGCCGGTCACGCCAGGGCTGTAGTTCTCCACCACCACGTCGGCGCGGCGCACCAGGTCCATGAAGATGGCGCGCGCATCGGGATGCTTCAGGTTGAGGGTGACGGCTTGCTTGTTGCGGCCGCGGTCGAGGATGGCGATCGACAGGTCGTCGTCGTGTTCCGGCGTGGCCTTGACGCCGTCGCGGCCAAGGAACAGCGAGTTGCCGCGCGCCGGGTCGGGACTGTTCGGGTTTTCGATCTTGATGACCCGCGCACCCAGCCCCGCCAGCAGCAGGGTCGCATAGGGGCCCGCCAGCATGGTGGTGAGATCGAGCACCGTGACGCCCGCGAGCGGGCCTGGCTGCTTGTCCGGACTATCCGGGTGGTGTTCCATGGCGGCGCCCTTTCACGGCAAGTGCTGCAGGTGGAGTGCGGACAGTCTAGCGCACCACGGGGAATCATCGCCATGGCGACCGATTCGGTGTAGAGTCCGGCCAGCCGGTACGCAGGCGATCATGGATAACAATAACGGAGACCCACCATGCAGCAGCACGACCGCGCCGACGGCGCCGTCAACGTCCAGGACTTCCTGAACGAACACCGCTTCTCTTCTTACCAATGGCTGATCTTCGGCCTGTGCTTCTTGATCGTGCTGCTGGACGGCTTCGACACCGCGGCGATCGGCTTCATCGCCCCTTCGCTGGTGCACGACTGGGGCGTGACGCGCCCCGCCCTGGCGCCGGTGCTCAGCGCCGCCCTGTTCGGGCTGGCCGCCGGCGCCATGGCGGCCGGGCCGCTGTCGGACCGGGTCGGGCGCAAGCTGGTGCTGGCGTCGTCGGTGCTGCTGTTCGGCGCCGCCTGCGCCTGGTCGTCGTTCGCGAGCGGCCTGACCGAGCTGGCCATCCTGCGCTTCGTCACCGGCCTGGGACTGGGCGCGGCGATGCCGAACGCGGTGACCCTGATGAGCGAATTCTGCCCCGACCGCAAGCGCGCCCTGCTTACCAATGCGATGTTCTGCGGCTTCCCGCTCGGCGCCGCCCTGGGCGGCTTTCTCGCGGCCTGGATGATCCCGCTGTGGGGCTGGCGCAGCGTGCTGCTGCTGGGCGGCCTGGCGCCGCTGCTGGCGGGCCTGTTGATCATCCTGCTGCTGCCCGAATCGGTGCGCTTCCTGGTCGCGCGCGGCGCCGGCCACGAACGCATCCGCGCCATCCTGCGCCACATCTCGCCAAGCGCCGACGCAGCCCGTGCCTTCGTGACGCGCGAGGCCGCGCCCACGACCGAAGCCGGCGGCGGCGTGAAGGTGATCCTGTCGCGCCCCTACCTGGTGGGCACCCTGATGCTGTGGCTGACCTACTTCATGGGACTGGTGATCTTCTACGCGCTGATCAACTGGATGCCGCTGCTGCTGCGCGACGCCGGCCTGTCGGCCAAGGACGCGACCCTGGTCTCGGCCCTGTTCCCGCTGGGCGGCGTGGGCGCGGTGCTGGCCGGCTGGCTGATGGACCGCTACAACGCCAACGCCATCATCGCGGCCTGCTTCGCGCTCACGGCGGCCAGCATCTTCGCCATCGGCCAGAGCGCCCACGACCTGGCGCTGCTGATGGCGGTGGTGCTCGGGGCCGGGCTGGCGATGAACACCGCGCAGGCGTCGCTGCCGGCGCTGGCGGCAGCCTTCTACCCCACCGGCGGCCGCGCCACCGGCGTGGCCTGGATGATGGGCATCGGACGGCTGGGCGGCATCGCCGGCTCCTTCCTGGTGGCGGAGCTGGCGCGGCTGCGCTTCGGGATCGAAGGCATCTTCGGCACCGTGGCAGTGGCCGGGGTGGCGGCCACCCTGGCGCTGCTGGTCAAGCTGGCAGCGGAACGCGCGGGCAGGCGGCTGGCGTAGATCTCAATCGGCGACCGGCGCCGCCTTGCGCGCCGGTAGCATCGGCTCGAGCAGCTGGCCCTTCAGCGTGGGCGGGCACGGCGTGTCGGTCCCGACCTCGGCCGGCCAGTGCTTCGGCAGATAGTGGCTGCCGAACAGGCGATCCAGGAATGGCAGGGTCGACGCGTAGTTGCGGTTGATGTGGTCGTGGCGGCTGTGGTGCCAGTGGTGGAAGGCCGGCGTCGTCACCAGCCATTCCAGCGGGCCGAAGCGCCAGCGCAGATTGGCGTGGATGAAGAAGCCCCACACGATGCCGAGCGCGATCAGCAGCGCCGGCGTGCCGCTGCCGGCCATGCCCGGGCTGGCCAGGCCGATGGCGTACAGGGGCACCAGGCCGAACAGCCGGGTGATCACCATATCGACCGGGTGGCTGCGGGTATTGGCCAGGAAGTGCATGCGTTCGGTGCTGTGATGCAGCGCGTGGAAGCGCCACAGCCAGGGAATCTCGTGACTGAGGCGATGCCCCCAATAAAAGCCCGCCTCGGCGATCACGAAGGCCAGGCCGATGCGCAGCGCCTGCGGCAGCTCGGCCACGGCCGTCTTGAGCGCGGCCGGCACCAGGTAATGGGCGGCGGAGGCCAACAGCGCCATCGGCACGGTGAGCACCAGGACCGGCACCAGGCTGCTGATGAAGTAATAAGCGAGATTGTGGCGCAGCTCGGGATTCAGCTGCTCGTGGCGCACGCCGAACCAGCGTTCTAGCGGCACGAACAGCGCCGTCAGCAGCATGAGCCAGATGCCCAGCCGCAGTGCGGTCATGGCGAATTCGGCGAAGGTGACGTTCATGGCGGATGCGGCGGTGGTGGGAACGGTGTCGCGATGCGGAGGTTGCCGCCGGACCGGCGGCGGCCGGCCGCAGCAGGCTGCAGCCGGTGGATTGGCGTATCAGGCCTGGCCGCCGCTACGGCTGCGGCGGCGGGCCGTGAAACCGATCATGCCAAGGCCTCCCAGCAGCATGCCCAGGGTTGCCGGCTCCGGCACTTCGGCATTCAGGGCGACGTTATCGAGCAGCATGAACGGCGGCGCGCCGGCGCCGCTGCCATGGACCAGGAAGCTCAGCCATTGGCTGGCGCTGGTTGCCGTGAAGGTCATGCTGGCGGTCTTCCAGCCGCTGAAACCGCTGTCCACGATGCTCAGCAAGTCGGAATTCTGCTTGGCGCCGCCGAAATCGACTTCCCAATAATTGTTGTTGTTCGGACCCCGCTCGATGACCTGCTGGGCCAGCGCGAAATCGAAGGTCAGCGTATAGCTGTCACCGACCGTCAGGCCGTTGACCAGCTGCTTGAGCGGGCCAGGGAAATACATCCAGTCCGAGGCGAAGAAATTGCCGCCGGTTGGAGAGGCAGTGTAGCCATTGCTCAGGCCAGTCGTGCGGTACTTGTCCTTCAACCAGATCGCGGACTTGTCTGTATTGGCAATATCGCCATTCAGGACGAAGTTGTAGCGACCGTCCCTGCCATAGCCGCTTTCCCAGTGTGTCAGGGTAGTACGGTCGGCGCGCGACGTGGACGTGCCGCCGGCAAGCTGCTTGTTGCCGCCATTGGTGGTCTCTTCGAAATTGCCGTTCTTGATGAAGTTCGCATGGGCGGCATTGGTGCTCAGTGCCGAGACGGCCAGCAGGGCCAGCAGGAATGGTTTGATGCGCATGCGCGGACTCCAGAAAGTGATGAATGGCGGTGAGTAAGCGCCGGCGTTTTCTGGGCCGGACGGTGGCTGACGGGACGAATTAGCCCGCCATGCCGATATGCTGGGTGCGTATAAGATTGACAACGATTAAGAATTATTGCACTGAAAATATTTTATCAGATTCCCGATTGTTGAAATTCAATATTTAATTCACAAGAATACTTGCTTTAATGTAATATTTTTACAATTTCTATCTGGCAAGAACTTATGTGGCCACTGTGTTCTGCCGGGAAGCCTGGAGATACAGGCTGTGGGCACGATCAGGGGGCAAGCACAGCGCTGCAAAAGGTGACATCTGCATCGCAGGGGCGAATGCCAGGCTATTAAGGAAGACGAAATGCACAGCTCACTGGACGAATAGTACGGCTGCAAAAAAACAACAGTCAGTCGCTACCCTGCAGTTCCTCCCGACTGGAATCGAGGTTTTGTTTCGCAATTCGCGCAGGGTGCGACATGCTGTTGCTGGAGCGGCATCGAAGCTTTCGCCTGCCAGGGTGCCTGCTCTAGATCGCCCGCCACTATCCCCTACCGATGAAGGACGCCGAAAAGCATGCCCACACGGGAAGACATTGTTCTACTAGCGTCGTACAACGCTTCGATGAATACCACGGTGTATGCCGCCGCAGCGACCTTGCCGCCGGACGCGCTGAACGCCGACCGGGGAGCCTTCTTCGGCTCGATTCTCGGCACGCTGAATCACATCGTGGCCGGAGACACCATCTGGCTGCAGCGCTACCAGGGGCATCCGACCACCTTCAGCGCGCTGGAGCCGATGCGGGATATCGCAACGCCTGCCGGCCTCACGCAAATCTACAGCAACGATCTCGCGGTGCTGCAAGCGCATCGCGCGCGGCTCGATGCGATCATCGAGGCGCTGGCGGCGGAATTATCGGACGACGACCTGGCGCAGCCCGTCTTGTACAAGAATTCGCGTGGCGCATTCCGGAAAAAATTCGGGAGCCTGCTGCTGCATTTCTTTAATCACCAGACGCATCATCGCGGCCAGGTCAGTACGCTGTTATCGCAGTCGAACGTGGACATCGGCGTTACCGACCTGGTTGCATGGGTCCCGGATGAGTGCTGATCAGGCGCCCTGCTCCATCGTATCGATATAAAACGCCTGGCCGTTCTTTCCCTGCTCCTTGATGTGGTACATGGCGACGTCCGCGCGGCGCATCAATTCATCGATCGTTTCGCCGTCGTGGGGAAACACCGCGATGCCGATCGAGGCCGAGATCGTCACCTCCTTCCCACCGAGGTCGAATGGCAGATTCAGGCATTCCAGGAACTTGTCGGCGACCACGCGCGCGTCGTCACGGGTGTGCAGGTCGGGAAGGACCACGGTGAATTCGTCGCCACCCTGGCGCGCCAGCGTGTCGCCCTTGCGCAGGCAGCCTTTCAGGCGCGCCGTCACCTGCCGCAACAATTCATCTCCCTTGTCGTGACCCAGCGTGTCATTAACTAGCTTGAACCGATCGAGATCGATGAACATTGCCGCCAACTCGGTCTGATTGCGCCTGGACTGGATGATTGCCTGTCCGAGGCGGTCCTTGAATAACAGGCGGTTCGGGAGATTGGTCAGGACGTCGTGGTAGGCCTGGTGAAGGATGATGGCTTCCGCCTGCTTGCGCGCCGTGATATCGCGGGCGATCCCATAGGTGCCCATGTATTTCGATCCGCCCGGCTGCGCATGGTCCAGGTGCATGCCGACCGCGTTAAGCGACACGGTGATCGATCCATTGTCGAGATTTTCCGAATGGGGCGGATTGGACCGGCAGGTCATGCGCAGTTCGACGTCGCGCGACGCCCGATCGCCGGAGCGCCGCTCGTTGAATGCGTAACGCGCCCGGGCGAAGTCTTCCTGGTGCACGAGCACCGAATAATGCTGGCCAATCAATTCGCGGCGATCGTAGCCCAGCATCTGGCAGGCCCGGTCGTTGACGAAGGTGAATCGTCCCTCCGGCTCGACCATATAGATAAGATCCGGCGAGGTGTCGACCAGGTAGCGGTAGGTGCGCTCGGACAGCTCGAGCTGATAGGCGATGTCGCGGTTGCTTTGCCTGAGACGGCGCTGGGTCAGGACGTGGTCGATGGTCTTGTACAGATCCTGCTGGCTGAATGGTTTACGCAGAAAGTCGTGCGCGCCGCGCCGCATTGCGCCGATCGCGGCGTCGATCTGGACGTTTCCGCTGATGACGATGACATCGGTTTCGATGCAATGGTGGTTGATGAAGTCCATGACATGGTGGCCATCCATGTCTTCCAGGCTGAGGTCCAGCAGGACCAGGTCATAGCGGCTGTCGGACAGGCATGCCAATGCGCCGGCGCCGGAGCTTGCCGTATCGATGTCGAAATGCCGCTGGTTGAGCAATTCCCGCAGCGACGCGAGCATGCGTGGCTCGTCGTCCACGAGCAGTAGTTTGGTCGACTGGTTCGCTGCGGCGATCGGCAAATGTGGCGCGGCAAATGAATTATCACCGATCGTGAGGCGCGATTTTCTCGGGAATAGATTCATGTCTCTATGGGCGCTGGCGGCTCACATGTTTCAATGGAGCATCGCCAGGGTGAAATATGTTTAGGTAGGTGAGCTTATGCTTTCTACATTAACACGGTCGGCGCTGTTCAAATACAAATTGACAACTCTTAAAGTCACTCGGTAACAATTTCCCGATAACAATGTTAAGTTATTCTGAGCAGAAGTAGGCAACCCTGAAAGGCTAATACCGCTAGGTTAAGAAAACGACGCACGTCGTTCCCGCGAAGGCGGGAACCAAAGTTCTGCAAACGCTGGCGAAACGCGTGCGAAATCAGGTTCCCGCCTTCGCGGGAACGACGTTAATGCGTTAACTGAAGAACGATTTCTCACTTCACTAACGGCTTTGCGCCCTGAAGGACGACCTATTTTTTGTATTTCTCGCAGAGTGAAGGGATGAAACAAAAAAGGAAGGCCACCCGAGGGTGGCCTTCCTTTTTGTATTCCTGGCGGAGAGAGGGGGATTCGAACCCCCGGTAGGCTATGAACCTACACACGCTTTCCAGGCGTGCGACTTAAACCACTCATCCATCTCTCCTGATGGGTCGACGTGGAAATCCCACGAAGCCGCCTATTATAGCAAGTATTCCCAGCAGTACAAGGACTGCAAGGAGGATACATTGCTGAACGCGTGGATGGCGGAGCCGCCCACCCTACAATCGCGTACGTTGCCAGTGCCGTCGCCAACCTTCCCCGTCAGCAGCACAAAAAAATGCCCGCCCCTCTCCCGAGTAGGCGGGCAAGCCTTACGTCAGCCTTGTGGGCTGCCGCAGGCAGGTTGCTCAGTGATTGTAGCTCAAGCCGATTCCTTCAACTGCTCGAGAATGGCCGGATTCTCGAGCGTCGAGACGTCTTGCGTGATGTTCTCGCCCTTGGCCAGCACGCGCAGCAGGCGGCGCATGATCTTGCCGGAGCGGGTCTTCGGCAGGTTGTCGCCAAAACGGATTTCTTTCGGCTTGGCGATCGGACCGATTTCCTTGCCCACCCAGGCGCGCAGCTCGTTGGCCAGTTTCTTGGCTTCCTCGCCGGTCGGACGTGCCTGCTTGAGCACGACGAAGGCGCAGATCGACTCGCCGGTAGTCTCGTCCGGACGGCCCACCACGGCCGCTTCGGCCACGATCGGATTGGCCACCAGCGCCGATTCGATCTCCATCGTGCCCATGCGGTGGCCCGAGACGTTCAGCACGTCGTCGATGCGGCCGGTGATGGTGAAGTTGGCGGTGTCCTTGTTGCGGATCGCGCCGTCGCCGGCCAGGTAGTATTTGCCGCCCAGTTCATCCGGGAAGTAGCTGGTGCGGAAGCGGTCCGGGTTGTTCCAGATGG
>Ga0265780_10004105_pt1 | contig 18924 bp, 16 predicted proteins | sample P1T30metagenome_FD_192432 | JGI IMG/M metagenome (GOLD analysis project Ga0265780, IMG submission 192432) | Plant litter microbial communities from East Loma Ridge, Irvine, California - P1 T30 | ecosystem: Environmental > Terrestrial > Plant litter > Unclassified | place: USA: California...
CTGATGATAGCAATTTTATCCTGACGGATCATTTCTGCCAGTGAAATACCCAGTTCGGCTGTACTCATGGCACCTGCCAAAGTCACCATCATTTTACCACCCTCGAGCAAGTGGGTTTCATATCCTTTAGCCGCATCTACTAATGCAGCAGCGTTAAAGTGCAAATAATTTTTCTCAATAAACTGAGATATAGGGCCTCTTGTAATACTCATTGTCTAATCCTTTTAAATCAGCCGCAAAAGTAGGGATTTTGTTGATAAATAGGGCATTGATCGTTTTCATGGAATTGTCATTCTGAATGGCTGTTAAGGAGGTTTGGTGCGTTTCCTGTTTTATGTCATTTCAGACGATTTGAGAAATCCTATTCAAACAATGTTGCCTTAGTTAGTGCGTTTTTAAATTGGTGTTGTGCTGATGAACAACCTTCGTCTCGCTCTTGGCCGCGAGTAGCCCATTACTTTTTGTCTTGATACAAAAAGTAACAAAAAATCAAGCCAGCGCAATCCCTGCCTTTGCCCACAAGGCCCACTCCCGGCCGGGTGCGCTGGCAGGTCCTCGCTTTTTTGATCAGTAGCGTTGCGTAGCAATGCTATCTACTTTTGTCTAACCTTTATAATTGCGAGCGTAGCGGCAACCGCACACGTTTATACTTGCATACTGCTGTTGCCGCGTCGGTATCGCTCCTCGCAATGATGTTAAGTTTCGGCTGTGGATTTTAAAGCCCTCCCAGCTTCGGGTGAAAGCGGGGCAGCACATGGTGGCCATGTATAGTGGCAGGGGCCTTGTAGATTTGCATGTAGCGCAGGCTGGTGCAGGCGAAGCCAACGGGCAAATCTAAACAGCCCGTGGTGCTGCCCCGCTTTGCAGCGCAATGGCCTTGTGCTGCAAAGAAGCATAGCGGAGGGACTTGATTTATTCACCTATTGTTCGTTTTTAATAGGTGTTCATGAGGTCGCTAACGCTTAGTTTTGGTTCTTTTTATCAAGAAAAGAACAAAGTCCTCTGCGGCCATAGAGCAGGCTATAAAGTCAAACCATCACTAACAAAGTTCAATACACACTAAGCAAGTTCACAGTGATACCTTCAAACAATAAACCTACCTTTGTACTTATATATCCCACGCCTGTTCATGAAAAAACATATACTGCTGCTTATACTTGCCATCAACATACTGCCGGCTATGGCACAGCCTAAATTTATAGCCAAGGTACTGCCTAAGTTTGTACGCAAAATGCTGTTTGAAAAAGACAGTACCCGCAGCGCCAGCTTCTTTTTGTTACCCGTGCTAAGTTCGGCTCCGGAAACGGGTTTAGAACTGGGTGCCTCTACCCTATACTCTTTCTATACTGATACCAGCCGCGCCACCCGGGTATCTAACATATTTGCATACGGTACTTTTACCACCGAGGGGCAGCAACGCGTGAGTTTAAGCACCAGTTACTGGCTGCCACAAAACCGCTATCATTATACAGCGGCTGTTAGCTACATCAACTTCCCCTTTAATTTCTATGGTATTGGCGATGCTACCCGCAAGGTGAACGAGCAGCGTATTAGCGAAAAACGCTTTAAAGCCAACCTAAACGGCGAAAAGCGCTTGGGCAATTATGTATACCTTGGCTTTGTACTGGGCGGGTATGATTACCGCTACCGCATAGATAATACGGGCAAACCTTTTGAGGCTAACCTTACCCCGCAAGACCGCAACGGCGGCGCAGGTTTATACGCCGGGCCAAGCGTTACCTTTGACAACCGCAACAACAACACCTATACTACAAAGGGAATGCACCTTACGGGCTACCTCAATGTGATGCATGGCCTGTTTAGCGATAACACTTACCAAGGCAGTTTTTTAAACCTGGAGTACGCGCAGTTTGTTAGCCTGCATAAACGCCTGGTATTGGGTTTTAACCTGCAAGAGCAAAGCTTACTAGGCAGCCAAAGCCCGTTTTACCTGCTACCAGAACTGGGTAACGACGAAATGATGCGCGGATATTACAACGGCCGCTACCGCGATAAAAATATGTTGGCCGGCCAAACCGAACTGCGCTACCGCATTAATGACCGTATTGGTGTGGTTGGGTTTTTAGGAACCGGTGGAGTTTTTAAAGACTCGTTTAGCTTTAACCAGTTAAAGCCCAACTATGGCGGCGGTTTACGTTACTTTTTTGACACTGAAAAAGGACTCACCATGCGGGTTGATTACGGTTTTGGCCAGAAGCCAGCAGGCGAAAAGCGCCAGCAAGGGTTGTACCTGAGTTTAGGCGAGGCGTTTTAAGAAGCGGAGCTTCAGGGAGCGGAGTTTTAGAGTTGCGGGGAGCGGGGATGGTGGTTTTTGAAATTGATATTGAAGGTTTACCTGTCGAACTTTAAAAGACATTGGTGAGAAATAAATTACAAAAAACGAAGGTAGCCCATCCAGTAATAGTGGTTGGCATCGGTTCATGAACCATTCTAACAATTTAAGGAAAAGTGAAGATTCTTGGAAAGAAACTGAGAAAGTCTATACTTAATTCAATAATGATATGGCATTAAAACTTGATCAAAAAATATTCTTTTACCTGCCCGGGCCTGCAGTATATTAATCCCATCCAAAACAAATTGACCGATGCTGTAACTTTTTGGTGCGATTTCATGATGTTCCAGGAGGTTTTAGTGAGCATGTTTTCCTGAATATGGTTTACAATGAGCAAGGTATCGGGCTGTATTTTAGGCAGTATCTGGTTAAAGTAATCCATAGTGCTTTGCGGGTTTGACCGGGCATCAATATAGATCACATTAGGCGGCGTGTTGTCTTTCCAGTCGGTGGCATTATTAATGCTTTTAAGCACAACCAAGGGCGATGCCTGCTGTATGATTAATTGATCGTGCTGCTGGTACTTGCCCAATAGCCATGTGGTTTGAGGCCGGGCATCGGCTACCAATCGGTATAGTAGTTTGTCGGCTGGATTTAATTTTTTGCGAGAATTCGCTGCTTTTTCAATTTCGGCATATACTTTTTTTTGCGAAAAGTCGTAAATTACTTCATCAACCAGCCGGTACACAAACGGCGAATGCAGTCCGTGCCGGCTTTTAGCTTTACGCTGGTGTAAAAAATGGCTTAACGCAAACTTTATACTAAACATGGTTGTAAAATTAAATAAAGCTTTACTATTTTGATGAAAGCGGATATGATTAACGAAGCTGAAATAAATTCACTGATTAAATTACTGGATGACCCCGACCAGGAGATATATAACCATGTACATGAAAAACTCCTGACCTACGGGCCTACAGCTATAAATTACCTGGAAAGCGCCTTTGAACAGGCATTTGACTCCATGCAGCAGGAACGCATTGCCAACCTGGTGCATGAAATTCAATTCGGTATACTAAAACAAGACCTGGAGCTATGGCACCAAAGCGGCTCGTTCGACTTACTGCGCGGTGCGCTTATTATTAATAAGTACCAATACCCCGATTTGGATGAGCAGAAGGTAATTAACCAAATTGAAGCCATTAAGCGCGATATTTGGATGCAGATGATGTTTGAAGGCAGCCCTGCAGACCAGGTGAAACTCATTAACCATGTACTTTACAATATCTACGGCTTTAGCGGCAACACCACCAACCATCAGGACCCGCAAAACAGCTACCTGAGCCAAGTATTAGAAACCAAGAAAGGCAACCAGATATCGCTGGCTATCATCTACTCCATTATTGCACAAAAGCTTGATATTCCCATTTATGGGGTCAATCTGCCGCAGCATTTCATTTTGGCTTATTTAGATGAAAGTGCTAAATCAGACTTTGAAAGTGGCATCCTGTTTTACATCAATGCCTTTAATAAGGGCCTTATTTTTGGACGCAGGGATGTAGACATGTTCTTGAAACAGCTTAACCTGAACATTGACAAACAGTTTTATGAACCCTGCTCTAACACAGATATTGTACGCCGCATACTCCGCAATTTAATAAGCGCCTATGAAAACCTGGGTTCACCCGAAAAAGTAAGGGAACTAACTGAACTGATTGATATTTTGAGCTAGGCATTTATTAAACAAAAAGGAGACATTAATTAATGGCTCCTTTTTGTTTAATTTACTTGGCAGCCCCTAACAAGCCATTAGCATCCATCCAGTTCTTGCAGCGCTCAAACCATTCGTCTTTAGTTGTTTTATTATTTAAACCAAAGCCGTGGCCTCCTGCCTGGTATAGGTGCAGTTCGCCTTTTACTTTGGCTTTTACCATGGCTTCGTAAAATACAACGCTGTTCATTACCGGCACCGTACGGTCATCCTGGGCATGCACCAAAAATGTGGGTGGTGTATTGGCGGTTACTTGTTTTTCGTTAGAGTATAGGTCTACCATTTCGGGTGTTGGTGTTTTGCCAACGAGGTTATCTTTAGAGCCTTTGTGTGCCAGTTCGCCAAAGCTTATAACCGGATACATGAGTATGGCAAAATCGGGGCGAAGGTTAACATTATCGTTATTGTCAATCACCGCCTTATCAAAATGGGTAATAGCAGTAGAAGCTAAATGACCACCAGCCGAAAAGCCGATAATGCCCACCCTATCAGTATTAAGTGCCCACTCCTTGGCATGTTGCCTCACCAATTGTACCGCGCGCTGGGCATCCTGCAACGGACCTATGGTTTTATCAACCATAATAGAATCACTCGGTAAACGGTATTTTAAGATGAACGCCGTAACACCAATCTCGTTAAACTTTCTTGCTATAGCATAACCCTCGTTCTCCATAGAAAGTATTGAGTAACCACCACCCGGGCAAATAACAATTGAGGCACCATTGACTTTCCCTTTTTCAGGAAAAAACGGAATAAGCGTAGGTACGCTTACTTTGGCTGCACGGGTATTTACCGTTTTTTCAATATAGGCCCCCGAGGCAACTTTCTTTGAATTAGGTACGCCTTTAGGATATAACTCTATTGTTTTACCCTCTTGTGCAAAAGCTACAGTTGTCATCATTAACATAGCCGCAGTTAAAATCTTTCTCATGGTTTACTAATGGTATGCAATTGGTTTAATAGCGTAATACTGTATTGTTAGTTTAAGCTTGTAGAAAATTCAGCAATGCGCATATGTCTTCTACAAGCTTAAACTAAATATTGGTAGCGTTTATATTAACTCTTGGGTCCGCCAAACTCCATTAAATAGGCTTTCAAGAAATCGTCCAGGTCGCCGTCTAACACTGCTTGCGCGTTAGAGGTTTCATAATCGGTACGCAGGTCTTTTACCAGTTTGTAGGGGTGCAGTACATAGTTACGTATTTGCGATCCCCATTCTATCTTCTTCTTATTACCTTCAATGGCATTGGTGGTTTCCATGCGCTTGCGCATTTCAATTTCGTACAACTGTGATTTCAATAAACGTATTGCATTTTCTTTATTCTGCAATTGCGAGCGCGATTCCTGATTCTTGATCACAATACCCGATGGTTTGTGATATAAGCGCACGGCAGTTTCTACCTTGTTCACGTTTTGCCCACCTGCACCGCCTGAACGGAAAGTTTCAAAATCAATATCGGCAGGGTTTACATCAATTTCAATCGTATCATCAACCAAAGGATATACATAAACGGAGGCAAATGAGGTATGGCGCTTGGCATTGGCATCAAACGGCGATACGCGCACCAAGCGATGAACACCGTTTTCGCCTTTTAAATAACCGTACGAAAAATCGCCTTCAAACTGCAGGGTCACGGTTTTAATACCGGCCACATCCCCTTCTTGCGAGTCTTGCTCGGTTACCTTGTAGCCATTTTTTTCGCCCCACATAATGTACATACGCATGAGCATAGCTGCCCAGTCGCAGCTTTCGGTACCACCGGCACCGGCTGTAATTTGCAGTACGGCATTCAGTTGATCTTCTTCGGCCGAAAGCATGTTTTTAAATTCCAGTTCTTCTACGGCTTTGGTAGCCATATCAAACTGTTCTTTTACTTCAGCCTCTGTAGCATCTCCACTTTGAATAAACTCATACATTACCCCGGTATCCTCTACGGTGGCCAACACCTTTTGAAAAGCATCGGTCCAGATTTTTTTGGTTTTGATGGATGCGAGTACCTTCTCGGCCTCTTTGGGCGCGTTCCAAAAATCAGGGCCTATGGTTATTTCCTGCTCTTTAGCTAATTCTTCCAGCTTTTTATCAATGTCAAAGATGCCTCCTCAGGGAAGCTGTTCTATCCCTCAAGTCTTGAACTTGTTCTTTTGTCATAGTGGCAAATATAGTAATTAGTGCATGTACTAAACACAAAAAAGGCCCCGATGTTCATCGAAGCCTTTTCTTATTAATCTGCAAAGACCTGGTGCTTATGCAACCATGAATTTGTTAACCAATCCGTTTAAATCGGCTTGGTTGCCGTTAAGTTTGGATAACATGGTTCCTAAAGCAAATTCTTTAGTTTGCTCGCTGTTAGATAATTGCACCAGCTGTTTCATAACAGTTGGAATTAGCGAGTTAGCAGCTGCCTGAGCAGAAACCATATCAATATTATAAAATTTATTAAGCCTGTTAGCAAACTTATTGATGATGCTGGTTACTAAAGACTCGTTATAAGTACCTGAAAATTTAAAGTATTTGATCAGGTCGCTAATACGTCCGTTTTCCATCTGGTTTTTTAATACTTCGATGATGGAGCTTGAAGCTTCGTTAATTACAGCCTCGCGCGAACCGGCAGGTATTACCGGGTTGTTAATAACAGCCATACCGGCGTTATTTTTTACAAGCAGAAATAGTTTTTCAAACATGGTTAAATAGTTTTAAGCAGATTTAATAAAATGATTGCGATTCGGCTAATAATTTATCAGTAAAACAAATATAATAAATACTTATTTTGAAAATCAAAATTTTTATACTAAAAAAATAAAAATATTTTAATTAGATGGTGTACTTAAAACACTAAGATTAAAGTGTTTGTATTACAATAAGTACTTTTATAATTAAATTTTTATTGGCTGATTAAGCAAACATTTAAGCTTACTTTTGGCTCAAACAATCTATCAATTATGTTGCCAAATATTGATTTTACCACCACCCAGGCTTACGAGTATCTTACCGATTATTTTACCGAACTGGAAGACAAGCATCTTAAAGACTTATTTGCTTCTGATCCAGACCGTTTTAGTAAATTTTCGCTGTATTTTGAAGACATGCTGTTCGACTACTCTAAAAACAGGATAGACGACAAGTGTATAGCTTTATTAATACAGTTGGCTAAAGAATGTAGGCTAAATGATGCAATTGCAGCCATGTTTAACGGGGAGGTAATTAATGCCACCGAACAACGCCCCGTGCTGCATACCGCCCTGCGTAACCAGAGCAACAGCCCTATACTGGTTGATGGCAAAGATGTAATGCCCGATGTGAATGGCGTATTGCAACATATGAAAGAGTTTAGCCAGTCGGTTATTAGCGGGCAATGGTTGGGTTACACCGGCCAGCAAATTACCGATGTTGTAAACATTGGTATTGGCGGTTCGGATTTAGGCCCCGTAATGGTGACCGAAGCGTTAAAAGCATACAAAACACGCTTGAACCTGCATTTTGTATCAAATGTAGATGGCACACACATTGCTGAAACACTAAAAGGCCTTAACCCAGAGACTACCCTGTTTTTAATAGCCTCCAAGACCTTTACCACGCAAGAAACTATGGCCAATGCCAACAGTGCCCGCGAGTGGTTTTTGAAAGGCGGCGCAGCCGAAGCCGATATTGCCAAGCACTTTGCCGCCCTGAGCACCAATGCTGCAGCGGTAGAGAAATTTGGTATTGATACTGCTAACATGTTTGGCTTTTGGGATTGGGTTGGCGGCCGCTACTCTTTGTGGAGCGCCATTGGCCTTTCCATTGCTTTAGGCGTGGGCTTTGATAATTTTGAAGCCTTGTTAGGTGGTGCCCATGCCATGGATAACCACTTTAAGACTACCGAATTTGAGCAAAACATCCCGGTTATTGCCGCTTTAATGGGCGTTTGGTATAATAACTTTTTTGGTGCCGAAAGCCAGGCCATTTTACCTTACGACCAGTACATGCACCGCTTTGCCGCCTATTTTCAACAAGGCGACATGGAAAGCAATGGCAAGTATGTGGACCGCAACGGCAACCCGGTTGAATATTCGACCGGCCCAATTATCTGGGGCGAGCCGGGTACTAACGGACAGCACGCTTTTTACCAGTTGATACACCAGGGCACCAAATTAATTCCTTGCGATTTTATTGCACCTGCAATATCACACAACCCGGTAGGCGAACACCATACGCTTTTATTATCCAATTTTTTCGCCCAAACCGAAGCTTTGATGAACGGCAAGACTTACGATGAAGTGGTAGCCGAATTAAAAGCAGCCGGCAAAAATGAGGAGGAGATTAAAACGCTGGCACCATTCAAAGTATTTGAAGGCAACCGCCCTACTAACTCTATCTTACTTAAAGAAATTACCCCACGCAGCTTAGGCTCCTTAATTGCCATGTATGAGCATAAAATATTTGTACAAGGTATTATCTGGAATATTTACAGCTTTGACCAATGGGGCGTAGAGTTAGGAAAGCAATTAGCAGGCAAGATATTGCCTGAACTGAGAACTGAAAACAAAGTAGAATCGCACGATAGTTCGACCAATGGGTTGATCAATCAGTTTAAAGAATGGCGTTAGGTACTTTTCTTGAAAAAACCGAAAATACCATTCCTCAGTTAATTAGAGGAATGGTATTTTTTTTACGAGGTTAAACTTTTTATATATTAAGGCATCATACCTGAATAATGCTTCAACCTATGAAAAACTTCATCAAAACTTTTGCCATTGCAGTAACAGTAATACTCTTTACCTCATGTGCATCAATTTTAGACTCAGCCAAGAGTGTAAACACCTCCGCACTTCGTATTGGAATGACTAAGGAAGAAGTGCAGGCTGCACTTCAAAAAAAGCCTTACGCTACAGTGGCCGCCCGTAACTATCCCGAAACCAAAACCACTATTGAAGTACTACAGTATTCAGAAAACAGTGGTCAGGGCAATCTTCAAAATTACTGGCTGTATTTTGTGAATGATAAATTAGACCGCTGGGAGCCTGCAAGCAAATATGGGCCTGCTATATAAAGGACCGTTTCTTTAAAGCTTTAAAAAGACTAATCAATTTTCGTTAAGACCGGCGGCACATCTTTCATGATCTTGATCTGATATAAATGCGACCAGTTCTTGCAGGTAACAAACAAGCGTTTGCCTAATGCGTCCCAAGCTATACCGTTCAACACGTCAGCACCTTCAGCGTCTCTTTGGGCTTTAGGATATAGCGTTGTAAGGTTTACTCGTTTAACTACGGCACCTGTTTTAGGGTCAATGATCACTATGTCCTCGCTTGTCCAGATGTTGGCGTATAACATACCATCAATATATTCCAGTTCGTTAAGGTTATTTACAGGACCTTTATCATCGTATACATCAATCTCGCGTACAGTACGGTAATTATCTTTATCCATAACCAAAATTTGGTTTGTACCTGTAGTGGTATTGTACAAATACTTGCCATCATTACACAATCCCCAACCTTCTGCTCCCTGGGTATAACTAAAAGTTGATAGAAGATTTAAGGTGTTTTTATCATACACCATTCCCTTGCGTTCGTGGTAGGTTAGCTGAATGATCTTGTTATCAATAACAGTTATGCCTTCGGCAAATACGGCACAATCTATATCTATTTTTTTCAATATTTTTCCGTTCACATCGGTTTTGCGTAGGCTGGAATGCTGTCCTTGATTACAATATCCCCCATCGCTTTCGTACAAAATCCCATCATGATACTCCAACCCCTCGGTAAATGAACTGGTATCGTGTGCAAACGTTTTTACCACCTCAAAGGTATAATCCTCTGGCGCTTTAGATGCAAGTAAATTTATGTTGGTACTTACTTCCTGTTCTTTACCTGCGCTATACACTTTGGCAGTAATTGTTTTGGCCCCTAAGCTTAACGTATCGGTTGATAGTTCAACTGCCGAAGAATCTTTACGCGAGGCTATCCTTGCCGAATCGAGCAGGTATACCACCGAATCAGCCTTATAATCGGCCGGGTAGCTTACCTTTAAGCTCACCTTTTCACCCTGTTTATAGTTTGAACCGGCGTCGGGCGAAATGCTTAGGTTAGCGGATTGGTTTTTTTCACCGCAGCCTATAGCGGCTAGCAGGGCAATAGTAAGGTAAGGTATAAGTTTGTGCTTCATTAATTTCAATTTATTGCGGCGAGGGCCAAAAGGCATCTTCAATATGTTTTAAGGTATACGTATTTTGAGGGGTAAATAGTATTGCTATAATATCAAAACGTGCATCGCCCTGGTGGTTCATTAAATAAATATATTCATCGGCGGCCTGGGCCAGCAGTTTTTGCTTCCGGTTATCCACAAAATCTTCGGGCTGACCAAAGCCGGTACCGGTACGGGTTTTAACTTCGGTAAATATAATGGTTTGATCTTTATAGGCAATTAAATCTACCTCGGCTTTGCCGAAAGTCCAGTTCTCATCAAGTATCTCATAACCGGCAGCTTCGAGGTACGCTTTGGCAATAGCCTCGCCACGGCGGCCTAAATCATTATGGGTTGCCATTATTTAATGATAACCGAACCCAGATAATCCACAATATGCTTTTCTATCTTCTTCATTTGCATGTACTGGCTCATGATGATATCTTGGTCAGCTGGTTCCTCGGCATTTTGCAAATCAGTGCGCAGCTTGTCGAGTATTTTGCCCACCTTTTGCTTTTTCAAATGGAAAATGGCACCCAAAATGGTAGCCTTCATATTCATCTGCTCTTCCTGTATAAAAATGCGATGCATGTTGTACCAGTTCTCACTCAGGGTGTATTTGCTGGCCAGCAGGTCGACAGAAAGGTCGACCAGGTGTTTACTGGGGTGATGGATAAAAAACTTTTCTTCGGGCAGTACACCGTTCTCTAACTGCGCTTTGTAAATTTCCACAAATTCTTTACAATCCGCCTGTTCAAACTCCACATCGCTTAGTTCGGCTACAATAAAAGGACCTATATAAGTATTGGCAATATTATCCCAGTTAATTATTTGGTTACCATAAATTAGTAGGAGGCGTACAATTTCCCGTTCCTGGGGTAATTTAACTTCTGCCGGTTTATCGGCGGGTACAGGCTCATCAAAAAAGTGCGGCTCGTCGGGCATTTCCTCCGGCTGCTGGTAAGACGATCTTTGCTGACTATCTTTTTTGCTTTTAGACAGCTTCATCTTGTTCAGCTCGGTAAGCAAAATGCGCTCATCTATCTGCAACTGGTGGCTACACTCGCGTATAAATACCGAAGCCTTGATAGAATCGGGAATCTTGGCAATGCTCTCCACAATTTCGCGGATCACATTAGCCCGTTGGATAGGGTCTTTACCCGCTTCTTTGAGAAGTATCTCGGTTTTGTAAAGGATAAAATCCTTTTTATTTTGCTCAATATGCGTTTTAAAAGCACTGCTGCCTACCTTGCGCACATATGAATCGGGGTCGTCGCCATCGGGGAAAGAAACCACCTTTACGTTCAGTCCTTCTTCGAGGATCAAATCCAGTCCACGAAGCGAGGCCTTAATACCCGCTGCATCGCCATCATACAAAATGGTAATGTTCTTGGTAAAACGGCCGATGAGCCTGATTTGTTCTACCGTTAACGAGGTACCCGAGGAGGCTACTACATTTTCAATACCGGCCTGATGTACGGACAGCACATCGGCATAACCCTCCACCAAATAGCAGTTATCTTGATCGCGAATGGCTTTCTTGGCAAAGAAAAGCCCATAAAGCACGTTAGACTTATGATATATCTCCGACTCGGGCGAGTTAACGTATTTAGGTACATTTTTATCCGTCTTGAGCGTACGGCCACCAAAGGCAATAACCCGGCCTGTAAAACCATGTATAGGGAACATTACCCGGCCCCGGTACCTGTCATAAAGTGTACCGTTATCGCGTTTCACCGAAAGCCCGCTTTCTACCAAAAACTCGGCTTGGTAGCCTTTATTGATGGCATCACTGGTGAAGGCTTCCCAGTTATCGGGCGAGTAACCCAATTCAAACTTTTTAATAGTGTCGGGGGTAAAACCACGTTCTTTAAAATAGCTGAGGCCTATGCTTTTACCCTCAGGGGTATCCCACATGGCTTCCTGGAAAAACTTGGCGGCAAAACCACTCACAATCATGAGGCTTTCACGGCGGTTGTCGGCCTCAATATTTTCAGGCTTATCTAAAAGTTCTTCAACCTCGATGCCATATTTTTTGGCCAGCCATTTTAAGGCTTCTGGGTAAGTAAACTTCTCCAGTTCTATCAAAAATGTAACCGCCGAACCTCCCTTACCTGTAGAAAAATCTTTAAAAATCCCCTTAGCCGGCGACACCGTGAACGACGGCGTTTTCTCGTTAGCAAAAGGAGACAAACCTACGTAATTAGCACCCCGCTTTTTTAACTGCACAAACTCCCCTATCACCTCGACTATGTCGATGGATTCCATTATTCGGTCGATGGTTTGTTTGGTGATCATGTGCTAAAACTCCGCGCTAAAAACAAGGTAACAAAAATATAGAATTATACGCTGATATGCCCAGCCGCATGAGCAATTTTAATTTTACAGGAGTGTATCAACCTCATTAAATTAATCGTATTTGCTATAACCGCTTAAAAACCCATGATGAAAAAACTTATTTTAATTGTACTCTCTGCAATATGCCTGTTTGCCAGCGCCTGCAAAAAAGACAAACAAACAAAGAAGGACGAAATGTATTTAACAGCCACTAAGGACAATGCTAAATGGGTAACCAATTGGCACACCTTTGGCGAAGTAGACGGTGCCAAAAACTATATCCTACTGGGAACTAAGGGTGAAGAGCACCTGCGCGTTAGGGTAACTACCAACAGCTTAAACCAATTTGTGTTAGATACCGAAAAAACCGAGTTTCATATTACCATTGGCTTAGATGCCGTGGCAGCTCGCTACATACTTGATGAGAGCACCGAAAATATTGTAGATATTACCAACTATGATACTAGGCGTGTAATTATGGAGGGCAACTTTAAGCTTAAGTTTAAAAAACTATCAGGTCTCGACGGCTATCCGGCTACCGTAACTTTTACTGATGGTAAATTTAAGGTATCGCAGGCGTATGATTAAAGCTTGATATTAAGTTGTTATTACTTCTGAAGATTTGGTGAGGTTTGTTATTTTTGCGCTTCAAACTATTTGAAGATGAGTCAACGCATTAAAATTAAAGCACTATTACAAACCGAACCTGCCGGGCAGGAGGTAAATGTTAAAGGATGGGTACGTACCTTTCGTAATAATCAGTTCATTGCTTTAAACGATGGCTCAACCAATAGCAATATTCAAATTGTTGTTGATTTTCAAAATACCGACGAAGCTTTACTTAAACGCATTACCACCGGTGCAGCACTAAACGTTACCGGTACGCTGGTAGCCAGCTTAGGTAAAGGCCAGGCGGTTGATGTAAAAGCCACCGCTATAGAAATACTGGGCGACAGCGACCCCGAGAAATACCCGCTGCAACCTAAAAAACACAGCCTGGAGTTTTTACGCGAAATTGCTCACCTGCGTTTCCGTACTAATACCTTTGGTGCTATTTTCAGGGTACGTAACAGTTTGTCATTCGCGGTACACCAGTTTTTTCAGGAGCGCGGTTTTGTTTACCTACATACCCCGGTAATCACTGCATCGGATGCTGAGGGTGCCGGCGAAGCTTTCAAAGTGACCAACCTTGACTTGAATAATCTGCCACGTACAGAAAACGGCGAGATAGATTACAAACAAGATTTTTTTGGTCGCGCTACCAACCTAACCGTATCTGGCCAGTTGGAAGGCGAACTGGGTGCTATGGCGCTGAGCGATATTTATACCTTCGGGCCAACTTTCCGTGCCGAAAACTCAAACACTACCCGCCACCTGGCCGAATTTTGGATGATAGAACCCGAAATGGCGTTTTATGACCTGACCGATAATATGGACCTGGCCGAGGCCTTGTTAAAATACGTAATCAACTATGCGCTGGAGCACAATCGTGAGGATATTGAATTTTTAACCCAACGCTTAACCGAAGAAGAAAAGAGCAAACCACAGCAGGAACGCCAGGAAATGACCTTGCTGGAGAAACTGCAGTTTTGTTTGGATAACGATTTTGAACGCCTCACCTATACTCAAGCTATCGACATTCTGAAAGATTCAACGCCGAATAAAAAGAAGAAATTCCAATACCTCATTGAAGGTTGGGGTGCCGATCTGCAATCGGAACATGAGCGTTATTTGGTAGAAAAACATTTTAAGAAACCGGTTATCCTAACCGATTATCCTAAGGAGATCAAATCGTTCTACATGCGCCAGAATGACGATGGCAAAACCGTTGCTGCTATGGATATTTTATTCCCCGGCATTGGCGAAATTGTAGGTGGCTCACAACGTGAAGAACGCTTAGAGAACCTGGAAGCACGTATGGACGAGATAGGCATCCCCAAAGATGAACTGTGGTGGTACCTTGATACCCGCCGCTTTGGTGGTTGCCCGCATGCAGGCTTTGGCTTAGGCTTCGAACGTTTGGTATTGTTCGTAACCGGCATGGGCAACATCCGTGATGTAATTCCTTTCCCAAGGTTCCCTAAGAACGCAGAGTTTTAATAGAAAGTTAAGAAATCACGTCATTGCGAGGTACGAAGCAATCTCTACACGATAGGTAAACGAGCGATCGTTCTCCGCAGAGATTGCTTCGTACCTCGCAATGACGGTAGAGGATATTAATATAGCAACCTAAACTTTATCGTATGCTCAATATCCTTCAACTCACTTAATACCTGCTCATCATAACCGGTATTTACATCGGTTATTACATAGCCAATTTGTGCATTAGTTACCAGGAACTCTCCTACGATGTTAATGTTGTGGCGGGCAAAAACCTCATTAATTTTAGCCAGTATACCCGGTATATTTTTATGGATGTGAATTAAGCGGTGGGCATTATTGATGCGTGGCGGCTGCAGGTCGGGAAAATTACAGCTGGTATGCGTTTTACCCTCGTTCATAAAGGCAATTACCCTTTTGGGGATAAAATCGCCACTGCGAGGGTTGTGTTTAGGGTCGTCGAAGATGATGATACCGTTTTCGCAGGCGGCTTCATTTAGCTTGCGACTGCCCACTCGGCCAAAGCAACCAATCACCTTTAAGCGTCCCGCATTTTGCAGTTGCTCTGGGGTGGGCTGGTGTTCTTCATCACAAAGCAATACACCGGCTTCCTGCAAATAATCCTCCTTAATGGCATCATGATGGCGGATATTGTAACCCTCCTTCTTCATTTGAGCAATGGCCTCTTCATCTACCTTACCCACCACCAAACATTTAATGCGGTTTTTAGGGTAAGAGATAGCACGGGGCAGGCGGTTAATGTATAAAAACTCATCGAAGCTTGGCGTAACATGGTCGGCTTTTTCCACTACCGATTTACGCTCAATATTCTCGGTAAAGGCAAAGAACTTTTTGATCATGCCCGATTCCTTTAACTGGAAATCAGAATAACCATCGCCTATACCGAAAATTTCGCCCTGCAGGTTCAGTTCTTTCAGCAGCTTAACCTTACCTCCTTCTTGCGAAAGCGGGTTAGTGCGGTCGTACCCTATAATGTTATCGTCTTTATCAAACTCGAAGGTATTAGCGTAAATATTTTCCTTTTTGATATGATACTCGGTAACTACAGGCGTAATAAAGCCCTTGAATCCACCCGATACGATCAAAACCTCGTCTTGGTGATTTTTAAAGAACTTGCTGTTACGCGAAAATGAGGGGGAAACTTTTTTACGAAGAATCTTAACCAGTTGGTTCAAATGTTCGCGATTAGCCTTTAACAGCTTAATCCGGCCTTCCAAACTATCGGCGAAGGAAAGCTTGCCTTCCATGGCCAAATTGGTAAGATCTTCTATTTGCTGGTAGATGCTTTCCCGGTCCGGGTGATCTTTTAAACTGATGCGCGCCAGTTCGTCTAACGCTTCTACCTGTGTAAAGGTACTATCAAAATCAATGATGTAATACTGCCCCATGGTTGCGGGCAAATATATGATTTATGTTGATTGGTTGAGTTGTTGATTAGTTCGAAATTAGTCTTTGCTCTTATACTTTCCCCACATCTTGTTCCAATAGCCCCAGCTCTCATCAATTGTAAATTTAGGTTCATTTATGCGTTGAGAACTATAAATGCCGGTGTCACCGCTAAAAAAGTATGCGGTAAAGCATGCTACAGCAAAAAACAAGGCATGTTCGCTGCCAAATAACTCAATGCCCATTAAGGTACAGGCCAGCGGTGTATTGGTTGCTCCGGCAAATACGGCAATAAAGCCTATAGCGGCAAACAAGCTTACCGGCGCATTCATAATGCCGGCCAAGGTATTACCAAGTGTGGCGCCTATATAAAACAGCGGCGTAACCTCCCCTCCTTTGAAGCCCGTACCCAAGGTAATGGCCGTATAGATCAGTTTCCACAACCAGCTAAAAAAATGCGCACCGCCCTGTTCAAAGGCTGATACAATGGTTATGGCGCCGGGATATTCGGGATCTACACCCAGGCTCAAATAATCGGGCTTGCCCAAAATAAGCGTAAGCAAAATAATTATTACACCGCCACATACCGGTATAAGCCATGTGGTTTTAATAAAACCGGTAGTTACATTTTTTACACCATGCACCGCCTTGGCAAAAGCGTAGGCAGCCAGCCCAAAAAACACTGACGCAACCATGGTTTTTAATAACAGCCAAAAGTTAACCGCTACATGGTGACCAAATACCGGCTGACCAGTGGTCATAAAACGAATATGATAATGCGTGTGTTCTACGCCCCAGGCGGCCACCGTGGCATCACCAATTAAGCCGGCAATTAGGCAAGGCAACAAAGCGCTGTATTGTATGCGACCAATAGTTATTACCTCCATGGCAAAGATGGTACCGGCCAGCGGGGTGCCGAATACGGCCCCAAAACCAGCGGCCACGCCTGCGGTAAGCAACATGCGCATTTCTTGCGCTGATAGCTTAAACAAACTGCCTAACCAGTGAGCTATACTGCCGCCAATTTGTACCGCCGTACCCTCTCGCCCGGCCGAACCGCCAAACAGGTGGGTAATTACCGTAGTGACTAAAATAAGCGGTGCCATGCGCTTGGGCACACCGGCACCGGGCTCGTGTATCTCGTCTATTATTAAGTTATTACCCCGCTCGGCCGATTGTCCGTAGAGTTTATACAAAAAATGAATGGCCACCCCGGCCAGCGGCAACAGGTACAGCAACCAGGTGTGTGCAAAGCGGTAGTGGATGGCCCAGCCCAGCAGCCATAAAAACAAGGCAACCATGCTGCCAATGCACATAGCAACAGGCACGGTAATCACCGTCCAGCGCAGCAGGTATTGTAAAGTTTGAGAATTAGTGCGAGTGAAATTTTTAAACATAGCCTGCAATGCAATAAATTAATAACTTATCCGGGCAGGCGTCATCAGCTTTTGCAAGCGGTTCAATTAGGTGGAGCACCATCACCTTTGTGTACGCGGCAAATATATCAATTTGTAGAGTTAATGCAAGTAAGGAGTTATTTTTACCCCTTGATAGGGCATGTATTCAGACCTATCTAATGTTTAAACCCACCCTAAGTTTGAGCACATTCCTACGCCCGCCTCCGAGGGGGTGAATAAACAGCAATCAGCCTTACTCGCTTTTTGCTGCCGCAGGCGTTGCTTTGGCCAGCAATTCAATCAGTTTACTTTCTAATTCTGCACCACGCAGGTTTTTAGCCACAATCTTACCATCAGGGTCTATCAAGAAATTTTGGGGGATAGATTGTACAAAATAGAGTGAAGCGGCAGCGTTGTTCCAGTATTTCAGGTCGGATACATGGGTCCAGGTCAGACCATCATCTTTAATGGCGTTTAACCAGGCCGCTTTACCGTCGGGACGGTCGAGCGATACGCCTAATACCGTGAAGTTTTTGTCTTTATATTTATTGAGAATTCTTACCACGTTAGGGTTTTCCTGACGGCAGGGGCCGCACCATGATGCCCAAAAATCCAACAATACGTATTTACCTCTGAATGATGAAAGTTTAACCGGCTTGCCACTCACATCGTTCTGCGTAAAATCGGGCGCCAGGGTTCCTATGGCTGTTGCTTTAAGCGAGGCAAAAGATTGTTTAAGCTGTTTGCCAGCCTCTGAGTCCTTCAGGTTTTGCGACAAGCTGTTGTACAAAGGTTCTATCACGCTTACATCGGCCGATGGGCCGCCCATAGAGCTTACGGCCATTAAACTTAAATAACTGTAAGGGTGCGAAACAATAAATTCTTTCAATTTTGCTTCGCGATCTTTTTGCAGGGCTTTGAATTTATCCTGCATGGTGTTTTGATACACCGGCGAACGTTGCTGATCGGGTGTGGCTTTTTGCACATCCGAAGCTAAAGACTGAGCCTTGGCATAAACTGGAGCCAGCATGGCGCTTAACTGCTCGTTTTCGGTATTTATTACCGACCCATTGATTTGGGCATGAGCTACCGAATCTTCGGCGGCAATAAACAAGGAGCCTTTATCTACATAAAAGCTCAACACATCGCCCGTGCGGCTAAAACCAGGGAAGCCGGCACCTTTATGATCAACCAATAAAAGTGCGCCGGTTGGGGCAGGTACTTTTCCGGTGAACATAAATGCACCATCTACCAAAACGGTGGAGTCCATTATACTTTTACCACCCGACTGGTAACTTAAATAAACCCGGTAAGATTCTTTTACCTGGCTAAGCTTGCCATTGATCATGAAGGCCTCGGGGGCTTGTGCCAGGGCTACTGCCGGCATTAAGATGGCTATATAAACTAAAACTCTTTTAAACATTTTTATGGGAATTATTTATAGAACGTAAGG
>Ga0265780_10004107_pt1 | contig 18911 bp, 18 predicted proteins | sample P1T30metagenome_FD_192432 | JGI IMG/M metagenome (GOLD analysis project Ga0265780, IMG submission 192432) | Plant litter microbial communities from East Loma Ridge, Irvine, California - P1 T30 | ecosystem: Environmental > Terrestrial > Plant litter > Unclassified | place: USA: California...
TGCGGAGAGAGGTGAAAGACACTTTGACGTTGTGATGTTATTGGTTACGGAGAGTTTAATTGTGGCCGTAACAGAATATATCCTGGACTTCATCGACCAAAGGACGTTCTTCCGTCCGATGTACGGAAAAAGTGCATCAAACTGAGAAATCAAATGAGCACATACATGGGCTCCAAGAATCAAGCGCTGTCACATGGTCATTCGAAAACACTTCAACAATGCACAAGTTAAAATAAGCCGCAGCTTCGCGTTTATACTTGTTCTAAACCAAATTCCAAAATACAACAGATTGGGGTATCACATCATCATCATCCATATTCATACGCCACCCAAATGCAAAAGTCCCGCCCAAAATCCACCCACAACTCCATTCATCATCCAGTCTTTCGACTCTTCGAATTCTGCGTCATCGGCTCGCTCGTCCGCGCACGCTTGAGATATGCTCGCGAAGAGGAGTTTCCGCTTGATGAGCTCAGCCCCTTGTCTCTCGGGGATGCATCTTCGCGCTTCGATCCCAGCAGGCCATCGGCTGGAGTATTGAAGCCACTGCCTCCACCAGCAGTCGCAGCAGAGCTGCCTGCGACAATTTCCGTCGCCAGTCTTTCCGCGACAGCTGCATCGTACTCGCGCTCCGAAAGACGCACGGCATTCGGGTCCAGCTCGCGGGCTGTGGCGAGGAGGTCGATGCTGCCGCTCTCGGTGTCGACCGAGTACTCCGACTCCTCATCTGAGCCGGCGTCTGATTCGTTGTACTCTTCATCCTGGATGGAAGACATGTTGAGGTGTTGTAGCGTGGTGCCTTGTTCATCGTCTGACTCGGATTCTGCTTCGGAGGACACATCGCTGTCGGTGTCGTCGTCTGATACGTTGCCGGATGATGTTGAGTCGAATGGTAAGAATGAGGCAGGTGGCAGAGTAGAGATCGGCAGGGACTTGCACGATGCTGAGAGTAACTCTTCTCTGATGACTCGTGGTGGGCTAGCAAGCAGTCGCGCCTCGGTCTCAGGAGACGATTGCTGTGCCAGAGCTTCAAAGATCTTTTTCGGGTAGGGTCGAGCCTGTCGACGGCGGACAGGGCCAGATGCTGTGGTTTGTGTTTGTGAGCGGCGGACGCGGATAGCGAAGTTGTCTTCCGGCTGCACTCCTCCCAGGCCCGAGGCCTCAAACTGTATGATCTCAGAAGGGCTGTTGTTGCCGGCATCACTCTTCAGTGATTCGGTCAAAAAATCAAAATCCTCGTCTCCGGAGCTCACTAGTGACGGTGTGCTTGGGTCGATATCCATCGGCACAGTGTCCATACGCCCTTTAGGCGCAAACACAGACCCTTGCTGGGAGAGTGCACGAGGATACGACGTAGAGCCGATCGGATGGCTAGTCACAGGATCGTAGGCGCCGGACGGAAGAAGGGTAGATCCGAGACGGTCTCCACTCAAGTCGGTGCAGAACTTGGCCTTTGTGTAAAATATCATCGGGCCGTCTCGATGGGGCTTTCGTGTGGTCGAGCCACTGTGAACAGCAGAGCTTCCAAAGCCCGATGACTTGCCAGCCTGCTGAGGCGGTTGTAAAGAGGCACCGGATGATTCGCCTTCGAAGCCATAGCCCTCATCCTCCTCAGACTCTTCCTTCTTGAAGAACATTGGCGTGTATGCAAACTTGTCTAGCTCCTTTTCTCTCTCGGCTCGAGCAAGGTTCCTCGCTTTCTGGATGGGGTCGAAGTAGGACTTGTGGTTTCCATGCTCTGCCTTGGTGCCGTTCAGAGGCGAGATTTGATCGTAGGGAGAGTTGCCGCTCTCCAGATCTGACGAGCTATCGCTGCTGTGCCTGGTCACATCAAGGCCACCGCTCCAACGGATCTTTCGGCCGTCGTGGGATAGCTCCAAGTGACTACTGTAGTCGGTCAGGGCATCCTTAACAAACTCCGGGGTGACATTGAGAGTGTGCAGCTGCGCCATATTGATGAGCAGATTGAGGTACAACCAGCCGTGCCCCTCTTCCGGTGCATCTCCAGTACGCATGTCTGGTGGCGTGAAGCCAAGATGCCGGATGTACTCCATGTTCTCGCCAGGGACTTGCGCCCTAGAAGGATCCAGATCCAGAGGTCTTGTCGGACGCTGATCTGGTGAAGCTGCTCCGGCAAAGTCCTGTTCTCCAATCTGCAGACCAGGCCGCAGCTTTTGCAGAGTCTCAGTCTGCCCCGAAAGAATTGCTCCGCCGTCGCGATTGGCAACGATGCGAGCGACACGCAGCCCTTCCGGCCTAAAGTGCCGACCGGTAGCCTCGCGTTCTTGGCGATCAGCGGATGCCGCAGACTGTGCGACTTCCTCTTGCTGCATAGGCTGAGGGTGGTTTCCCGGCACGGAATGCTTTCCAGCGAAGATCTGCTCGAGTCGCCGCACTACCAGCTTCTTCTTCGTCCTGTCACTCATGGAGGCATTACTGTTCGGCAGGAGGCCAGCGGGGATGTCGTGCAGGAAGGAGTGGATAGTCTGCTGCTGCCGGTTGTACGCCGACCTCGTCATCTTGCGACTGTCGTCTGGCTGGTTCGAAGCCTGGTTAGAGGGCGCAGACGAGTTCTGACCCGAGGCAGACATGGAGGCATACCCGGACTCGGCGAAGCGTGACATGGAAGAGGCGGTGTTTTGTAGCTTGAGGCCGGGCATGTGCGACGCGGCGATTGGGGGATAGTCGGTGGCGGCAGGCTCGTCGAGACCCGCGGCGAACTTGCGAAGGGTGTCTTCGAGTTCCTTCTTCTTGTGGTCTGGCAGGCCAAGGAAGCGGACCTCGAAGAGCTTGTCCTGTTCGAGATGGGCATCGTGGACCTTCTCGTACTTCCGCAGCTTCTGCTTCAGCTTCTTGTTTGCGATGGTCAGGTCGTCGATGACGCTGCGGAAGTCCCCGGTGCTGCTGCCTTCGGTGCCATTGTTGCGTGCGAGGTAGGGACGGTACGGGATGGCGTTTCGCGCGGCATCGTAGTGGGCAACGTAGCCCTCGGGCGGCGTGGCTGAGGAGGAGGACTGGCGCAGGAAGAAGGGGGGCTCGTTGTCGCTCAGCGTGGTAGCGCTTTGCTGGACGTTGTTGTTCGTCGTCTCGAACCAGCGGCCGGCATCGCTGCTCTCGCCGGAGCTCTGCTTGTGCGCGGGGAGCTTAGGGGAGATGCTGGGCGGGTTGGCCTTGTCGCTGGCAGGGTTGGGCGAGGTCGGCGGGCTGTGGCGCAAGGACACGGATTTGTGTGCTGGCGGGCGGCGGGGATGCTGGCGGACAGCGGGTGGAGGGACGGTCCCGGGCGCATCGTGGGCATGGGCAGCCGCCATGGTGAGGGCGTGGGGAGGCGGCGTGGGCTATATGCGCATGATAGCGCTCGGCGGGTCGGTGCTGCTGGTGGACGGTGCAACGTGCAGCAACTGTCTTCGAGAGACGGTCTGGCGGTTCGACGTGTCGTAGCGGTATGGGTATGGGTATGGATATGGGTATGGCTGGAGGAATGTAGAAGACTGTAGACGTCCAAGGTCGTGGTCGTGGTAGCAGCAGAGAGAACGGATGCTGCGCCCACAGGGTAGTTCGCCCATGAAGCCATGCTCATGATGGGGTCACATTGTGATTGCTCCGATGCTTCACGATCTGGAGATGCCAAGAAGAGTGACAGAGATCGGCGCCGCATCGACGATGAGTTCCAGACTCTGCCCATCGCCAAAACAGGAACACATCTCACATCGCTGCCAGACCCTGCACCCGCCGAGCTAGGGCCTCTCGATTGCCATGCATCTGGAGATCTCGACATCTGTTTCAGGAAGAACACTCTCACCTCTTGCTGGACCCTGAACGTGTGCATGGTCCAGCCTGCGCGAGCTTGAGGTCCAGATCGAAGGAGCAGTGCACATCGAGGTCTAAGAGGACCCTGACAGCCTCTACTCCGGCAGCAATTCCGTCCAGTGAGCGTGTCTTTCGACCATCGCTGATGACTTGCATTGGACATGTGTCATTCAAAATTGTGTGGCCGTCAGCTCACCTGTTGGTATTTCCGTCCGGGGCCCAAGGAATTGAATGTACGTCTGCGCTGGTGAGTTGATGTCAAGACTTTCAGATCATAGTGGACAAATGACGTCTCGGCTTCGATCGTATGGTCATGAGAAATATATTATGAGACCTGGACCCGGCTTGGTGGCGACACACATAAGCTGTGTGGTCAGATGCAAGTCAACGAAATTCAGCATTCGTATCGACAGCATTTGGATCGAGTGACATGCCCCGTGCAAGATGCCATCAGAAGACTTTTCGGCGAGAGTTCACACCTCTGAATCCATGGGCTCACTGGAATCGACATACATCACTCTCATCTTGATGTCATATCCTAATGCCCTTACTCCGCAGCACATTCACCGTCGAATGCCCCGTGTAGTTAACCCACTGCCCCAAAGCGCCCATGAAACCACCAACCTTCTGCAAATCTCCCAGCCTGTTGTCCAGAAACTGCTCCGTCTCTCTGAAGTTGGCCGACTTGTCCTGTGTCATGTAGACCTCGGTCGCAGAGTATATGGTCGACAGCGTCGCGCGCTTCGTGTACCAGCTGGTGTCGACGCTCTGGTCGCCGGCGAGGAACCATATCTCGTCTGCTAGCTTCGCGAGTTCTGACAGCGATGCTGGGACGTATGAGGGTTGCGCCATGATTGCGAGCGCCTGGATGTCATTAGCATAGTGCACAGATTCGCATGCGTGGTCTCACCTCTTGCCAGTGATGTATGACCGGCTCATTTGCCCGTAGCCGCGCAAGAGTCAATGTGCGCACTTTGGACCCCACGCCCATCTTCCTCCCCGTCTCGCTGTCCGCAGGAAACTGCACACTGTCCTTCAAGGCCAATCGCTGGGTGACGAGGTGGTAATTGACCAGATCGAAAACTCCTCTCGGGAGAAGATTGGTCGAGACGTCCAGATATCCGGCATCGCGGGCGCCCAATTTGAGTGCGTCAATCGTGAAGCCGTGGCTTGGTACGTGTGCGTATGCGGAAGAGAGGATGGCTGACTCGACGGGTGGGAACGGCGGCGGCTGAGCATAGTCGTATGAGTGGTACAGGCATCTTTGCCTCCATGCAGCTGCCGGGCGACATGATGCGGCTCGGAACGTTCCAAGCAGGGAGTTAGGTAACCGGATCGACGCCATCTTTGGTGTTGCAGATGTTCAGATGGCCGATGTGAAGAGCGATTCCATGTTAGCTCACGCGCATGTGCCAAGCCGCTGCGACGGCGACGTCGATCTGGTTCTGTAGATGCACAGTGATGCAGTCCACCGCTGCGCTGTCTAGCACAGTCGGTGGTGCATATGGTTAGTTAAGAAGCATAAACAGCTACTCTTCTATCTTCATTAAACTCATATGTATTTTTGCAATATCGGAGGTGACAAAAGTTCTGCAAAGTGGCAGCGATCGTGCCACGTGACAGACGCGTGAGACGCGTCGCGCTAGTGGCGACGTGCACTATAGTCTTCCACATTTCGAGTTGACGTTCAGAAGAGCCCCCTTTGGAACCGCGAGATATTGACATCTGATCTTCAGGTATCATTAAACCTCTTCCTACGTACAGTGGACCGCAACATATACATTCCGAACCCAATTCGCCATCTTCGGCCCTGCTCTTGCGCAACCACTTGAACATCCATCCCGAGTCGCGCACACCACGCGCGCGGTACCTTCATAATGGCGCGAAGCAAGAATGTGGAAGTGTCCGAGTACGAGCAGAAGCGCATGGAGAACATCGCCAAGACGCAGGCGCTCCTGCGAAATCTTGAGATGGAGGCTGCGGAGGCTGGCCTGGGCCCCACGAGCAAGGCGCGCGCACCGGCATCTTCGAAGCCAAAGTCCAAAAAGCCTGCGCCGAAGAAGATCAAGCAGGAAGATGTTGGCCCGCGGCGAACTTCGTCGCGTCTGAAGGGCATTGTGGCAGACAGTGAGACTGCGAAGCGAAAAGCCGAGGATGAATATGTCGCAATCAGGGAGGCAGATCGTGCGAAGAGACAGCGCGTTAGCGATGCATTCAACTTCAGCGACATTGTGGTTGCAGGCCAGGACTGGAACCGCAGCGGAAATTTTTTGACGATTGGCCCAGCGAATCCCTACGAGCGAACGTTCGATGCCGAAGATGTGAAGGAGACTACAGACAAGGATCTAAAGGCGCTGAGGGAGCGCATGAGTGGCCTGCAGCTCTGGGAGGACTTCGAGCCCAACGAGATCAAGATCACACCGGAGCGCATATATGCAATGGGGCTGCATCCAACAACAGAGAAGCCGTTAGTCTTTGCTGGGGACAAACTGGGAAATCTAGGCATATGCGACGCATCTCAGAAAATCGCTGAAGTGAAGCAAGAAGACGACGAGGACGCCGACTGGGAAGGGCCAACGATTACCACCTTAAAGATCCACACGAGAACAATACACACTTTCCAGTTCAGCCCACACGATGCGAACGCCCTATACTCAGCCTCCTACGACTCCACAGTACGAAAGCTAGACCTCGCGAAAGGAGTCGCCGTGGAAGTCTACGCGCCCTCAGACGCAAACGAAGACGCGCCCCTATCAGGAATCGAAATCTCCAAAGACGACCCAAACACACTCTACTTCTCCACGCTCGATGGCCGCTTCGGCATCTACGACATGCGCACGCCCTCTGAAAAAGCCGCCGGCCTCCAAGTCTTCCAGCTCTCGGACAAGAAAATCGGCGGCTTCAGTCTGCATCCCCAGCAGCCGCATCTCGTCGCCACCGCCTCGCTCGACCGCACGCTCAAGATCTGGGACCTGCGCAAAATCAGCGGCAAAGGCGATTCGCGGCTCCCAGCACTCGTCGGCGAGCATGAAAGCAGACTTTCCGTCTCGCACGCGGCGTGGAACTCTGCGGGTCAGGTAGCCACCGCTTCGTACGATGATACCATTAAGATCCACGACTTTGGCGACAGCGCGCAATGGAGTACGAGCACGAGTCTGACGGACGCTGAGATGAAGCCGACGAAAGTGGTGCCACACAACAACCAGACCGGACGCTGGGTCACAATGTAAGTTATCTACCCCAGAATAGTTCCCTGAATCGTGGTCGCATGAGCGTCAGCATCTAAATCACTGGTATCACACACTGACAATACACTACAGCCTACGAGCCCAATGGCAACAATACCCCCAAGACGGCGTCCAGCGCTTCTGCATCGGCAACATGAACCGCTTCGTGGACATATACACAGCGCAAGGACAGCAGCTCGCGCAGCTGGGCGGCGAAGGCATCACCGCCGTTCCAGCCGTCGCGAAGTTCCATCCTACGTTGGACTGGGTGGCGGCTGGGACGGCGAGTGGGAAGCTGTGCTTGTGGATGTAAGGTGTTTTGTGATACCCGTCTATGCTTGCGCTTTTTGGTGTGTTTGGCGTTGGATGGATAAGGAATGTTGCTGGACTGGATAATCGCTCGCCGCCAAAATTCGACACTGGAAGATCATAAACTATCGCGGAATGACGTTTGCATGCCCCGGGGCGTGTAGGTTAGTCGTACATACATAGGACAAAGGGTGGGCGGCTATTCGACGGAAACCCTCTGAGTGAATCTATTGTCTTGCCTAATTAGGTCTTGCCGGCTCTCTCTCTCGCACCTGTTTTAGAGGCTGGGTAGGGTGGGGCGTCTAAAGCGGAAAGTTTACTGTATTGGATTCTATAAGCGAGATGCACTTTTGTTGAAGCAGCTGTGTATTGCTGATGATCGTTCGGGTCACGGCACCTGTATTGCCAATGTTCGTGTCGCAGCAATTGGTAAATCGTACCAACCACTGCTCGAATTCCACATCAGCATCCAAAATCTCACGCCACATGAAATTGCCCCCCGTGAATAATATCACTCGAGCACATAAGCTCAGTCATCCTCGCACAACGCAAGTCGCAAAGGTCGCACCAAATCGGCCGAGCCGGATGGGTAGCTACACACACACTTAGCCCCGCGAACGTTGCAATGCAGTGCGCGCGATCAGCAGGCCTCGGCGGCGGTCGATAATACGGTAGCAATGATGCAATTGCCCCGGGATGTACGAGCTTTCACGACTAGGCTTGTTTCTAAGAGGAGCATTAAGGTTAAGGTGTGGCTTCGCGGGTGTGTGGGGTAGTACCGTGGCGTGGCGTCATGGCGTGGCATGCACTTTTAAATCTTTGAAAGAATAAGACAGCAAGTCTTGTTCTAAGAAGTCCCACGATCCTTCATTGAACGAAAAAGATCGGCATCGCAATGGCAGCGGTTATCGTGCACCCTCATAGCCGGGGTACATAGATCCGAGTGGCCGCAGCACCTGGGCTAAGCAAGCCACTATACTAATTAGTATAGCGCCGGGATTTAGTAAGGTATGTATCCTATTATAGATAATATAATAGGTAGTTATAATACGAGGAGAGTTAATATTCTAATTTTGGCGCTAAGTTTAACGCGTTATTAATAAATAACCTATCTCTTCCTATAATAACGTATTCTATTAGTGCGTGGGTTACACTACCCCGTAGATTACTTATCCTTAGCGTAACTAACTTATGCTACGCCTCTTTAATTTCATTGCTAATAAATAAGGAGCCTACGTACGTTGTGCTCGCATCTAATTTAGTTGTGAGGTAGGTTCCCCTCCTTGTACTAGGCAGAGAGGTGGTTCTTGCCTTAGAAGATAATAAATGGTGGGATTGCCTATCCTGTCGCGTTGACGCCCTAGATTACTATTGTCCACTCCTAGTTGCCCTGCTGAACGCTCTTTAGCTGTCCTTGACGCTCAGACCCTATAATAACTGCGCCTGTTAATATTATGCCTATTATAAAGCTAGCCTTGTTAAAGTTGTAGGTATCTTTATCTAGAATGCTGTACTTTGCCTTTATGTTCTCTACAAGTTAGAACTAGCCTCGTATAACCTTAGGATCCTCGCAGAGGGCTCTCTTGTAGTCGTACTTGCAATTAGATTTAACTTTAAGCTTAGGGCGACGTTTAACGAAGATTGCAGCCTAGTTAACGCCTACTAGTAGTTGGCCACGCTCCTTGCGCAGTAGATTAGCTATATTCTTAACAGCAGCAAGCTGTAGCGGAAACCCTCGCGCATTAAGATTAAGTATATGCTAAACAATCACGTCCCCTTCTATTAGACGTAGATTTGCTAAGTTAGGCGCGCAATCGCGTTAAAACTGCTTTCTAGCACGTTAATCTATAAGTGTTGTACAAGAGACTCCGTAGAATCTTGCAGCGCTTCGTAGGGATAGTGTCGCGTCTTATTAGATAGCCTAAAGCGCAAGCTATATACGCGCTTCTTTTAATTCAGGTAGCTCTTGTTGTAGTTAAGACATCGCGTTTCTACTGTTCGTAACAGTACGTTTTAGTGGGGTCTTGGCGGAGTAGCCAACTCGCCCGTGTAGCCGACTCGCCCGTAGGGTACGTTATATTAGATAATCATCTACTCTTTAGTTGCAGTAAGTTTATACTAGGCGTTGCAAGTTTCTAAGGGATACGTAATTCTATTAACGTATTCCACCATCACGTCGGACAACCTATTACGTTGGACAGTTCTTTTTGCACCAAAAAACGCTCTTGCTTGGCACTGTTATCTTAACAACTACTGAATAGAATTTTCTAAAAATTTAATCGCAAAGCTGCATTAATACAAGGATTAGGATTCTTAATCTACTAAGCTCTAGCTTACGTAAGTAAGGAGTTATTAGAGAAAACCTAAATTACAGGGGTCTACAACTACTATCTTAGGAATTACTCGGGCTATAAGGCTAAGGTTATAGACTATAGAAGTACATATATACAACATCAACATATTAAATTTTTAGAGAATTCTATTAAGTAGTTGTTGAGATAACAGTGCCAAGCAAGAGCGTTTTTTGGTGCAAAAAGAACTGTCCGACGTGATAGGTTGTCCGACGTGATGGTGGGATACGTTATAGGGATTATTATTCTAGACTTACTAAGCTCTAGCTTACTTAAGTAGGAAGTTATTAAAGAAAATTAAAATTGCAGGGGTCTATAACTACTATCTTAGGAACTAGTGGTACGATGAGACTATAAATTCGAGATATGGAAGCAAATATATATAGGAATAACGTATTAAAGTTTTAGAGAATGTTGTTAAGTAGTTCTTAAGATAGCAGTGCCAAGAAAGGGCCTTTTTTGGTGTGAAAAACAGTGGCCGGCTCACTGGTGGAATACGTTAAGGGTGCACGATGACCGCTGCCCATCACAACCAACGTTACACATAATTCCCACCTACCAGATCCATTTCAATAACTACACCATGCATGTATCCCAGAAATTCGATGCATTCACATATTATCGATAAATTCCCAAAAATATCTCTCGCGCCACACTAACCTCGCACTATTTGTTCGCTTGTGGGTAAACACGCTCCGAACACGATGCCGGCCGTTGATCTGGTGACTTGTGCCACACGGCACCAACGTCCGACCGGCCATTGGATGCTTCGTGTTCGCTGGAGCGATGCAACGCTGCCGGCTCTCTCGCCTCGTTCCATTGTCACTTTGGCGTAAGTGCAGTGACGGCGGTGAGATGGTTCGCGGTTTATTCAGATGTGGCGCGATTAACCATACATTGCTACCTACGTATGGGAGTGCACGGAGGGGTAAGTAAGAAATGATGGCATGCAACCAAGGCGTGAGCTGCGACTCCACGGAATAGCTAGGGCGGACAGCTGCATACCCCTCACGTCAATAGTATATAAAGTGCCGGAGATCTGTCACTGTTGGCTCATCCATCCTATCTCCCAGCTCTCTTCGCACTTGAATAACAGTTGCTTCCAGACCGAATACTCACAGTCGCTTCTCCTCTCACTCCAAATCCCTCAAGATGAAGTACGCATACACTGCATTCGCCCTTGTTGGCACCGCCCTCGCAGGTGGCTGCGCAGCTCCCAGCGGAACGGCAGGTAATGCTCCCTCGGCACCCAGCGCAACAGCCTCCAACCCCCCACCCTCCACGCCCGCCGGCCCCTCATACTTCACCGTCATCTCAGCGCGTTCCGGCTCGCCCGTCCACCTCCTTCCTCTGACCGCCCGCGGCGGAAAGTTCTACCTCGGCGGCGCCGGTCCATCATCCTACTGCCCTGTCGAGCAAGTCGGCGATGCGTGCCCACCGGGTAACACCACGGTGCTCGCAGGCGGGGACGAGACGCTCTCCATGGGCGTGATCGTGCCGGGTGGGCAGCAGGCATACGTTGCGCCCGACGGTGCGTTGAGCTACACTGGAGCACACAGCGCGTACATTCCCGAGGGCAGCATCCGCGATGGTTTCAGCCGCGAGGAACCGGAGGCTGGACAGACGTTTGGATACTTGCACTTCGACACTGGGTTCGTGGCGTGCTCTGTTGAGGGCCAGGGATACCAGGTGTTTGGACAGGTTGATGGCGCGACTTTTGGAGACGAGTGCTTGGGCTTCAACGCCTTGACTAGTAGGTCTTTTTCCGTGCGTGATGCTTTGTGAATGTTAGCTGACGAGTATACAGCGGCTACCAATGGCCCTGGCGCATGGCAGTACTAGAATGTCCTTCATAGCCGGATCGGCTGTGATGACGCTCATTGATCATACGATGCATGTAAAAATGCATCGACGTTGATGAATGAAGGAGCGCTGCTTACTTACTTTAGATATCATCACGTACAATCCTGAATAGAATAATGTCGAGTCGTCCAGAACCAGCTTTTCTTGCTCCTATTTCTCCCATACTTGCACCGTTGATCCTCATCGAACAATGTTCCCAACTAGCACCGATCTGACAAAGCTGATTTTCTCTTCCGGTGTCGACTTCGCGGGTATGTAGACGGCAATGACCTTGTGACTGCTCTTCTCGCCCTGTACCAGCGTGGTGTTTGAAATCGGTAATCGAAGGGCTTTGGAGATGACGCCTCGCACTGATGTATTCGCTGCCCCATCTCTCGCTTGGTTCGTGACGCACACCTCAACGCGTTCGTCCGTTACTGCTGAAATGCCTTCGCGACCTGCGCTCACGCCAGGTTTGACGCGGCAAGTGACCAGGACTCGAGCTGAGCCTCTGGAACCCGTAGACCTCATCCAGCGTATGGCAGGACCGATCATCGTGGGCTATTACGTGATGACGTACGTGTGGTTGTGATTTTGGTGTTGGAGGATGCGGTCAGCTGGTTTCGTGTGAAGAGCGGAGCGGCCAACTCCCGCGCCAAAGCCGCAGTAAAGCGGGCCAATCACAAAATCGACAGTCAACGATCGCCAGCAGGGCTTCATGTACGGAGAACTTCAAGTCGATGTCTTCATATGTATTAGCTATCAGGTAGTAGATCCGACATCTAACTAATGATTAGGAAAACATCGCACTTTAAATTCTACACCGCTACGCTCCTGCCCAAAGTGCGCTCGCTCGCCTGTCATGGTGGGGGTAGGGCACGTCCATTGTTCCCCTAAGTTCAAGTCTACACGAGAGCCTCAACACCAGTTCCCCTAAGTACAGGTATACACGATGGATGAAAACTCGGCCGCCAGGCAGTTACCTAAGAAGGGCCCAGGCGAGAGATAAAAGCCCGCCATCTCGCACTTGCCGTCTGGGTTTTCTTGCTCGCTCAACTTTTCGACATTAGCAAACGTCTCTTTGTCTTTCATTGCCAGCGCACTTGGTGACCACTACACACATTTCCCGGCAGTGATTGCTCAATTGCGCCCGTTTACCTTTTAGATTATACTCTTCGTATACGTAAGTGATCGCCCCGGCGCCCAACGAGCTGTTAAAGAGCCTGCTCGCTTGTTTATCCATTGTTATCGTCCATCTCGCCGAAAGCTCCCGCGCCACGCGACATTTGAACTACGCGACACAGTCTATCACGATAGTAACAAGCTCTGCAGCAGAATCTCGAGCCATGACTTCAGCAGCACAGCCAAAATTCCTGCACAACCGCCATGATCTAGGTGTTGTGGCAGTCGGCTTCAGCGGCGGCCAAGTAAGAACATAATTCCTTCTGACAAGGGATTACGCCTGACAGACCACAGCCCAAACCCGGAGTCGATGCAGCACCTATGGCCCTCATCGAAGCCGGATTGATCCAACAACTCGAAGAAGACCTCGAGAAGAAAGTAGCATACGATGGTACAGTTCACACCTACTCCGAGCTCCTCCCAGCCGAGGATCCAGATTACCGTGGCATGAAGCGACCCAAATTCGTGAGCGCAGTCACCAAAGAAGTCAGCCAGCAAGTATACGCACATGCCAAGGCCGGGAAATTAGTTGTCACGCTGGGTGGCGACCACTCTATTGCAATGGGTACCATTTCCGGGACCGCCAAAGCCATTCGCGAGAGGCTGGGCCGCGAAATCGCTGTCATCTGGGTAGATGCGCACGCCGATATCAACACTCCCGAGACCTCGGATAGCGGCAACATCCACGGTATGCCTGTATCGTTCTTAACGGGTTTGGCGACGGAGGAGAGGGAAGACATCTTTGGATGGATCAAGGAGGAGCATCGTCTCAGCACCAAGAAGTTGGTGTACATTGGCCTGAGGGACATCGACAAGGGCGAGAAGAAGATTCTGCGCGAGCATGGTATCAAGGCATTTTCCATGCACGATGTTGACAGGTAAATCTGACCGGATTCAAGACGGGCTCGTGGCTAAACAGATGTAGGCACGGCATTGGCAAGATCATGGACATGGCACTCGGCTGGATCGGTAGCGATACGCCTATCCACTTGTCCTTCGATATCGACGCGCTGGATCCCATCTATGCTCCTAGCACAGGTACCGCTGTACGAGGTGGTCTCACGCTGCGCGAGGGCGACTTTATTTGCGAGTGTGTTGCGGAAACTGGATCTTTGATTGCTCTGGATCTTGTCGAGGTCAATCCTAGTCTTGACGAGCATGGTGCGAGCGATACTGTCCGCGCTGGACTGTCGATTGTGAGGTGCGCGCTTGGAGACACTTTGCTGTAAGATACGGTCGATTACTCTGGTGTTTGGGTCAAGATGCGGACGTATAGGTCATGGCGCACTCTGTTGTTAGAGATAGACGTGAAGATGCTCGACTGTAGGATTATATCTCGCTACATTGAGATGGAACTGCTTCAGATGGCACTACGAGGGGGTTGGGAGTAATTCTGTGGTTGCATGTCGCACGTTAGATGAATGCTGATGTATCTACCTCTTTGGCCTCGTGAGGGCAGAAGATAGACAGATGGGTCATGATGAATGATGTTATTTGTGTCTCCATTCGCGACGACATGGTTCAAGCCTCTCCTCAAACGGACCGAATTCAAATCATCATCAAGACCTGATTTCAAGCTGCATCTCACAAGGACCGATTTCAAGCCTCATCTCACACGGACCGATTTCAAATCATCACCAAGGTTGGGTCATATCGGACTAAGGTGGAGCTCAATCTTGAGGGCTTTCTATCTCACGCACACATATCTACCTGCCGATGCAATATACAAGTGTTCAACGTCATGATACAACAAGGCTACCGGCGCCACACTGCACCTCCCTTGATGAAATAAAATTGCGCTCCCGAACATCGATCCTTCTCGAAGCAATCTCGTACCGTTACCAACACCACGGCGTTCTCGCTTACGACTTGATACAGCGCGTGTAGTACCCAACCGAAGCTTCGATCACAGAAGCACACGCGTTCCATGCACCGGCCCGTAGTTGTAGAACCTCCGGGAAACGAGGCGCTGACTCGCGTGCATGACTGTGCCGCAGCCATGTAGACCTCATACGCCCTCGGGCGGCAAGCGACTCCACCTAAGATACCGGTGCCATGTCTTGAGATTTAAGCTTTGAGGTTGTTGTGAGCAATGCTGTCGGGCTTAGAAGGAATGCACGTGGATGATTCCAGATGAGAGTGAGATGTTGGAGATGTTGGCGTCATAACTGTCCACCCACCTACGGTGTCCAAGCCGAGCCATTCGCATTCATACATCCAGGAAGCACATGAGAATATGGGAAGAAACTCAGTGATTGATTCTCACAGCTTTTCCACACCCTTCATGACATCCTTCAACAGTTTCAAGGCTTCTAAAGCAAATCGTACCATGTTGCTTTCCCGGTCGCTGCTTCCCGTCTCTACTTCCCTTGTCACTGTCTCCCCGCCATCCTTCGCAACAGCAAGTGCTACGTAGCCAGGCGTTCGATTTCTCGTCGTACCACCTGTTGGTCCAGCCGTGCCACTTTCGCTGACGGTATACGTGCTTTCCAGAGTCTTACGCGTGTGTTCGGCGAGTCCGGAGACAATGTCAGGGGTAGGGCCCTTGTAGTTTTCGATGTGGTGAGGTGTCCAGCCAGCGAACGCGATACGAGACTCTAGAGTGTAGAGTGTGAGACCGCCTTTGTAGTACTTGGAGGCACCGGGAAACGATAGAAGGGTCGCTGAAATGAGACCTAGAGGTAGATGTACGACGTCAGTGTACTTCACACGTATAGTCTGTACATGGAACTCTGCTGACCACCGGCTGCCTGTGTGGTGTGTCAGTACTTGGACGGCTCAACGGCGCGGGCGTTTGCATTACGGTCTCCGCCACAGATACTGATTCGCTTCGCTCTCTGAGAAGCGTTGCGACTTCTTGAACAAGCTGCTTGAGCTCCTCGGGTGGGAATGATGATGACATATTGTAAGACCGGCCGATGGTCTTCGAGACGGTGCAACGAGATCGGAAGCTTGATGATGGGAGACGGAATAGGATCGCGGATTTGGCAACAAACATGGAATGGCGCGAGTACTTCGAGCGTCAGAGAAAGGTGGCCCGCGGGGTAGCTCTATGACGTGACGCGTTGTGGGGTAACTGTGTCTGCTACCGATACCATAGACAAGCTCTTGCAAGGTACCGAAAATCATTATACTGATCACGATCTAGTGTGAATGCTGTACTACTCCTCGAAGACGAATCTTTCTTCCCCCTTTCTTGCCAAGCGTATGGGGACAGACGCTCCCCGCAACTGCAACGTAATGATACTCGTCGCTTCCTCCCTGACCAAGCGATTGGCTCTATCGCAAGCTTTCTTGTACACCTCTTGTCTTTGTCTACCTCCCTTGGGCATGCGCTCAATCTCCTCGTCGCTGGCGAAATCATCGACTGCCAGCTCAACACTGTATTGCGAGAAGATGACTGCGAAGACAGCGAGCATCTCTACCTGGGCAAAACGACGCCCAATGCATGACCGGAAGCCATCACTAAAAGGAATATACGAGCCCTTGACGGGCTTGAAGAGCTGAGACGACGTATCTTCGCCAGATGGACCTCGTAGCTCCTCGTCATCGTAATTGATGTCGACAAATTCGCCGACAGTCTTGCTGCTCACAAGCCAGCGCTCTGGCCGGAAGCGATTGACGTCGCTAGTGTTGTCTGTATTATCTGATGCATCTTGTGGTGTAGGCCAATACTTCGGATTACGGTGGACAGCACAACTGAGATATATATGCGTCCCTCCTGGGATGGTGTGCTGCTGCCCGTCGAGTGTGATCTGCTGAGGTCGACCAGGTGCAGTCGATTTGGGTATATTGACAATTGGCTGCATTAGCCGGAGTACCTCGTTCATGACCGCCGCCGCCATACCACCGAAGAGCTTCGCAAAATCATGCTCATAGGACCACTCGGAGAGCGGGCGCTGCTGAAAAATGTTCTCGATGTCGTCTTGAAGTCGTTTTTGCGACGCCCAGTTCATCGCAAGATAGATCATCGAAAAGTGTAGCGTGTTCGCCGTCGTCTCATGGCCAGCCAGCATCAGTACGAAAGCGTTACCAAGCAGATCACTTTTCTGTAAGTTCTCGTTCTTCTTGTCCAGGATTCCACTTTCCTTGATCAATGCTCCGAAGAGGTCCATTCCACCTCTTGAATCTCCCGAAGCTACTTCGCTCTTTTTCAATTCATATAATTCATCCATATATTGCCCCCATTCGCCAACCGCTTTGCCAACATCCCGATGGAATTTGAAGGGTGATTTTGCTGTCCAATAATTAGCTAATGAGCTGCCGCGATTGCCCCTGTATCAAGACACCGTGCAAAAAAAGCCACGACTTACGCAGATACTTGGGCGGTATGACTAAGGTGATCATAATGTTGTGAAGCAGCTCGCTCAAAGCTTCTCGATAATTCATCTGGTGGCCAGACGGGATTTCCGAGCCGACAAACATCGATTTGTCTTCAGTCTTCCTCTCTGTACCTGGCTTCCCCTCTTCATGTGGCCACACAACGCGTACATCAAAGCCCGCACTGCTGATTACATAGAGAGCAAAGTTCATCGCTCCAGCAGAAGGCTCCGTAATAGTCTGATTACCCCGACCATCTGGGCCCGCCCAGAGGCCGAGCAAAGACTTTGCATGATAAAGCGTTTCGTCAAATACCAGCATGTTGTTCTTCTCGCCGAAACTTGGTGCAGCAAGCTTGCGATGCATGCGCCAATCGGCCCCTTCGGTAGATACGAGGTTCTTCCCATAGATGTCAAGTGCTCTGTACATCTCGAGAGGTTTAGGAAAGTCGTTTCTGCGCGTAGTAATTTGTGTGATTGCTTCCGCGTCTGCTACGAAGACAAGTATGAGAGTCGGGGAGACGAGCAAGAATACATCTTTACCGAGTTTCTCGAATGGCATGTGCCCAAGCGTATAACCCCATTCCGGATCTAAGAATCTGGTGATGATGTCAGAGTTAGTCTGAACGCGATGGCATAGATGTGCACATACTGAACCCATAGACCCTGGAATGCAGTCGGAACTATCTTCTTGACAAGCGGGGTCCAAATGGTGTGTGTGGCCAGCCAGAATCTGCTGAAAATGTTCCAAGGGGCTACAACGATCGGAAGCCCTGAGCTCTTTGCTAACGCGAGATTACGTCTGAAATTGCGATATGTACTGCCGATGAGGTACACGGCAATCGCTACCAAAGCGCCAAGGAAGAACTTGATGACCATGGTGTTGCGCGGCTCGCGATTGAAGCGGCGCGAGAAGATCGACCAACGCTGGCGGCTTAGGAGGCACTGTACGAGTTCGTGGGCGCGCCGAGAGTGACACTGCCAAATTACGAGTGTCGTGGGTGGTGGGCAGTCGCAGTCTTGAGATGAAGTTGTGACGTTGGCATCTTCCCGACGCTGCTGCCATCATTGCCGTTTCAAAGGCTTGGCTTATCTCATGAATTAGACTCTTCGCTTACGTTACCCCTGCCACCACCTCTACTATCTGCTATTATCTAGACTAATTAACTACTAAGCGTAGGAGCTTGCAGCGCTCTAATAGCTAGGCTCATAAAATTATACTAATATAATAGCTAGGCTAAGCGTAAGTAAGGCGTTTAAGGAAAACTAGAATAGTATTAACGTACCTTACGGGTGGGCTAGCCACCTTAAAAATACACTAAAAAGCCCGACTTTTGCACCTTAATATCTCAACAACTACCTATCTAAGTTCTCTAAAATTTTAATGCAAGAGCTGCATCTATAACGTACCCTACGGGTAGCCTAGCTAGTCCGTGCCCTACTAGAAAATTAATAATCTAGAGCCTAATAACTCTAGATCTGCTTAATAGAATCTTCTAAAATTTAACATATTGTTTCTACATAAGTTAAAGTATTCTATTAAGTTAGCGAACCTAATATAACTAACGTATTCCACCATCACGTCGGTCAACCCATCACCTCGGTCAGTTCTTTTTGCACCAAAAAACGCTCTTTCTTGGCACCGCTATCTCAACAACTACTTAATAGAATTCTCCAAAAATTTAGTCGCAAAGCTGCATCAATATAAGGATTATTATCCTCGACCAACTAAGCTCCAGCTTACGTAAGTAAGGAGTTATCAGAAAAAAACCTAAATTACAGGGGTCTACAACTACTATCTTAGGAACTACTAAGGCTATAAAGCTAAGGTTATAGACTATAGAAGTAGATGTAACGTAATCCACCATTGA
>Ga0265780_10004108_pt1 | contig 18905 bp, 20 predicted proteins | sample P1T30metagenome_FD_192432 | JGI IMG/M metagenome (GOLD analysis project Ga0265780, IMG submission 192432) | Plant litter microbial communities from East Loma Ridge, Irvine, California - P1 T30 | ecosystem: Environmental > Terrestrial > Plant litter > Unclassified | place: USA: California...
CCCTGTCGCTACCCAACCCTCTGCCTTCGCTGTTAATCCTTACACGGAATCTAAGTATATAAGTGTGATAAAAGTGCCACATTCATTCAAAACAACACGTCATGGCAAATGGTATAGATCCCTAGAGGTACCGAGACACCGGTAGATACTACATACTACATATACTACATATACTCATATACTATACATACCATCATATAACGACCAACAATGGGCAAGGATAAGGATAAACAAGTCGATGCTCTAGCTGGAGTACCTACGGATGATGATGCAGGTAAGTTCTTGAGCTGTTTTCGCAGCGGGATGGAGCTCGTTCCTGGATGTGATCAGGTGGATCCGAGAGGTGTCAAATGGGACGATGGGCACATACATGGACAGTGCGATCATAGAGATCAGCTGGGATCTACTGCTACTTCTAGGAGGAGAGAGAAGGGGGGCTTGGTGCAGTGGCTCCTTCTAAGAATGGCCGTGCGGTATTGCCGGATAAGGAGGAACGTGCTATTTGCACTATCACAACCGCTATGTGGTTGTCGACCTCGGAATATAAGACTTCTACCTCACAAATCTTCGCCCGAACCCTCTTTCAGAGTGTATATGCCCATCCCACGCATCCACTATTCTACCTCCGGCCACTCCCAGGTCATCGGTGTACCCCCAATTCCTATCTTCTAGCTAAAACTTGACCGTTTCGGACGGTCTCACCACGTTTTGGTACTGATTATATAGTCGTTCAGTCATATACCGATGAGGACGGAGCACCAGCAACGCTACCCGAAATGGGAAACGCAGGCGAAGAGAGCAAGCTCAAGGTCTTGCTAGGGTTACTTAGAAAGTAAGCTGCTGGTCCCTGATCATCTTCGGTAATGAGCTGATAAGATAGACTGGCTTCAGTTAAGGATATCGCTAATCTGTGAGCTGAATCGTTTACATCTTTGAAGCTCAAGCTGATCTCCAAGCCGACTGTCTCTCCCCGCATCTCTCCTCGAGCCAATCCCTAATCTCGAATACTGGCAATACGCCGATCGTGCCGATATCTTTGCTGCGTAAGTCACCTACCCCTCTAAGTAGGGTAATGACTGACGACCAGTATCGGAGACTCTCACGATGAGTTCGAGCGAATGTTGGCAGTCCTCCGATTCTCATTCAGCAAGGAGCTCAAGTTTGTTCGTGCCCGTCTAGGAAAACCATACAACTCTGCTCTCGGTACGTCATCCTATTCTGTTGTACGGATAATGCTGATGATTAGGTGAACACTTCCGTTGCTCTTGGCATCTTCCTCCTCTACTCATCGACGAGCAGACCAAAGAGCCAATCGTCCGAACACATGTACACGTTCCCATCCCTGGTGAACCCGCTTATGGTGGACAAGGAGGAAGTGGCTGGACAACACCCCTACTCAGGCCAGAGGATGGAGGGCGGACACAGAGCGAGACCAGGTATGTCATTCTCCCCTTTCTTCCTCGTTTCAGTCGGATGTTAGCTAATCAAACCAGCTCCCTTCGGTCAAACTCGTCAAAGAAGATCCCACCTCTCTCCCTCCCTGCTGCCCAGAAGAAGAAGTCGGCCGAGAACGTCGGCATAAACCGGGCAATCCCAGGTCCAGGGGACGAAGTTGAGGCAGATCCTGATGCGGGTGTCTTGGACTCGGAGAAGGTCACTGTTGTTTTCCTTGTAAGCTCCCTCTCCCGCTAACTGGCGGAACGAGCTGACATTCAGTGCGAGCAAGTCTCTCATCACCCACCTATTTCAGCTGCATACTACGGATGCCCCGCCAAGGGTATTGAAGCTACCGGTGTCGATCAGATCCTAGCTAGGGTTTCTGGAATGTGTACGTCCACACTAAATACTTGACATCAGCTAACGTAGTAGCTGTCAAGGTCGGACCTGGAGAAACCAACAAGGGTATCTATGTTCGGATCAAGCGGGACGGACCAGGTCAAGGCGAGGTACGTCTTGTAATCACTATCAGAGTCAGGCGCTGACGGGCAGGAATACCAAATCACCCACCCATCCGCCCAGGTCAATGGTATCTTGAAGGGATCATACTACGGAACTATCAGTGATCAGATCTCTATCACTTGTTCAGGTGGAGAATCATCTACCACCAAGCTCAGGACAATTTTGGATTACAAGGATGAGGTGAGTCTTGCCTCTGTCTGTCTGATGAAAAAGAAAGCATACCGCTAACAAGCAGTCATGGCTCGGTCGACCTAAATTCGCATTGGACGGTGTCATCTACCGGTACACTGTTGGCAACGAGGATGAGGAATCTTGGTCTCGGGCCAAGCAGGTTCCGAGCGATAAGATCGTAGCCCATATCGAAGGATCATGGATGAAGCAAATCAAGTATAGGCTAAAGGGAGAGAAGGTATGTTCTTCATCTTTACTTCAACAGGAGCTGGGCTGACGGAGTAGGAATGGAAGATCCTAATCGACCTAGATCAACTCGCCTTAATTCCCAAAGACGTTCGACCATTGTCAGAGCAAGATGGTCATGAATCCCGGAAATTATGGGATCCAGTCACTCAATTACTCCTGTCCAAGAATTGGGGAGCGGCAACTACCCAGAAACAAGTTATTGAACAGGCTCAGAGGGATTTGAGCGCTAAGCGTAAAGCTGAAGGTGTTGAGTGAGTTCCATGTCACTTTTACCTCATACTGTATCACCCCTTTACTCCAGCCCAACCAGCACAGCTTCACTCGAATCACTCAGTAACAACATCCCGGACACAAGCTGACTCACAGGTACTCGTCTCAATTCTTCGAAAATGATTGGACAACTGGTAAACCCCAACTATCCGCACAAGGACAAGCCGCCGTCGAAGCTGAGATCAAGCGGGTAGAGGGACGTTAAGACCAGTCACGCGAATAGTCGGAGGGAGGTCGAGTGGGAGTGAGATTGGATTAGTGCTAAGTTGCAGTATGGATGTCGGAGTTAGAGTCATGATTATACCCTCAATCACGGGGTTGATCTAATATGTAATCTTCTTGTAACTGTAGATGAATGTCGGAATCGACTTGCATGCCAAAGAACAGGTCTCAGTTCTGCACTCATGAAGCAAAAGCGAACATTTACAATCTAATGCATAATATTTACAACCATATCTACAAATCTCTCCACGTCTTTATACTAGCCTATCCACCGTAAACTACGACTTGAGCCTAGCTATTCACCTGTCGTTCGGACCTACGGCCCTCATGACCTTGCCTATCGCCCAAGTCCAAAAGCAGCTCCAAATCCAGGTTGACCCTGCAAAGCCCCCCATCTTTGTCTCAACCAAATAAGCAATCCAATCCCCAACATCGTAAATAATATAATACCCGTTTCGAGTAAATCATCAATTTCGTCCAAATCAAATTCAGCTCCTGCTCCTCCTCCACCTCCTTCGCCTTCGCCTTCACGCCATCCTGATCCTGCGCCTGAACGATCTTCGGCCCCTTCCCCATCGCCTGGGAGGGAGGGGATAGTGAATAGGTTCTTTATTCTCGTCCAGAGAGTAGGGAGGTTTTCTTCTTTTTCAAACAGGTTTAAACCGGGATCGGCACCTCCGGAAGCTATGTCGTTATACCACCTATAAGTCAGCTTGGATCAAAGCGATCGTGAACGAAAGCAAGCGAGACGACACGATGAATGGCAAGCGAGAGGTGAATAGGAAAAAGTGAAGGGATATACGGGGAGCGAGAGCGAGAGAGATGGGAGAACTCACGATCTGATATACAACTTAGCAAGACTAAGCATAACAGGCAGTTTCCCACCCATATCCCCAGCCAAATCATAACTCCTTTTCGCAAGCCACCAGTCCCTCTTGACTCCGATTCCATTCTCATACATCCATCCCAAGTTCCAATACGCCATTGACGAAAGGGAAGTATCAGCTGCAGTTTGGTAATATGCTGCTGCCATCGAGTACGATTCGTCAGAAGCGGGTTGTGCGTCTGTCGTCAGCTCCTCCTCTCTCTCTCTCAAATGTGAGGAGGTGGGTGATGATATCTGGAACTCACAATAGTAATCACCGACCTTCACCATGGCATCTACGTTATCCTGAGCAGCAGAACGGATCCACCATCTCATAGCAACCTCGTTGACTCTCCCTTTACTTTCCACACTCGTACTCTCATTCCCTCTACCACCTAGAACATGCGTCCCAGTACCTCGATCAAGGAGATATGCGAGATTGTTCTGAGCAGCCTCACTTCCCATTTCACCAGCAACAAACCATCCGACCATCGCTAGATCCTCTTCACCCCTCGCCCATGCCTTCTCTGCGTCAAGCAGGTAGTTGTCGGTCCAGGATCCACGTTCTGATACGAGCTTGTACCATGCGACTGCCGCACCGCAGAATCCAGGTTTACCACCTTGATCAAGCGGTCTGCGGGCGGTAGAAGCGTGAATAGCGGCGTAAAGATGGAAAGCTTCAAAGGGGGATCCATGACGGATGGCGGATTCGAGGTACTGCATTGCTTCCGGTACGTGCTTGCGCTCTGGTCATCAGCTTGCGATACTCAGGGGAAATGAGGTCACATACCTAGGTGTAGCTTGGCGAGGTTGACCTGGGCTTCGGCCAAATCTTGACCGGCAGCAGCTTGAAAGTAATTGTACGCCTTTTGAGGATCGGCGGTAACTAGGAGCCCATCTCGATAGATTATACCGAGAGCATTAAGCGATTCACGTTCGCCCTGAGATCAGCTACTATCATGATCCACTGTGTAGGGATAGCTTACCAGCGCAGCAGCCCGATCCAACCAAAGCCTAGCACGCTTATAATCCGGTTTCCCACCTTCACCCCTCAATGCCATTCTTCCCAAAAATCCAGCAGCGACCATAGCAGGTTCCCTGACATTCTCCAGCCCTTCTTTGCTTAACCTCTTCGTTCCGGCAGGTTTCCCAGTAGGATCGTAATCGACTGGCCAAAGCATCTTTGCAACCTTCAGGAAATATTCCTTTGCCTTTCCATAATTCTGGGGTATCTCTCCTACACCCTCTCCTCCGGAAGAAACTCCTCCTGGGCGAGGATAGATGGAACCGAGGTAATGCATTTTACCCAGTCCTACAGTATCCAAAAGCGAACCGCGGTCGGAACGGTACTGGAGGTATTCGAGGAGTTCTTGCTCGGTCTCTCCTCGAGAACTGGATGAGGACGCCTTGATAGCCGCTCGATGGACGTTGGCTCCACTTGATGCCCAAGACGCATGTGGACCATAGATACCGCCAGCGCGATCAGACAGGCGGGTATTGGTAAGTGGAAGGGTTCGTCCGCCTGGTGGTCCAGATAAGAAAGTCTCGTACGCTGCAGGTTAGCCATCATCTAGCAGCCAGAGAAGCAGACTCACCCCTATTGGCCGATGCCTCGTAGTAGTCAAGAGCTGTATGACAATTCTGCAAGTTCAGCGGGATTGCGACAGAAGACAGGTAGAACTCACCTCTTGAACACTTATCCCCGCCCAGTGCCTATATCCCAAAGCCATCTCAGCGGGTCGATATCCCTGCAGCGCGGCAAAGGTATAGTAAAGCAATGCCTTTCATGAGCACCACCTCCCGGGTTAACGGGTTAAAACATACCTTGCCCTGATCTTCCTTGACGCCTCCTAAGCCTGTAGCATAAAACAACCCCACCATGAACTGAGCTTCGGGATTCGCCGCAACCTCCAGAGACCGCTACTTGTCAGCCATGTACTTTTTACAACATCGTGACATACCTTGTAAGACTCGAACGCTTCACCAAGATCCTGCTTAAGTCCTTTAGGCGGAAACTGTATATCAGCCAAGCGCACCGCCCGCATAATGGACCACTGACCATCCTCATCTTCCCCTTGAAGGCCCAAACCTGCTCACATCCATCCGCCTCAGCCCTCGCTAATAAGTCCATCATCTCCTCTATCCTCCGCCGCCTTGCCTTTGTAATCTTGAGTGTCTTTCCCGGACCACTCGATACAGATGGCGCTTGAAGGCGAGAGAGGATGTACGAGGGGTTGACAAAGTTGAGCAAGCGTGGTAAGAGGCGTAATGCGGTCGACAGAGGGCCCTGTAGATCAGCATTTGGTGATATAGCTCTAGGACCAGGAAGCTGAAGCTACTCACTTCATGACCCAGTCCCAACCCTTCACCCCATCCCGGAGTAGATGCCGCGAAAGCAGTGATCTTTCGATCTAGATGAGCAGTCGGCGAAGGCTGAAGTGACTGATAGATAGCTTCGGCATCGTAGAATGCATGACATACTGTCCATCAGCCGTGGCCACATGTCGAGTGTACAGCACACACCGTCCTCGCCCAGATCGCCCGAAGGGATGTCTGCTTCGACTATCTCACCATGTGATGTAGGACTGAGCGCAAGAAGAGTCAGGGAAAGGACAGTGACCAGAGTCGGTATACGTTCTTGTCGTATACGCATAGCTGCCTAAGGTTGTATAGTAGAGTATCAATGACGATGATGAATGAGGAATGGACAAAGCAAGCTAAATCATTCAACGTGGCACTTTGGAGACTCCACAATCTGGTTCAAACCTTATCCTTTGGCAATCAATGATTGTGCTGACAGATGCACCACTGTACATACAGCCTTGTGTTCCACGAGCGATACGCCGCGATCTAGATGAGCCCATCGGAGAGAGCCAAGATGAACCTTGAATGTGAGGATACTTTACAATTGTGCCAATGCATTTTGACTTATCCTCAGAATTCCTTCTACTATATTTTACGCTAATCAGCCACTTCTTCCCATCTTCTTCCGTTCCACACATTCGTTTTCTACAACCATTTGCGGGTATTCAAGCTAATGAAACCGCAGGCGAATACCGACCTGGGCCATCGGCTTCACCCAAGCGTTCTCACTGAACAGTCAAGGCTGCATTGACAAGCTCCAACGACTGGAATTGCATGGTCGTGTTCCTCATATCTGACTGTTTAGCGCGGTTGTCATGACGGACAACAACTCACCATCGACTCCTTCCCAGAAATATCCACATTGCCAATCGTAGTCACAATTCTTGACCATCCCGACCAGCGATTCCTGTATCATTTCTTTAGAGGTGGGATTCGGGAGGATAGTGTAAGATCGAGCCAATTCTCTCGCGAGGATCCCTTTGAAGACGGTCCTGTCAAGTCCGATACGGTTTGTGGCCGAACAATTCGACGAGAATGTACATGATGGCTCGACTAGTACAGAGGTGTCATTTTGGGTATAATAGTCTTTTACTCCTTGGATGAATTGCTGTTGACGATTAGTCTCTTCTCTCTCTGAACTGACAAACAGTACGACGCACAGAATTCTCGTCTTTCCAGTAGGAGTCTCCAGTGACTTTGTACATGGTCGCTGTTCCTCCGATGAGAGCAGCTACCCAGAGTCAGTAACGGTCGCACTGAACAGACGATAGCCCTACCTGGTAGATACGAGAATCTTCGAGATCCATTCTCGCCTTGTGTACACTGGGGGGCGGTGACTGTAATCAGCATCAATGATTGACTGATTCTTGAGAATGACCACTCACTACCATCATAGACCTGGTAGTCCTGAGTCAAGTTTCCGGTTGTTTTCATCCAAGAATATGTGTCCTTGGCCCATTCGAAATAAGATGTGTCATTTGTCCTCTCATACAAAAGGGCGCTGACTAGGAAATATTGACCGTTGGTGATCGAATTAAGGTAAGACCATCCTGGGTCTCCTGGCTGGCATTAGTCGGCGGCCCTTCTCGATTTACTCACGTCTTGCTGCCACCTCAGACTGAAGACCGTTAGCTTCTGTGGAACCACTGCCGGATGAAGGTAGTACTCACCCTCCACCACAAAGGCAATCAGTCTCTGAAGTACTGTTTGCCCAGTACCTTGACATCATATAGTGGGCTTTTTGAGCGTTCCCGAGCCAATCAATGCCGGAAGCATTCGCTCCGAAAGTATCGTAGCCAGCGAGACCTGTCACGTTAGTTTGGTACCAACACCCATTTATCGCAAGACTCGGCGGCTATTTGACCTACTCATGACCACGAACCATGCTTCATCGTCATTGCCCTCACCGTTCTCAATGCCCGCCCATGACGGCTCGTAGTCGAAATGTTCACCTTGATTAAGCTGGCCATCAGCGATGTCAGCATCAATTAACTTACAGTGACAGAGTCGATCACTTGATTGTACTGGTAGTAATCATTCGTAGTAGCATAGTGGTTGATCATCCCAGTCCATGCAATAGCCGTCTGCCACCAGTTGACTGTGGTAGACCCATGGGTGTTTTCGAACCTTCCTGGCGGGTCGTTTGGATATCGACCTAGATTTAGTGCAAGTTGAGGGTGAATGCTCACTCATCAAAGTCCGCGCAATACCATTTCCGGCAGCAACAAGTGCGTCTAGGGCATGAGTTTGCTATAAAAAAAGGAACAAGTAGGATGCTCACTCTTGTCATTTGGGTCTATAACCATCTTTCCCCTTCCAGGCCATCGCTCAATGACACTCGCGTGCGAGATCGTAGCTAGCGCAAGTGCGGTTATGGTAGCAGATGTCCGCATTCTATGTGATCGTCTATCTTGGGGATGTCTGCGCAGAGGGTGTCACGTATCTACATATATTTATGCATTGTCATCTGCTATCGTGGTTAGGATGAGCATGATTGCCGGCCCGAGAACCGAGTGAGATCTCGGTGGGTTATCCTTCCCGCTAGGTCGGATGAAACGGCGGATAGTAGATCACCGCTCGGACGTGCCTGCAAGCTCATGTTGCCTGGAGGCATGATCGGGCAGTGATAAGTAGCTAATTGTAATGTATGGCTTGTTGCTTCTTGTAACATCGCGAATTTAGACAAGTCTACAAAGCCACGATTCCATAAATAGCGACATTAGACAAGAACGGAAAGATACTGTAGTACCAGGGCCAGGCCAATGGCGTGCGTACTTTCTCGCAATAATGAACTAGCGGGGCCGTCGAGATATGCGCCGAGATCCCCGGTATTCCAGGAACACACATCCATCCCCGACCGTAATTGGGGATCATCTTTGCAACGCCGCGGTCCGCAATCACCCATGTCGGTCAGGTACTCACCGCTTGATCCGCCGCATTGCCGAACACGAGGGCTAATAGCTGCTGTTGTTCATAATTATTCCCCGTATCTCTCTGGACCTTAGCTGAGGCGGAACTCTTATATCGTGAGCGAGAAACGAGATCAACTCTCACAGCACAACGGTATGCGGTGTTCAATAATCTCCCTCGCCCTGGGCACGTTCAGCCTGATCGCTGCCCAGGCCTCTCTCGATGATATCGACTTTAGAGGGTTCACCCCTTCCACCACCTTGAAGTCCACAGGACTCACCGATAGCGTCCAATGGGATGGGTACAGTCTATTCGTTAACAAGGAAAGAGCCTTGATATTCTCTGGAGAAATTCACCGTGAGTCGATGTCACTGCTGGACTAACGTTAGCCTTTCGATTACCAGTCCCGGGTCTATACAAGGATGTGATGCAAAAGATCAAAGCGCTAGGTTTCAACACCGTATCGTTTTACACACTATGGGGTCTACACAATCCTTCCGAGGGCGTTCTGGACTTTGACGGGTGGAAGAATCTTCAACCATTCATAGATGCGGCCAAGGAGTGTGGACTGTGGATGATCGCAAGACCTGGACCTTATATAGTAAGTAGGCCTGCAGGCACATTTGCTAATGCCAGAACGCTGAAATATCGGGAGGAGGTATTCCCGGATGGGTCACAGCCCTCAATAGCACCTTACGGACAGCCGATCCAGTATTCAAAAATGCTTACGAACCATACTGGGAGGCTGTCGGCAAGATATTTGCAGATAATCAGATAAGTCGGGGTGGTCCGATTATAGCGGTCCAAATCGAGAACGGTGAATCTGAATTACAAATGTAGTTGCGATCGCACTGACAGCAGAATACTACCTTAATGCCGATGGCGATATTGATACCCAGTACATTGAGGATCTTGAGGGTAGTATGAGATCATCGGGAGTAGAAGTCCCGTTCACCTTTAACGATGTGTGTTTGATATCCGTGGTGCCGCTGACATCAGGCCAGCAAAGAAGGTCGTCTAGTCGCTGGCAAGGGGGCAGTCAATATCTGTAAGTCTGGAGACTAGGGCTCACTAAACCTCAGACGGATTTGACAGTTATCCCCAATCTGCAGATTGCTCCCAGCCATATGAATGGCCATATCAAGTAGACACGACTTATAGACCGGTAAGTCGGATTTGAGATCGATTACGCTGACGACAGTTCCTTCAAAATACCACTGGTCGATCGGGAGAACCTTTCACGATTGTAAGGGTTCCAAGGTGGTTTCGCTGATCGTAGCCTGAATTCCAAGCGGGAACCACACCCATCGTGGGGCAGGTTGGATTTGACAACTGCCTACCTCTGTATTCGGCAGAGTATGAACGGGTATTCTACTTGAATGCTCTTGCCCAAAGTATGTTTTAGTGGTGATAAGGTACTGATGAAAGATCTAAAAATTATCAATTTCTATATGGTATTTGGAGGGACTAATTGGGGACATTTGGCGTTCCCACGTAGGTCAAGTCAAGTATCAGGTTCTTGTTACTGACCTCAGGTGCTATCACCACATATGATTACTGGGCACCTATTCATGAAGATCGATCCTTGAACGAACCAAAGTATTCCGAGCTCAAAGTGAGCTACTCTTCGCTATTTGTCAGTTAAGGCTGACATCACCCTCTAGCTTATCGGGCATTTCCTTGAGTCGGCAAAAGATTTCGCCAAGACGTGGATTGTTGGATCCGATAATACTACCTACACGTCACTGCCAGGAGATATTCAGGTTGATGAGCTGCGAAATCCGGACTCGGATACCGGATTTTACGTCGTCCGTCAAGCGAATTCCAGTGCGATCGCAAAGACCTCATTCGATCTCAATTTACGAGTGTGGAACGGCAATGTGACTGTCCCGGTCACACTGAACGGAAGAGTAAGTTTTTGGGTGGAGATATCTGACGGCAGGACTCTAGGATCGTGGTCAGTAACTACTGCTGGGGTGCTTCTTGCTTGTCATATTCTTCGGCAGCTATAATGACCTCGGATACCATCGGAGACTCGGATGTCATTGTCGTTTACGGCGATCCCGATGAATCGATGGAGATAGGACTGCCCGATGACAAATGTGTCGTTAAAAAGCTTTCTGGCGATATTGATCTGGTCTCAAAGGTAGTCAGCGGAAGAACCGTTATCAAATATGTCTCTTCAGCTGGACACACTGTAGTCCAAGTGGATGGCGGGGCAAGGCGAGTGATCATACACATAGTAGATACTATCACGGCGTATACGGGGTGGAAAGTTTCGGAAGGCGCGGACACCAGCCTCATTTTCGGACCGTAAGTGATGTTTCCAATAGTTGCGAGGATGGTAGACATCAGCTACAGTACAAGACGAAAGCTATAGTTCCAAGTAGCCTGGGCTGAATCCCAGATACCTCGTTCGCTCTGCGTATGGCAACGGTACGACGTTAGATCTTTCTGGCGATACCAATTCGACCACATCAATCGAGATCCATGCAGCGGAGGCGTTCACATCTTTCACCTGGAATAGTTCACCGTTATCCGTCAATCAAGGAGCCGACGGAATATGGCGAGGTGAGATAGACGGGCCTCCGACGCTGTTGCCGTCTCAGATTACCAACTGGACTTTCGCAGACTCACTGCCCGAGGTCGCACCCGGCTACGACGATAGTACTTGGGTTGTTGCCAATAAGACTTCCACCGCAAATCCGAACATCGTCTACCCAGACTATACTGGACTATACAATCTTTACATGCAGGACTATGGCTTCTTCGTGGGAAGTTCAATCTTCCGAGGGCATTTCATGGGAACGGGTAATGAGACGGGAATCGATCTAAGTCTGTCGGCCGGGACCAACGGAGCGGGAGCAGTATGGGTAAGTGTACATCTTGATACAGCTGATCACAGATCAATGGGGTGTATCTAGGGTCTGCGTTCGTACCCTCCGACGGTGGAGTTGAAGGTAGGCGTGATCTTTGGTTCTTCAGCTTACTCGTAGATGTGAACGCGACTTTCGCTTTCCCAGCTGATGTCGTCAAACGCGGAGAAAAGAATGTCATCGTAAGTTCATCATTTTTTCCCGGCTGAGTCTCCAGACTATTGTGCTCGATAACACGGGTCTTGAAGAGACAGACCAGTTTTCCGGCACACCGGAAGACATAAAGTCACCTAGAGGTATCAGGGGTTACAGTCTAATTGGTGGGTCAGATCTCGAATGGCGGGTACAGGGGAACTTGGGGGGAAACACAGACTTTCCAGACAAGACCCGTGGAATCTACAACACCGGAGGATTATATGGCGAACGGCAGGGCTGGCATCTTCCAGGTAGCCCCACAGGCTCTTGGCAAGTGGGTGGGCCGGGAGATACTCCGGGCTCTGCTCCAGGAGTGATGTGGTACCGCGGTCAGGTGGAAACTCAATTTCCCTCTGGTCTGGATGTCCACTACAGGTACGGAAGGCTCCCGAAGATAGCTGACGATAGCTTCGTCTTTCCAAACAGCACCGGAGCATTCAGAGCTCAGCTTTTCGTGAATGGATGGCAGTTTGGTCGAAGATTCGGAGATGCCGGTACGTGGCGAGTTTCTCTCGATGGCTGATCTCGTCAGGACCTCAACTGAATTATCCAATACCACCTGGAATATTATTGAATGGTACCAACACAATAGCTCTATCGGTATTCTCCTTGAACAGCTCGACTTCGGATCTCGGTATAGGCGCGTCGGGACTTGTATTGCAAATAGACCAAGTAGTCTCGACCAGTCTTGACCTTTTTTGTCTCGGAGTTGTCTCGCCAACTATAAGTGATGTACAAGGGTAGGTATACGACCTTTGTTGATCGGATCGGAGTCCATGCGTGGCCTTTGTAGGAATGAAGGATCGGGACTTAGAATAGAATAGTAATAAATTCACTGACATGCATACGATGATGCTCCGGCATGTATGTACCTTCAGCATCATGCCAGATTCGTCACTCGCCTATGCCCGAATCTGTATCGCATGGAGCGAGTTGATATCAGTCCTCGGTGCGCAGGTTTGTGATTACTGATCTGGACAACAGGTAAAGTGAGCGGTCACCAGACGCGTCACATCCCTTAACCTCCCCTAGTGTATATCTATAGACCTTCCTGTCTCCCTCTACTACTACCTTCTACCATCGTCACATGCGGGCATCCGTATCAAGGCTCAGTCACAACACTCGGCCTCGCATTCCAATACTGGCTACATCTCGGATCCGGTATACCACAACGGCAGCGACCCTTTATCTGTTATCGTATCAACGGTTTGACCTTGGCAAACTTGGCGACCGCGGACTCTCTTCGCATTCATTTCACACTTCATCACCATCATCCAAGCTCGGCAGGCCTCGCTGGCTGAAAAGAGGGATGCGTGGACGTATACGCGCTTGGGCTGGTAGCCTTGGATTGACGGAAGGGCAGGAGTCTCCGCGAGAGACGGATGAACCACTTGGGGAGGAGTTGTATGTCATGCCGGGATGGGCTGTTGCAAAGGGTAGGGAGCGTACAGAGGATGGCATGTCGACGAACGGTACCGTAGACCCCTCGATAGGTGAGTTATCGAGTATACCGTTAGTATCTCACTCAAACTGCAGTCCCTTTCGACCTACATGTCTCGATTTCCGGCTATTGCTCCATGGCCCGTCCAGCCAGTCTCACAACTCGTACGCAGCGAGTTATGGTCTCCCTTGTTCGTCGTAAGTCACCTATCGTGCGATCGATACTGACCCTAGGCTTTGCAGCTCTCCCGAATCTACCTGGGAGCGATCCCGACCATCAACCCATGGGGCCATTGCCGGCAGCTGTTGGGATGGCTCTCATGGAGGAAGCTGAAGAGGAGAACAAGAAGATGAAGCAGGAACAAGCAGTCAAGAGCTATCAACCCTATGTCTCGAAGCGTCGAACGCCTCAACAACCACTCCAAAAAGGTGCACCACGATTGCCCCCATCGCGCCAATCATCCACGTCGTCCGAGTCTTCTGTCGTCCATTTCGGCACCAAGGAGGCCCTCACGACGGCCCATGATAACCTACACACCCGGCTCGCACCATTTTGGTCGAGCATACTACCTAACCGACGGGTCTTGTTCGACATACACGCAATTCCGCCCGACACCGACCGTTCCAACCTCACTGGGGCAGAAGACTCACCGGAGACCCGTCCCATACATTCCTTCCAATTGATCACCGACGGAAACGGACACTTCTCCGAGACCATCGTCATACCTTGGGAAAAGATCTGCTCAAGCCCTTCAACTGTCGCTGCCGCCTTCAACACCAAATCTAGTAGTGATGCTCTGCTTGGATGGAATCTGAAAATCCGATCCAGGCTCGACTATGAGGATCTACCACCTGCCGAGAGTGATCGGTCTTATCGCGAACGGCTCAGACGAGCAGTATCGGCATATGGAGTAGACGCAGTGGACGCTCCGCCATCTACGTTGCGATCGACTCCACCTGGAACCGATGAGGTGGTCTTGAATAGTCCAAAGGAACCGCAGGTCGTACAGTGGACGACGATCAAGGTAGGACGTGCGGGCGGAGTACACATCATTTCAGATCTTGTAAGTCTTCACTCCCCTGATTCGTTCTGGTCACACTGACAAACAGGACGATACGGTCAAGCATAGCGATATCCTCTCTGGCCCTCGAGAGGTCTTTCGGTGAGTTATTGTCGTCGATGACAAGCTGACGTTCAGTAACGTCTTTTGTCGGCCGCTGGACGAGATCTGCGTTCCCGAGATGGATGCTATGTATCGTCGTCTGGAGGAGAAAGGCGTGCAAGGCTTCCATTTTGTGGTGAGTTCGAAGACCTGCGATGTATGGCCCAGCTGATATCAGTCAAACTCTCCCTCACAACTGTTCCCTAGTATTCATCGCTTCCTCACCATCAACGGCTTCCCTACCCGACACTCGATCAAGGTGAGTATTTGATCCGCATTGTCCCTTCCATATCCTTTGCTGACGTCCAGCTCAAATACTATGGCGGTCGGAGCATATTTTCGTCACTCTACGACTCCCCGGCCGAACGTAAACGGGGGTCCCTGCGTGACCTATTCGAGGCCTTCCCAAATGCTACTCTCGTAATGCTCGGTGACTCGGCTGAGCAGGATTTAGAACTTTACGTCGAGTTCGCTCAGAAGTACCCTGGTCACGTCGGAGCTATCGCTATTCGAGATGTCACCAGCGATCGAGCTGCAGCAGTATGGCGGGGTATCGAGGAACTTGTCGACGGAGTCAAGTCCTCACTGGTCCTGAGCTCAACAGAGACCGCCGAACCAGCTACTACGACATCGAGCGCGTCCCCGCCAGAGCCGACGCTGCCTGGAGGAATACCCGAGACGCTTCGACAACCAACCCGAGCTCGGGCCACATCGGAATCATCAATGTCTTCATCCTCGGCGGCCAGCGAGGAAGAGTTAAGGACTCTCACCTCTTCACAGCAGAAAATATTACAGCGAGCCGCGACGTGGGAAACTAGGATGGAATCGGCAAAGAAGAATGTACCAAAAGGTACGAAGCTGTACTTTTACAAGAACCCTTTGGAGGTCGAACAGAATATTGTAGATATAATCGAATCGAATCGTATGTAAACAACCCGTTACACTCGGCGACCAGTCTGTGCCTCGTTACCTGCTCGATCAGGCCCGCCTCTCCTACAAGATGAGAATGGACGTTTCGCAACGAGTACCGTGATCCAAGACATACGAGAGTATCATAGAGGTGAACCGCTGCAGAACGACTTAGATTACAATATGCATGTGACGTATCGACGATATATACTTGGCCGGCTTGACTGCTTGATCCCGGCCCACATATTCCCCTCTCTTTGACAGATTTTTTACTTTAAATCAGTCTGGTCCACCTAAGGCTGGTATCTGAAACCAAACGCATCATCGGCATGAGTTAGAGTATCCGGGCGGGCATCGGGCAAAGGCTTGCCTTCCCTTCTGTCGCGGGCGCGATTCTCTTTCCAGATAAGGAATTGGTAAACGAAGGTGACCAAGAGACCGCCGATCGATAGTCCAGTGCAGATTGCATTACCCTTGGTATAGAGAGGAGCATCTGTTTTCGGGAAAAGATAACCGGAACCAACACTTGATATCAGCTGATCACGCAGCCTGGTAGGGCCGAGAGACTCACGCGATAGCCTGGGAGAAACTATTCATGAATGCCACTGCCACCACCCTTCTGGATTCGTTGCCCGAATTGGATGCAGTCCATACATAGATCAGTGGAGTGGAGACTAGGACGTCAGTCAAGTGCCCAGACCACAGCCGCAACTGGACCTACTGTAATGACCGGTTTCTGCCATGATGAGGGCTGCAAAACGTGCCGGGTGGTTCGAAGCCGGGACACCAAGGTATATACCAAACCCAGCGACCATGAAAACAAAGCCGAAGTTGACAAAATGACCGCGATTACCGACTCGGTCCGAGGCATAGGATAATAGGATCATCGCCAATGCTGCCGATCCATACGGCGCAAGTGTAGCAATCTGAGCGTTGGCGCCCTTGAAGCCATTTTCGCTGGTGAATGTGGGCAGAAAGGCAGCCAGCGCCGCCCCACTAATAGTCTGACTGGCGTACATGAAGACCGCTGGGATATGCTTAGCTGCTACTACTTCCAAGATGCTAATGGCGACTCACGCAGTACACTCTGCCATCTCCAGAAGACCGATCTGACATGCTTCCAGTTGATTTCGTTACCCTCAGCCGAAGATTCGAAGCTTTTTCGCCAAAGCACTGAGATCAGAACGGGCACATACTCGATACGGGGACTCACGGTAGTCCTTTTCTTCTCCAGTAAGCCACCTAGCCTTTTCGATGCTTTCCGGCAAAATAGTAAGAGCCAAGACTCCAAACAGAATTGTGACCAGCCCCTCGATCAGGAAGAGAACCCTCCATGGCTCGAGATGAGACTTGATGTAAGATACCCCGTATGCGATGATGCCGTTGAAGAAGCCTCTAAGCTAATTAGTTGCTGCTGATAGCGTCGAAGAACTCACCCTAAGGGCGCCATCGCAAGCCAATATGCGACTCGTGATCCAAGGTCTCGCTTGGTGTACATCCGGGCGAGATAAAATGGTACGAGAGGTACGAATCCGGCTTCTGATGAAGTCAGCAGACGATTCATGGGAAGAGATAGCGATACGGACCTCCAAATCCTACAAAGAATCGACAAGCGAACGCGCCTTGGTAGTTCTGCACGGCCCCGAAGCATGTAGCAGCAGCACCCCACACAAGCGCGGCAATACCAATGACAGGTCGTACACCTCTCCTCTTGCCGAGCAGGGCAAAAGGCACCACTGCGTTCATCAGTGTTGGGTACTGGCAAGTGGCTGGGACTCACTAAAAGGGGCATATGCGATGAAGTAGAACGAGTTTAGTAAGGCATATGTACTACCAGTAGGATCACTGCCGATGTCCGACATCATTCCCAAGGTCCGCGCATTGCCGAGGTTGGACTTGTCTAGCGAAGAGAATAGGTACATGCAGACGATAATGGGCATGACGAGGATGTCGATCTGTTTGTTTGCAATAAGCACTTGGCCAAGCTTGTCACATCATGAATCGCTCACCTTTCGCAGAGCACTCTTTTGGATATGCTTGCCGAAGGTAGGGGTCTCGCCCAACTCCATTGCTGAAGCATTTCGGTCATTAATGGCCTCAAGGTGGTCGGCTTTACCGTCTTCCTTCGAATCTATTGCCGGCATGTCGACTTCCGTCGCGGTTGTGTGGGTGTTAGGACTACCGACCATTCCAGCGTTGTTGAGAAAAGACAGCTCAAGCGCATCATGAGGTGGTATAAGTAGAATAACAGAGGACGGCACGATTGGGAGATGTGGAGGAACACCTACCTCGGAGACGGAATTTGCGGCAAAACCGGGTTCCGCTAAAACTCGGATTCCGGCGTCGCATTCCGTGCCAACCAGCGCGAGCGCAACTCAACGCTTAACGGACTGCGCTTCGCCTGGTCAACTGTTCCGAGATCATAAATGCTCACAAGTCGCCGAGCATCACGGCTCATTGCACTCCCCATTTCGTTTGGTGTCTTTTTGCCATGTCACCTACCGCTGTCACCGATATCGATCGGCCTGAACCTACGATGCTGAAAAGCCAATCGATTAGAAAACCCCGTGTCTACACTCTCGAACCCCTGCACTCGAAGGGGCTGGCTTTGGCTCGCGAGAAATTCGAGCTTGTGTTGCCGACGGATCCAGATTTTGTGAACTGGCGGACACAAGCAGAGGGGCTCTTGGCTCGAAACGCTGAAGTCACCGCCTCCGACACTCGAGAACTGAAGGACAATAAATTGCGCTACATCGCTAAGCAGGGCGTAGGTGTCGACAACTTCGACCTCGATGAACTCAAACGATGCGAGATACCTCTCATGAACACTCCAGGCGTAAACGTGAGCCACAATGTCGGAATTGAACTGAACAAACCAGACGACCGCGGTCGCCGAACTAGCCTTGGCACTCATCATGGATGTTGCCAGGCGGGTCTCGACGATAGACGCGATGATCCGAGGCGGACAGCATGTTACCAAACTCGATGGTTGGTCCGGACAGGTCAGCCGTCTTGAATGTTGGCGACTTCAACGCTGATGTCAAGACACTTCATGGGAGATCGCTGGGTCTTATCGGTAATCACGATCGATGTCTCCTTTGCCAACACGGCTGACATTCTTTAGGTGGTGGTAACATTGGGCTTGCGCTGGGTCGTATGTTCAGCATGGCCTTTCAGTCCAAGGTGATGGTTTACGATCCGTACCTCAAACCCGCTGCTCAGGCTACATGGATTGGTACTCTGGGAGCAGACCGTGTCAGCTTTGTGCCAAATCTTGACGATCTTCTGACAACGGCGGATGTTGTCTCATTG
>Ga0265780_10004111_pt1 | contig 18901 bp, 17 predicted proteins | sample P1T30metagenome_FD_192432 | JGI IMG/M metagenome (GOLD analysis project Ga0265780, IMG submission 192432) | Plant litter microbial communities from East Loma Ridge, Irvine, California - P1 T30 | ecosystem: Environmental > Terrestrial > Plant litter > Unclassified | place: USA: California...
ATGCACAGCAGGCGGAGGTACTGGGTTATGTGGCTTGATCGGCTCTGGCAGGGCGTTATCGACACCTTTTTGATGGTCGGCGTGTCATCGCTGATCGCGCTGATTCTCGGTATCCCGTTGGCGGTAATCCTGGTCACCAGTGGCAAGGGGGGCATTTTCGAAGCGCCCAACGTGAACCGGGTGCTGGGTGCGTTCGTGAACATCTTCCGTTCGGTGCCGTTCCTGATTCTGATGGTCGCGTTGATCCCTTTCACGCGACTGATTGTCGGGACGACCTACGGTGTCTGGGCGGCGGTGGTACCGCTGACCATCGCGTCGACGCCGTTCTTCGCGCGTATTGCAGAAGTGAGCCTTCGCGACGTGGATCACGGGCTGATCGAAGCAGCACAAGCCATGGGTTGCCGCCGCTGGCACATCGTCTGGCACGTGCTGCTGCCCGAAGCGCTGCCGGGCATCGTCGGCGGATTTACCATCACCCTCGTGACGATGATCAATTCGTCGGCCATGGCCGGTGCCATTGGGGCGGGAGGATTGGGGGATATTGCTTATCGGTATGGGTATCAGCGGTTCGACACGCAGGTGATGCTGACGGTGATCGTGTTACTGGTGATATTGGTGGCAGTGATTCAGCTGGGAGGGGATCGGCTGGCGTTGCGATTGAATAAGCGGTGAATGGGTAGGATTTTTCCCCTGACAATGTGCGAAGGCTCCATTTATTTTCGAGCAAGGAATCGCGTCAGTTAAATCAGTTAGCCTTGCAGGCTTCGGAAGTAGAGCATTGGGAGGCTGGCAAATGCAGGAGAAGGAACTATCAGACGCGGTTTTCAGCACCGTTTATGAGTTGCAGAGAGAAGGAGTGAATCTCGGGCCTTCCAGCCTGGTAGCGTTCAATTTGCGAAGCTCGATGATGACCTCATGCCCAGGCACGTTGATACTCCCTTCGCAGTCGTGGACAACGGGTGCGATTGCGCATGAGGTAATTAAAGGCATACGTACAAACTCATCGTTACCCGAAACCACGTTTGAAATGCTTTGGGAGTGCACGAAGGAGCATTACGGCCTGAGCGCCGCGACAGCGATTACGGCTTCAGCAGGAATTCCCATCAGCAAGACAGCCGTTGGAACATGGGTGCACGCGGGCTCAAGCAGAACGACCAACCTCGCCAGCCTGATCGGCATGCGCTTCTTCCCCCGCGCACTCATACGCCATCCGACAGCCGCCAGGATGGCAAAAGCCACCTTCGGCACAGTAAGGGTCTTCGGCGTTATCGGAAGAGGGATTCCCTTCGTGGCTGCCGGGCTGGCAGTATTCGATCTGGTGAGCATAGGCCTATGTGCATATGAGGCGAAAAATGGAAAAGATCGCTGATCGAGCGCAGCTGACTCAGGAAGTGATTGAGCTTTTTGTTTCCATCATTGGCTTCATCCCGCGAGAGGACGTCACGCGGACCACTAATTTCATCCGCGACTTCGACATCATCGACGACGATCTCACCTGTTTCATGATGCAGGTGAAGTGGCGATACAACCTGAAGCCGACGCCTGAAGACTGGGCACGGATCGAAACTATCGACGAGGTGATCGATTTGATCCTTGCCAAGAATTGATCAAACCTTGAGCGGGGGTATATTGGCGGCCTTCTCTGATCAGACGACCGCCTCATGAAACTCGACCCAACCGACCTCGCCCAGATCACGGCCACCACCCTGGGCAACTACAACGACGTCGCTGAAGATTTTCGCGAAGGCACGCGCGATCACGACGTCAGCCAGAACATCAACGCGCTGCTGCGCAACATCACCGCGCCGGCGCCGTTTCAGATTCTGGACTTTGGCTGCGGGCCAGGCCGTGACCTGCGCACGTTTACGGCCTTGGGCCACGTTGCCACCGGCCTGGATGGCTCCGAACGTTTCGCCGAGATGGCCCGCGCTGACAGCGGTTGCGAGGTCTTTCATCAGAACTTCCTTGAGCTGGCCCTCCCTGTCGCGCGCTTCGACGGCATCTTCGCCAACGCTTCGCTGTTCCATGTGCCCCGTCAGGAGTTGCCGCGGGTGTTGGGCCAATTGCGCGGCGCGTTGAAACCCGGGGGCGTGCTGTTCAGCTCCAATCCGCGCGGCGGTAACGAGGAAGGCTGGAAAGGTGAGCGCTACGGTTCGTTCCATGATCTGCAATCATGGGGCGCCTTGGTGACCGAAGCCGGGTTCGCTGAGGTCGAGCACTATTACCGGCCTGAGGGACTGCCGAGGGATCAGCAACCGTGGCTGGCGAGTGTGTGGCGCCGAGTTTGATCTTTCATAGCCTATTTCGGCTGGCTGTCCATGGACTGTCATTAGTGACAGTTACGCAGTGTTCATTGGGCGCGTAGGCTGAGCCTGCAAGTTCAGTCATGCCCAACGACTCACGGAGAGAGACAATGAACGGGAACAACCTGATCAAAAATGGTGACTTCGCCAATGGCGAGAAAGCCCCTTGGCTTACCAGTGGCAAAGAGGTCGGAATTTTCAAAGAGACGGATCAGTACTACGTACGAATCCCCGTTACCAACGGTATTAGTCAGAATCTACAAGTACCAACGGGTCCATCCAAACTGAAATTCGAAGCCCGTACGCGAGAAAAACTGGAAGTGGGACAATCAATACTCTTCGGCGCAATGATTTATTTCGGTTTTAACGACGGTAGCTTCCACTTTGATCCGCACATGGATTTTGTAAAGTCCTCAGAATGGCAAGCGTTCAGTTTTGACGTGCTTTATGTAAAAGCCGATGGTGCATCTCTTATGATTTCGCCTTGGGGCATAACCAAAGGCGCAGGGGTTGCAACGCTACAAGACCTCCCGGTCGGAACGCTAGAGTTCAGAGACTTCACCCTCCTCCTTGAAGCATAAAAATAGACTGGGCCGAGGCGGGGCGCTTCCCACCGCCTCGCCTGGATGACTATTGGGCGTTCGGTCGCTTCTCAACTTTACTTTCACCAGCGCCCTCGCGGCCTTCGTCCTCGTTGCTGGTCTCCCGCTCAGCCTTTTGACGCTCCTCCTCGCTCGGCTCCTTGATCTTGTACCAGGCGACATACAGCGCCGGCAGGAACAGCAACGTCAGCAGGGTCGCGATGATGATGCCGCCGATCATTGCGTACGCCATAGGCCCCCAGAACACTTCGCGGGCGATGGGGATCATGCCCAGGCTTGCGGCCGCGGCGGTCAACAGGATTGGCCGACGACGGTGTTCGGTGGCTTCTGCCACCGCATCCCAGGGCAGATAACCCGCCGACTCGTATTCGTCGATCTGGGTCACCAGGATCACCGAGTTGCGGATGATGATGCCGATCAGCGCAAGGATGCCAAGGATCGCCACGAAGCCCATTGGCGTTCCGGTTGGCACCAGCGCCAACACCACGCCAATCAACCCCAGCGGCGCCACACTGGCGACGATGAACATCTTCTGCACGCTGTGCAGCTGGATCATCAGGAACGTCGCCATGAGGAAGATCATCAATGGCACAACCTTGGCGATCGGACCCTGCGCCTTGCCGCTCTCCTCCACCGTACCGCCCGTGGCAATCTTGTAGCCCACAGGCAGACCGGCGGCGAACTTGTCGATCTCCGGCTTGAGCTCCTTGACCAGATCGGTTGGCTGCATCTCGTCGCGCACGGCGGCTTTGAGGGTGATCGTCGGTTTGCGGTCACGGCGCCACACCAACGGCTGTTCCAGCTCATAGCGCACGTTGGCGAAGGCCAGCAGCGGAATTGACGTGCCCTGCGGCGTAACGATCTGCAGATTCTGCAGGGTTTCGGGCGAACCGCGTTCTGAGTCCACCGCACGCCCCACGACGTTAATCAGGTAGATGTCATCGCGCACCTGGGTCACAGAGGAGCCGGTCACGATGCTGTTCATCAGTTGCGCAACGTCTTCGGATGACAGGCCTAGCTGCCGCGCCTTGTCCTGATTGATGTCGATGCGCAGGACTTTGCCCGGCTCGTTCCAGTCGTAGATCATTTCGCCAATGTGCTGGTTCTTGTCCAGCAGCGTGGCAAGTTCGATAGCGTGCTGACGCACTTCATCAATGTTGTCGCCGCTGACCCGGTACTGGATCGGGCGCCCTACCGGTGGTCCCATTTCCAGCGCCTGAACGTAGGTGCCGATACCGACGAAGTCATCACGCAGACGCTTCTTCAGGCGCTCGGTCAACGCGCCGCGCTCTTCCAGCCCCTTGCTGACAATGACCAGCTGCGCGTAGTACGGGTTTTCCAGCTGTTGATCGAGCGGCAGGTAGAACCGCACCGCGCCTTCGCCGATGTAGGTACTCCAGCTGACGATGTCGGGATCGTCCTTGAGGGTCGCCTCAAGCTTGTCCACCGCGCGGCGCGTCTCGTTGATCGAGGCGTTCTGCGGCAGATTGAGGTCAACCAGAATCTCGGGGCGGTCGGATGACGGGAAGAACTGATTTTGCACGAACCGCATGCAAAACAGAGACGTCGCGAATAGCAGAATGGTGATGATGATCGTCAGCCAGCGGTGACGCATGGCCCAGAACATCGAGCCGTTAAACGCCCGCGCAATGCGGCCGGGCTTGGCGTTCTCATCATGCTTTTTCACGTTTTCGCTGAGGATGTGCACGCCAATCACCGGGGCGAACAGCACCGCAACCACCCACGACACCAGCATGGCAACGGCGATGACCGCGAACAGCGTGAAGGTGTACTCCCCCGCCGAACTCGCGTTGAGGCCAATCGGCACGAAACCCGCCACCGTCACCAGCGTGCCGGTCAGCATCGGGAATGCCGTCGAGGTGTAGGCGTAGGTGGCGGCCTGTGCTTTGGTGTCGCCCTTTTCAAGCCGCGACACCATCATCTCCACCGTAATCATTGCGTCATCGACCAGCAGGCCGAGAGCGATGATCAATGCGCCCAGCGAAATACGCTGCATGGTGATGCCGCTGTACTCCATGAAAACGAAGACCATCGCCAGCACCAGCGGGATCGAGCAGGCAACCACCAGCCCGGCGCGCATCCCAAGGCTGATGAAGCTGACGATCAGCACGATCACGACCGCCTCGAACAGCGCGCTGGTAAAACCGCCCACGGCCTTCTCGACCACCTGTGCCTGATCGGAAACGACATGCACGCCCACGCCGATAGGCAGATCCGCAGTCGCCGCGTTCATCCGTTCATGCAGCTGCTTGCCGAATTCCTGGACGTTGCCACCCTTCTTCATGGCAATGGCCAGGCCGATTGCAGGCTTGCCATCGAAACGGAACAACGGCTTGGGCGGGTCGACGTAACCCCGGGTGATTTCGGCGATGTCACTCAAGCGATAGAAGCGATCGTTGAGACGCAGGTTGACGTTGGCCAAGTCTTTTTCTGAGGCGAACTGACCGGAAGTGCGCACCGAGATACGCTCCGGACCGGCCTCGATCACCCCGGCCGGCGTGACGGCGTTTTGCGATTGCAGACTCTGCACGACCTGACGTTGATCAAGGCCCAGCGCCGCCAGCTTGCGGGTGGAGAAATTCAGGTACAGCACTTCGTCCTGCTCACCGATCATTTCGACTTTGCCCAGCCCGGGCACGTCGCGGATCTGCACACGGACCTCTTCCACGTAGTCGCGCAGCTGACGAAGTGTCAGGCCGTCCGAGGTGAAGGCGTAAATCGAACCGTAAACGTCCCCGAACTCGTCGTTAAAGGCCGGCCCCTGCAGGCCTTGAGGAAATTGCCCGCGGATGTCGTCGATCTTCTTGCGCACCTGATACCAGATGTCCGGAATTGCACCGGCGCTGGTGGTGTCGCGCAGGTAAACGAAAACCGTGGATTCGCCCGGTCGGGTGTAGCTTTTTACGTAGTCGAGGGAGTCGAGCTCTTCAAGCTTCTTCTCGATGCGATCGGTGACCTGCTCCAGGGTCTCGTCCACGGTGGCGCCCGGCCAGCGAGTCTGTATGACCATGGTCTTGATAGTGAACGAAGGGTCTTCCTCGCGCCCCAGGTTCATGTAGGAAAACACGCCCATCAGCAGGCCGACGAACATCAGGTACCACACGAAAGACTGATGCTTGATCGCCCAATCGGAGAGGTTGAACGTCCCTTTCATCGCGGGCTTTCCTTATCGACTTTGATTTTCTGCCCCGGCTTGAGGCTGTTGACGCCCGCCGTGACGACGCGATCACCGTTGTTAACGCCGTCGGCCAGTACCACCGAACCGTTGCTGCGGCTGACAACTGTAACCGCGCGCGGCGAGACCGCCTGATTCTGCATGTCGATGATCCAGATTTGGGTCTTGCCATCGACTTCCTGCACTGCCGTGGCAGGCACCTCGATACGCGGCTTGACTGTGGAGCTGAGCGTGACGCTGATCGCGGTGCCCAAACGGAACGCCGCTGGCGTATCCGCCAGGGTCAAACGCGCGCGGCGGGTGCGGGTCGAACTTTCGGCCTGGGGCTCCAGCTCGCGAATGGTTGCGGTCGTGTTGATCTGCGGCTCAAGCTGGCTGGCAACAGTGAACACCACATCGCTGGGCAGTTGATCGCCCAGTTGCGACGGCAGGTCGATCACCGCCTCCTTGATGTCCGGGCGCGCAAGCGTCACCACCTGCTCACCGGCACTGACCACCTGCCCGGCCTCGACCTTCCACTCGGTGACGACGGCATCGTGGTCTGCGCGCAATTCGCTGTAGCTCAGCTGATCCTTGGCCTGCTGCACAGCGGCCTTGGCCTGATCGTAGGAAGACTGGGAGGTCTTGAGGTCAGTCACCGCCACGTCCAGCGCAGCCTGGGCGCCAACGCCCCTGTCGAATAATTCCTGCTGGCGACGAGCGTTGGCCTGGGCGTTGATGAGCTGCGCTTCGACACGCGCAAGGTCGCCTTGGGTCGAACGCACCTGGTTTTGCTGATCGGTCGGGTCAAGCACGGCGAGCATGTCGCCTTTTTTCACCTGCGCGCCGACATCGACGTTGCGCTGCGCAATACGACCCGACACGCGGAAACCGAGGGTGCTTTCATAGCGCGCGGCAATGTTGCCGGCAAAACGACCCAGGCTCTCTTGCGCCTGGGGCTTCACCTCAATGAACAAGACCGGTCGAATCGGCTCGGGGGCGGGTTCTTCCTTACTGCAGGCGGTCAACAGCAGGCTTGCCAGCACTACCCCCGACAAACGCTTCATTGCGACGCTCCCGTTGGCTTCTGCGAGAGATCGGCATAAACGTCGGCGAGCTCCACTTGCATGTCCGGGTGCAGCAGCTGATTACCGGCAACGACCACTTTTTCACCATTTTTCAAACCATCGACGATGATGACTTTGCCTGTGAGATAACGCCCCACGGTCACGCCGCGCAGGCTGACTTTGTTGTCGGCGTTGACGACCCACACCGCAGGTTTGCCAAGCTGATCGCCCAGGCCTTTGGTCAGCGCCGACCACGGCAGCTCGACGCTGGTTTTGGCCGGAACGCTCAGGGCCGCGCTGACCACAGAGCCGAGGTCCATGCCTGGCGGCAGCGAAGTGAGGGCTATCTTGACTTGCAGCGTCCCGGTCTGTGCCGACACGGCGGGGGTGACTTCGCGCACCTTGCCGGTGGCCTTGATGTTGGGATTGTCCAGCAGCGTGACGTCCACCGGCTGATCGGTGGGCGGGTTGACGAACAGTGATTCATAGACATTGAACACGGCGTCGCGCTCGCCATCCCGGGCGAGGCCGAAGATCGGCGCGGTCGCCTGTACGACTTGGCCAACCTCTGCCTGGCGCGCAGTAATGATGCCCGGCGCATCAGCGATCAAAGACGTGTAACTCAACTGCTCGCGGGCATTGGCCAGTTGCGCCTGGGCGGCTTTGAGCGAGCTCTGGCTGCCGCGCAACTGGGCCTGCGCGGAATCGTATTCACTGCGGCTGGTGTAGCCCTTGGGCAGGAGCTTCTCCTGACGCACGAATGCGGCGGAGGTTTGCTTGACCCGCGCCTGCTCTGCGGCAACGGCCGCGACGGCTGAGTCGACGTTGGTCTGCAGGTCCTTGGGGTCGAGCTTGGCCAGTACTTGCCTGGCCGACACCCGATCGCCGACATCCACCATCCGTTGGATGATTTTCCCGCCCACGCGGAATGAAAGCTGCGTTTGCACCCGCGCCTGGATGTCGCCGGTCAGCGCAACATCGGCTGCGAAATCTGCGGTTTTCACCTCTTGCGCCTGCACACGGGCGCGCACAGGCTCCTGCGGCTTTTCCTTGCCACAGCCAGCAAGCACAGCCAGGCACAGGCCGATAAAGAGAACGGTCGGTAGACCACGAAAAACAGGGGGTTGGGCGGGCATGCAAGCTCCTTGTGCCAATGCCGTGACGACACCGCGCCGCTGGACGCCGTTGCGATGTGCTCATGCGACTGTGAGCGTAGATCAGGGTTCCTTGCAAGGCTAAAGTCCGAGGCTGCGGCGTTTCGACTGATCGCCACGAGAGGGAAGGCACTGAATTTTACGAGGGTGACGCGGAGTCGCAGGTGAGTCGGTTGTTCGCTGCGGCGGGGCGGGATCTCCCGTATAACTTCATCGTCCAGGACACCCCTCGCCAGACTGGAATCATCTGGCAAGGGCTGCTGGATTTAACTGGAGTGGCAGGGCCGGATTGACGATTGTCTTCTATGGCAATAACACGTCGGAGGGTGCGACATCCTCGTTCATCAGTTTTTTACATCATAAATATTGACGCAGGACAGCTTTCCAACAATGCCGTTGTGATAATTACCTTCAAAGTAAACCATTCCCGGAGCCACCTCACTCCCCATGCCTTGCTGGCCACCGATGGAAAACTCGAGCCGCTCAGTTACATTAACGCCAGACCGGGTAAAGCGATATTTATAATAATCATCATCAAACCGACCCTTGTCGTCGCACTTGCTATCATAAAACGCGAGGACAGACTGCTTCGCATTGACCACTTTGAAAGTGTGGGCATCGTCATTCAAACAGCCAAACTGACCATCGCCCATTGTCACAGCGACCCCTGTATCCATTGGGATAGTGCAAGTCCGAGTGATATTACCCGTTAAATCTTTACCAAAAAGCTCGAGCGCAGGCCCTTCTTGAGTGGAGGGTGTGCCAGCTGGCGGCTGATGCACCCTGGCGCAAGAAATCAAACCGGCAGCCGCTACGATGACGAGCAAAATAGCCAACGTCAAATGTGTCCTCAGTGGCATGTAACGAAGCATCAATTTAGAAAGCCCGCACTTTGCGTTAACGTCCATGATGTCCATATCTTTCTCCAGGTCGGCTTTGATATATAGGCACGCACCTTAAGTTAATAACGAACCCATTGACCCGTCCACTGCTAAATAAGAGCCACAAAGACTTAATGGAAATTAAAAAAAGCTCATTTATCGCGACGCGCCCATCCTTTATCTCACGCGACTTGCATCGCAGCACGGGTGACAGTTAATTGATTAGCCGAGCATTTCAAGGGGACTGATTTATTTACATTGCCTTACCGTGAATAAATCAGCCCCCTCTGCCAGTCCCACTGGACGAACGCGATGGTTTGGTAGGACCGGCCTCAGCCGGGAAGAGGCCGGTGAGGACAACCTCAGTTTCCGCCGCGCAGTGTCGACGCTTTCTCGGCTAAAGCCGGTCCTACAATTGACGGCCGAGGCCGGTCCCACAGCCGAAGTCACAACCCGTCCCGCTGGCGAGCAAAATGCTTTCACTGCTAACGGTTAGCTACCTGCGCCGCCGTGGGCTTCTTCGAAGAAGAAATCTTTCCAGCTGTCAGCCTTGTTTTTCAGCACGCCGAGTTCATGCAATTTTTCGGCGTATATGAACGTGCGCTGAGGCACAACGGTGAAGTCGATTTCTGGATCACTGACGATTTTCTCAACCAGCGGCAACGGCAGCTTGGACTTCTCCACCTCAATGTAAGTCTTGGCCGCCGCAGGCTTGTCGGCCTTGATGATTTTCTCGGCTTCGGCCAGTGCGTCGTAGAACGCTTTGTAGGTCTTGGGGTTCTCGTCGTGGAATTTCTGAGTGGTGTACAGCACGTTGAACGTCGCCTGCCCGCCCAGGACATCGTACGAACTCAACACTTTATGCACGTTGGTGTTTTCCAGTTCCTGATACTGAAACGGCGGACTGGAGAAGTGCGCGCTGATTTCAGAGCCGCCGGCGATCAGCGCCGAGGTCGCATCCGGGTGCGGCAGGCTGACCGAGATGTTGTCGAACTTCTTGAAGTTGTCGTTCCCGAACAGTTTCGCGGTCTCGATCTGCAACGTGCGCGACTGGAAACCCACCCCGGCTGCGGGAACTGCAATGCGGTCCTTATCGGTGAAGTCGTTGAGGGTCTTCACGTCAGGTTTATTGCTGAGCAGGTAGTTGGGCATCGAGCCCAGCGAGGCGATGGCCTTGACGTTCTGCTTGCCCTTGGTCCTGTCCCAGATCGTCAGCATGGGCGGCACGCCCGCAGACACCACATCCAGCGCGCCAGCCAACAGCGCTTCGTTCATGGCCGTGGCGCCGGAAATGCTGTTCCAGTCGACCTTGATGTCCAGGCCCTGCTCTTTGCCATGCTTCTCGATCAGCTTTTGCTGCTGAACAACGTCCAGAATCAGATAGCCGATACCGAACTGCTGGGCGATGCTGATCTTGCCCTCGGCCTGGGCACCGCCACTCGACAAGGCGCCAGCGAGGCCCAGGGCAGCTGCGATGGCGGTGAGTTTCGGGCGTTTGAAGGGTCCAGCGGTCAGTGACAAATCCATACATTCCTCGCGATAAAGGCAAAAGCGTCGAAGGCCTCGTAGCCACTAGCTGTCACGAGGCGCCATTTTGTTCGGTGACTCGGATCAGCGCTGCATGCCCCATCGCTTGACGGTCAGGCGTTCCACATTGCTGAACAGCAGATTTTCCACGAGCAGCCCGATGATGATCACCGCCGCCAGGCCCGCGAAGACCTTGTCGGTGTACAGCTCATTGCGGTTCTGAAAGATGTACCAGCCCAGGCCGCCCTTGCCGGAAGAGGCGCCAAACACCAGCTCGGCGGCGATCAGGGTCCGCCAGGCGAATGCCCAGCCGATTTTCAGGCCCGCGAGAATCGAAGGCAGTGCGGCAGGGATGAGGATGTGCCAGACAAACCGCAGGCCCTTGAGACCGTAATTGCGCCCGGCCATGCGCTGGGTTTCAGAGACGCCAAGAAACCCCGCATACGTATTGAGCGCCAGCGCCCAGAGCACCGAGTGCACCAGCACAAAGATCAGGCTGTTTTCGCCCAGGCCAAACCACAACAGGGACAAAGGCAGCAACGCGATGGCGGGCAGGGGGTTGAACATGGCCGTTAGCGTGCCGAGCAAGTCGCGGCCCAACTGCGTGGAGACGGCCAGTGTGGTGAGGCCAAACGCCAGGACAATGCCGATCAGGTAACCCTTGACCAACACCGTCAGGGATATCCACACCTTGGCGGGCAACTCGCCGGTGGCGATGCCATCGATGAACGCCTGGGCGGTTTGCAGGAAACTCGGCAGCAGCAAGTCGTTGCCCTGAATGCGCGCGGCGATTTCCCAGATGATCGCCAGCGCAACGAGGATCACGGCCTTGCGCACCCAGCTGACTTGCCAGATGCGTTGAGCGAGGGGGATGTCGCGGGCCAGGTCTTCCTGGGTGAAAGGCTCCAGCGCGACTTCGTATTCTTCCCGGATGGGGGGTGAAAGGCTCATGGGTATGTCTCTTAAGTCGACGCACCCTGTAGGAGCCGGCTTGCTGGCGAACGCGTCGGGTTCGACACCTTTTCGGTGAATGACGGATGGGTTCGCCAGCAAGCCGGCTCCTACAGAGATATGTCCAATTCGTGCGGCCGGCAGTGGACGCCATCGGCAGCGCTGTTAATAGGCAATGCGAACGTCTTGAAACCGAAGATCAGGCTCGACCGCCGGCGCTTCGCCTTCGTCGAACAACAGCCGGTGGATTCGCTGCGCAGACGCCTGAAACTCGACGCCCCCGAGGCTTTTCAAGTTGTATTGATGGCTGTTGATCTCGGCACGCACACGCCCGGGGTGTGGCGACAGCAACAGAATCCGGTTACCCACCACCAGCGCCTCCTCAATGGAGTGCGTCACGAACAGCAGCGTAAAGCGCACCTCTTCCCACAACTCCAGAAGCTCTTCCTGCATCTTGCGGCGGGTCAATGCATCAAGCGCGGCAAAGGGCTCGTCCATCAACAGAATTTTGGGCTGCATCGCCAGCGCTCTGGCGATCGCCACGCGCGCCTTCATGCCACCCGACAAAGTATGCGGATAGGCATCGGCGAAAGCGCTCAAGCCGACTTTCTCCAGGTAATGCCGTGCACGCTCCTCGGCCTCACGACCCTTGAGCGTGCGCGAGGCCAGCAGTGGAAACATGACGTTCTGGATCACCGTCTTCCATGGCGGCAGTTGATCAAACTCCTGAAACACCACGATTCGGTCCGGCCCCGGCTCTTTCACCTGTTGGCCGGCCAGACGAATCTGACCTTCACTGGGCTGGATGAACCCGGCCACGGCCTTGAGCAGCGTAGATTTGCCGCAACCTGAAGGGCCGAGCAGGACAAATCGATCGGCGGGATCGATTTCAAAGCTGACTTGATGAGTGGCCCGCACCACGCGTTCCGGCGTGCGGTATTCAAGGCTGACGCCCTGTACTTGCAACAGCGCTTCAGCGGTAGGCTGATTGGCCTGTCGCGCGCTCAAGCGATCGCTAGCCGTGTGGCTTTGCAGAGCAGCGTTCATGCAGCGGAGCTCCTTGGCAGGGCAGCCGGGATTATCAGGTCAAACCGCACGATGATCCCGGCGCGGTGCGTATCAGAAAGGCGCATCGCCCTGGATGGTGGTGCGATGCAGACGACGGCGCAGGTGATCGGGCGTGCCGCCGGCGAGATGGATCAGGGAGCGGTTGTCCCAGAACACCATGTCGTTTTCCTGCCACTTGTGGCGGTAGACACCTTCCGGGCGAACGCTGTGGGCATACAGCTCGGTGAGAATGGCCTGGCTCTCGTCTTCTGGCAGTCCGACGATATGAGTAGTGAACCCCTCACTGACGAACAACGCCTTGCGGCCGTTCTCCGGGTGAGTGCGCACGATCGGATGGCTGACCACGGCAACCTGCGCCAGTTGCTCGGCGCTGAGCGTGGGACGCCAGTTTTCGGCGTTGCGGCCATGGCTATAGCGAGCCGTGTAACTGTGCACGGCATTGCGCCCTTCAACCGCTTTGCGCAGATGCTCGGGCAGCGCGTCCCATGCCAGATGCATGTCGGCGAACAAGGTGTCGCCGCCCTCGCTTGGCAGCTCCTGGGCGTAGAGCATGGACCCAAGGCTTGGCAGCTCTTTGTAGGACAAGTCCGAATGCCAATACTTACCGGCATCGCCCAGCCCGACAGGCTGACCGTTTTCCACGATATTGGAGACGATCAGAATCTCTGGATGATTAGCGAGCAAGAACTGCTTCAGCACGTGGATCTGCAGCACGCCGAAACGGCGACTGAAATCGATCTGCTGCTGCGGGGTAATGCGCTGATCACGGAAGACCACCACGTGGTAATCCAGGTGCGCTTGGTGGACGCGGGCAAAATCGGCGTCGTTGAGCGGGCGGGACAGATCCAGACCGACGATTTCAGCGCCCACCTTTTCGGCGAATGGACGCACATCGAACTGCTGGCCGGGCGCTTGCGCGGACGAAGCGTGGGAGGCTGCTGGCATGAGAACTCCGACTCCATAAAAGCCTGACCACGAAGGCGTAGCCAGAAAGCATCTGTAAGGAGGGAGAACTTTAAAGCTATAAGAAGCGAAGTTTAAATATCTTTACAGCATATGCATAGCGCCGAAAGACCTAGGCACCCGCGTCCGGCCTCAGCCGTTCTGCGTGCAGCGGCTTGCGCCCGCCGCTTGCCGAATTAGTATGCCGAAATGCAAAACGCGCCCGCCTGCCGAGTCCTGATGCCGGTGACTGTGGGTCAGGGCAGGAGGGCAACGGCAAGCCAGCGCGTTTCAAGTCTGAGCGCGTGGCACGCACGCGTTCAGAGGATTATCAGAACGCCGGCAGTACCGCGCCGTCGTACTTCTTGTTGATGAAGTCTTTGACCTGCTGGCTGGTCAACGCTTTGGAGAGCTTCTCGATTGCGTCGGTGTGAGCGTTATCGGTGCGGGTTACCAGATAGTTCACGTATGGCGAGTCGGCGCCTTCAAGAATCAGGGCATCCTTTTTCGGGCTGAGCTTGGCTTCCAACGCGTAGTTGGTGTTGATCAGGTCCAGGTCGACCTGGTCCAGCGCGCGCGGCAGCAACGCCGACTCAAGCTCGCGGAACTTCAGCTTCTTCGGGTTGGTGGCGATGTCTTTCGGCGTCGACAAGGCATTGGTCGGGTCTTTCAGCGTGATCAGGCCGTTTTTCTGCAGCAACAGCAGAGCGCGACCGGCATTGCTGCCTTCGTTAGGGATGGCAACGGTGGCGCCTTCAGGAATCTGGTCGATGGATTTCCACTTTTTCGAGTAGCCGCCGAACGGTTCGACGTGTACGCCCACGCCGGTCACCAAGGTTGCACCCTTGCCCTTGTTGAAGCCATCCAGGTAAGGCTTGGTCTGGAAGTAGTTGGCGTCAAGACGCTTCTCGTTCAGTTGCACGTTGGGCTGCACGTAGTCAGTGAAGACCTTGATCTGCAGGTCAACGCCTTCTTTGGCCAGTTCCGGCTTGATCAGCTCAAGGATTTCAGCGTGCGGAACAGCGGTGGCGCCCACGACTAGTTTTTCGGCAGCCTGCGCTGCGCTGATGCCGAGGGAGAGAGCCGCCGCCAGTGCGGTGAACAAAAACGTCTTCTTCATGCGATGTCCTTAGAGAAATCGGTCGCCTCGTGGGCGACTTTGTTTTCGGTCTGCCGCGGGATCGACCCTGGGCAGGGTGGCGGCTCATGCGGACAGTACCGAGATTATTTATTCCGAGACAATACTTTTTAGTCGGATGGTTATGCTTTTTCGATCTCAAGCGGCGTTTTGCCACTTTACACCGGCAGGGAGGCACAAGCGCTAGCGGGTCGGCAGATTCAAATGCTCCGGCAGGATCTCCGCGCCGCTGCTGACCAATAACGCGAAATGAATGACGTTCTCCAGCTCCCGCGTGTTACCCGGCCAGTAATGCGCTTCAAGCACACGCTGTGCGTCTTCGCTGATCAGGGGCACCTGAAAATCGAAACGCTGGCTGTAGATGCCCAGGAAATACTCGGCCAAGGGCAGGATATTGCCGGGCTGTTCGCGAAGTGCCGGCAGGTCGAGGCGGCCTTCATTCAAGTAGCGGTACAACCGCTCATGGAATTTACCGGCGGCGACTGCCAGACGCAGATCGATGCTGGTCGCCGCGACCAGCCTGACGTCGACCGGGCTCGGCTGCGTGGCGCCCACGCGTGTCACTTCATGGTTTTCCAGCGCTGCCAGCAATTTGATCTGGATTGTCATGGGCAGATCGGCGATTTCATCCAGGTACAACGTGCCGCCGGTGGCCGAGCCAAACCAGCCGGCCCGACTGCTCGCCGAGCCGCTGTGCGCACCCGCGGCATAGCCGAAGAGCTCCGCCTCTGCGTAGGTCGAGCTGATCGCACCGCAGTTGACCGACACGAACAAACCGGAGCGATCACTGCCGCGATGAATATGACGCGCCAGCAATTCCTTGCCGGTGCCGGACTCGCCGCGAATCAACACGGGTAAGTCCAGGGGCGCCAAAAGCTCCATCTCTTCGCGCAACTGCCGCGACCTTGGGTCAATGAACACCAATGCCTTGGCGCGGATGCTCAAAGGGCTTTTTTCAGCGTCGGGGAAGGTCAGCAAGGGGTTGTTCGAGATGTCGGAAAGGCTCATGGCAGGCTCCCGCCCCGGCCATTGGATGACCCGAGCGTTTAAAAAAAAGGCCGCAGCGCCTCTCGGTTCACTGCGGCGAAAATGATCGTGAGAAAAGCCGGCTCATGCGCAATTGCAGGTGCGCGTGCTGTGCTCATGCGCGGCGGCGGGTGAGTTGCTCGATTCGTCCTTGCAGTCGGTACAGGTAAGCGAATCCCTGCTCCCAACGCTGGTGGCCGGACTTCACATTGATGTGGCCAGCGCCGCTGAGAATGCCGATCTCGGCGCCCCAGTTGCGGGCCATTTCCATAGCGCGCAATGCGCTGACGGCAGAGTCATTGTCGGAGCTGACCACTTGCGTCGGAAACGGCAGCAGGTGCTGCGGGATTGGCGAAAAATTGCGGATGGCAGGCGGGCAATTCGGCCGTTCGACGTCAGCGGGAGCGACCAGCAATGCCCCACGCACCTGGCGAAGGCTGTCCAGCGGTGCCAACTGCGCCCAATGCGCGACGGCCACGCATCCCAGGCTGTGAGCGATGAGAATCACCGGCGTGCTCTCGGAAGCGATGGCGCGTTGGAGCTCTCCGATCCAGTCCTCTCGGCGAGGCTTGAGCCAGTCGGCCTGCTCAACCCGTACGCTGTTGGGCAAGCTGTTCTGCCAGTGAGTTTGCCAATGGTCATCGGCAGATCCTTGCCAGCCTGGCACGATCAGGTAACGGATCGATTCGTTCTGCATGGCCTTCGCCTCCTGCATGTTGCGTTCATGGGGCGAGTATAGGGATGGGATATATATTCGAAAAAGAATAAGAAGCTATTTGTTAATAGCTTGAAAATATATGAAGGCCCATGACGCGGCAAAAAAGAGGGCCACCCCCTGCCTTAAAGGGGTGACCCTGATAATCAAGCTGTCTGCCCCCGGGCTCGCCAGGGATGAGCAAAGCTTACGGCGCAGTTGTTACAGAATTTTTATCCGCAGAGGTTTTCCTGCGAGCAGTGCGACAGACCCTTTTCCCGGGCAAGCCGGCTAGCGGGTTCGCGGGTATTGATCGCAATTTCCGGGCGCAAGACCTGCAGGAGCGCGCTTGCCCGCGAAGACGTCGATACGACCGACACATCTAAGCCGGTTTCACGCCTTTTCGCGGGCAAGCGCGCTCCTACAGCTGCTCAGCGCTTGGCTTCGACAGAGCGATGCCATTTCCACATCGGCGCAGCCACTGCCCTCACCACCCGAATACAGCCGGACACCACTTTAGGAGCGCGCTTGCCCGCGAAGACGTCGGTACGGACGGCACATCTATGCCGGTTTCACGCCTTTTTGCGGGCAAGCGCGCTCCTACAGGTCCTCGGCGCCTGGTTTGGATGGAACGTCGCTGTTTCCCGCGCGCGCTACATCTGCGCAGCCGCCAAGAGGCCATGTGCGGCAGGCGTCGATGAGGCGAGGTCAACTGCGCACGGGGTCCGGCATGGCTGCTCTTTCCTGCCGCCGTTCAAATCGGTTGGCCCGGCCGAATGTGCCAAAATCATTGAAGCGCACACCCATCTCGGCCATTACTTTGTGCGCAACAGGCGCCGTCATCTGGCGGATGTAAAAGGGCTCTTTTACTACGAAGTGATGAATGCCGTGGGTGCTGCCAAAGTTGAAGCAGAACGCCTGCATGGGCCACATCCACCATGGATTGAGCACCTGGGTCTGCTGCATCACATTGCCCGGCTCGACGTCACCGTAGTAATGCATGTTTGAACTGACGAAATGCAGGCAGAACGTGCGCAACACGTTCGGCCCAACGAGCACTACGACCGCGACATCGATGACCTGCATCACCGCCAGCGTGGTCGCCGACCAATCAATCGAGCTGCCCGATAACGCAGCAATTCCGTTCGCGGCATGAAACCCCAGAAACACGTACCACGCGCCCCAGTTGAGCAGCGCCAGCGGCGTGTAGACCCGCAGAGTCCGCCTGAGAATGCTGAATTTATGCGCAAATGTTTTTGCCCGCAGCATGCGGATGAACGAGGACATGACGTTATCACCAACCATCAGCAATCGCGCCAGCCCCCACGGTTCACCGTTGGTAATGGCCCGCTCCTCCAGGTCGGCTTCGGTGCCGGAAACCTTGTGATGGTTGAGGTGCAGGTGCCGACGGATCCAGGGGTTGATGGTGCTCGGCCGTGCCATCCAGACCAGCGCCAGCATGAGGTTATGCGGCACGCGGCGTTTGCGGAAATACATGCTGTGGATCAGGTCATGTTCCAGTTCGTGGGTCAGCGACGCGAAGAACGCATTGAGCAGCACACAGACCCACCACGCCATATGACCCTGAAGATAGAGCGTTGCGCTGCCGACCATGCCCGCCAATGCGAACAGCAGAATGCCGGCGCCGATAGCGTCCTGGTGCTGCAGCACCGGGTAGCGCTCGCGCAGTGAGGCACCATGGGCTGAAACCACCGCACGAATGTGCGCCGATCGTTGTTGTGCATTCAGTCCGGCAGCACTTGCAGAAGTGTCGTGCATGCTTCCATTCTCCGGTTTCAGGGTAAAAAGCGTGACGCCACTGTGCCGCTTCGGGCAGATCCCCGCCTGACCTGGAACGCCAATCTGTAGACCGGAAGCGCCAACGTGTATGTCTGAGCCGAGCATCCTCGCCAGTTGGACCCGCGCCCTGCGCAAGCAGCTCGACGCCCTCGGCCTCGATAGCCTCGCGCTGAGCCGCGCTGCGGGCCTGGATCCGCAATTGATGGATGATCCCAACGCTCGCTACCCGGTAACCGTCACGACACGTTTCTGGGAACTGGCTGTGCAGGCCAGTGGCGATCCGGCGCTGGGCCTGCGGGTGTCACGTTTCGTCAGCCCGACGACCTTTCATGCGCTCGGTTACGCGCTGGTCGCCAGCGGCTCCTTGCGGGAAGTGTTCGAGCGCATTGTGCGTTATCACCCGGTAGTGAGCGATGCGCTGGTCATGAGCTTCGAGCGGGTCGAGGATCGGTACGAGTTCCGCTTCCGCGTACCCGATGGCAGTCCTATGCCGGCCAATGAAGCCATGGACGCCTTCGCTGCGATCTACGTTCGCACATGCCGCAACCGGCTGGGACGTCATTACGCGCCGTT
>Ga0265780_10004112_pt1 | contig 18891 bp, 15 predicted proteins | sample P1T30metagenome_FD_192432 | JGI IMG/M metagenome (GOLD analysis project Ga0265780, IMG submission 192432) | Plant litter microbial communities from East Loma Ridge, Irvine, California - P1 T30 | ecosystem: Environmental > Terrestrial > Plant litter > Unclassified | place: USA: California...
AGAGGGTACGAAAAACTATTTGTTGTGTATTGAGGCGTCTCAGGTCGATGCTTTGTTTCTAGATATGACTGTTTGGAGCAGTTGTGCTGTTGTACATCAACTTCTACTCCTCGATCCTGGCTCGATCCCGACTTAATTCTGGCTCAGTCCTGGCTCTATCCCAACTCCAACCCATTTCTGCCCTAACTTCAACCCATTTCTTTCTTGATTTCTATCCTTTGCGAATCTTTGAAGTTCTCTTCTCGGCTTCTATACAATACGTTAGTTCGGCCTCGGCGCGCTAGCAGTGTTGAGGAAATGTTCTGATTATGTTTACAACATGTTTGTAGCATATTCTGATCACGATATCATCACGATCAGATCACGTTCATCTACCTCAGCTACCATGTGTTGAGCAGTGTACATGTAGGAGGTGACACGGTTGCAGTGATCAACACCCAGTCGATGTGAATTGCCATCTTGCCAATATATTACGAATATATTGAGATTTTGATCTTCCAAAGACTAAGCTCAAGCTTAGTTAGGCATCAAAACCCCTTCTATAAGATGTATGAGCAGGGCTTCCTCATCTACACTGGCGCGCTTGCAGTATCAGGACGTTATGTGAAGGATACGTTCTCAATTGATTGACAATCAATTCGCAATCGATTCCGGAACAGTTCCAGAACTACTATCAAGATGCATCTACCCACAAAGGTTCATCCACCTAAATGTCTCACATCTAATAACATGCATGAACATCGCGGCACTCTTGCATTGTTCACTGCATGGTCCTCTTCGACTTCTACTCGTGAAGTCGTCTTCCTAATATATTACGATTCGATTTTCTCTCAAGACCGAGGCCAAGCTAGTCGGGCTTCATAACCCCGCTTCCGAAGTTTTCATCGCTTCTTCATTTCTTTTCCACATTTTTTTCTTACACAGTCATCCCCACAACACTCGTATCCAAGCCACGATCAAATGGAAGGAATGGAACATCCTCTCGCAACTGCCTCTGGCGTTCCAAAAGGCTTGCTCGACCTCGTTATGCAGCGCCAGCAAGAAGGTACGTGTTGCGCTAAGTAATGAAATTGTTGTATGTCGACTGACACGCTGCCCAAAGATGTCGCAGCCCTAGCTGAATTCAAAGCTGCAGAGGCAGCTGGCTTCCCCGACCGTGATGAATTGCCACACAAGCCGAACGCGAGACAGACGATGCACTACAACGTCTCCGATAGTCTCATCGTAGGGTGTCATTTTTGTCGCTCAACATTTAACCTCAGCCGGTGCGGAGGGTGCAGGGTCGTCTTCTACTGCGGCCAAGAGCATCAGATCAGAGACAGAGAAGCACACAAGGGAGCTTGCAACAAGATCAAGAAGGAACGCGCGAAGATGGAGGCAGCAGAGACCGCTATCCGTGCCCATGCCGGAGACAACAATACACCCGCCAACGCATTCCAAGTGGGCGGAAAAGCCATGGGCCACTTCTGGGAATATCAAGGCATACGCCCTTACATGGTCGGACGCTACTTCCTCGTTCTAGCACTGCTTAAAGTCAACAACAAACCCGCAGTCGAAGCAGCGCTCGAGCACGGCCTCGACATGCTGCGTCTCAACCACGACGACAACCAAGGCTTGCGCTGCATCATCCCGGCGCTTTATCTCCGTCTCGGCCGCGATCAGGACTGCTATGATCACCTCGTGTGGTGGCTCCTGTATGGCCGAGGGGACAACCAGCTCCACTGGGGCCATCCAGACGCTATTGTCAAGGACTATAACGCCCTCGAGCCCGTCGCTGATTTCCTCAAAGGCATCCCTGACCTATCACAGCTCGTCGCACTCGCTCTGGTCAAGATTCGCATGCTCATCGATGTGCGCAAATTCCAATCTAGCACTCAACCCAGAACGGTAGAATGCATCAGCGACATCATTGCCAAGGACCGCGAAATTTATGAAAGAGGCGCCGCTGAGAAGACTAGTGCGTGGTTAAGAAGTCTGGTTGTGGACATGTATGTCGGTGTGTGGTGTCACGACAAAGAGTTTTGGGGGGCTATGTTGACTCCTGAGGAGTACATGGCGGTAGGGCATTTCCAATATAAGTCGGTCAAGCATGGACAGCTGGCAGTGACTATCCAGGAGTGTTACAATTCATGGGCGGAGACTCCGGGCGCTTTGGCGGTACTTGAGGAAATGCAGAGGGATCCTGAGGTTCAGCAGAAATTGGCGCGTCTGGGGTGAAGCGTAGTTTCAACCGAACTTTTATACACCCGTGTAGGTACTTTTTGATAGCGCATCGCAGTTTGTTGTCGAGAAGACGGTTCCAGCTCTCTGGAGATGAAACGTGACGAGAATGTTAATTTGGGAACTTCAGGGAGTTAAGACATCTGGAAATGCCACATTCGTATGAACTGTGCACAACACACATTGACTACCTAGACGTGCGACGCGTGATATGTAGCCATCAGGATACCCATCTTGTTCTCATGCTTCAAAAGCACGTAAGTATATCAGATCTGATGTCTATTCTATAGATTTTCGGCAATCGAGATGCCTTCAGGCGACCCGACTTACTCTCCATACCTGCACGCATCGCTACCATACATCTCGACTCTTACACTGACTAAAGATGCACCGCACCTCGGTTGGTATAGCAGGCGTCGCATATGCGAAACCTGTTTGAAGATTGGGGTGTGTCGTTCCGATGAAACGCTAGTTTGCGACACATCAACACCCAAACACCTCGGGACGCTAAATTTGGAGACGCGGAGGATCGCACTTGGCGATTTGCTTGTTGTAACTTGGCTGTAGGATGGGGTGCAAGGAAGGTGTAGATCATGAAGTGGTGATAGTGAGATGGAGGCTTTGAGGTGCGTGGGAGAGATTCTGACTGCGCGATTGTTGGTCTGAATTGGCTGACGCTTAGCCATCCTCAACAACAGGACCTCGTCGTTTACCGTTCGATGTCTATTTTGGTGTTGCTTCTGCAATGCAAATCGGCATCTGCAACGCAAATCACAAAACACAAACAAACAACTAGCGTCCCTCGCTTCAGATCTCCTCAATCCACCCGTTTCGGCATCCTCTGCTCGCATTGAAGGTTTATGCCTTGGCACCTCAGTGTCTTCTCCACGCGCCGCAATTGAAACTCTGTTCCAGAACGAAGGCACCGCGGAGGCCTGGGGATTGGCTTCGTGTATGCAGCCAAGCGTGTAAGGAAACGCTTTCTCGTAGCCAAGCCCTGCTTTGGCCAGGAAAAGAACCTCACTGAAGCACATCGCGGTTTATGCTCATGGAGATCTTAATGTTTCTCATGGGAAAAAGAATGGGTTTTCCGAGGCTGTAGCGAGTGTCTTTGTAGTATCATTGGGCGGGGATCGGGGGAGTGTGAGGGTGGTTGGTCGAGTATCGTGAGGTATAAGAGGAAGGCATCGTGGCGCCCATCAAGTCTATCATCATCATCCAGCATTTCAATCCTCCAGCTTCTCTAATTTACCTCCTCAGCCTGGTGCTATTTGCTGCTGATGTCGACGGTACTTCCGGAGGAACTGACGAGGCTGCCATGCAGAAGGCCACCGTTACTCAGGACGTTCCCGGCCTTGGTGTCCAGGGTATCTCGCTCGCCACAAATACGGACTTCCAAATGAAGGTAATGATGCCCGCTGGTATGACTTGCGATGCTACCGTTGCCGGAACTCCCAACGTCTGCGTCATGCGCGTCCGCAACGGAGCCGCAGCTGGTCCCTTTGGTGGATCTGTGGCCTTCACCCAGTCGACTGCTGCCAGGAAGCGATCCATTGCCTACAGGCTCAAGAAGCGCATGGAGTTCAACAACCGCAGCTAAATGCACCCGGTATGAGGAAGAGCTGGAGGATAGGAATAGATGATATTTTACATATACACATGACCTGACTGGAGCAGTGTCAACAACGACTCTCGCTTAGTATTGTAAATAGAAGACGCATTGCGCAAATAATGAACATCATGTTGGCCAACAAACAGACTCTTTGCGTTGTTTGTGAATGCTTTTTACTCGGACGCTCTGCGCTTGGACACGCCTTTGGGGTAAGCCATTGCCATTGCTGACTTCTATGAATTTCACAGGTAGCCTATCTTCACAAATCTGTGTAGACTTTCTAGGCTTTCTTTTTTTCATGCTTGTAACGATGACAAGGATCAAATTTTCACCTTATCGTGGGTATGCATTGACGCCGCAAACGACCCCTGCGAACCCTTACAGAAACGCGGCGAGATACGGGAGGGACCGAGCGGAAGAGATAAAATTTATCGAAGGCGAAAGACTCCTTAATGAAATGGGGAAGACTAGAGAAGGTGGACCGACTCCATGAAAGCCCTCGTGACGAGTCGTGCCTCATGTTGGGACTAGGCTGAGCTGGGTCTAGCAAATTCCGGGGTTGTAGCGGTCTTGTCCGCAGTGATTGTCGAGAGTCTTCAAGATCTCACAATGGCCCTGAGGAAGAGGTTCCAGGCATGCAGCCACACGAAGCAGACCATCAGATGCTTTTAAAAAGTCTTATCGACGCAAGCTGGATGTTCACTCCTACTGTAGGTTCCGCCAAGGTGGTCATGATTGCGCCATCTCCACCCTTATCGCATCATCTCGACTCGCACGGCTTGGCTTCGGTCAATCGCTGTAGTCAACTCGGGTCTAAGCTAGACTTATGCCAAGCCGAGCTGGATGCAAACATATAGCCATGGGTCTTCTCTCATCGGCTTTTTTCAAGCGCTTGTCGTCCCTCTGCTTCCTCCCCTATGGCGCTCTTCGACAACAAGAACCCCGGCGAGACCGCTTCGCCCACGGCCAGCTACCGTGATGAGGACTTTTCGCGCATCGATCCAGACTCGGGCGTCAAGCGAGGTCTGAAAACCCGCCATCTGTCCATGATGGCGCTGGCTGGTATCATTGGCCCTGGTATCCTCGTTGGAACTGGAGGCGCACTGGCGAACGGCGGTCCCGCAGCCCTACTTATCGGATTTGGTTTCATCGGCATCGTCGCATGGAGCATCACTCAGTCCTTAGGCGAAATGACGACTCTGTATCCAACTGGAGGTGCTTTCGTCACTCTCTCCGATCGATTTGTCGACAAAGCGTTCGGTGTGGCTGTCGGATGGCAATATTGGCTCGTATGGGCCTGCGTTCTGGCCAACGAGTACAACGTCATATCATCCCTCATGGTCTTCTGGAGCGACAAAGTACCGTCGTGGGGATACTTTCTGATATTCTGGTTTGCCTTTCTGGCATTCCAAATGATCGGTGTTGAATCTTTTGGCGAGGCTGAGTTCTGGCTGGCTTTGGTCAAGCTAGTCGGACTCTGCACGTATTTCCTCTTCAGCATCATTTACGTCTCCGGAGGCTTGATAGGCCAGACTGAAGCCATCGGATTTCGCTACTGGAATGATCCTGGCGCTTTCACCAACGGATTCCGTGGTGTTGCGCAAGTTTTTGTCTTCGCCTCGACCTTCTATGCTGGTGTTGAGGCTGTGGCCGTGGCAGCGACGGAGACTCGGAATCCTAGTGTAGCTGTCCCGCTCGCTATTCGTCAAGTCATTTGGCGTATTCTGTTCGTCTACATGGGAGTTGCATTCTTTTTCGGCCTTACCTGTCCGGCCGATGCAGACGGCCTTATCAACGGCGAAAGTCGCGCGCTTAAGAGTCCCATGACCATCGCAATCCAGAACGCTGGCTGGCAGGGAGGCGTGCATTTGATAAATGCCTTCATCTTTATCACCGTTGTATCCGCCGCAAACTCCTCGATCTACATTGGGTCAAGGACTATCCTGTTCATGGCACAGGAGCGTATGGCGCCACGTTTCTTAGGCAAGACCAACTCGCGCGGTGTGCCATACCCCGCCATCATCTTCACGAATCTGTTTGGCTTCATTTCTTTGATGAATCTGTCGACAGGTGGAGGGAAGGCATATAGCTACATTATCAATCTGAGCGGTGTATCGACGTTTATCGTGTGGGGCGCAATTTCGTTCACGCACATCCGCTTTCGACAAGCCTGGGCAGCCCAAGGACGAGCTCCTGAACAACTGCCCTTCAGGTCCTTCGGCTACCCATGGAACTCGTATTTCGGACTCGGTGCCAACATTTTCCTTGCACTTGTACAAGGCTGGACGACCTTGAGTCCTTTCGATGCAGGAACATTTGTCGATGCGTATATTCTGCTTCCGCTGTTTGGCATCATCTATTTCGGATACAAGTTCATGTTCAAGACACGATATTGGCGCGCGCACGAGATCGATCTGGATGCTGGAATGAGAAAGGATCTGGATACAAAGGAAGAGGTGCTGCATGGTGAGCCTGATGCGGGTGGACACAAGAAGAAGGGCTTCGTGATGAGAATGTTAAGTAAGATCTGATTCAGATGTCAATCAATTATAGTTTGATGTGACATACCGGTATTTAGTTTGAGTTTCAAAAGCAACATCAGCACGTTTAGCGATAGGTTTTCAGATATCCAAAAAAGACTCCATGTTTGCTTTATTTCTTTCTCAAGGCTTTGTAAATGTAGATGAATAGTTCCTTGCTCGAAAAAGTCCAAGGATTGTGAAAGTTATCGTTTATCGGCTTCTGCCTAGCATCAAGTTGCCGGGTTCCCATTGGTTAGTTTCAGCCCCTCACGGTACGCCCCGACCAGCTCTCCCACGCCCGACATCTGCGGCACAGCTCATTTCGTGTTTCAAACATCGTCATGATGTAAGCCTTCACGCACCTACAGCGTGCCTGTGAGCTCCACTCCACCCTCATTTGTCTGCTCGTATAGCACATCTTCTTCTGTACGACACACTTGGAAAGAAGCGATGGCGCTACCCAGCGGTAAGGTCCGCCAAAGAGCTTGGAAGCCAAAGAACCGTAGTGGTTGTAAGACATGCAAGTAAGTGTTGCTTGTTGTACCATACACTTGTAGCGAGCCTTCCATTTGCGGAAACAATCTGCTATACTGCAGAATAGGCTTGCATGCATCCCTGAGCATGTACTGACTCCACTCCAGGATACGCAAAGTGAAATGCGACGAAGAGAAGCCATCCTGCAGAAGATGCACATCAACAGGCCGTACATGCGACGGCTACGACGTGGCCTTTAGGCCTCCTTCCACTTCGCCAAAGAATAGTCCGCCGTCGAATCAAGGCCTAATTCATCCTGGTAGAGAGCTTGTCCATTCGCTCTCCCCTATTCCTTTAGCACCAGCTCTACGTTTAAAGACGCCCAGGGAGCAAGCTAGTTTTGAATTCTTCACCACGCATGCTGTATCGTCATTAAGAGGATTTCTTGACTCTCCTTTCTGGCAAAGAGAGCTTCTACGCGCAGCTCACCAACATGAATCAATTCAGCACTGTATCGTCGCACTTGGCGCTATGCACAGAAGGTTTTATGAGGGTAGCAGCTCTCACATAAACGAATCAGAATTGGCAGATGAAAATTTGCAATTTGCACTGCGCCAGTCAAATCAGGCTATCCAAGGGCTGCTGAGATCAACTGGCCCTAGTGGACACATGGCCAGCATAGACAAAGTCACGCTCATGACATGTTCCATCTTGTTCAGCAGCATGGCGTGTCTCCAAGGCCATCAGCGAGAGGCTATTCAACACTTGCGGAGCGGCATTCGGCTGCTCAACGAGCTAGACAATGAGGAGGACATCCGATTAGAGCGCCATCCGATCAACATCGACTCATTGCGATCAATACTCGTTGGCCTCGACATACAGGCCCGCGCTATCATGACCTCCGAAGAACTCAAAGTTTGGGAGCCCCTGCCGCGTATCAAAGAACCGCCGATATCACCCAGCACGAACTTAGACAACGACTCCCTCGTCGCAATGCACTGTCATCTGCAAAGTCAGCTCAACCAGGTTCTGGCCTTCTTACCAGCGAATATGCACCGTCCCTACGAGGAAAGAGATATAGTGGCTCATCAATATCGCCAACTACTTGCACGATTCGATCGCGCTACGGAGCTACTAGAGACACTGAGTATCAGAGCTGCTAACAGCAAATGCGGCGGCTTCTCGCAGCCCATCATGGCGCTGCAGCTTCTACACGCACAGCTAGAATACAACCTACGAGTGCCTCGAGGAGATCTGGAAGCCAAATTTGACTTCTTCGGAGAGTCTTTAAGCAAGCCGTTTGACGTTGTCGCGCATCACGTCAAGATGCTTGATCTAGCTACTGAACTCCTTTCCCACAGTTCCTCACTTGCGCCTGTTTTCACTACCACTACTGGCCCACTAGCAGCTTTATGGATCATCGCGAGTCGCGCACCCTCAGAATGCACTGCGCTACGAAAGCGCGCTGTCAGAGTCATGTTGAGCTATCCGCGGCGCGAAGGATTCTGGGACGGGCTTGTAGCGGGCCAAATCGCACAAGAATTGTTGAGGGTGGAGCAAGAAGCCACGCAAGAAGAATTGGGAATTATCACAACGCCAGGTCGCGATCTCATTCCCCCGGATGATCTGAGAATCGTGGTCATTGCGCTGAGATATGATCCAGTCGACAACAGGAAGGCGACGGTGCATTATCGAAGTCTACGCGATATGACTGTGAATGCGCCGGGGAAGAAGCAGTATCTCAGCTGGTGATGCGTCTTTCTAGGACTTTGACGGCAGACGAGTTTGTCTTGTGGAAGATGAGACGACACGGGCAGGAGCTGACCTATACGTCAGTCTTACGTACGCATGCGTAAGCATGAAAAGGTTCCCAATTTGTCTCTGCAGCCTGTATCCCAAGGAGCCCATCGAGAGAGTCCAGCATCGGCTCGGTGATGATGGGTTTCGACAGGAGCGTGCGCGGGAGAAGCGCAATACTGCCTACCCACACATTCATCTCAACACTATGCGTTTCTTCCACGCCATAGGATCACCAGTCGACTAGGTACATTGAGCTTTTGAAACACGCACAGAACGAGGGCAGGACATGTGGCAAAACTGGTGGTGTTTTGAACCACGGAGATGTCAGAAGCATATGCTTAGCGTCTGGCATTCTTGTAGCTCTTCCAAAGAGTAGAAGAGTAGATGGATAGATAATACTGGTCTAGCGTCCCTTGAAAAGATCGTTTTGTAACTGGCCGCGAAATTATTCATTATCGAAAATGTACGGTTCTGTGAGAGCGCGGAAACGTCCGCGGAACATGCAGGCGGCTCAGTATTGTTTGAGCAGTATGCAAGGGAGACACTCATGACATGAGCAACAGTTTTTGCAGAACGACATGTGTACCTCCTGGATATTCTTTCGTCCACAGCCCACAGCGCCATCAAGTAGGTATCTTCCAGAGAACGCGGGGACAGAAGCAGCACATGAATGGGTGAGCGACTTCTTTTGGTGGCAGGCGCTACTTTCCGAAAAGAGAGGGAGAATCATGGCGTCTTCTCCCATGGCCTTTATTTCTGCAAGGGAAAGCGGGCGAGTCGAACATTCATGTAATAGCCATGGACTTTTCAAAGCGGCAGAAGCTCATATACTCTTGTTTGTGTGGTTTTTGGTAAAAAGATAAAGTGCACATCTAGCAAGCTTTTCGAGAAGAGGAGGGGTTTATATATGTCGTTAGAATCGAGTGTTTCTGGTCGTTGCTTCGTAGAGATAAGCACCAAAGTTGCCATCGGTAATGCGTAATCATACTTTTCGAGGGCGGAAAAGGGCACATGTACTAGCCTCCTGATTTTCTTTGGGCAGATAGCGTAGGAGAAAATCATAACGTGGCATTTTTGAAGCAGCAGCCAGAGCAGGGAAGATTCATGGCAATCTGCCCAGGTATTTTCAGAGGTCGCAGAGTGGCAGTAGCAGAGGATGACAAGAAGAAGAACTTGTTCCGGGGTAAAGAATAGCTTTTTTTGAAATTCCTGGGCGGCAGAGCACATACGCATGCATGTTGCGAGATTTAATTTTGGTGAAAGAGGACTTTTGTATGATTTAATAGAGTATTACAGAACAGCGAGAGGCTGTGTTTATATACTCGATCCCCACGACCACCACGTGACCGCGCTATTCCTCCCCACACTCAGGTGCCGCGACATAGCAGCGCCGAATTTAGTCTTGATTTTAAAAGCTAAGCTAGTTATTTCGCCAGCTCGGAGAAGCACAAACACAGGCGTGGTGAGCTGTTGTTTCGGGAGTAAAAGTGACAGAAGCGCCCAAATCATGTCAACTGATATCTTGAATTTCTCAAGCTGCACAAAGTCATTCGACCTCTTCTAGTCTATTTTTTGTGTTCACTGCGGCCACGCCCGCAAAAGCACGAAGTCATATGTTGCTAGTGTACGTGTTTTTGACACCTCGAGAAACTAAGAAGGGACACTTGTTTTCAACTGCCAGGCGAGAATAGCATAACGTGACGTGTTTTCGATTTTGAGGTCCCTAGATACATATATAGTGCCGTCTGGGATTTGGGGAAAACGATTTGTTCTGGCGATCGGAGTGGGAAGGCCATGCTTTGGTGACTCCAGTCTTTTAGTTTCCCGAAAGCCATAAGCAGGTCATCGACGGTGTTTGAACAATTTTTTTAGAAGATACTAGTCCTGAGGCGAACGGAACAGTCATTAAGAATCCTTTTGTCTCATTTTAATATCACACCTGTTCCCATCGTGGTTTTCGAGGCAGGCGAACAAGCGAGAAGGAAATGAAGGCTCCGATCATACCATTTGGTACTCAGCCTATGGATACAGAGGGGTGCCATTTTGGAAAAGTGCTTTTTGGAGTTGAGAGAGGAGTGAAGAAGTTATGCGTTGAGGTGAGAGAGATTTATACACTCGGCACAAACTAGACATGCTGGTTATGTATCAAACACCCAATGCATTGAGAACATGACATCCCATCCTTTTCGCAGCAAGAGAAGCACAGCGTGGCTTCGTCAATCTTTTTCGTTCTCATGCTGAGCCCACTTACAGTCTTTTCGCCAACCCAGCCGAAGAACCATAGCAATGTTGTCCAATTTTTCTGATCTCCAGAAACATCAAACACACGTTTGCGCAGTTTTGGAGTAAAAGCGCCTTTTCCTCGGGAAGTCTGTGGTGAGATATGGCGGAGAACAACAGAAGAACTTATACCCCCCTCCCTGCGAACAAGACCCCGCCAACATCGACTCATTCATGCATGACTTTGTAACACCACATCAAGTGCATAGGTAAGCTTTTCTCGATCGATCTAACCCCAGCGTCAAAAGCGGCAAGGACAAAAGAAGAAAGAAGCACATACCAAGGTGCATTCCAAGTCTTTTGTCCAGCCGTCTGATAAACTGCGCAGTCCGGCAGCAGAAAGACATAGCATCTTATGCTTTCCGATTTTAGACAAAACACACATCAAGTGTTCGAATCACGCTTTTGGAGATGTGGAAGGAGAGTGATTTGCAGGTCTAAGTCACACACTCCCAGAGCGGTTTATACCCCCGCCTTCTTCTCGCAACAGCAGGACAACGACATCGTTGCTCCCCAGTCTTTCTTTCTCATCCATCTAACTTTTCATTTTTTCTTTTCAGTCATCCAACGACCAAGCCAGGCACGCAGACCCAGCGCGAATCCACCATCGGGTATTCGGCAGCGATATTGTTCTGCGAGCCGGGGAGAGAAAAGGAGACTCGCGACACATCACCGGTTGGACGTACTAATTTGTACACGCGCGAAAAACATCCGTATGTTTGGATTTTGGGGTTTGGTGAGAGGAGAGAGACACTCATGAAAGCGCTCTGATGTTGTTTTGGAGGGGAAAGTGGAGAAGAAGAGGACATATTTCATGCACGCGGACGTTTTGATCTCCTCTCATGCATGGTTCTCGCATACTCTTTTTTATTTTAGAGAAGACGAGCAACATTTTAGAGTTGATGAGGATTTCCAAGGGAAGACTTCTGGTGGGTTTATATACACGCCATGCGCCTCAGACTTGGCACTGTCTGTGTTAGCGTTTGTTTCCACATCACGTTCATCTCAACACTTTGAATAATGACTTCAATTCCGCCCTCCCACCTCTAGGAAATCTATCGAATCCCAAACCTTACCCAGCCTAACCCTCCCTCATTACCAAAGCCAAGCCAAAGCCAGTCCAAAACCGCCCCTACTCATACACCCACCTCACCCCACTCAAATATCATCCAAATCCTCCGCCTCCGCATCCTCGTCCTTCTTGCCACTACCATTGAGGCGATTCATCCTCACACTCTCACCGCGCGGCTGATTACCACTCATGGCCATAGCCTGGCGTCCACTCTCGCTGCTCTCCAAGAACTCGCGTAACCGTTCTTTCCCAACTTCGAGCGCTTGGGCCGACGCCGCGTTGCCCATGCGGATCATGGGGCCCCAGAGATTGAGCGTGTAGGTGACGTATGCGCCGACGGCGCAGAGGATGAGGAAGATGAAGTAGACGGGGTTGCGTAGAACTGATTCTTTGTTGGTGTTTTGTGCGATGATGAGGGGGCTGAAGACTTACCGGCTACTATCTCGTTCCAGCCGAGTGCTACCAAGAGGCCGTAGAAGTACAGTGGCACTTGCGTGATGCCGCCAATCGCGCTACGCTTGGCTTCGACGTACACGCCGTCTGCTGTCTTCTTGAAGCGGATGAGCAGGTCGGCTTGCTTGGCGTCGGAGAGGACGGTCATTTCTTGCTCCAGGCTTTTGCCCTCCTCTTCGTCTAGACCACCGATAGGCGTCAGATCTTCCTCATCAGCGGGCGTGACGGATGCAGGCGCATCGCCAATCCAAGCCTCGAGCGGCGGCGGCGCAGACGTCTTGGAAAGTTTGAAGCGCGCAAGCAGCGGAATAACCGTAATCGTCGACTCGCGAGCCTTGGTGTAAATGCCCTCAATGTCGTCGGTCGGCCGCCATATCCGCGGCACGCCCTGCTCGTCGTAGCGGAACTTGTCTTCAAAGTTCTCCCTAAGCTTGAGAAGGATGTTGCCCTCCATGACCTCCTCGTCGATCTTCGCGCGGAGCACGCCCCACGATTTGCGCCGCAGTCTCCACAGACCGACATCCACTTCCTCGGGGCTAGCATCGAAGCTCTGCGCGCGGTCGGTGAAGCGCTTCTCTGCGCTAGAAACCGTCTCGGTGAAGATTGCCCACACGCGGTCCCAGAGGTCCTTCTCGCTTGGTGGGCGCTCGCCGTGCTCTGGTGCGCCGGAACCTCCTCGGCCTGTTCCGAGCTTGTTGAATTCGAGACCAACAGACTCGTCCAATCGTGACCGTACCCAGCGCTCGATTCGTGTTGCCAGCCGTCGCATCTCGTCCTTGCGGAGACGTCCTGATACGTCGTCGAGGTCTTTGCGGTAGACCTTGAGCTCGTGCTCAAAGCTGCTCCATGATGCGCCCTCGATCACAATGCTCTTTGCCTGCTCCCCAAACTGTGCGATTGCTTTCTTCTTTTCCGAGTCGACAATCTGCGCAAAGTCGTACGAAGCACCCTTCTTCTGTCCGGCCTTGACCGCGGCGCTGACAGCATCGCTAAAGCTCTCGACGCCAGACTTGTGCGCGGCATTGAGCTGCTTCTGAGAGAGCGCTTTGAGGCGCGTGTCCACCTTGCCCTCGAGCTCCGCCTGCTTCCTCTTGTAGACGCCCTTGTGGTACCGGCTAGCATTGGTCTCGAAATCCTTGAAGACCGTAGATCGCGCAGCATTCATTGCCGCGCCGAGCTCTGCAATGACCGACGGCTTTCCCATTCTTGTGTCTTCAGCCTGTTTCTCCTCGAGTGGCGCTATCGTCTCATCGAATATGACCAGAACCTCGCGCGAGATCTCGTCGCATCTGAACTGCGCAAGCAGTTCTTGTTGTGTCGGCAGATCCAAGTCCTTGTTGTGCACAATTTGATCCCAGATGCCTTCAGCGTATGCGGGGAAACCATCCGCGGGTATCCGTCGGTGATATTGGGGTTGGAAGATGGGCAGCTCTGCCTCGTCGACAAGGCCGCTGGTCTTTGGGTCTGTGTAGCCCTCCTTGAACCGTAGGCTGAGCTTAGTCACTGCCTCCTCGAACTTCTCCGGCTGCAGGATCTTGTGTGGAAGCGCGACGAAAGCGAAGTCGAAGTACTCTTCTATCCGCGAGTTCTCGAGTCCCTTTGGTTTTGAGATGGTGGACCATAGTTTCGACAGATCTTGTGTGAGGGTGTTTTGGAGGTTTTTGAGGGGCGTGGTTCCGAGGTGGTCGCGGATGACGAAGAAGAGGAGGGATTTAGGGATGGTTCTGTAACTGTCAGCAAAGTAACTCCCGCGGGATACCCGTGTACGCACTTGCTTTCTTTGATGAAGAGTTGCAGATTGACCTCGAACACCGTTTTGAGCAGGCCCATATTCGCGCCCTGGTACAATCCAACCTGGTGTTCCCAGATATTGACAATCAGGACCTCGCTCGTCGCAAGCGCAAACAGGGCGCTCTTGCGCTCAAAGTCCTGGTCCTCTCCGCGCTCGCGGCCATCTGTGCCCTCGACATCCATGACCAGGATATTCTCCGCCATGGCCGAGCCGCCCTCCGGCCGCTTGTTCTTGCTCATCCATATGCCCTTGGTGGTCTGCCGGCGCTCCTGCTCGGCCATGACGCCAAACTGAGTGCCGAAGAGGTAATTGAGCAGCGTGGATTTGCCCGTCGATTGCGATCCGAAGACAGATATGAGGTGGTAGTTGAAGCCGGCGGGTATGACTTTCTCAATGCCGAGATATGTAGAGAGGTTGTTGCTGCAGCCATGTTAGCAACACCACCACACTGCATTATCCCGAATGAACTCTGCACATACTTGAAGACCTTTTCCTCATCGACGACCTGGATGCCATGCCCGTAGGCCTCCTTGTCGACATTGTCGCCTACGCCGGCAAAGTGCGAGTTCATCATCATCGAGGGCGCGGTCGGGTGTCTGACGGTGCCGGGGCGGGACTGGCCATTGGCAGACAAGTGTGTGTCGGCCATGTTTGAATAAGTAGCAGCAGGCCAGGCGTTCGCTGCTCGCGGCACGTGGTACGGGAAGAATAAGTTGAACTTTGCTAGGGGATAGGTGGCCTGCGTTGATGTCACAGGGCTACCAAACCGTTGAGGAGCTTCCATGTTATTCGCTGCATCGCTGCTCGCTTAGTTCGCTCCTGATTACTGCCGCCGCGAATGACGATCTAGGCCCGTCATTCACTCGACACCTTCCAGGATTTTGGTAGACACCTGTTACTGCTACCGCGTGCGTACATCTCGTGGGAAAGCATGATGCAAGTCAAAGGTATGCGCGCTGGCAGGTTGCAATTGGCCCGCAGATGTCTTGGCATGCTGTTGACGCCTCACCATCATTGGAGACGATACACGACTAGATGCCTCTTCATCTTCATCTCAAAAATCCCTATGTCCCTTCCCTCCACTAACCATATCTCCACTGATCTTGCTAATCTCCTCGCTATTCTTCACCCACGCCTTCGTCGCATCCCTCCACGGCTCCTCTCCAAACTTGCCCTTACACCACTCCAACACCTTCTCCAACTCCCTCCGTCCCCTTTCCTCCAGCTGTTCCTTTTCTCCCTTCTTCTCCTTCCTATACGCTTCAACATCATCGATTAGAGCGTTCGCATCCCCCTTGTTCTCATACACATATGAGAACAACGTCTCATTACTCTGCTTAGGCGACTTCATCTTCTCCAACACATCCTCATCCAGCTTTTCTCCTTCATCCCGTTTCTTGGGCTTGAAACCATCACACGCATCTTTCACATCCCCGAACCAGGCGCGGGCATTGTCGAAGTCTCCCTCGGCTCTGTGCAGGATGCCGTGCAGAAGCATGCCTTCCACAGCCGGCGGCGCTTGCATACGGCGGACGAGAAAGTGGGCAGAGGTTAAGTCTGAGTTGAGCACGTGGAGAATTGCTTCGATTGTTGGATGGAGCTGCAGGTCGGCGATGATGGCGGTTAGGTCTGGGAATGTGGCGTGGTGTGGTGGTGAGGCGAGGCGCGTTGATGGTATCAACTTGCGTGTCAGGGAGTTGAGACTGTGTGAGTCCGGCATGGTGATGGTTTGATCAGTTGAAGGCCTGGGGTATTGAAATGATACAGGGTTGGGTGCGTCTCTGCGTAAAGAGGTCGTCAAAAGTCTCGTAGCCAAGAAAGATGGCGAGTCACGTGAGTATAGCCTTGGGCCTGATAATACCAGTCTGTTTACAATGCGGGACGGGACCATCGAATATGAAGAGATGCTGTTGATCAAAGTATGCACAAAGACATGTGACGGCACTCAAGTAACTTTCGGGAGACGGGAATGCACACGTCATGATTGGCCCTGCATGCGTACTTCGACTGATGTAGCGCTAGAACTTGGAGTATAGTATAGTTCACTTTATTTCGGCACGTAGCAATCATGTAAGCAGCTTCTCAAAGCTGCACATATCAACCATCTTTCCAATCTTGTTTATAGCTGTCCCACACAACTGGATACATGGAACTTTCAAATGTTTTTATTAGCCTTAGAACACCTTCTAACAGCGCATAAATATCTACAACGTGAATGCCGCTTCATCGCCACCCAAAGCACACTTATTCGTACATCGTAGAGACGTGAAAAGCGCCCCGTGCATGCAACCGCCAAACGCCAGGAAATGTTGCTGTGGGTACGGAGAGGTTCGATAAGGTCGTATAGGAGGATATCGAGGTTGTTAAGAATGACGGCGAGCTCACTCCTTAGATTCAGCCTTTGCCTTTGACTCTTTCTGATCCGCCTTCTGCTCGTGCTTCTTGGCCTCAGCCTGGGCCTGGCTCTTCTTCTTTGCAGCCTCACGTTCCTTTATGCGCTCCTCTTCAGCTTCGATCATTTCTGCAAGCAAATCAGCATCCATCCCAAACATCTAGGAAGCATATGGTAATGTCCACCGTGCAGTTCGATGGGAGTAACCACCCCACCAAAGCCCCACGACAAACACCACCACATCCAGCAACAAACATACCTCTCCACTGATCCTCACCAGGATAGCTCTCATGGTGCACCTTCTTCTCAATCATATGCTTGTGCTCCGGGTCATTAGGATCCAGCACCCTAATTGTCTCCCACCTGCCCTTGCCCTTTGCCGCATCATTCCCCTCGATAGCAAAACTCGCAAGGAGCGCCGCCAGCGTCGCTCCCTGCGCGTACATACGCGCCTGCACCAGTTTCTGCGACCCGCTCAGGTAGCGGTTGCGGTTGACGGCGCTCCACGATCCGGCCATGGAGGCGACCCAGAAGCCGAAGAGGAGCGGGTACCGGTTTTCATTCGCCCAGTCTTTGGCGCGCTGCAGCCCGGACTTGTTGGCTTCGTAAAGCGCGTCGCGTTCTTGTTGGCGCTCTTGTTGGCGCTTCTTTTCGGGCGTGTGTTCGATATCGTAAGCGGCTGAGGCGCGGTCGGCGGCGATGACAGCTGTAGAGTTGGTTGTTAGGCTTGGAATGCCAGAGGTGGACAAGGGGCTTTGACGTACCGACGAATGTTCCTGTTGAGGCGACGAGGAAGACTCGGAACGGCAATGTGAGGGCTCTGAAAGATGTGTATCGTCGACTCGCGCCTGCCACAGCCGCTGCGCCGACTGCAGTTCCGATGAGACCACCAATTGATCCGCCCTTGATGGTGGCACTGGCATTTTGTTAGCATCGCGTCCTTTCAGAAACTGCAGCAAATGGGAGGCTTACTTGTAATGCGCCTCCTCCTCTTCCTTCGTAAGAACCTTCATCTTGACTTATGGGGGACTTTGGCTCAGAAATTGATTGTGCTGTATGTGGGGCAAGGACGTTTCCTTCGCGCAGGATGAGGCGTATGTCGTAGGTGAAAAGTAGGATTGATAGTAGAGGAGTGGCTACTTTGAGGCGCACGCAAGCATTATAAAAGATAACGAAGGACGCCGATTCCAAAAAGCCTACACCATGGTGACGTCGCCGAGCTTCCGGCGCCGCTAGCGTATCCATCAGCGGGTGATGAGGTAAAGTTGTCCGGCGGACCCTGGCCCAGCCCCATCAGTCAGACCATCAAACCATGATCGTGTGTGCAGAGCATTCCTCGAGGCCTGTTCTTGTAGTGATCCTTCGAAACCTGGGGACGTGAAAGTGCTTGATCCGAGATTTGACTTGACTGTTATATCTGAACTGCTGTCCTTCTTGCTATTGCTTGCTGTTAACTTCAACGACACCATTCAGCGAATCGCTCCGAATCACATGCTTCAAACAAAATCTTCACAAACGTTGCCTCGAATCTGCCGCTAAGTCAGCCGCAATGTAAGCTCTTACCCCGATCTCTTCTATTCGCGGCGCGTCTTCGCATGTCGCGTGTTCTTCGGAACCATGCACTCAGGCCGAGCGGCATCTTGACTATGCCGCTCTGCCGATTTCCATCTCCACGGCGGCGTGTGCCTCTAAAGACTTTTCACAATGCTCGTACAAATTTCGCAAGCCTTGAAACGAATGTCTCTTTGTGTTTCATTAAAACTCCGGTGTTTGCGTGGAGGAATTGTGCGCCTTGCGAGCTTCTCCGAGTTGCCACCGAAGGCCCGCGAAACCTTCAAGCTTCACCGAAAATCGGCCTTCGTCATCGTGGATCATTTCGACAAAAATAGTATACGTAAGGACAGCTTCGGGTCACAAGGACATCACAAATGAAAGAAGGTCTACATGTAAACGTCCAGGATGTGGCTCATTTGAGAGAAAAATACCTACATCGTATGGAATGCCCCTCATGATAACCATGCCATGTTTCGATTAGTTTGCTTTTGGTAAGAAGGCTAAGTATGTGGGAAAGCCAGACTCCCGTGATTCAACCATTTTGTGCCCAACTCGTCACCACACTGATTCTGCCGTGTAGCCATGAACAGGTGGCGGTGCTGCGATAATCAAGAAAGACATATTGGAAAGCTAGGTGTGTCAGACAGAGACGCTGTCCCAACGGCAGTAAGAGATGGCGTGCTTTTGTCTTATCCCAATGGGTATGACAATTCTTTTCGA
>Ga0265780_10004113_pt1 | contig 18890 bp, 16 predicted proteins | sample P1T30metagenome_FD_192432 | JGI IMG/M metagenome (GOLD analysis project Ga0265780, IMG submission 192432) | Plant litter microbial communities from East Loma Ridge, Irvine, California - P1 T30 | ecosystem: Environmental > Terrestrial > Plant litter > Unclassified | place: USA: California...
CTAGCCCTACGCGACAAGCTGTTGTGGAGCTCTTCACTGCACGATACCGTGATGGCACTGATGGCCGTTAGCGAGCGGAGCGGAGCTGAGCGAATGAGGAATGAAGCTTTGCTAATCGGGCCGCGACCATTTCTCTCTAGGTCTAATGTGCGACTCAAAAAGTCTTCATTCGAACGAGCTAGGACTTCACGTTATCAAATTCTAGGAATTGGTAGTTACCATGTCCCGGTTCGAGGAAGACGCAAAACGCAATACAGCGCTAGCTTGTGATTGGTGGCCGCGAGGTCCGCAATTTGGCTATCTAGCTTGGGTAGAGGTCGCGTCACGACAAGACGACGCCTCATGCAATCACCACGTAACCTCCTTCACAGTCACGCCTACTGTTCTATACCGCTGTTTCCAAGTACGCCATACTTGTTCATCTTTGCATTCTGTTGCCTCGCGCTACTGGAGACTGTTCATCTAAATTTCTGGGCAAACAAAAGTGACATTGCATGTCATTGGAATCGCGGGTGGAAAACGAAAGTCTACAAGTCTACAAGTACAGATGCGTCTGTTTAGTGACGCGTCGCAAGTAATACTTTCACAAAAAAGGTAATAGGTACTGGTGACTCGGGGTGTGAATTCCTCTTGCTTCAGCTTCCATTCAATTATCAGTCATGGTGTCAATGAATCGTGCATATAAATTGCAACCTTCTGCAACCGTCATCCACCACCAAAACAAGCCTCAATCGTTAACCACCAAAACACAATTTACCACTGCTCTCTTACCGACTATGACTACAACGTGAAACTCTTCGGCCTTCCGCTCGTTCTCCTAGGCGCTGGCTCTGTCTCCGCACTTCCTCTGAACAGCCAACACCAAACACCAAAACGCGGTGACGGGCCCGGACCCGCACACGGCCTATGCAGCTTCAAGCTCAAACTCACGGAAGACCTCATAAATCATGAGCGCAAGGACCCTTTCAAGGCGAAAATCCAATTCCACTTCAAGGACAACAACAATAACCCTATGAACCAAGGGTACTTAGCGCCCAGTACCTATCCGATCGATTGGCCGGTAAATCTTATTGCCGGACAACCGATTACTCTCCACGGCCTCATCAATAGTGATAGTAGCTTCGAGGTCAGGCGTGACAACCCTAGCTCCCTGCTTGATCGTCGCAATCGTGAAGTCCAAGAGGGATTTACGTTCGTATACACGCTTAGCGTCTTCAACAACAAGCCTCTCCAGATCAAATCCAACGATGTCGACCATCCAGACACACCGTTTGCACAGTGTACGAAGGATTCTATGTGGACTAGCGATAAGGACATTGTGAAGGAGTTACCAAACCAGTGGTCGAGCTCCGTGTCGTGTCACTTCAATTGTTAGATTTTGGGGCTATCTGGGAGCTGGACGCTTTGGCATCATTTTTTTGATTCTCAGATAGTGCCATTGTTTACAGCAGTAGATGTTTTCAGCAGTTCATGGATGGAGGGTAAAGAATGCTAATTATAGGCGTTGACAAGGCCGGAGTTCAACCCACTTTCGTGTCAGAACTCATTTGTGCTACGAATTGAGTCCATACACAAATCGATTTGCCATCGCTCCTGGAGCCCAACGTGCTAGCTTGAGATACTACCATTGTGTCTGCATGGAAGGCTACCATTTTATTATCCACGTCAGCTCTTTGTCCCCTGTTGGACCAGTCTCACAGTCTTGGCTACGCCCAACAACAGGAGGTACCAACATAGAGTGGAATATCCACGAAATTCGAAGCAGGGGAGGATTTTAGGTCTGGACGAACAATCCAACCTTGCAAGTTTCATTCCTGGAGCGTTCCCATACAATGTCACGGGTTGATTGTTCACCAGAATGTGAACGTTCCTAGTTTTACTGACCACGCACTCTCCGGTCACAATACTATTGTCCTGTGCCTATATGAGTAAATTTTCCTCCACGAAATTTGCAACCCCACAAACACTACAGCACATCTCATCACTACCTCAACCACATACCACAGAAACATGCAATTTTTTAACATTCTTTGCCTCATTGGCGCCGCCTTCGTCACTGCCCTTCCGACAGTCGACAAGAACCTCGCCACTAGCGCTGATCCAGCGGCACATGGGACTTGTGGTCTCATGCTCATACTCTGGGAGGACCTGCCTCGCACAAACCCTGCCAAAGCTCGCGTAGGGCTTTCCCTCACCGACGGCCATGGATATCAAAAATCAGCAAAGGCTACTGGAATAACACCCAGCCCACCGAATGGCCGCAAAACATAATCGGTGAGGTCGAGTCAATCACCGTCCACGAGATCATGGACGCAGGATCCAGCCTCCAGATCACATGGGACAACTCCACGAGCACGCCAGTGGCCCCAGAAGTACATGACGGTCTGTCCTTATTTACACGCTTGGCGTCGTCGATGGGAAGCCCGTAACTCTCAAGTTCCATGATGTCGACCAGCTGGAAGCGCCTTTTGCGCACTGTGAGCGGGACGATGTTTGGATGCGCTTGGATATGAGCTCTCATGATCAAAGCTGCACTGGCGCTTCGTGTCATGTCGCTTCAATTGTTAGGTGGTCGTGTTTTGCAATGTCTCGTTCTAACCTCGCTCTGCCATGGTTGCGAAGCTCTGACAAAATAGCTTGCGTAAGAGAGTGTTCCTGGTTCACAACTTCAGCATCGTAGATGTAAAGTATGCTACTTGAACATGTCAGAATGATTAATTAAATATGAGAAAACCACATCATAGCTAGTTTTCTTGATATTAAGCACGATATCCAAATGTCATGCTCATATGCCAACATGCAGCGAGAATCATAACTGAGTGACCCTCTACAGCAATATCTTCCCACCCCTCAACTTCTCCAAATCCTCAATCCCAAACCTCACATACCGATCCGCCCCGGGTGCCGTCCACATAACCACGTCTTCCTCCCCGCCAACCACCTTCGCACCATACTTGTCAATCTCAATCCCCTCCTCCCTCAACGGCCCCTTATTCTGCTTCTGATTATCCGTATTACTCCCGCCGCTCACCAGCCGCAAGAACACCGGCACCGCATATCTAGGTAACTTGCTCTTCGCGTAGCCTAACAAGGCTTTCCAGTCAAATGTCTCGGGGTTCACGCCATCTGCGAAGCGCAGCGAGACGCAGCCTGCTCGGCCGTCGTGGCGGGGTACGAGTGTGCCGTAGACGATTGCTTCGCCGACGCCGGGGTAGCGCCCTAGGACTTCTGCTACCTCTGCGGTGGAGACCTAGAGGTAGATAGATGTACGAGGTCAGTGTATGTTTCATATTTGCAAATGTGGGGCGTTTTCTACTTACGTTCTCGGATTTCCAGCGGAAAGTATCGCCCAGCCGATCGAGGAACCACCAGCGCCCATCATCGTCTCGCCTTAGCGCGTCGCCAGAGCGGTAGTACAAATCGCCCTTTTTGAACACGTCTCGTACGAACTTCTTCGCGGTGGCGGACGGGTTGTTGTGGTATCCTGCAAAAGCCTCTTCACCTTCTACGCCCACCAAGATCTCTCCGCCCTCGTTGTACGAGTTGCGCTTAACGAACCCCGTCTTTGGGTCGCGCACTAGATCTCCGGTCTCAGCGTCGACGGCGACGGGCACGTACGTGTTCCTCAGCAAACCCCTGATGAGCGCGCCATGATGTCCGACAGTAGCGGATGTGAACGGCCCCTTGGAGTGCACGACCATGCCCAGCACGCCTTCAGTCGAATTGAAGAACTCAATGACTTCAGCCACGCCGAAACGCTCCTTGAACCTGTCCCATACATCAGGCCGCATACCATTGCCGTACATAGCTCTAAGCTTGTGATCCCGCTCTTTCGGATGTGGGGGCGCCATGAGCAAGTACCGCGCCGCCTCTCCAACGTAAACAAAGAACGTCGATTGGCTATCATGTATGTCGTCCCAGAACGTGCTGACCGAGAACTTGCGCCCCACAGCCACGCTCATCCCGCTCGTAAGACACATCATACACGAAATTCCGCCCGTTCCATGGAAAATCGGCATGCAGCAGTACCACCGATCACCCCCAGGACCGGCCTTTTGTCCAAACGGCGGATTATCCGGACTGCCGCGCTCGTGGTATCGTGCGGTGCCGAATTTTCCGGCTTTGGGGAGCCCTGTGGTGCCGGAGGTGTAGAGCAGGCAGATGGGGCTGTTGCCCACGACGCCTTCGCGGTACTTGTGGCCTGGGTCGTTTGTGGGGCCCGAGTACACTTTTTCCAGGAGCGTGTCGTCGACTACAAAGGATGTAATTCCGAGCTCTTGCGACGCGCGATCTTTCCAGTCGTCGAAGCGCTCTTTGCATTCTGGATCTTCATCTACAAGGACTAGCTTGACGCCTGCGACTTTCAGGCAGTGGATTAGCGCGTCGCCTTTGAGGTTGTAGTTCAGATGCGCTGGAGCACATCCGATGACGAATAGGCCGAGCCAGATGACGAGAAAGTCGGCCGAGTTCATGAGATAGGTTGCTACCATGTCGCCGGGCTGGACGCCTTGGGAGAGGAAAAAGTGGCCCCATTGGATTGCTCGGTCGTGTGTTTCTTGCCATGTGTAGGTCTTGGTGCGGGACCAGAGACATAACTCATTAGGGTGTTTGGCGACTTGGGGCGCGAATCCATACCACAAGGATTCGCGTCTTGATTTGACTGTTTGTGGAAGTTAGCTTGACTGAATGCTTTGAATGTCTTGAGATCGAAGGTAGGTCGAATTGACGTACCGAGTCCTGCGTAGTATCTCCCAGCCTGGATTTTGAACTTCAATCCTCTGAGATCCTGAGTTACATGGTATCTGCCATTGAGGTATGTCGCCAGTCCCAATCCCGCCGCCACTGAAGCTGCCGTTGCCGCCATGATTCCCTCCTCTTCAGTGATGTACCGTACAGTCGAACTGTGCTCGAGCAATTGAGCTGTTTAAAAGTGAAAATCAATGCGAGAGCACTCGGAGACTTAATGAGACGGTACTCGGAACTGTGATGGTACCGAAAACATGGAACGTAGTCGCAAGCAGCGAATAATCGTGGACGCGTCAAAATCGTGCCGAGGTTGCATTTAGTATGGGGCTGGGCTGCTAGTCCGAGTGCGTGGCGCATATGTGGGACATTGCGGGGAAGGCCGAGGCGCGTCAACTCTATCAGGCATGTTACGCGGTCAAATTTTGAGACTGCCCAAAGGTGAGGAGTTATGTGATGTTCTTGGTTTGATTGTTGTTTGCTACGTACGTGGTGTTGTGCGTACGTGGTGACCGAGCTTCCCCACCAACAACTCAACGAGAAGTCGCGTGCTGAAATAATAACTATTTGCTCAGCGTGTCTTGCTACTACGTTGGTACTGCGACTGGTACTTTGACCTTCTTGCCGACGTTCTCTGTGCCCGGTGGTACTTTCAGTCCACCAAAAACTAAACCACACACCGCAACCATGCCTGCTGCTCCCATCGCATATGCAGTCTCTCGTCCAGCCCACCAGTACAAGGTACAGAAGATCAGTGGTCCGAGAGCGCGACCAGCCTGCCCTGCACAAAGATTAGCCTAGGATATATGACGGATAACGGAAGTAAGCTTACCGAAACTTCTGTGGTTCCCCAACTTGTTTCCTCTCTCGCCAGCACTTGCTTCGAATGATGAGAGACTGTTCAGACCAGTGACAACTGTAGCGCTTGTTACTGCCAACAGAGCGGCAGCGCCATAAAGTGCACCCTGTGTATGCACTCGGCCAAGCATCACGAAAGCGATTGCAGCGCTGACGACTCCCATCTGAACGACCTTCAACGGGTGCATGCGTCGGACAACAGAGCCCTGAAGTAGCGAGGCAATAAGGCCAATGAAGCCAAGAAGCTTGCCGGAGTCTTTCGCTTCATACGAAAAGAGGTCGTACGTCATGAATGGAAGCGAGAACTCCATACCACTGAAGAAGAGGATGAACGTGAAGTGTGTTAAGTTCAAGAGGGTGTGCGAGTTCGTTCGTACGCGTGCTTTCGGAAGCTCGTCAGTCTTCGCATGGCCATTTGTCGTGCCATTCTGCTTCGCGGTCCGCGAAGGTAGCGTCTCTGGAAGGCTGATGTAGAGGTATATGGTCTCGGTGACAATCAAGAACAGCGAGAAGCCTGCCGCCGTGGCGAACGGATTCGTCTCCATAATCTGCAATGTCGAGAGATACGCGCCCAGCGCTGGCCCGAATGTGAATGCGATGCTGAAGCACACGCCCACGAGCGCCATTGTAGCTCCTCGCTGGCTGTCGTCGCTAATATCGGTCGCTATGGCTATTGCAAGCTGGACATTGCCTTCGCTCAGTCCTCCGACAATTCGGCTAGCCAGAAATGTTCGGAAGTCCGTCGCTGCGACCCAGAGCGCGACGCTGAGGATGTTGCCAGCCATTGACCACAGCAGCGCCGTGCGTCTACCATATTTGTCCGAGAACGTGCCAATCGCGGGGGACGCCACGGCCTGGCATAGTGAGAAGAGTGAGCCGAGCGCGCCGCCTAGTAAGACAATGTCGTAACGCGAGTTGATTGGTTTCGCGAACGAGTTCTTGTACGTGTTGAGTCCAGCGAGGATCTTCGAGAGCACCGTGTTCGGATCGTCGGTCTCATGGTTGCGGTAGAACTCGATGAGCTTGGGGAAGAGGGGTAGAATGAATGTGAATGATATCTGGGACGTGTTAATTGGGTTTGCATGACAGACATCAGATGGGATGACGTACCAAATCAAGAAGTAGCGAAATGAACAACACCCTCAAGACCTTCTTGCGCAGTACCGCAGACACTGGTAGTGATCCTGGGGCCATGGTGATGCTCTTGCCTCAGCAGAAAGGCGCCAATGTGGGAATATTAGTTGGTGATGACACCGTGGATGTCCACGGTCGATAGATTAATTGGCGTCCGGGTAGGTGGGAGAAGAGAACACTTTAGCACGGCCGTATCGGCTTCATGGACTATCTATAGCACGCGAGAAGCAATATACAGAGAGCCCACATGTGCGCAAACCTTAAGTTAGGTCATGACGGAGATGGACCGGTCGCCGTCGTGAAACAGCTGACTGGTGTTGTGGATGTCCAATGATCGCCCCGAAGCTGGATATGGAAATGTGGCCTGCCAAAGCAGCGTCTTGAAACATATACGGTCTTTCCTGAAACAGGTAAGCCAGCTGCCTTTCATAGGCAAATAATGGAGTCTCGGCTATGAGTTGTTGCATCATACTGGTTCGCAGCTCGCGCGGCGTGTCCTTAGTGCTGTCAAAGTGAGGTTCGAAATGCAGTCGCTCTTGGAACCGAGGCAGTCGCGCCATCCCCGCGGTCACCAACGATACAACCGTAGGCCAACCACAGCGCGATGATCAGTCATATTCATCGAGCATCTACTGGGCCCCGAGTGCTGTTCTTGGGCATTACAACATTCGACAAGCGGTAGACGAAAAGATGGGCGACCCTGAAGCAGATCGGAAGAAGGCTATGGCAGCTGTGAGAGCGATGTTTGAGAGATACAAGCTCCTCGCGTCGCGGAGACCACCAGGTCATATAGTGAGCTAACAGATGTCTTTCAAGAGTAAAGCCACTAATGCCTGCTAGGATTTCGACCGTGAAGTCATGGAGAGCCTGGAGCTTGTGGACGCTGGTCTTGACGGAACGTGCACCTACGAGCTGACCATTGTACCCAACTTCTCTAACTTGAACAGTAAGTTAATACATGGAAACGTTCATGGATAGGATTGACGTCATCGCAGATGTCATGCATGGCGGTGCAGCAGGTGTAAGCAGAGTCGCATGTACGAAATGCGTGTGAGACGTACACTGACTTCGTACATTTCCCTCTAGGTCATTTTCGACATGGCCACGACATCGGCACTATGCCAACTCGCACGACCAGGTCGCTGGGAATTCATGGGTGGTGTGACACGGTCACTGAACATATCTTATCTCAGGGCCGTTCCAATCGGCACTAGAGTCAGACTGAACAGCAAAGTGATCGGGGCCGGCAAGCAGATGGCCATGATCCGCGGAGATATGACAAGTCTTGATGGCAAGACAGTATACTGTACAGTCGAGCACCACAAGGTGAATGTGCCGACACAGCCGGAGCATCTGGCTGCACGGATACCCTGGGACGATGAGTTCGACAAGGAATGGAAGAGAGCAGAAACAAAGGAGAAGAGTAAGATGTGACCAGATGGTGTGAGAGAGAACGTAGAGATCTGGTAATGGCTATAAGCCTTTTGAAGTTTGTACAGATATCGACTCTGACCCAATATAACGCCACCCAATGCTTGCCTCCGCCTACATGTACATGATCATCTACTTTCGCTTGTTGAACTTCTTGGATTCTGAACACAGTTAACATTCACTTCGAATCTGCTCGTGACCTAGACTTACCAGCAGCAGTGCGCTTCTTCTTCGGCGTGCCCTTGCCTCTCGACTTCGCAACGTTCAAATGCTCGAGCCAGTCTTCCTCTTCCTCGTCTATGATCTCATTCTCGGGGTAGAGCGACCGCAATTGACTGATAGTTCCTATCCGCGGTGGGTAGTACGATGCGACTGAGGGGCCCTTGAGGCGTTGGTGCAAGATGCGCGATCCGAGACGGAGGCGTTCGGGGTTGTATGTCGTGCTGAAGACTTTGCATTGAACCTGTGCATGTTAATGGGAGTACGCAGACGAGTTTGAAAAGCGCATACCCGCATCAGATCCAGTATCCGCTGCCGTGGGACCGCCATTGTGTGCGATGCCGTTGGTTGTCGGTGACGCGCAGTGAACGAGTGCTTCGAATTAATGTCTTGGCATGAAATGTCGGACCTCCGAGAGCTCAATTAACTTTCTGAACTTGTCGTCTCCACAACATCACCAACATCACCACCGCATTTATACTCAGCATGGCGTCCCAGAAGCGCGGGAATAGCTCTAATCATTACGGCGACAGAAATCAGCATTTCAACAAGAAGCAGAGGTCCGATCAGCCCCCGTATGGCAGGCCCGGCTATACTACATTAACAGGAGCTTCAACATCTTCACCTGCCCGCCCAGAGCCAGCACTATCAGCAGCAGAACTACAAACAGGCCTAGTATCACTACTGGACCGATTCGTCGCAGCCGAGACCACACCAATGGCAGACAAAGATATCCTTCACCACGCCCAAGAGCTGCGCACGCTCCTCAACGCACGCAACAACCCCACATCCACCGAAGCCCAGCGCGAGCTAGACGAAAAGCGACCAAACAAAGCTGCCAACATCGCTATACCCGCCTACATCCAGCGCACCGTCCAAGCCTCAAAAGACCTGCCGCCCCTCCCTCCCATCTCCGAGCCCCACCTCCTCGAAGCCGTCTTCACCCACCAGTCCATCCACAAGGCGAAAGTGAATGGCCACCACGTCGCCGGTATGGACGTCGATTACGAGCGTCTCGAATTCGTTGGCGACGCGTACATCGAGCTGCTCGCTACACGCTCACTCTACAACCGCTTCCCTCACGTCGATGTCCCAACGCTGAGTTTCTGGCGCGAGCGACTAGTCGACAATCTTGCTCTGGGCAAGTTTTCGGACGCGTATGGTTTCCCGGACCGACTGCAGTACAAGGACATATACTGGGAGTCGGGCTCGAAGGCGTGGAGAAAGGTCGTCGCCGACATATTCGAGGCGTACGTCGCAGGCGTCATTCTCTCGGATCCTGTCAATGGCTTCAGCACGGCGGAGAAGTGGCTCGACGAGCTGTGGGCGCCTCAAATGCTCGGGTTCAAGGAGAAGGTCGTGGAGAACCTACAGGCGAGAGACGACTTGCTGAAGATGGTCGCGATCCAGGGCGTGAGTCTCAAGTACCGCGAGGAGCGGCCGATGAAGCAAGAGCAGGGTATCCAGAAGTACTTCATGGGCGTCTACTATACCGGCTGGCAGTACAAGGACGAGTGGCTGGGCAGTGGGGAGGGTCAGAGCAAGGCGCAAGGAAGCGTTGCGGCTGCTGCTGATGCGCTGAAGCGTAACGGCGTTGTTTTGCAGGACGCAGCGCGCCAGAAGAACGAGCTACAGGCGACGAGGGCGAAAGATCGCGAGGAGAAAGAAAAGGCTGAAGCGGCGGAGAACGGCACAGGTGAGCAAGGTAATGCGGTGCCCAAACCATCTACCACAAATGACGACGACGGAGAGAGCTACAGCAAGAAGCGCAAGAGCGATGATGTCGAAGAGTCGCTGGACAAGAAGAGCAAGAAGAAGAAGGAGAAGAAAGAAAAGAAGGAGAAGAAGCGCAAGGCTGAGTCTGAGGAAGTCTCTTCATGAGCGATGCTGAATACGTTCGCAACACACTATACCCATCGCTTCTAGCGACCAGCGACTAGCAAACACTAGTCTTTTAGATCTAAAAGTTTCTTCATGTAGGTGGAGGTATGTATCATGTAGGTACCTGTCTCCTATCTCAGCGTCCTCAAACATCAAACAAGATCTATATACATACTTCATCAGCTACTATTTCCCTATTCGCTTTGTCTTCACGTGTGAGCCCTTTTAATCTAGCCTGAACGCCATTTAAGTCAATGCATGCCATCTACTTCTTCAACGCCCGCCCCGCAATGTCTTTGCGAAACTGCATCCCCTCGAAATGTATGCACTCCACGCCCTTGTACGCCTTCGCAACCGCTTCTTCAAGCGTCGGCGCCGTAGCCGTCGATGCGATGACGCGTCCGCCCGCCGTCTTGAGCGTGTTATCTTCCGCATCGAACGTCGTGCCCGCGTGAAACAGGACCACATCTGCAATTTCCATTAGCCCCAATCCCTTCCCCAAAACTCGTCACATCACACAACTTACCTTCCGGCGTCTCATCCAACCTCATAACCGTCCCCTTCTCATAACTCCCCGGATATCCACCCGCAGCCACAACCACCGTCGCCGCCGCCCTCCCTGACACCTTGAGCTCCACATCCCTCAATCTCCCCTCCGCACACGCCACCATCACCGCCGCCAAATCGCCCTCCATAAGCGCCAGCAAACTCTGCGTCTCAGGATCGCCAAAGCGCACATTATACTCCAGCACCTTCGGCCCCGTGCTCGTCATCATAAGCCCCGTAAACAGCACGCCTTTGAAGATATATCCCTCCTCGCGCATGCCGTCAATAGTAGGCTGCAGAATCTCGCGATCGATGGTATCGAGTACGGATTGCGGTGCTATGCGCGTGGGCGCATATGTTCCCATTCCGCCTGTGTTGGGGCCAGTGTCGTTCTCGCCGATGCGCTTGTGGTCTTGTGCGGGCGGTAAACTCTTGATAGTGTACCCGTCTGTGAAGGTTAGGATACTCAATTCGTCGCCCTCGAGAAACTCCTCAATCACCACCTCGTCGCCCGCGGATCCGAATTCTTTATCGAGCATGATGTCTCTGAGTGCGTTTTGCGCTTCGGTTTTGGATTGCGGTATGAGGACGCCTTTTCCGGCTGCGAGGCCTGAGGCTTTGATTACGATGGGGTGAGAGATGGAGGAGAGGTATGTGGATGCGGCGGCGTGCGAGGAGAAGTTCTCGTAGGATGCGGTTGGGATGTTGTGCCGTTTCATAAAGTCTTTGCTGAAGGTCTTGCTACCTTCCATGCGTGCTGCTGCCTCACTCGGTCCAAACACTTTTATCCCGTCGCCGCCGTTGTCCTGGAAGTAATCCACTATGCCGGCGACCAGCGGAGCTTCGGGGCCAGGTACGAGGAGATTGACATTGCGTTCCTTGGCGAATTGGACGAGGCCTGCGAAGTCTGTGTCGCGGACGGAGGTCACGTTTGTGACTTTGAAGGGCGAGAGCGTCGCGGTGCCGCCGTTGCCTGGGCACACGTAGATGTGTGCGACGAGGGGGGATTGCAGGAGTTTCCAGGCGAGGGCATGTTCGCGGCCGCCGTTGCCGACGAGGAGGACGGTGAGTTTTTCTGCCATGGTTGTGTGTGGGCACTTGTTGGAGGAGTTCGTGCTGTGATGGATACGCGTGAACTTTTTTTTTGGGAGGGAAGGTGCCCCGCCGTGGGGTAAATGCAGGGATTGGAATGGGTGAGGTCATGGCAGCGATCAGGTACCACAGGGCTGAACTGAACTAAGATATTTGAATTGTTGGCAATGCATCGTTCCAATTGAAAAGTCTATGGGTATCATGTATCATCCATCGTAGCTCACTCTTCTCCAGTGCTCAAGAACAGCTCAATGACCCTAATCATGCGCTCCTTCCTCGTGGCCTTGTCCTTCTCCTTCATCTTTGCTTCCTCTTTGCATCTAAACAGAGCATCTACAAATACAACAGCATAATTTCTGGTGATCAGCTGCCTGATTGCCACCTCAGGGACTTTGCTCAGCGTCCTACGCCTGACCTTCACCTCAGGACTCGCTGGTAAATCCATGCTCGCACGTGGGGTTTCAGGCTTCGGCTTCGACGCTTCAACGATCTGGTTCGTGAGGTTCTGTAGGAATGAGAGAAGCAAAAGAAATGTAGCGTTGTGGCTGGGTGCCGCTGCGAGGATCTCAAGTGCCCACATCTTCTCGTCGTCGGTGGACAGGACCTGTCTTGACCTCTCGCGTGTGGTGAGACCTTCTTCCAATCTCTCCCACAGGCTCCTAGTGATCACACCATCCGTAAGGCTCGACAAGAATGTGAGGAGAACTTCTGCTAGTAATTCTACTCTGTCTTTGGTCCGTGTTTCGGGGTCGAACGCTTTGGCGAACGGTGTGTCGCAGTCGAGTGCGTCGTACAGGTCTGCGAGCTCTTCCTCGCGGTAGTGATGCTGTGCATTGAGGTTCTTGTGTGACTGAACAAAAGGCCATCCTGCATTGTCCTTGAACGGTGCCCTCTCCCCATCAGCCTTCGTCATGTCCCACTCGGCTAGTGCACGCTCCGTCATGTCTTCTATCGCTTCGGTCAGCCGAAACACTTCCCTGGGCACGCTCCATTTTACCTCGTCGTGGTCCGGTGTCTGATGCTGCAGCTTCCGAATGCCACCTTCGGGAATCTTTACGAGCTTGTCGATGGTGCGAGCAAGCGTAGAGGGAAGCCAGTGTGCGCGCAGAGGTAGGAAGTGATCGCGACCGTCTTCGACGCGAAGCACCAACACTTCTTCGAGGGTGTTTGCGCCTTCATTCAGGCTACGTACGGCGCTCACGTTCTCGATCTTCAGCCTGAGCTCGGCGTTGATGACTTCAGCAGGAGCTAGAGTGTAGCGCTCGTGCACATCGTCAGGCTTGGGCCTGTCGCGCTTGTCCGGCTCTCGATCGAAAGTGACACTCAGCCACGACGGGAAGGGCCCAGAGTCTTGCTCTTGGTCGACGGGTCGGTCAGCGAAGCCAAAGATGGCAGGTACACGTCCGGTATTTGCAATGGTCACAGCGCGCCTCTTCGATTTGCCGAATTTGACATCCCCGAAGTCAACGCCTTCAAAGTTGCTGTCTGTCTTCTCTTGCTCCTCGGTTGACGGAGATCCAGTGGCACGATCGACGACGACCGCAATAGACGGCCGGCCTTCGTTCTCTTGGCGGTCTAGTTCGCGCACTACTTCTGCATGTATCGCAGTCTTTAGTTCAGGCACGACAGCATCATATTTGAGCGAGAAGACGGCGTCCAGAGGTTTGTGGTCCGAGCTCAGTACCCGCATGTGGGTCGTGTAATATTCGAGCAGAAGCTCGTCGGACAGGCCGTCCTTGGTTGTAACAGCCTCGGGCTCCGGGTCCTCATCTTCATCGTACTCATCGACGGCATTGTTGTCGCCATCAGTCTCTGGATCGTAGTCGAACAGGATATCCTCGTCTCCAGCTAGGTCCATGCCCTTGGCTCGCATCTCCTCGTCCCTCTTGTGGGCATCCTCTTTCTCCTTGACCTTTGCATCATGGCGCTGCTTTGATGCACGCGTTCGATACAGAATGCGGTCGCACCAGCTTGGACATCGCCGCTTCTCGCTCGAGTCGAATACACCGACCTTGCCAACGTCGTATTTGTAAGTGGGTAGGAAGCGAATGGGCCCTTCCTCCCACCCGTCATGAAATGCTGCTCCCTTAGTCATCTGCTGGTGAAGCTCGTCATGGGGTAACAAAGACGCAATGGTTGTCTGTAGAGAGGCAGGGTCCAGCTCAGGAGGAGTTGTCATCCTGTCTATCTCAGTAGACGCCTTGGAGCCGTGTCCTGAGTCACCAGATGTTGAGGGCTGCCCTTCGGCGTCGTGGTCCAGGTCTTTGGTGTGAACAGTGAGTAGTCGGCGTACATCATCACCTGGCATGCCCTCGAGGCGGTAGTTGAGGTCACCAAACCAAAACGCAAACTCTTCGTCACCCAGACCTTCTCCCTGCGTTGGCGTGGAGCCTAGTGCGTCTGTGATGGGGTCGAAGCGAGTCCTTGAGTTGACCTGAGCAGCGTCCCAGTTCCGGCGGTCCAGAGACGACTTATCGGCTCCGGCTGCGAGGTGGGAGTTGATGAAGACAAGTCGCGTGGTCTCGCCCAGCACGATGCGGGTGGTGACGGCGCCCTTGTTGCCCATGTAGCCCATCAAGCCCGTGCCCACACTGGTCGTGCTGACGTTCTTGATCTGTGGGAAGACGTCCGGCGAGGCATAGATGACGAGCCACAGGCCGATAAGCTGCTGCTCCGACACCAGCTGGTAGCCCTTGGGCAGCGCTGCTTCGAGGGACGCCTTCCACTTCTTTGCGGCCGAGGGGTCGGTATAGGGCCGCAGCGCTTCCGTAGCCGACGTGATGTCCACAATCTCCTGCAGGCCAAGCACGTATATATCAACGTCCTCCCCTCCCGGCACCGAGCCAGGGTCGCGGTGCGGTACCGAGGGTCGGGAGGGCATGAAGCGTGTCTCCTGGGCGTCCACTCTCTCTCTATGGCCTGCGCTTCCTCGTTCGTTCGACACGCCCAGCCCGGCCATAGCCTCTTCCACGCCCTTCCCCTTTGCGAACCATGCGCCGACATCCTGCTCGGTGCCTTTCTGGGCGCCCGTGTTCCAGCTGCCTACTTTGATGCGCACGTGTTTGGATCGCGTGTACTCGTCTCGGCGGTTGTAGAGGGCCTGGGAGAGAGACACCTGGTGCGTGGTGATGGACGCCGAGCTGAGCGAGCGGGCGTCTGGAAATGCGCCGGGGATCTGGGCGTCGAGATAGCCCGCAGAGCGCACCGAGGAGGCGGCATTGGAAGGCATGGCGGGGTACGGGGACAGGCAGATTACGGCGGCGGTGTGTGGGAGGCAGTGGGTCAGCCCATGTTGACAAGCACTCCAAGCGTGATCAAGCAGTGCTAGGGAGCAATCTGACTGAAGGCAATGACGATGGTGGGCTGTGTACAATGTGGGGCCGTAGCGGTAGCTCCCTGCATATTGGCGGCATCCATCAATTGATAGCTCCCCCACGTACCTGACTATCTTTCTCTCCACCACCACATCCACCACATAATCACTGCTTCTACTACATACAAACATTGCCAGCCCACTATAGCTATGGCACCCCACAAGTCCAGACCACGCCCGCAGGCACACCCACAGCCCTCCGACTACGAGACCGACGCGCCGCCGCCCGCACTCGACATGCCACTGCCGCCGCCGCGCACCAACGAGGAGCAGAACTTGATGGTGCTGCGCCGCCACTACCCCGACATCACCGCCCTCGAGCACGTGGCCCCGTATGCCGCCCTCTACAACTACAACCTCGAGACGGAGCTGTGGGAGAAGGTCGGCACAGAAGGCACTCTCTTCCTCTGCCGCCTGGCTCCTTCCTCCACCAGCGCTGAGCGGTACTGCGCCGTCATCCTGAACCGCCGCGGGCTCGAGAACTTCTACTTCGAACTCACTAGCAGCGAGAACCTCGAGTTCACCGACCCGTACGTCATTCTGCAGGGCGCCCAGGTCTTCGGCCTCTGGATCTTCGCCGATCCACCGCCCATGTCCACCGCCAATTGCCGCATCGAGACCGCCAACAAGATGATGGAACTGGCAGCGAAGGCGAGAGCCAGTCGCGAGACCGAGACCAAAGGCAGCAACGGTGCGAGTCACATACAGGAACCGGTGGACGCAACCTCCCTTCCCATGGGTCGCCAGCTCTCTCTTCGCGAGCTCTTCGGCCAGCAGCGTGAGCAGGATGCCGGCTTCAGCGCCTACAGCCACAACAGCCACTAAGCGCCGAGCCAGTCTCAGCAGCCGAGCGGTTACGCCACAGGCCCAACACAGCAGGACATTCTTGGTCAGCTTTTCATGAAAGCAAAGCAAGATTATAATGGCCCTGGCTGACAGGTCGTTTTTCTAGTCGAGACTACCAGCATGTCCGAAAGACCGAGGCTCACAGGCAGTGCGATTTCAGCTTTGCAAGACCTTGTCTAGGAGGCGGAGGCGACAAACGGCGTAACGACACAAATCAGTACGACGGTAGAGCGACGTGCAGAGATCCCTGAAAATTGGTATGACGAGATTTCTTCCGACGAAACAGCTTCTGGAGACACTACTGGCGAGGAGGATGGTTCCAGCGCCATCGAGCACCCCGAGACGACATTCTATTCAGGGATTACCTCTCCGGGGCGAGCAGAGACTCCTGAAGACAAAGACCGTTACGATATGGCGCCTATTTTCGGCGGCGAACACAGTCCTAGCTCATCTCAACACTCTGACACAACATCCGAATCACACGAATTCCAGACTGCAGATGAGGGCTCAGATACTGGTGAGGGCGGTCATCTACGCTTTGTCCGCTGGAAGCTATTGCGGACACCCCCAGCAGTACTCTTTCCATGTTGCCCATCCAGTCTTCAACCTGACAACATACTGTGGAGGATTGGTGAGATCGACCACATGCAGCCGCTCTCTGCAACTTCAAGATCTGAGAGTGTGGTCCATGAAGGAACGAATGCACGAAGTAGGTGCACCTGCTAGCAGCAAGCTTCTCTCGTGAGCAGCGTGGAAGCTCTGTTGGGACAAGGGGTATAATTTGGCGTATCTTTGCTCAGTATTGAGCAGGTCGATAGCCACGTACATTCTCAGGGCGAGCACCCAGTTCAAACCAATGTTTTAAAATGCTCTGTTCCCACATGCATGGCCAACTTGCTGTCTATGTACATACTCTGACGTGAATTCAAAAGCGAATAAATTTTCACGTTTTGTTTGTGTGTCAATCTTCAGGGCACGCTGAACGCCAGTATCAGTGATTCAAGAAACATCATCCTTCGCATCTCGTTCACCTCACGACGACAAAACTAGCACCCTATCTCCCTCCAAAAAATGGTAATCGGCCTTAGTCTGAAGCTAGTCTAGCGGACCAAAAACCAACCAACCACGCACCACGCTAGTCTTTCTGCGCGCTATTAAAACCTCCGTCCAAACCCCCAACTCTACACCGTCCATCCCTCCCAACAAATCGCCTTTTCCCCAAAAATGTCTACACCCCCAGCATCAAAGATCTACCTCCACAGCCCCCACGAGCTGGGCCGCAAATCCGCCAAAACAACCTACATCATCTACTTCCTAACCGGCAACCCAGGCCTCGTGGAATACTACCGCACTTTCCTGACGCATCTATACGGCCTCCTAACGCACGACACAGCAAGTAACCGCGACACCGAGTTCCAAGTATACTCGCGCTCGTTCTCGGGCTTCGAGCTTGACGCCAAGGAAATTAAAACATACAAGTACCGCAAGGAACCGCCGTATGGGCTGCAGGACCAGATTCGGCATGCTGAAGACGATGTCGTGGAACTTGTCGAAGATGTGAAGGATAAGGGCGGGAAAGATGTGAGGGTTATTCTGGTGGGTCATAGTGTGGGGAGCTATGTTGCGCTTGAGATTGTAAGGAGGCTGCGGGCACATGGGATGGCGGGCGAGGACTTTGATACGAGGATTTGTGGTGTTGTGGGGTTGTTTCCTACGGTTGTGGATATTGCGCGGAGTGAGAGTGGGTTGAAATTCGCTGTAAGAAATTCCCTCCCACCTCCATTGGGAAACGTACTAATCACATGACCACCCACAGCCCTTTCTCAAAAACTCAAACTTCGCCCTCCTCATCTCAATGTTCGTCAGCCTCTTAACAACCCTCGTCCCCCTCGCCCTCCTCACCCGCCTCGTCACCTTCATCACCAGCTTCCCCACCGACGCCGCCCACACAACCGCACTATTCCTGCGCTCACCCCATGGCGTCCACCAGGCGCTCCACATGGCCCGCGACGAAATGTTCCAAATCGACACCGACATCTGGGACGAAGACGTCTGGGGCGCTGCGGCCGACGAGCCGCAGTCCAAGCACCCGCACCCACGGCCTACGCTGCGCTTCTTGTTCGCGAAGAAGGATCATTGGGTGGCGGATCAGACGCGCGATGAGTTGATCAGGACGAGGGGGAGGTATAGTGCTGGAGGTAGCGTGCAGGAGGTGGGTGGCTTGGGTGAGGGTGAGCATGGCTGGAAGCCGGTTATGGAGGTTGATGAGCGCGAGGGGTGGCCGCATGGGTTTTGTATTAGGCATGGGGTGCCGGTTGCGGAGAGGGTGGCGGGGTATGTCTGGGGGATTGTGGAGAGGGATGCGGGGAGGAAGTATGAATGAGTGGCCATTGTAAAGAATTGTAAGGATTGGATCTCATCCAGAGACGTTTACACATGTAAGGAATTCAGAATACAACAAAACACAACACAATACCACCATTCAACACTCCCCCCTCGCCACCATCCCCCAAACATCCCCATCCCCCAACCCCACCACCCTCCCATCCCCATACCTCCACTCCTCATAGAACCCACACCTCTTAACCTGACACGTGAAAAACAGCTCATTCAGCCCATACCCATTCTTCCTCCCTTTAACCTGCAGCCTAGCCAGCAAATCACACTCGCAGTACGGATTTCCCGGATTAAAGCCCCGGGCGTCGGTGAAGCCGTTGAAGTCGCGGCACACGGGGCACTTGCGCCATGGGCGGCGGTAATTGAAGTC
>Ga0265780_10004114_pt1 | contig 18890 bp, 19 predicted proteins | sample P1T30metagenome_FD_192432 | JGI IMG/M metagenome (GOLD analysis project Ga0265780, IMG submission 192432) | Plant litter microbial communities from East Loma Ridge, Irvine, California - P1 T30 | ecosystem: Environmental > Terrestrial > Plant litter > Unclassified | place: USA: California...
GATAGTGCTGCGAGAACTGGGCTCAGGCAATGGAGGAACAGTCAGCAAAGTCCAACATACGGCAACCAAGGTTGTCATGGCGAGGAAGGTGCGTGGTGTGGCAGATTGGGTCATAATTGAGCTGGAGCTGACACGTCCAGGTTATACACGTCGAGGCTAAGAACGAGGTGCGAAAGCGGATAGTTCGGGAGCTGCGCATCATGCACGACTGCAACTCGGAGTACATTGTCGACTTTTACGGCGCTTTCCAGAACAGCAGCGGGGATGTCATTATGTGCATGGAGTACATGGATGTGGGGTATGTAACACCAGGTCTATGGCGCAGATGTGCAACAACTGATCAACAACACCAGATCCCTCGACTGGGTATCCCGGACCTTTGGCCCTGTCCGCGTCGACGTCCTCGGGAAAATTGCCGAAGCCGTACTTGGCGGCCTTGCCTACCTATACAGCGCGCATCGCATTATGCATCGAGACTTAAAACCGTCCAACATCCTAGTAAACTCCAAAGGCTCGATCAAGCTATGTGACTTCGGAGTGTCAAGTGAACTGGAAGGTTCCATCGCCGAGACGTTTGTTGGAACCGGTACATACATGGCGCCAGAGCGGATACAAGGGTCGCCGTACACGGTGAAGTCAGATGTCTGGAGTGTGGGGCTTTCGCTCATGGAGCTGGCTATCGGCAAGTTCCCCTTTTCTGGCAGCGGCGATGACGACGAAGCTGGCGGGCCTCAGGGTATCCTCGATCTTTTGCAGCAGATTGTTTTGGAGCCATCACCAAAGCTGCCCAAGAGCGATGCGTTCCCTTCGATTCTGGAAGATATGATCGCCAAGTGTCTGATGAAGGACCCTGCGGAGCGACCCACCCCCAGGGAGCTTTATGTAAGTCACCCCCACACATGTTAGACCACTCATACTGACTGAACCAGGACCACGATGCCTTCCTTCAAGCCGCCAAGCGCACCCCCGTCGACCTCGAGGCCTGGGCCGTCAGCATGATGGAGCACAACAAGCGCAAATCCTACCTCGCCCCCGCGCCCTCAGCCGCCAGCATCAAAGAACAGCTCAAAGAGAAGCCGTCTATCGAAAGGAGAGGCTCTGCCGACGTCCGATCACACACCCCCAACGGGTCCATGTCCGCACCCGCACCCCCGCGCCCCCAATATCCCGCCCGGACCTCCAGCAGCACAAGCATAGGCGGCCAAAACGTCATGAACCTGCCCATCCGACCGGCGCCGGCGCCTTCAGACGGACCCAACTCGAGGCCGGGATCGTCGCGAGGGGCGCCAGTTGCTGGACTGCCGCCTGCGCCGAGACGGTGGAACAACGAAGTCCCGCAGTAAGATATCATGCGTTTCTGGTTTTGTAGGTAGACATTGGGGCTTTTTTGTTAGGCATGTTTGGCAAGGAGGAGGGATTCAGCTACGAAATGAGATGTACTGGTATTGTACATGTTGATTTTTGTGTGTGTTCGCGATAGCGCGAGATGGCTGGAGTAGACAATATGCATTCAGCACTGCACTTTCCCTACTGCGATTCTGTGAATGGTTAAGCTTGATTTGGTTTTGTAGGTACCGGGTTGTGCTTAGTCGGCCGTTTGCTGTATGCAATATCGTAGCCTGAATATACCTCAGCATACACAATGCGCGAGGAGGCGTTTCATGAGGCTATGTTATACACCTGGACGAGCTTGCCTGAGGACGAATAGCTCGCGGAGGGAGCTTTCTTCGTGTGGGCAGGCGGATACATGTCTTTCCATGGCGGTAGTGGGTCTGGGGAAATAGTGTGTCGGTGTCAGTGGGGTGTGGGCTGTGGTGACCGCAAGGTAACACAGTGGGATTTGGATTCTATTGGCAGTTTGGGAATAGTGTGGTAAGGGAGTGGATGTCGGGATGGATTTTTTTCTCTGCACAGAAGTGGATGGGAAGTTCATGCCAATGACTACACTACAGGCTCAGTCGGACCAGGCGCATACAAATCTTCGAGCCCCGTGACATTTACCGCGGCGCCTTCTTCGACACCTATCAGAGCCAAACATCCCAAGCTACTCGTCTGGCCCAAAGTCCACCGTGAACTTGACAGCCTTGGACTGAACGCAGTTGCGCATCCCACGGCGACGAGCCCATGTGATTAAATCGTCTCTTAAATCGTTCTTCACTGTGATTAGAGGCCAGCGCTGGTTCCACTTCTTCCGCAACCCCTGCTTAACCACCAATTCTACTCGTAGATACGTGTGATACGGGCTAATCACCAACTCCTTCAACTTAATTAAGGCAAGGTCTTGCCAGGACGCACTCCACTGGATCGGGTCAAGACGCATGATAGCAACGCTATTGTTAGTGCTAGACAGATAGTCGCTGTACACACAGGGTATGAAACGCTTCGCAATCGCACTGAGCTCAAGAAGCGGAATCACGTTGATTTCCCCAGGTGAGCCGATCGATTTGGGCACGCGGTAAGTCCTGAGTACGAGGATACAAGCGAATGCAGCGCGACGTGTGGCATCTTTGGGCACGAGCTGGTCCAGGAACGCAGGCACATGGGCGCGCGAGACTTCAAGGAAATAGTTGTCGGCGAACGTTGGCATGTACTCGTGTCTAATGGCACGGCATGTGCGTGTGAGACCCAAGAATGTCCGTTTTAATAGCTTCCAGTGAGGCGAGGTGGCGCCTTGGGTGGGCGATATCCTGGTGTGGAGTCGACTACCGTTCTCGTTGGCATAGCTGTAGATGTGGTTCCGAATTTCTAGTTTGTTGATTAGTGGAGCGGAATTTACAACGAGAAGACGAGATAGCGAACCTGCGGGAAGGTCGAGGAAGCGGAATACGTCGCCCCGCGCCGCAGTACAAGGCAGTGGATCCATCCGTATGGCACTCGACATTGTATCGAGGACGTCTTACACTGCTCCTGTAGATGTGGAGGAGAGGGGCAGAAGAGACAAGGAGAGTCAGGAAATTTTGGACAACATAGCGAAAGTGTAGGGTTACTTAGCACGCGATTTATCTAGCGTGATGTCTGCAGTGGGTGAAAAATGTACACATTGAATTTGTCATTTGTCGCACCATTGGCTTGCGCTTATGGTACCGTTCAATTGTCGGATGCTAATCCGGTCTTCGCCATCTGATCCGCAATGTCACCTACGTCTTTCTTCACCTCCTTCAGTCCAGAACGCAAGATGTCCCAAACAGACTGCTTTTCTATCCATGTCCTGCGCAGTGGTGCCGGACGAGGGTGAACCCGCAGTTGCTTCGGAGCCGGCAAGTTGACATCGTAGGCACCGCGCAGAGCACTCACCAATCTGCTGTCCCAGTCGATGCAACGACGCGGATCAACTCCAAAGGCGCGGCGACGTGTATCCAACCTACTCGCGGCGATGTATTCTTCCAGATCCCTCATGTTCGAGCTCTCAGCCTGCTCATCCTCGGCATCTCCATTCAGGGCCATCACATACTCACAGACCAACGACGGACCGAACTTCCTAAACTCCTCATCCGTGATCTCACCATCACGCCGCATCGCGATGATATTCTCAGGCTCGTCTTCGAACTTGTTCCGGAGGTTGGGAGGCATGCCCATGGCCCTCAATTTGCGAAGGATTTTGGTAATGCTGGCGAATTCCGACTTCTTGAAGTCGACGAGGTCGTATTCGCTGAACTCCCACAGGTCGATGAACTTCTCGCGTCCTTCGAAGCACTGCTTGGATAAGTCGTCGCCATCCAGAAGGCCGCTCAGCCACGCATCGACGTACGTCATGACGAAGCGGTAGAGCTCGGGGTCGGGCGCACAGAACTCCAGAGGGAAGTCGTTGGCCATGACGTAGGCCATGATGATGAGGTTGATGCGGACGGTCCAGTGCCTACGCGAGAACGAGTGCTGATTATTCATGCCGTAGTGCCACACGGTCCTGGCCGGCTTGTTTGGCGACGAAGTTGTGTGCGGCCATCTACTATGCGGTTAGCAAGTACACTTCATTTTATCTTGAGATTTCAGAACTGATCACTCACGCCTCTGAAGTTGAGCAAGAACCACTCGAGCTGCAGGTTTGCGGGGACCTTTGGGATGGTGGTGAGGTGCTGATCATAGTAGATGTAGTTGATGTTGGGCTTCCTGATGATCGATGCCGGTACCACGCTGAATATCAGGTTGAGCATGCCCACGGTGTCGGTGTCAAGTTGCGCGATGGCGGCATCACTGCTCTCGAGATCGTAGTCATCGAGCGTGTCAGCCCAGGCTTCTTGGTACTCGTATTCGACGTCCTCATCCATGGCGTCCATGCCGAAGGTACTGGGTTGATATAACTGGGAAAGTTGACTGAGGGTTCGCGAGGTGGGGTGGTAAAGGTTGGCGGAGGAAATGCGCAAAGAAAAAGGTCAGCGGCTTTGCGACAAACGGAAAATTTTCTTGCGCTCAGCTTCCCGCAACCTTACCTTCTAGGCCAATAGGAGATTAAAGTCTTCCCGTCACGTCATAACGTGCCGTCATTGTGGCCGACTGTACTTGCGTTTGTCACTATTCGACGACGATAATACCGGACAACTTTAGCTTTCGCAATACTGCTCGCCACCGTTCAGAATACCGCAAAGACGGCCAACGATATGACGGATACGCTTTCAAATACCGAGAAAGTCTCTGCGAAGTGCTATCTTCTGGAGATTGCTGGCGGTATGCTCGACACAGTGACTCAAGATGACGGAAACTGGAACATGCTACGTTCCCAGAACTTCGAAACCATATATACAGCTTCGCTATCGAAGATGGCCCTGTCTTGTACTATCCACACCCCGGCGTCGTAATGATTGGACGTGAGCCCGAGAGACCAGTGTCGCAGTTCTTTTCGCTCACCCGAGTTTGTCACCAAATCCGAGCCGAGTATTCCCCGATTCACGCCGCCAACACTGTCATACACGTCAGCCAGATTGCGATGATTGATTTCATCCACCACCAAACTCAGCTGGCACGCGACAAACATGGGAAAGCTATCGGGAACATCGTTGTCGATTGCAGGTCCGATGAGATTGAGGAGTCATGCATGGTGCAACACTATACCCATGATATCCTTCCCTTCCTGAAATTCTGTATCACCAATCCGAACTTGCATGTCCAGATTGGCAAGCACACTTGCGCATGCCGTCTCTGCCAGCTCCATTGGGGTCGTCTTGAAACCCATCTGAACACTATGTTCACCTGCGCCCCCGACTCGAAGCTATATGCCTGGCTCAAGGATAGCGTCAGCTCGGTCCAGCTGTGCTATGATCCAGAGCTCGCATTTGAAGTCAAAACTGGTCAAGGTAAGAGTTGGATGACGAAGTATGGGTGTAGTATGAGCGTCGAAGAAGGAAATGCTCGCAATGACTGGGAGGCGGCCACTGGTCTTAAAATGAGATCCGGTACATCACTTTCCGATTTGTACCAACCTGCACAGGTGCGTTTCGACGTCTCCGAGGACGACTGCGACAGAATCGTCCCAGGCTATAAGGAGAGGCGCCTAGAATGGGAGAAATTGCAAATGGAAAGGGCGGAGAAGACGAAGGTGCTTCGGCTGGAATGGGAGAAGAGAAGGAGCGACAAGCGCCATTCTAAATTAACTTAGACCAATCCATTTGAATTTAGCTACTCGAAATGTCACATACGAACGTATAGCACCCTCATAGTTCAACCATACTAGTGATTGTCGTGATTGTCGTAGTAACTGAAACCCTACTATTCCTAATAATAAGTGTATAAGCATTTGAACTATCACGACTTTCGGTATAAATTGGGAACTGAGCTGGAGGTTCTTGTAGTATTTGGAAGTAGCTTAAGTTGTTTCATGAAGCCTTGAATACTGATGTGAAATAGTTTGCCCATCTCAAATGTAAGTCTGGGATACCACGAATGACTCCAGCGCACCACGAGATGAACCGACCGCACAGCTTTCGGAATGGATCTTAGCACATTCGAACCTCTATGAGCCCTTTTTCTGTCGCCTAGTCTCATATTGTGGGGATTCTCTTGAGCGACAGCGATGCGCCCGACGCGATATCACTTCACTACACTCACTACCATGAATGTAGAGGTGTAGTAGGCCGCGAGCTGATCGCATATAGGACGCCTCGGAAGGATTTATCAAGTACACTGACACTCTACTAACAACAGAACCTAGTTGAAATTGCCTCAATCACAGCTAAACTCCAGACAATGTGCTGGATCGAGGGAACACATTGCAGTTGTCCTCTGACTCCTCGAAAAGGCTATGTTACTATGTATTTTTACTTCTACGCTAAAGGCATCGAAAACAACGATGGAAATTTGGATGACTCCCAGATCTCACTCCTCAGTCTCAATAAACGGTTATTGACCTCGCGATGCACCACCTCGGCAAATTATATTCTTTCACCTCTCCCTTCCACAGGACCCACAATAATCTCGTCAAGTTTCTGTATGCACACTCCGCCGACACACTGAAAACAAACTCGTCATAACAGCTCACGCGAAGATTAATCTATAGTAGTCTACGTTCCTTGCCAGTATATATTAGATCTAAATTAACGGATATTTTAACAAATCAGTTATGTGGCATGGTGGTCGCCACATCAGAATTTCTTCCCTCTCGGTCTGAAGTTCGATCCTCGGAGGTGGAAGTCGCTAGACCCTTCTAGGACCAAAGTCAAAGAGTATCGAGTGGAAGTGCGTCGGTTGGAGTGCAGTCAGTCAGTCAGTCGAAGTTTATCAGTTCCTTTTTTTGTGCCTCTGCATGCTATTTTTGGCCTAGGTTAAGAGAGTTGTTGTGTGACATTTTTTTGCCACGCAGAGTTGCTATTCCTTGTGGTGGGATGGAATGACTTACCAGGGGTAAAGGCCGCTATGGTGGCCTCGAGAATACTCATGAAATGCAGCCTACTACAGCATATGCATTTCAACCAGCACCGCAGCGGTTGTCCCAGACATACTAGCAACAGTCTCCACGGATACACCAACAGCCCCCGGGTCTCTATCAAGCACATCTCCAGGCACCACGGCAGCAATCGATGCAGCAACCATTTTACCAAGCGCCATGCCAATCAAGACCAGTAAGCAATAGTCAGAACGCTTTGACGAAAATTGGCTCACAAACTGTGTTCCGGTGAAGATTGGCCGCAGCAATGAGGGACTTATGCGCTTTACCTATTGTAACGTCACTCTATTAGGTGTCGTTAGTCGCATATTCCGTGACCGCAATGATACCATGGGTTACGAAGCGACTGCTCGTATTCAGAAGCCCTGCGCGTGTATCGCATCTTGCAGCCGTGGTTCAGTATGCCGCTTGATCCTGCAGGCCTTTACCCGGTAAGCCCGGCCAAGATTACCACGGCAGTAGAAACAATGATCTCAGTAACTACCACTCAATCACTCACTACTACACAATTTGATTGGTGTGCATGTCAGTCGCCATCTCATTTCACACTCATAGCGCAGTGCCATCGTCCACCCTATGCATATGAAAACCCATCAACGCACGTGGACAACGCGCTACAGGCACCAGCATCACGGACCACCTAGGCATGCAATCCTTTCGTTTGCGGAGACGGCAGACTGTAGCTGAGCATGCAGCAGCCGCGGCCCGTGCCTAGTGGACATTTCAATATCTAGTTGCATATCAACCACTGCTTGCAGGACCCGTATCCCGAGTTTGAAGACATCGGAAGCAGAACTCGGTTAGGTCCGGCCCTGTTGTGCCTATCCTACTCCATGCCGTACAGACCCACCTTCCGAGAATTACGAATACTACCTAGGTACGTGGCCTAACATACTTGCATGTTGAGGACTGACTGAACTGCCCCATTTATCATCATCTCCCGTAGTAAACGATGATGTACATCCCATTGATACAGTTCGAGACCTTTGAACGAAAGGAACCAGTTGCTATCAACAGCTAACACCAACTGCATTGCTGCGATATACGTAGTCACGCTGACGCGGGCCACGAGCTCATATCGTGGCTTACGAAAAGTGACAAGGTGGGCTACGCCACTTCCTCACATACCTATGTGGGCCGAACAAGTCGCATACTGCTAGCACGATCTGATGCGAGTCGTCATCAACGAAAGGAGCCAACTGCATGTCGTGCGACCCCATCCGAGCTGTAGGAGATATTGCTCCCTGATCTGATTTAAATGACAGGGAACAATAAGACTTTCCAATTCTCCTGGTAGTATCATTGCATCCTACCTTCCTCAGAATCTGGGCTTCCAAGGTCTATCGTCGCGGCAGTGTGTCACACATGTCATACATTCGTGATCACGTTCCGTACGCCTACTCGAATGGATATGGTGCTCACGCAAATGCCAGTGCTGACTACCTCGTGACGCTAGAACCGCCTCAGTGGTGCATCTGTTGAGCAAGCCACTCATCCTGCACTACTCACGTTACCCATTCCACGCGGGACTATGCCTCGTGTCACGCAAGCCACAAGTTGTCAAGGAGAGTTTTCATCAATGTGATTGGCAGCTATGCGCTACTAAGATGTTGCTGATGTAAGGCTCGGGAGGTGCGTGCTTCGCGAAGGACTCGCGAGAACTTCTACGCCCAACAAGATCATCTCTCAATTGTACTCAGTCGCTTCAAGATCCCGCCGTTCCGATGGAGGTAGGGGATCAGCCGGTCATGGGGACAAAAACCCGTGAAGCTACGCAGACATTTGCGAAATCGAAGGAGTATAAGACTAGAGCCAGTCCGGGTTCCCAAGTCTTTTTTTCATTCTTCATCTCAATCTTTTCAAATTCTTATTCATTTGCTCTCAAGATGTACGCTCTTAGTCTGCTCATTGCTGTCATCGGCATGGTTGCCGCCGCGCCTTCCGTTGACGTCGAGGCCCGTCAAGCAGTCCAAGTTGCTTCAGTCGACCGCTACGCCGGTAGCGGTTGCACCGGTACCATCTGCGTATGAACAGAGAAAATCTCCGCTGCACAGAGAACTGATCTCGTGCAGAACATTGCAGGTTCTGGTGACCTTTTCACTGGCTGCAACAAAGTCACGGATGCTTGCAAAGCCAGTTTGAGGCTCAGCGGGCTGAAGCCCGGCTGCAAGGGTAAGTTTAACCTCGCAGTCGGCCCTGAATTGCGGGCTAATGTTTGGGTAGTCACCATCTGGTCGGACGAGACTTGCTCCAGTGTCCGCCAGTTTGCGAATGTTACCAGCTATGACTGCTATGCTCTTGGCCCGCCCATCAAGAGTATCTCCGTCACTTGTTAGATGCTCATTTTTGCTCTCCAGCAGCGAAGAGCTTGACAGTTATTGTGGAGCTCGATGCGCAACAGAGCCACAAGAAATATGCTTGGGATAATTGGAAATTAGATTTAGATTCGCCGCAAGGCCAGGAGGAGACTGCGCGTCCGCCATCCAACATTGCAGGCCGTAGTACAGAGTTTTAATCCACCACTCTACTCCTCTTCTGTCCACTTAATGTTGTCTCCTACCAGCATAATAACATTGTGGAATGATCTCATGGCAGATACGAATACAACCACGGCGCATAATGCAGCAGCAAGCCCTTACTCAGCAGCACTGGCGCCCACCACTCAATCTTCGCCGTCTGTCCCCCCTTCAATACTAAGCTGACGTTCTGCCAATCCCACCTATCACCCTCCGAGTCGGCGACTTCAATCATCGCCCCAGCAACATCAAGAAAACTAACAAACGTCTGCTGACTCGTAGTACTCAGCTCATGTCCACGCTGTACGTCATGCACAATACCACCTGGCATAATAAAAGCCGTATTCAACCAATCTTGCTGTCCACGTAGATATTTCTCTGCTTCTTTCAAGTCGTCGTAGAGGTCTGACAGTGCGGTGTAAAGCCAGTTGTGCACGAAGGCAGGCGTCGTGTCCCAGAATTTGTCGTCGACGCTTGCGGAGCTTAACACGATGAGGCGAGGTGGCTTAAAGTTCGGATCATCTTCTTGGAGTGTCTTAAGTGCTTGGACTACGGCTTTTGCAGTGTCGATGGAGATGCTACAGCCTGGTACATTGGTCGTGGCCGCGACAGTGAGAAAGGCTGCTTTTGTGCCGCTGAGGCATTTCGAGAGTGTTGAGATGTCAGATATGCTTGATTCGAAGATCTCAATGTTGGGGTTGTCGATTGCCGCCGGGAACAGTTTATGAAGCTTTGACTTGGATCGTACGAGGAGTTTGATGTGCGCTTTCGGTGATGCACTGAGGAGTTGGAGGATGCTGGAGCCTGTGCTGCCAGTGGCGCCAAGGATGGCGTAAGCGGACATGATGTTCTTGTTATGGGATCGGATCACGCCTGAGGTGCAGCCTTATGATATAAGATGTAAGTCTTGCCGTTCAGTGTGTTGTTGCAGGCTATTGAAATGCAATTGAACAACGTAAAGTTACCCTACGGGCCCTCAATGTGATAACTTTGATTTGAATGTGTGAATCTGGGAAAGTCCAGATAACTGACCTGTTCATATCATGATGATAGTGCCGGCGCGCAAATGTTGGTTGGCCGCTTCACACGGCTTCCGTGGAATGCGAAAATGCAGGGATTCGACGATGTCATTGCCAATTGCGCTACCACCAGCCCCAGCCGAATTCTTGTCCGCTTTCATTTAACAGAAAGAGCAAAGAGGTAGCCTGGTTATACTGAAATGTTTTACAAATTTAGATGAGATTGTCTTACATCCTTGAGTACATACATGCTTCTTTAAAGACTTACTTGGTGCGCTTCCAGAGACTATTAGATGACTTCACGCATATGCAGAGCGGACACGAATTTTGCCGGAGCCTGGGGCTACTTCACCACCGACTTTCGGACTCATCCCCGCTTGTCGGGTCTCGTCTTCACTAGTACCGACGATTCCGCGCGGTCGGCGTTAATGGCCACCGATCGCGCAACAACGGGTTACAAGGACATGTGCAGTTTGCGCGGTACATCGTGATAGGGACCTTTGCGAGCTAGTCGAAATTACGTCATCAGTGCCTCGTTGATCCCGGCTAGTGAAGTGCAAATCGCTTGAGGAACACATCGTAGTGCGCGATCAACGACAACGTATATAACGTGCCATATCCATAGACATTCGGGTGGACCAATTGCAGACTTCAGATCATAACGAACTATCGCTACAATGGAAACCGCTACCTTGACAGCCTTGGTGTACACTCTCCAGGTGATCATTTGCACAGGCGCCATCTTCATAGGAGGTTCGTATTTCCTATGTATTTTCTCCCTTTAAGATCAACTAACATTGAATCGAGGCCTCTCATCCTGTTTGTCTCTCTGGGTGATCCCACTCACAGCTCAACTCCCCCCAAAATTGCTCTGCAAGCAATTTACTCAGACGTTCACTTGGGGCGAGCAATACCTGCTCCCTTCATCTCGACTTCTCGGCGGCTCCTTCCTTGTCACGACAATTCTGACATCACAGCTGCCTCGCACGTCAGATGCAGAAAAATGGAAAACTTGGGCAGTGTTGTTTTGCGTACTGTTCACTATTGCGCCATATGAGATCTACCTCATATTCCCTATCAACGATAGAGTGAAAGAGATTGGGCAAGAGATGGACAAAGAAATTGGAAGAGAGGCAGAGCTTAAGAAGGAACTACAAGGGCTATTATCGAAGTGGCAGTTCAGAAATTTTGGGCGTGTCCTAACGCCGGCCATCGTTGGTCTCATTGGGATAACGAATTTGGTGAAGAGTCGAAGCTAGTTCATGAACTCGATTATAGGTCCAGGATATAGCTCTTATCGCAAAAGCTCACTTAAACACGTTTTCAATCGACGTAGAGCTCTGATTAAGGTACTTTGAGCTTGTTGCCAGATAGAACTTCATGGCTTTCGTTGCGATTCAGCAACTCCTTACCTTCTCCTGGATACGCCAGCAGGTGTGTGGCAACAAATTTTGCGCTCTCTGTGTAGACTTAGACTACCATTAGCCAGCTGCTGCTGTATTATATACGAACCTGATGAGCTTTAATAACTTATTGGTACGTAATACAGGTCTTAGAAGAATTTGAAGGTAAACTCCGTTCAGATGGTGCTTAAAGCTTTCAAGACCGCGCGCACGAATTATTGCATTCAAGATAAACGTACAGCCGGACACTACTAGACATCATGTCATTATTCTAGACGGTGCTGAAAACTGTTCGAATTACTTCTCACTTTTGTTGCGTAAATGCACGCTCAACATCGAAAGCTTTCGGGAACCAGGTGGGTGCCTCTCCCTCTTCCATCAATTCCACGAGTGCCTCTGCGCTCCGGTACGCCCAAGCCATTCCGTGACCATTCATACAAATCGAGGCGAAAAGCCCTTCTTCATCCGGGATGGCACCAACACCAGGAAAGCCATCCTCTGTGTTACAAGTGATACCAGTCCAGTCGCCGAGGACCTTGGTAGTCTCTCCCCAGTTTCTGTATCCAAACACTGTGCGACTGACCCGATGCAGGTGTAGCGCAATATCCTCGTTTATGACTGAGTCGTCGGTAATGTTCTTCTCGCGCGAGGGCGAAAACATGGTCCCGCCGCCGATGATCACGTCGCCCTGTCCTTGATCACCAGGCGCGCGCACAATGATATAGTTGTTACCGGAATGTAAATCAGGGTAAGAATGACTGCGGCTGAATACAGTATTGTTCGGCGAATATGCTTCGGGGTGTACAGCAGACACTTGGCTTCGAGTCGGAGTAAGGAATTTGGTCTTCCCGAGGCGTGGATGAAGAGCGCCAGTGTAGCCGTTGGTAGCAAGTACAACTCTCTTGCCCCTCACAACACCTCGATCCGTCTCCACCTCCCACCTTGCTCCACCAGAAGCTGTTGACTGGCTCAAACTTAGAGCCATGGTGTTGGTCTGCAGGTTAAGTCCCTTCTTCAGGCTCTGCTCCAACATCGCGCAAACCGTGTGGTACGGATTCTGGATAGCTGACTTGTATGTGATTGCACCCAGAATCTCGGGCCACTTCCAATAGTCTCTTGCAGCTTGCCTGGCGTAGACAGTTCTGTTATTTTTGCCGACATCCGCGGGCCTGCGCTGGTCAATCTCTTGTTGATATTCCCACACTTTGACTGCCTTCTCGAACGCTTCCCTTGTCCAATAAAGGTCAGCAGTCTCAACCTCATGGAATCCGCTTGACACGTTGTAGGTTTTGACGAAGTCGGCCATGTCATCAACACAATCTTGCTCCAGCTTTTGAATCCTCAGAGCCTCATCTTCACCATACGTCTCAACCCATTCCTTAATGATCTTCCAATCGCCAGGCTTGACATGTCCACCGTTACGCCCTGAAGCACCTGATGAAGCCGTCCGAGCCTCCAACATCAAGATCGAAAGCTCTGAATTTCGATTGAGTAGCTTCATAGCTGTAGCGGCGCCGCTAATACCAGAACCAATGATGACATAGTCGAAAGTTTTGTTCGTAGGAAGTTCCTCGGTCGTGCGAAGACTGGCGATGCGGTGTTCCGGGACCTGCCAGTAGCTCTCCGTAGGGTCTGGGACGGGAAAACCTCGAGCAGAAAGTTCTTTTCTATCGACAATCGTCCGCTTTGAGTTTTGAAGGGCGTCACGCTCAGGAATGATGCTGGAGCAAACTTCTGGCACGAGAGCGCCAGCTACCAGTGCGCTAACTAGTGGGAAGAGCATACTGAACGAGAGGGGTTTGGCAGAAGGCTGGACGAAGTAAAAGCTAGTTTACTGGCAATCTTGAGCTTAATACCTCTCTCCAAAAGAGCCCATGACTTGGGCCACGTCGTGTAGGGCGCGATAAGAGGTCGATATTGGGCGCAAAAAGCGTGCGCATCCATGTCATTGAAATCCACTTCGGTAGATTATGCTGCCAAGCGTCGGTAGACCTGCATAGATGGTCGTCGGCATTTGACGGCCGGTGGAGTGTTGCCAAGAAGGAGAAGCTGGGGACCTGGTCGTTTTGACCATATTGGGAAGGTCGCTAACTCTTAAACGAGATTTCCTAGGATGATAAGTCCACGGTTGCCATGTTGTGTTGAGGACCCGGAATCTTTCTTCCGACCCCGCCCTGTCGTGATCCGATCCGACGGACTATCCTGTGCAGGAAGGACAGTGGCTTCCACGTCAACACGTCGTACATATCGTACCTAGTACAGGCTTGGCCTTCAGGTCCCTGGATCCATGGTATGCACGCATCGATACGCACATTTACTACCGCACTGATCAGAGACGTCTCCCGTATGTGACGTAATTGGCTATTCCATGAAATTCGGGCAGCAGGAAAGTGTATACCCGCTCTGCACCTCTGACTGCAGCTAACAGGGTTTAGAGGTATACTTGTTAGCTTTATAGAGGATCGTGAATGTATACGCAAGTGAAAGATACTCTACCTGGATTTTCTAACGGCTTTGAATACCTACGGGCTTCCTCTTGATCTCTTCTCGCTAGGAACAGACATGAATTTTGTCGGCGCCTGGTGTCAATGAAGAGCCCTACTGCACTAGAATAGATGGAAGTGAAATTCAGATTGGGATCTAGGATGATGTATGCTCATGTTGTGTGGGGACATGATTGAGCTGTGAGACACCACACGGCTTGACATGAATTCGTGTGAGCCAAGATACTGATATGTGTACGCTGTTATGAACGAAAGCAAGCCGTTTGGATGGAGAAAGAGTCCTGAATTTGCCCTATGTAGTGCCTTAGGCCCAATCGTCCTTCAGCCTCCTTGCAACAGATCCTGCGCTTATTCCTGACTGGTTGATATGACAACCTGACCGGCTCAAGTATCGTTGAGGCGATCCACGTAAATAAGGAGAGATGCTGGAGGCCAACGCAAATGGCTTTGTTGAATCTCCCAGTCCAATTGGTGCTGAGGCATCAAATACGCATGTACAGGTCTGTGCTGACTTAGGCGTAGCCTTTAGCTTCCTAAATCTACTGATATAAGGTTTCATACAATATGAAAACGTCATATGATCATATTGAGAAATGTGTCTTCGAGGTACAGACCATATAGATGGCAATGTCTAACATCATCAGATTACGTTTTTATTCATTTGAAACGTACCAGGCATCTACTCAGTTCAATCCGGGGTGACTACTCCTCGACAAGAATCACCGAAGGATTCGTCCGTAATTTTAGGCATCTGGATACTCCCCAAGCGCATCTCGGAAGGCTCGAAGAACCCAACCGAGCATCATCTTTCGCAAATTTGCAATCTCCACGAAGGGGTACTCGCCCTCCTTATGTGCATTCTTGTCTTCGGTGCTCAAGATGAACTCAGCTCGATCCCCAGCTCTCGGCTTTTCTCCAAGGGCCAATTCATTGAACATGAAGAAAAGCGCATGGTCCCAGTCGAAAAGTGCCACATGCTTGCACCTCTTACTGACCGCATACGCACTCACCTGCTTCGAGTATGAAAGGCCGTTGAATCTCAGCCAAGTCTTGTTTGAATCTTTGGCAGTATTGATTTTTTCTTTGATCTTATCTTCGCTGGTACCTTGATCCAATACGGCCTCTGTCCAGTCTGCGTAGCGAATCATCCCGCGCCGTTTGTATTCCAATACGGCAATGGTCTTGCCTTCAGTAGCATGAGTATTGGGTATCTTATAGATAAAGTCGCACCGAAGTGCGGCCTCGACTTTCTTTATGCCCCCTACGATCTCTTCCAGTTGATCTGCAACTCCCTTCCCGTTCTTGTTGTACTCCGAAGCGACCTCGAACTTGTTAGGGTAAAGCACATTGAGGACTTCTTTGATGGGGAGAATGATAGCGGCTAATGAAGCAGTGACAATGTCCATTTCTGAGTTTCCGTAGAACGTTTCGTCAACTTTGTTGATCGAATGTCGCCCGAGGCGCGATTCGATTAGTGCAGGGTGTCGTAGAGCCGCTTCCGCGATCTTTACCAGCTCCTGAGTTTCTTGGCGTATCAGCACCCACGGTGGAACGGCATCGGCGGTCGTTTTACCGGAAGGCTGGACTGCCTTGTATTTTATGTTGTCAGAAGGCCGGATGCTTGGCAGCTTTTCATTGAAACATTGGAGTATAGTGGGTGGTAGACTATTGTCGGCTGGATTCAAGGTGTGAGTGGCTTGATTTTGAGTTGCCTTGATGTCTGTAGAAGAACATTCCATCTTGATTAAGCGCGGTCTCGAATAGCGCTTGGTAGAGACAACTTGGTTGACGAACCAAGTTGAGAAGAGAGCTTAGAATGATCAGTGAGATCGCACGTGACACTTTGTCATCATGTTAGCGTTCTTGGCATTCTTTACTTTCCCCAACCAACCGCGCTCAAGCTCTTCCCACCTACACCTAAATCTCCACCTGCGCATTGACGTAATTATCGACCAACCAGACCTCAACAAACCGCGCGAATGGATAAACCAAAGGACGTATCGAGCAATGAACTTCCGACAGCTGAGGCATGCGACTCTTCAGGAACCAACGCTTCTACCATAACAGTGTGCTCGCCAGTGGAGGCTTCAGGCTCGCCGTCCGAAGACCTCGGATTCATTGGTTCTGGTCGGTGCGAAGTTCCATGCCCGCCGTACATCGTGGGCACCACCTTTACCGCAATATCGCACGAGCCTCCAGCGCCTTTTGGTCGCGACTATACCACGAAAATGCCCGGATTGCCGAAAACTTGGAAAGAAATGTCGCAACTCGATACTTGTCTCTCTCGGTCGTCCTTAGGAGGCCAGTCCATAACTCATGTCACAAGGACAATGACCATCACCGCAACAATCAGGTCGGGATATGGTAGAGGCGCTCAGATCCTTGTTATGGACAACGACATGGTTGCGAAAGTTTACGATCCTCTCTACTATGAGTTTGTCAGCGAATACGGTTACACGGAGCCCGTGGTCAGTGACGCTGATGGTGACTATTCACGTGAGGCTGCCGCTTATGCTGAGCTGCAGCTGTCACAAGCAGATGTCGACATGACTCCTAGGTATTACGGCACTTTCACGATAGACATCGACACTCCAGCGAACGTACACGGTAATAAACAGAAGCGATCTGTTCCGCTTATACTTCTCGAACATCTGCGTGGACATACTATGGCTGATATCGACCCCACCACTTTGACAGATGGAGTCCGGTCCGCGATTCTAAAGAAGGCTATAATTGCTGAGAGCATCATACATCACATTGGCATCAACCATTACGACTTCTGCCCCCGTAACATCATCATTCTCAACTTCCACCAGCAAGCCACGGCCTCGAACCCTGAGCATATCGACAAACAGGTGCGGATAAAGGTCATCGACTTCAACGTCGCAACTGTGCGTTGGCACCCCAAATGCGAATTCCAGTATCTCCATGTGAGAGATGGGACAGGGAAAAAGAAGTCTCTCTCCAGAATGCTGTCTCCCATTGATAGAAACCACGGTCAGATGATGGAATTCTACGACTGGGTACCTGAGTGTACAACCGCGGAGGAGTGGTTGTGGGAACAGTTCCACGGCGATAAGCGATTTCGTCCCGTCTTTTGGGACCCTAAATATCCTCTCGAATCTCCAAAATATTTAGATGATTCCGAGGACGATAGCGGTGGTAGCTCAGATTCCGGAATCAGCATGGAAGTCAAGAAGGAGTGACAGAGAGTGTTGATCATGGAGGCTATCTATGAAGCACGATTGCCTTGTGCGCATTAGGCTCTAGCATTACTTGCGTATCTCGGTGTTCAGTGGACAAATTTTACCCCATTGCGTGATGAGTAACGCCTTGGCACATAGAAGGACTCAATCCATACTACTTTATCATAACGTTCCACTGCAAGTGACAACCTATTTGCTGCTCAGAAATTCTCACGATAGCGGATAGCAGAGTCACAGCTTTAGTCCAACACATGGGCTCTTCGTGCCAACACGAATATGGCTAGCTGTCAAGACTTCCAAATCCTATCATGGAGCAATTTTTTTAACATGGCAGACTTCTCTATGTACGGATGGTGCTCCAATGAGGCGCGTGAAGCAGGGCACTGGTTATGGCAGCATTTTCATAACGACGTTCGATGCGTGCGCTTCATCTGGGACCCAGAGCAGCCGCAGAAACTACCCATCTATCAAGATTCACCAAAAGTTCAAGTCGACAACACGCGCAACATCCAGAGCAGCCATAAGAATTGGGGTTTAGTGGAGAACGAAGGAAGACAGAAGTCAACGACATCGGATCTGTCAACACTGCCTCAGCTGCGGCTCAATTCTCTCGATGAGATGGTTTTAGCGGTCTCATGAGGCAATAAAAGCGCCCGTGAGTTGTCGTATTGGGGTTGAGGTGATTTAGGAATTATGGCATTACATTCGGAAGGGAGATACTCAATGCAAGATTCTCCATACTCAAAACGTCACGATCTTATTCCATATCTTCATTTTGCAGCTTTTGATTTAAGCATCCTCACTCACAATCAGCTTGGTTGAATTTCGATATACTCGTGGCATTTGACCCGAAAGCCACCGCGCGCTTGATCCAAGCCTGTCATACTATTAGCATAAACATAGGTTGTAATAGCAGCTCCTACTCACATCAATTTTCGCAGCAGGTGGCTGTCGCTCTCTGCTGAGAATGTACAATGTTTTCCATCCATGCGTTTGCACAATCGCCCAATCGATTGCATAATCTACACTGTGTCAGGAAACCCCCATCGCTGTTCTCTTGTCGCCTACGCACCTTGCACAATGTAGTTTGGTCCCGGGCACTCAGGCCTCGACGCTCCGGGAAAGTTGACTATAAAAGCGCCGCCAGCACCGTACGCCGAATCTACGGCGGTTGCGGTGCCCACAATGCTGCGTGAAGCATTACCACGCGTCGCGGTATTCACAACTCTGATCGTGCCATTGTCCTGAAGTCGAGATTAGGTCGCAAGCTGTGGTGATTCTTGTGCATGCTTACATTGAGAGAGTAATTGCCGGAAATACATCTCGCTCCTATGGTAGGGCCGAAAGGCGTACCCGCGACCTGGTACC
>Ga0265780_10004115_pt1 | contig 18888 bp, 13 predicted proteins | sample P1T30metagenome_FD_192432 | JGI IMG/M metagenome (GOLD analysis project Ga0265780, IMG submission 192432) | Plant litter microbial communities from East Loma Ridge, Irvine, California - P1 T30 | ecosystem: Environmental > Terrestrial > Plant litter > Unclassified | place: USA: California...
ATATCAGCGGACTCCATAGCTTTCCTCAAACGAGTGTGCTTCTCCAAGAACGCCGCGAAGTCTTCAGGGTCGGGTATTAGGCGTTTGTAGCGATCGTGGCAGAGGTGGTTGACCATTGCGGTCCAGAGTGGATCTTTGTCAGACGTGGCGTTCTGTTCGACGGCAATGATCTCTTCGTAGCTCGGAAGCTGGGTCTTGAGGTACTCGACGTAGCCGGCGTGGATATGGCTGCAATAGCGCTCCATACCCAACAGGCGGGCAGCGCGAAGAAGCGCAACGTCTTCACCGAAGGTCTTCTGAGCCGGGACAGCGTAAGCCTCGAACTCATTGCACGTCTCCTGCATCCAGCCGATGAGTAGAAGGCGGACTGCGCCAGGGTGTATCTGGCCACGTGAGAACACATACTCATGCAACTGAGGATTAGCGGTGAAATGTTTGTGGAGAACAGTAGAAGCAGCCATTGCAGCGCGCTTGGAGATGCCCTCGACGGATGTATCTCCAACATGAATGACGACGCGAGGACCTTGGAGAAGAGCTTGACGCTGCGCTCGTATCATCTCGAGCAGGTTGTCGATAGGCTGATCTATGACAGGGGAAGACGGCGATAGGGCTGACTGCTTTACTGCAGTCTTTGGCTGCGGCGGGACATCGTCGACCTCGGAGACGGGAGAGAACGACGGTGGGGTCGGCTTGGGGTCGGATCCGAGATTAGTAGCGGGTTGAAGGTTGGTCTTGGTAGTAAGTGGCTCTTTGGGCAAAGAGGCGGTCGCAGAGGCGTCAGTATCGGCGATGCTAACGGTCTCAACGGTCAAGTCTTCACCTTGGTCTGGTATGGCGTTCTTGGTAGTATCAGCAGACTCGGGAGAACCAGCCTGCTCAGTAGAGGAAGCGATGTTGTTCTCGTTCTTGAGGAGTGCCGCCTTGTTAGCAGCCCGGTTGCGACGAGAACGTGCAGACTTGGACTTGGATTGGCCTTGGACAGCTGGAGATGGCTCACTAGACCTGGGGTTAGCACACGGCGTTATTTTGATGATGATTGAAACGTACGAAAGTCTTGCAGCTAGGTGACTGCTTGCAATGTCCTTGGTCGCCATCGTAAATACGATGATGATGCGGCGCAGACTGAGCGGTTCGACGTGATTCCGCGTTCGTCAGTTGGAGGAAACAGAAGAGCCGTCTTTACGTAGTGGGAGTAAATTTGGTATAGAGCTCAGTGTTTTTAGGCAGCGAGCTCGAGGCGCGGTTTATTTACATGCAAACGGACGGGGCCCAGTGCACGTGACTACCTAGGTAGGCAGGGACCCGAGCGCAATACTGTCGCACAACGCGAGGAAGCTGGATTGAATGAGGAAAGAGCAATGTGGGGTGGTCCTAATCGAGGCCCTAGAAGATCATGGCCCTCATCGGACTACTCGTGCCCGTTTTCATACTCCTGGCTCTTCCTAGTTATGCTGATGTAGCATCTCATCGCAGCTTTCTTACGCATTTTGAGAAGACCATCGCGGCTGCTGAGCCGTGTGCCTGATCCGCTATAACTCTTTCTGGATTGCAACTTGTCAATGATCTAAAGGACTCGTTACCTGGTCAGGAATAGGTGTAGGGTGGCAGCGTGCGGCTCGTAGTAAAGCGTCATCTTCAACCATACGGCAGAAGACTCTTGTGGAACGCGTATGAAAACAATGAGTATTTGCACACGATGAACGACTGACTTGTCAATGACGACTGGGGTTCGCGTGAGAGTGTTGAAGTGAAAGAGTTGTCGCGCGTGTCGGACGCGTGCTCTATGGCACAGTAGCGCCAGCCGAACTTACTCCGGATGACGCGAGTCCTGGGCAACACTCTTTGCTCTCCACCATCATGAACGCCATCATAGTCCCAACGGCCCCTAGCCAGCGCGACTACGTGTACAAGGCCCAAATTATCTGTCTCAGTTTATACTTCCAAGTACTTCACTTTCTCTCAGCGCATCCGACGCGTCAGACATCGAATGGCGTCTGGTCGCTGGCCGACACTCGCATACGGAGACTGACGACCGCATGGACTGAGCCCCCATCAGCCTCAAGTCATGCGTCTAATTAGGATATAGGAACCCTTCTCAAAGCTGCCGCGTCTCAGCAACCGATAGAACCGCCATCTTCGCTCCGCGCCGTAGCCCGATCGTCTCGACAGACAGCCTCGCATCGTCTCCAGAGCCACAAGCTGGCTATTCTCTGGTACCGACAAGAACCTTAAGAACACCAACATGCACGCTGCGACTACCATCACACTTTCACGCATACCAACACCACTCTAGAAGTAGGGCTCTTGTCGATGTAGACAGAGGGGTTCCAACGTCCACAAAGCTCCACATGCGATTGAAGAGAGCATAGTCTGAAGCTCGCTTGGCTGGCGGCTGCCTAACATATCGTAATGTACGAGGATATGGTGCTGTCTGCGGCCTTGAGGAACATAGCCGTAGCTCAACAGTATCCCACAGGCAGATACTTGATAGCCTCGCCGCTACCTCATCCCCCGACAATGCCCACCCATTGTTCTGTGAGATATTTACAGGGCTCTTCGAATGGCTGTGATGCCACGTCGTGGTTTGTGCGTTGTGCGATACATTGGCATATCACAATGGCCTTTTCGCTTGCTCGACTTCACTCGCTAATACGCCCACCCCATGTTCTAGCTGGAAGACTGTACAACAAACGCATTTGAGTAGAGCGACATTACCGTAGCTTATCGATCGCCATCATGCCGGACCCTGTACTAATCACTCTCCCGACTGCGCCAACTTGGTCGCCTGTGACACGGCGCGACGCACCAAATGTCCGCGCTAAGCCAATCATTGGCCAAGAGCAAGAGCGCAATCGTATTATTACGGAAGCGCTTGGCATTCCTGAAAGTGGATCTTTGAAGCGCATCGCTGAACACTCGATAAACGTCCTTAGTTTGGATACCAAAGACCGCAAGGTACTCCTCGAGGGACCAACCGTGGATCTCATTGCCCATGGTATCGTCGTCCGGAAAGACGTAGCTCTTCGTGCATTGATAGCTTCATGCCAAAAGGCCAACGACGTCACTCAGATTACGCCCCGAATCACACAATTTCACGTACATGGTCACGCAGATGAAAGAAGTATCAAACGCTTGCTTGACGTATTCACTACATCCAAGCTTCCCGGCCTTGATCGCGTTGATCTTGTGTCCGGTAATCTTCGTAACGATGTACTAACATACCAAGCGTGTTTAGTTCTCGGCATCCACTACACTCACTCTGCACCTCTCCTCGGCACCCTTTGCGCGCTCGTATCATCTCGACTTCTCAGTATTAGCGAGCTCGAGATGTTGGTGCGTCGCTTCCCTCCCACAAACCCTTTAATTAAGCATACTGCCAAAGAACTCTGCCGCAGAAGGTTCAAGAAGCAGATACCCAACATTGCTGAATTCGAAGATTGGCTGAACAAAGAAAGCCAAGAAGGACTGAAAAAGACCATGGCGGCATGCGACAAAGTACACAAGATGACAAGGCAAGCAATCACTCGGAGAAAGTGCGACTGGAGGAAGGATGCTGTGCTACGTCTGTGGGGCGAGGATGTGGATGGGGTTTGTGTTGAGGAAGAGGCCGAAGACGAGACGGAACCGGACAAGATGAAACGACGAGACTCAAAGTTACTGGAGTAGAGCGTTCAGAACTATCATAAGCGACTGCTGGGCCTGGTTAACGGGCATATAATGTATGGTCAAGTTCAGTAGTGATTGACGATGTGTCGCTTCCTGCATACCCTAAACAAGCATTGTTATCCCTTTCTTCGTGGGATTGCTGTATTGCTGGATTACAATACCCAACGGTCTTGAATACATAAATGTAGTCTGCTATCACATGCGCTTGTCCATCCTGCGCCATTTAGACTATGTAAGAGCCATGGGCGTGTGCCCGCTCAAAGAAGCTCCGTTGTTCCACAGTGGTGCTGTAGGCGGGGCATCAACGCTCGCCTGTGGATGGCTGGGAATACCGGGCTCTCACAGTCACGCGCAAACCGTACGCACAGTGCGCCATTTCGAGCTGATGAAAAGGTTGGGTATTATACGTTCTCATGTGCCTACTCAGGGTAAACCATCTTTCTCCCAACACCACCGTCTACAACCACCTCCTGACCAGTCACAAACTCGTTGCCAATGAGATACTCCACCGCCTTCGCAATGTCCTCCACTTTACCAACTCTGCCAGCAGGATGCCAGTCGACATCTGCCTTTGACAGACCCTCCTCCCACTTGGTTTGACTTTCATCTCCAGCTTTACTTTCGTTGGCGACGTGAATCCATCCGGGAATGATCGCATTCACCCTGATCTTGTGACGATGGCCTAGCGATACCGACATGGACTGCGTTAATCCCAACAGTCCAGCTTTGACAGATGAATATGCTTCATGGTCATTTTCCGATTGGTATGCGCGCGTTGATGACATGTTAATGATGGTACCAGGCGAATTCGGTGTAGAACTTCCTGCAGCGAGAAGCGGAACGCATAGCCGGCTGAGGATGAACGGTGCAGTGAGGCCGATCGCAACCTTCAAGTCCCACTCTTTTTCCATGTCTTCTCCTTCGGCTTCCATGCTACGATCCTCCGATATTGATAGGTCTGTTGGGAAAGCATTGTTGATCAAAACATCGAGCTTGCCATCAAATTTCCGCTTCACTTCCTCGACAGCAGTCTTCAACTCCGTTCGCTTGCTGAGGTCACACTCAAGCGCAGACCAGCTTTGCTTTCGCCCGTTTGACCATTCCTCAGCTCGAGTTCTGACATGCTCTAGCTCTTCCTTATTGGAATCCAGGATGACGACGTCGTGTCCAGATGTCAGCAGCTGTCTGAACAGCCCGCGCCCGATACCCCTGGCACCACCTGTCAACAGGACTTTGAGGTGCTGCGGAGCTGCGCTCATTGTCATTGGCCAGTAATAACAGACTAGGATGAAGGGTAGATGTCGTGAGCACGGAAGTTCTGCTAATGGTCGGTGTCTTTAATCTACTTTTATTAATGGGCTGCCGAGGGTTCGCGGAGCCATGACGTCATGACCAAACCTTTCCGCGCATATCCCGAGCTCATCTCTCCTGCCGCATATAGCTCGTTGCTACTGCAGATTTATCCTCGGAGATTAACGATCGGCAAGAGAGGGAAACTGGGATGTTCTCGAGAAACCCGGTGGGATGCAGGATTGTATCTTCGGCGATATTGTGGGGTTCAGCATATCGATTTTCTGAGAACAATGGACGCTGGGCCGCCTTTGAACGCGTCTTCTCCAGTGACTGCCCAGGTCCACGGATGCGTCCTGTCGAGATACTCGACCTGCACAAATGCGAAAGAGATGCGAACCACCCTACCAGCTAGGCAACGAAGACCCTATCACGCGGCTATCATCAAAGTGCGAGGTGTGAAATCACGTGATACAACCATTGGGGAAAGTCATTGGTATGTACTATGCTCCCACTCTAGGGCACTATATACATGAAAGTTTACTTACAATCCCGAATCTATCTGATTCAGGACCACTTCAGAAGTATAAGCGTCCCAATCATTGCAAAGTTGAAATTGCTCATCCCCAAATGCCTGCTTCTGGATATCCTCTGGTCTCTCCAAGATCTGCATGAAAAGCCCTCCACTGACGTGCCAAGCGAGATGGCAATGCAGAGGCCAGGCGCCTGGATTATCCTGTACAAACTGCAATACCAAGTACGAAGGCTCAACAGTGCCGGTGGTGTTTCGTGCATTCTGCATCTGATGGACATCGCGGCGCAGCGTGTTCTCCGGATTTGTCACAACGCCATCCCACTCGCCGAAGCCTTCAGCCAGGATGTGGTAGTCATGGCCGTGGAGATGCATGGGGTGGCCGCCAATGAGACCGTGGTTGACCATGTGGATGCGCACATGCTTCGCACCAGGGAATTGGTACACGTTCCATTCAGGATTGAAGTCCGACTCATTACGCTTTGCTTTCAGAAGAGTTGGTTTGTTGTAGTTGCCGTGGTAGGTGCTGTTGTTGAGATACCAGATGAAGTTGGTGCCATTGGAGCGGAAATCAAAGTCCACACGTTCGACATGGTCTGGCTCTTCCAATGGGACCTTACACAGCGGGATACCCTGGGTGATGGGGTCGTTCTTGCATTGCTCAAGTTGTTCCTTGGTGACATCGGAAATAGACTGAGGAATAGCGTCGGTATCGGCATTCTCGTAGTATACTGCCGCAAGAGCGTTAGGTGAGATGCCATCGGTAAGTGTGCAGCGAAAGCCTTGAGCAAGCTGAGAGCGCATCCAGAAGGTATCGCTAGGCTTGCCAATGGCTTCGACTACAACATCAGTGCGCTGACCGACAGCAAGCGTGACAACGTTGGTTGTGTACGGCTCGACCGGGATGTAGTCTACGGCGATGACTTTCAGTTTGTGCCCATCGATGCTGAACTTCTGGTTGCCTTCAGCGCCTGTGTTTATGAGGCGTAGCAGATGCTTCTTTCCGGACTGGAATTTGAACTTGGAGATGCCTGCATTAGGCGTGCAAGGCAAGGTCGTATTGACACATGGGTAATTCATTCTTCCGTTGATGAGGTTGTTATTGGAGGGCGGGAACTGGCCGTTCATAGTGCCTTCAACAAGGGTATAGTAGTCAGCGTGGAACCAATCTTCGAGGATGATGGGGCCAATGTCGATGTCGTAATCCTCGTGTTTTGGCCCATGTATGACCATGGGGCCGTGAGCGCCACCGGAGTATTGCGCACTGTAATGGCCTAGAAAGTTAGCTTTTGCGCATCTCAGTGTAGTACTGAAGAACTTACTGTGATACCAAGACGTCCCGTAGCGGTCGGCCCGGAAAAGCATCTCATAGTAACCGCCGTTTGGAGTGATCGGGCATTGGCTGACCGCAGGTACACCGTCATACCAGGTACTTTCTGTCTGGAAAAGGCCGTGGGCATGAAGAGTAGTACCCTCGTCAGTCAAATCGTTCGTAACTCTCCACAGGATCCAATCACCCCTGATGCGGTCAGTTGAAGCATTACAACGCTGTAAAACAATTCATACCAGTTGGCTTCGATCAGAGGACCGGGGAATTGACCATTGACCGTGAGTCCGTTTCTGGTAACACCATCTGGAGCGATCGTTTGATAAGCCACGTGAAGATCGTAAGTTCTTGTCACGCCAGTGTCAGGCATGGACGGACAAAGAAGATCAGCCTTTGGTTTGGAGGCCGCAGAAGCGATAGGCTCGAGCGTCCCGGTAGCAGTCGGTCCGAAAGTGGTAGACCCTGTGGCGTTTGCATAACCGTATGGATAACCAGATACTGTAGGGTGGAGAGAATGTGTTGATGGTTGCCTCGTTGGTTCAGATGTATATGCGCCATCGGGATTACTGCCCGGGAGACCATTTGCCGGGAGATGGGGAGAGTCGATCAAACCCCATTGTGAGTTACCACACTGTTCGACATTTGAAAGTGAGCTCTTCAGATGGTCAGTGCCCTTGGGAACCCAGCACGGTTCTTTGTAGTCATGTTTGGCGGGCCCGCCGTATTCGTAGGGTGTCGAAGGCTGAGGAGGAGCGTACTCTTCTCCATGTGATGGTTTACCCGGCCACTCGAAAGGCAGAGGTACGTCGTTGTAAGGATTGTAGTATGGACCACCATGTCCATGAGAGTTGGTCGTGGGTCGTGCTGTGGCGTATTCAGTGACTGTAGCTGTGACGACCTGGCAGATGGGCGCGGTGCTGAACTCAGAAGGGGTGACTGCGTGGAGGACAGACGACAATGAAGCCGTAGCGGCGAAGTAAGGAGCGTAGGCTACCATGATTGTAGCAACAAAAGTTGGCCGTATGACTGTTCACGAGCGACCACAACAGGCTTGACTGCGCAAAGAAGGAACGACTGTGTTGAGAAGCGAGACACTGCATCTGAAGGCATGCTGAAGGCCATGTTATATGGGATTCTATGACAGTATGCCAAATACCCAACGTTCTATGTTTGGCCGTGGGGCTTGAAAATACGATGAAGCGAGCTATGTGGCGGGAAAAAGTATGGGCCGTGAATCTGAATATGGTCGAGACACCCGAGGCGAGGCGAGGCACAAGAAGCAATGCGCTGTAAGGCTTCCATTTGTGGATCAGACAAGCAGTATAGCGAGTAGATCATGAGAGCTCAGCGTTACTTTTGAGCCCAACCCGTGTTCCCCTTGGCGTCGTTCGGGCACCGAGGCGGGAGAAGGAGATGAACTAAGCCACACAATGTTCGGCATCATCGACGTTGCGAAAAGATCTGCAGACGCAGCATCCGCGGCATACATGCCGTCGCCGTTTTCGCGTTTAAGGTTTTCCCGAGGATATGCAAGTACGTGCCGGAGTATGCCAAGCGACACGATTGTACATCATTAACGTATCCAGTGTGATGGTGGCATTGCCATACTTGTTTGCGAGTCAGCTTCGAGGAATGTGGGACCACATGTGGTATCTGTGTAGCCTTATTCTGGATCAGCTACCATATTTCGATACCTTGAAATGCGGGGCTCATAGCCTAATCTTTTGTTGTTGTGATGGTTCGTATTTTGCTGCCGTGAGTGCCGTGTGCGTAGGTAGCCCAGAGACATGCTAAGCTCCCAAGATCGCGTAGAACCGTTCGCAATAGTGGCTTAGACGAAGCAGGCGACTGCATGTTCTCCTGACTGTGTGGAGATGATGAAGAGAAGGCTGCGCTGTGGAAGCTGAGGTCATTGGCAAAGTGGTGTTGAGGCGTCGGGATAAGCACTGGTTAGCGCTGACACCTCCCGCACACTTGGGCATGGCATCCGGCTAAAAAGGGGCCTGGCGCCGATCGCTCAAGACCACTTCTACTCCAGAGTAATTCCAACTGAGGGCTGACAGTCGTTACTGGCGGTGTTGTGGCGACACAAGGGAGCTATGCAGCTAGATGTCGGATGCGTGTCTTTCCTACCCGTCGGATCACGACCATACCACGCTGTCTGTCAGTACCCACATCGCGACTACCACATTGCTCTCAAGATGGGAATACGGCAAAGAAGAACTTATAAGTGACGCGCTATAGACCGTTCATCGATAATGCAGCACATGGCACGAGTCATTGAGTGACATGTTGTTTGGCAAAAGAAACCTTATGGGCCAGGCTCAAGGCTTCTACCGCCACATCGTCAGCAGTCCTCGGGTACATCCTACCGAACTCAGAAGGGTACAAAAATTGCTGATAAGGGTTGAAAAGCTAATGCGACATGCGCAGCTAGTTTCGCGGTCTGTTTAGTATCGTTCGTCGATCTTGAGTGCAGATTCCAGGTCTTGACACCTGCTTGCGACACACGCCCTGCGCCCACATCATCTCCTGGCCAGGTCCCCGGATCTTTCTCTTCATATGTTTGGAAACAGTATCCTTCAGCCTGTTCTGAGGCATCGAACGCCTCTAATGGAGATCGCCGATGCACCGCCAGCAACTAGTAACACCGCACCCGCCGCAGTGCATGACGAATCGTAGCCAGTCGGCGCTGCAATCCTCACAGTTCCCCCCAGTCACACGTTGCCAAACGTGCAAATGCTCAGCGGGCTCTGGTTCTGGAGCGGGGGCTGGCTGGCCGACTGGATCAGGGCGAGTCAGGAACTCCTCATCCCACTGTGGGCATCTGCATGTTTTCCAGGGCACGCCGCAAAGGTAGCAAAACTCATGACCGCAGCGGCAGTACATATGGAAGCAACCCTGGGAAAGCTCCACCATGTTCCTACATTTGGCGCATTGCTGCCACTTTGCCCGCTTCGCTGCATCCATGAGGAGTTGCACATGTGGGTCGCTCGGACACAGTCCGTCATGTGCGCGGTGTTTGCACTGCACGCAGGTCGTCTCGTTGCAGTCGATGCAGGTGCCTACATCGGCGCTGATATCTTTGATCCGAATGAAAGCGGTGCAATCGATGTTTGCGCAATATGTCGGATTGGGTGTCGCGAGCTCCTCCACCTTGAGGTCGAACTTCTTGACGTATCCTTGCGGAAGCATGGTACGACATACGTCCAGTGGGATTGGAATATTGCAGCATTTAGGAGGAAAGATCGAGACGTCTTCGAGGGCCCTGATGAAGAAGTTATGAAGACAGATTCGACAATAGCTATGAGCCACAGGCTTGCACTCGAGTGTCAGAGTGTCTATGGTCGGTATCTTGTCGAGACACGCCTCGCAGAGAGTGAGGGGCTCTTCCGGGTATGGTTCTGAGTCGTAGTAAGCTCCTTCTTCTTCGGTATCGCTTGTCTCATCGGACTCGGTTGACGTTTGCGAACCCATTTCGTATGCGTGTATTTCGGCATAGAGCTCCTTTGCGCGAGCCCACTGCTCATTGGTACCGAGGGAGCGATCGTTGGACAGGTTCGTAGCGTAGGTCGAGCTGAGTACGAATTGTGGGTCTTCAATACTCAAGCCGGCCAAAGTCAAAGCGAGCTGATGGTCGGCAATGGCCTGCCTTTCTTCTTCGAGAAGCTTTTCGAATTCTGCGTCAGTCTCACGCTCGGTTTTGGAGAGCTCGCGCGCCATCGCGTCCGGGTCGAGGGCTATGCCGAGTATTTGGGTCGTTGGAGGGTGTGTGTGTGTCGCGCCCATTAGACAATGGACGGGATGAGAAAGAGGTCGCGTCGCTAAAATTTCCAGAAATCTTTGTGGGCGCTGAGTTCCAAGGTTGAGTTGGTGATCACAACAACGCTACTGCGTTTGTCTTCCAGATTGGGAAACCACTGATTCCTCTGTCACCGGTGTAAGAGCGCTGCCACAGCATCCTCACTAAAGGGCTCCAACTGCTGAAGGCTGCAATGGTGCTGCTGCATTACAGAACAAGAACTCGATGCCGGCTGCAGATGTATCTTAGCATCACGAGGAGCAACCCTCTGTAGAACCGCTGTAGTAGACCTTGTCATCCTTGAATAACGCCTTTCGCGGCTGTGTGCACAAGCCCGTATCTCATTCTAGATGTGGGAGGTAGTGGTGAGTTTGATAACATGAGCTAGATACGCTCAAGCTCTGAGTGAGGGGACATGCAGCGTCTTGTGAATACGGTGATAACCATATTTGCTGATCGAAGGTCTCTCGGAGCGTCGCTACCTAGGTACTGTGAACAATAATTATGCTGATCATCTGTTGAAACCGAGACGAATTCTTGTTGTAGGCTTGATCCTTGACTGCACGTGTTATGCGACAAATTTGTCGTGACATGAGACGGCGAAGAACGAGTTGCATTGTGAGTTTTGGCCGATGCGGCGCGCTGGCGATGACATCATCATCATCCTTAGGTGCGTACCAGCCTGTCGGCCTCTCTCTCCTGGCAACCACGATCCAACACCGCCTTTACATACGCGCCTTCATCTCCTCAACGTTGGATACTTCATCCTTCAGACTCAGTCACTTTACCGCGATCCTTCACGGCGTCGACTTGCGACCCCAGCAGCGATCATGCAGTTGGTGTTTCGTCTCGCCCCACCCCAACGTTTCAACGTGCCGCGCGCAAAGCACATGAGCATGAGCGCGCATTTCTCCATGACTCCATCCGCATACGGCGTAAAAGTCGACTCAGGATATTATCCTGTGGCTATTTAGCCGTCTTGTCATTCTCCGACGAACATGTTCATATCCACATTCGAGCCTGTGTTGATACCTCGACCCTGGGTTGGTAGACCCGCATTGTATCTTAAGCTGCAGATTCTTGAGATTGCAGAGGATGCCATCATTAGATTCTGCAGCCATACCATATCGCACCATCATCTCCGAGGCAAGGCAGGTGCCAAAGCAAGTGCGATCAAGAAGTTGTTGCGATTGATCTTCTGCAAGCTCTGCTCCAGCCATCGCAATAAGCAGTTGCAATGCGTTAATAGCCACACCAATGTGCAGTTTGCTGCGCGGGACAGTAACGCCAACACTTTACAGAGGATGCCTCAGAGCCCCTGCAATGTGAAGGATTCTCGCCTCGTCCAATGTCAAAACAGCACTAAGCTCTACTCGGCTCGAACTCCAGGCACAGTGCATCTCCACCAATCAGCGCTCCACATGTCAAACCTGTCAGTCGTCGTTTGACCCATGGACCTGGTTCTGGTTCCCAAGAGTTCTGTTCTTGGCCTAGGTATCCATCCTTCGTTCATCTATCCGAGTGTGGCTGCAGACACATAGCGCCCCGGCGTCAGGTTCGAGATTGGACCGGTGGTAAACGAAACGGCTAGCTATGCAGCGTGCCACATATTCCTCGGCTTCACGGCTGGACTCATCTCCTGCGGTGGAGGATATAAGTCTTCGAGCTCGCCAGACTTGGAACAGTAACGCAGCTGCGCTGGACATTCTTTCACTACAGGACTTCGTCATTCATTCGTTCTTTTGCCTTTTCAGTCACTCTTTTGTCAACTTTTGACTCGTCACTCATTCCAAACATCACTACTCGCATCAATATATACACTATGAAGTCCGTAGCTGTCCTCCCCGCCATCCTGGCATTGGCCAACGCCCACGCCACTTTCCAACAACTCTGGAAGAACGGAAAGGATCTTGAGAGCACCTGTGCCAGGCTGCCACCTTCCAACAGCCCCGTCGAGGACTACACAAGCACGGCGCTGCAATGTTAGTACCCCCCAAGTTCCCGCTTTGGATCTGTGCTGACACCAATCTAGGCAACGTTAGCCCTGCTCCCGCTGAGGGAAAGTGCGACTTTGAGGCTGGTGACACAGTCACTATCGAGATGCACCAGCACAACACCCGTGACTGCAAGGAGGAGGGTCTTGGTGGTGCTCACTGGGGTCCCGTCCTCGCATACATGTCCAAGGTTGAGGATGCTGCCACTGCCGATGGTTCCAGCGAGTTCTTCAAGGTTTACCAGAACACCTGGGCGAAGAACCCAGATGCCACTCAGGGCGACAACGACTTCTGGGGCACCAAGGACCTCAACTACAACTGTACGTACGGCATCATGTCCTCTGGAAACTACTGCTAACAATCCGGTAGGCGGAAAGCTTGACTTCACCATCCCCAAGAACATCGCCCCTGGTGACTACCTACTCCGTGCTGAGGCTATCGCCCTTCACGCTGCAGGCCCCGCTGGTGGTGCTCAGCATTACATGACCTGCTACCAGCTTACCGTCACCGGTAGCGGAACCCTCGAGCCCAAGGGTGTCACTTTCCCAGAGGCCTACTCCAAGACTGGTCCTGGTCTTGGTTTCTCCATCCACGCCGATCTCGACTCATACCCCGCCCCTGGCCCTGCTCTCATCGCTGGTGGTACTGAGGCTACCCCCGAGCTTCTCACATTCGGCGAGCTCGCTGGTGCCCCTGCTGCTACCGCTACCGGCGGTGCTGAGACTCCTGCTGCCTCCACCCCGGCCTCCGCTGTCGCCTCTTCCACTGCTGCTCCCGCTTCCACCAGCGCCGCTGCCGAGGCTGAGCCTTCTTCGGTTGCCCCAGTTGAGGTCTCTTCTGCCGTTGAGAGCTCCGCTGCCGCAACCTCTGTCGCTGCCACCTCTGCTGCCGCCACCTCTGCCGCCGCTTCTTCTGCCGCTGCTCCTGAGGTCTCCAGCGTTGTCGCCCCATACCCTGTAGCCAACAGCACCTCTTCGATGCTTCCTGGCACCGTCTCCAGCGCTATCGTTGCTCCTACTACCATGCTCACCGCTGTTCGCCCCACTCCTACTGCCGAGCCATCTGGTCCCATCAAGGAGTACTACCAGTGTGGTGGTCAGGGCTTCAAGGGTGACAACAAGTGCGCTGAGGGTCTTGAGTGCAAGGAGTGGAACCCATACTACTCCCAGTGCGTCAAGCCTGAGGCCAACAAGCCTGGTCCTTCCAAGGGTCCTATGCCCTCTGCTCCTGCCCCTAAGCCCACTGCCGTTGCCCCCAAGCCCACCCCCGAGGCTCCCAAGCCCTCAGCTGCTAAGCCCACCCCTGCTGCCCCGATCGAGGCCGAGCCTACCTCCGTCGCACCCGAGGCCGTTGAGCCCACCAAGCCTGCTGCTTCATCCGCACCCGAGGCCGGTGCTGGTGAGAAGACCTACACCCTCGAGACCTTCATTGCTTTCCTTGAGCAGGAGGCTGGTAGCGAGTCTGCTGCTAAGATCCGCCGCATGATTGAGGCTCTTCAGTAGACAATCTCGCAGTTTTTGCGAAGTTCATCTTGTATATATACTTACCCTAGATGGGTAACTTCGATTCTTGTAGCGATGTTTTTGGAATGATACTTTTACTTCTTCATAAAAATCACCCTGCTCTGCAGACTTTGCTATCTTTCAAATGCATACCGTCCTGTCTGTCTATTTGATCAGGTGCATACCGATGGAGTTCATTGATGCCCTTGTGCTGTGTTGATTCTCATCTGCACCTCGCCGCTGCCAATTTGAACCTGATTCAACATTTTGAGAACGTACCCACTCGGGAATAGTCGCGTGCAAGATATCCCTGCCACTAGGGGCAGCTACAGTTCGTGCGGCAGTTTGCAGCTTGCAGTATACATGATATTGAATACTGATAACTAGGCGGTTTACAAGGTAGCGTGTTCTCCAACCCCGGATTATTTGTAGAATGCGACACCAGTTCTGCCCATCCCTCGTGCTGTTTTTCGAGGAGCGACTCGGTTGCTGCTCATCCAATATGTGGTATAAATGCCATAGCATCGACCTTCTTGTAAGCTGAAGTTGGGAGGTCCCACAGCTGGGAGACAGCTGCATACACAAGAAATCCGCGGGCCCCGATGTATACGTGTACCATTATCGAGGCAGCCACGAAAATGGTGAGCGAATGCAACCGCTGGCCAAGTTTCAACAAGGGAAAGAGAAGGCTGGCTGCCGCTATGAAGAGCGACGAGAATCTCCAGGCCCAGCGCATGAAGCCGATTTTGAATTCGTTGTTACATGCCAAGAGATGTAGCCCTCCATATATGAATCCAGCCACTAGACAGAGTGTAGTGTGCCAGTAGGTGTGTCGCCGGCGATCGCTGATCTGCCGGTTTTGAACTTGTGGCGTCACATACATGCGGAAGAAGTTGGCTTGAGGGATATTGCGAAGGTTCCACATTCGTGTTGCTTCTTGAGCCAAGCCAAAACACGCGGCCTCGGCTTTGCTCAAGCAAAGTTCGTCGTTCGTAAGTGTCTCATAGTTGTTGTGCCAGCTCCGAAACTGGAATCCACGTAGAACGTCTCCCTTGACCAAGCTGCAATCGGCAAGGGGCGAAGGCTGCGCGGTTTGGAATGGACGAGTTCCGTCGGTGTGAACGGCAGATCTAGGTTTGCTATTGTGTTCCTTGAGGAGTGAGTATGTAGACCATACAGCAAGAAGCGCTGCCATGGATGCGCCGCCAACTGTTGACGATGATAAGTTTCTGGATGCAGAAATTGGGTAGTATGTAGTAACAAACCATGTATGTGATGAGTGCGAACATAGAGTGGAACGTCGTTGTCGTCCCCAGCAGTGGTCTTTGGAATTCTTGGAAAGACCGGAGGAGAGGTTGTAGGCGACAAGGCGATAGTTGATAGCAATACGCCGATCTCGTGAGTGGAGCCGCTTTCGCACAATGTGCGAGTATTGGGTGAAGACTCCAAAGATGGAGGTGCGGTCATGTTGTTGTCGTTTTGTAGGTAGAGCTTGCTTTTTGGAGGGTAGGCGTGGCACTGGTGTTACAAGTGTGAACAAAGTTCGCAGCTTCCCTCTGAGGTTGGCAGTCGAGACCCTTTCGCCCAGCTCTTCGCGCGTGACGTCAACGGAATCAGTAAGGCAACTACTTCCAATATGTGTCTTTGAGGCAGAAATACCGTCATGGTATGTCGCAGGTCCCTCGAAGCATAACGTTGTGACCGACTTGACATACCGTGGGGGTATTCACTATACCCATCATGAGTACGCATTGATTATCAGGATAGTGTACATCTCCAGTGTCATACGTGCATTGCTATGCTATCGAATCTGCGGCATTGGAAGAATTGCGGCTTCTACGACTGCACGACGCTACTCCAAACCTTTGGCTACCACAGTTGCCTTCGCATCTTGACACTTGCCCTCCTTATCTTGCAGATGCCTCCCAGACCTTCAGTCACGAAGTCGCACGATTGTAGCTGGGTCTTTTCCGTACCAATTCGCCTCACTGCGAAAAGCAAAGCTCTCACCCCCACAACGAAACTGCGTGACCATCTTGTCGACTTCTTCCAGTTCGAACCAATAGAGCAAATTTTTCATATGAGCTTCCATGATCTGTTGGGTCTGGGACACGAAGAAATCTGCATCCAAATACATAGCCAGCATCGGAAACTCGTTCGATCGATTGTGACGCTCTGCCTCCAGGCTCTTGACGAAAGTGATCTTCGTGATGCAAGTTTTGGCTCTGGCAAGATCACCTGTATCCTTTCCCCACTCGCAACAGAGTATAGCTAGCAGACTGTCTCGGTTCCAGTGTCGCTGTCCATTAATTGTCATGTTGGGCTTTTCCAGTCGCGGTTGCTTGAGTTTACGGAGCTTCTCCAAGAAAGGAAGCAAGTCCGCTCCATCGTCTGCAAGTGGAGCTTGCATGATGTTCGCAACAGACTGACCACTACTCTGTTCATCTTCGTTTGATCCGAAAGTGGCAAGATACTGGCCGAGGTGCAGATCGATGGCGAATCCAAGTTCGCGAAAGTAGATGGGACGGAACTCGTCGCGCAGCATACGACAGGCTTGTGTCAACCCGAAATAGGGGCGACGTTCGTGCGCGGCATCCCATTGATTGACCGTCTTGAAGCGTTTCCGAGATTTGATGGACGTGTACTTGATGTGGATGGGTTCGTCGTTGCGGAAGTTTCGATACTCATCCCCTCGACGTTTCGGTGCCTTTGAAGTCGTGCCCTTCTTGTGCTCCTTCACATCTTCCATGATGAACTCGTAGATGCGATTTCTTAACTCTGTCCATCCGGTTAACTAGACCCAAGAAGTTCATTTCATAATGTCACTCACCACCCGGGAGATTCAGCAGCAGAGACTTATCGTGGATCACCTCTTTGCGAGCGCGCTTGCGCGCGGGTGCTTGTCGCAGCAGCAGGCCCGCCATCAACGGCAGGCTCGAGTGCTCGCTTTCTTCCACTGACAGGTTAGCATAAGCGTGGTAGTAGGGTTGCTGAGTACTTACGCCATTTTCACTCGCGTCGAGATGTGCCACTCGCGGGAGTTGATGGTGTAGTGGTGTAGTGGTGTAGTGGAGCAAGTTAGGATCCGGCGGAACTAAAGCCATAAGCTCCAAGGCGCCTGCATGCGTCGCCTGCGTAATACGATGAAAGTGAGTGGTGATGATGAAAAATGGCCCGAGGATGATGGTGAAGATGAACCTGCATTGTGACGCAATCAGAAAATAACCTCTGAGTCCTCATCAAAGTCTCCAGGTTCAGACGCTAGACTGGGGAGTCATATCGTGTAGCCTCCGTCTTGTGAAAAGGTTCTAGACGTGTCTTCGATGAACTGTCTTTAGTTGGAGGTAGCTTCGTTCATAGGCAGCATATTGCCACACCGCCTCCCTTTACCCACGTGTTCAGGATCGTCCTCTCATCTACTCGAATCGTTCTTTCTCTTGCAGGGCTCATATAAAGTGCAGAATGAGATCAGCGCGCACAGGCCAAGGATGATAGCTGCAAGAGTAAGATGAGATTGATTTAATACATTAATGAAAGTAAACATTAACGTGCAACGTATTGCGGAGTATCTTGAAAACACAGTAAAGCCACCCCAGAACCATCATGGTCTAATCCCCAAACGCCATGCCGTTGCAATCAGTATCAAGACAGGAAACCCTCGCTGCCCTCGCTCCTACAACCTGAACTTGGCGCTCATCTTTTTGGTGAAAGCCATGTTAAACGCTTGCCTCTTCGTAGTCACGAAGCCATTGGGGACCAAGCTCGAGCAATCTTGGAGCTTGCTGGCGTCGCTTCCAATGACAGCAAATCGATCCCATGCACTCGTGAAAGCAGTAGACCAGCTGTTCGCGTCTTCGGCGAAGTTAGACCAGGTGGTCGCTGTCTGCAAAGATTGTTAGTGACGGATCAGGTGAGAAGATCAAGACAGTGAACACATGCCTGTGAAGAGTTTGACATGAGAAGGTCGCTCTGGAGACTGTAAGGGGCCTTGCGGTCCTTGGTCTCTTGGTAGAAGGTGTTGTCGTATCTGAAAGGTGTCGAGTCGAGGCCCTTTCCGGCTTGTGATGGGTCGTCGTGGAACTGGACTGCCACACTGTGCGCGCCCATGAGGGCAACGACATCGTCGGATGAGAAGCCCTTCGCAGCGAATGCTCCCAATATGCTTTCCAGGGTGCCACGGCTGCTGGGTACACTCCCGACAGGCGCGGCGTTCGAGCTGTCTTTGCGGCCGACCAGTGCTTGAACTCTGGGGCCGAGCGGGCAGGCTGCAATTGCTTGTGCGCCGGCGAATTGGATCATGTCTGCTGCGCTGACTTGGTACTTGTCGCTCCAGTCCTTGAGCTTCGTGCAGATAGCTGAGAGACCGGCGTTCTCTGATCTTCCACACTCGTCTGTGAGAACGAGACTGCCGTCACAGCCATTGTTGATGCAGTCGTGGAAGGGGGCACGGAGGGCTTGGTGAGCATCCGCGCCACAGCCAGCAAAGTCGGCTTGAAGCTCGGTGGCGACGGCAGACCAGACGGAAGGACAGCTAGAGCTTTGGCGAGGCCATAGGGAGAAGGCCGAAGTGGATGTCGCCATAATGGCAACAAGGGTGATAGCGGAGTAACGCATGTTGGAGAAGTAGCGAAGGTCTGTGGAGATAGTTTTGTGTTGCTCAAAGATTCGACTTCAACGATCGTAATGATACCAGTATATGAACGCAAGGCTAGCGAATTTGGAAGAAGAAAGAAAGAAGAAACCGTGCTGAACTGTTGAGCCTGACGAAACCAAAC
>Ga0265780_10004118_pt1 | contig 18876 bp, 18 predicted proteins | sample P1T30metagenome_FD_192432 | JGI IMG/M metagenome (GOLD analysis project Ga0265780, IMG submission 192432) | Plant litter microbial communities from East Loma Ridge, Irvine, California - P1 T30 | ecosystem: Environmental > Terrestrial > Plant litter > Unclassified | place: USA: California...
GGGTGAACGGGGCATTAGCGTGAGTCACGAAGACCTCCGATGACGATCTGAGTGTGGTAACCCACATCGTCCCGGAGGTCTTCGCTCACATCACCCGTTCACAACGTCCCGAGGAACTACAGCTAGCGCGCGGGCCGCTGGTCGGTCAGCGGACCAGGGCTGCGACGGCTCCGAGCGCGCCGTCGTAGTCGTAGTCGGAGTACGAGTTGCCGATGCCGGCGAAGGCGAAGAGCGCCACGACCCAGAGGATCCAGAACCCGGTCATGACCCAGCCGGCGATGATGCCGGTGAGCGCCAGTCCGCGCCCCGCCTCGCCGCTCTGCTTGATCTTGCCGAGCGCGACGTGGCCGAGGATCGCGCCCGCGGGGCCGAGCAGGATCGCCATGAAGAAGAACGGGACGGCGCCGAGGCCGAAGACGATCGACAGCACCGCCAGGATGTTCGTCTTCGGGCGCTGGGCGTACGGCTGGTACCCGCCGGACGCGTAGGGCGTGGCGTACGGGTTCGCACCCGGCTGCTGCCCGTAGGGGTGCTGCGGAGCGGCGTACGGGTTCTGCGACTGGCCGTACGCGCCCTGCTGCTGGCCGTACGCACCCTGCTGCTGGCCGGGCGCGGCGTACGGGTTGTGCTGCGGGCTGGCGGACGGTGCCGCGTAGGGGTTGTACGGGGCGCTGTGGCCGCCGGTCGCCCCCTGCGCCGCGCTGCCCTGCCCGGACTGCGCCCACGGGTCGTGCGACGCCGGTCCGGCGGGGGCTTGGTTGCTGCCCTCCGGCGTCTCGCCCGGCTTCGGCCACTGGTTCTGATCGGACACCGTCCACCCCTCTCGGCACCTCGTTCGTCGGCGCCCTGTGAATCCTGCCACACGCCACCGGCGCCCGCCCGGCCCGCACCCACCCACCCGCACGCGCGCCCGCCAGCACCCGCGCCCGCGGACACCCGCGGCGGCCCGCGTTCGCCCGCCAGCGCCCGCGTTCGCCCGCGGTCGCCCGCTGGCGTCAGACCTGGACGGTCGTCACCGGGAGCGTCGAGTCCGCGGCGATACCGAGGTCGCTCGGGGCGTGCCCCTCGGCGACGAGCCGCGCCCCGATCGCCGCGATCATCGCCCCGTTGTCGGTGCAGAGGTCGAACGGCGGGATCCGCAACTCCACCCCGGCCTCGGCGCAGCGGGCCGTCGCGACCTCGCGGAGGCGGGCGTTCGCCACGACCCCACCGCCGAGCAGCAGCCGGTCCACCCCGGTGTCACGGCAGGCGTTCAACGCCTTCGTGACCAGCACGTCGACGACGGCCTCGCGGAAGCTCGCGGCGACGTCGGCCACGGGGACCTCGCGCCCCTCGTCGCGGCACTTCTCGACCCATCGCGCGACGGCGGTCTTCAGCCCGGAGAACGAGAAGTCGTACCGGTGCGCGGCCATGTCCTTCGGCAGGGTCAGGCCCCGGGGGAACCGGATCGCGGTCGGGTCGCCGTCGGCCGCCGCCCGGTCGATCTGCGGACCACCGGGGTAGGGCAGGCCGAGCAGCCGCGCGACCTTGTCGAACGCCTCCCCCGCGGCGTCGTCGATGGTCTCGCCGAGCAGTTCGACGTCACCGACCAGGTCCTTCACGAGCAGCAGCGACGTGTGCCCGCCCGAGACGAGCAGGGCCACGGTGGGCAGCTCGATGTCGCTGCCGTCCGCCCGGAGGACGTCCGCGCCGACGTGCCCGACGAGGTGGTTCACGCCGTACAGCGGCTTGCCGGTCGCCACCGCGAGCGCCTTCGCCGCGCCCACCCCGACCATGAGCGCGCCGGCGAGCCCGGGGCCGGCGGTGACCGCGACGGCGTCGAGGTCGTCGAGCGTCACGCCGGCGCGGTCGAGTGCCTCCTGCAGCGTCGGGGTCATCGCCTCGAGGTGCGCCCGCGCGGCGACCTCGGGCACGACGCCGCCGTACCGCGCGTGTTCCTCCATGCTCGACGCGATCACGTTCGCGAGCAGGGTGCCGCCGCGGACGATGCCCACGCCGGTCTCGTCGCAGCTCGTCTCGATGCCGAGCACGAGGGGTTCAGCTGCGGTCATCGAGGGCCTCCTGCCCGATCGGTCCGGGGCCGGGAGCGCGCGAGTCGCCAGCGGGGTCGAGCTCCGCCCGCATCACCCACGCGTCGACGCCGTCCGGCTGGTAGTAGCGGGGCCGCACGGCGATCTGCTCGAACCCCGCAGCGGCGTACATCGCCTGCGCCACCGGGTTGTCCGCGCGCACCTCGAGGAACACCTCGTGCACACCGCGACGACGTGCCTCGTCGAGGAGCTCGGTGAACAGCACCTTCCCGATCCCGCTGCCCCGCCGGTCGGCAGCGACCGCGATGGTCTGCACGTCGGCGACCGGGTTGCCCGCGAGCGACGACAGGCCGGCGTAGCCGACGACCGTCGGCGCCCCGTCGTCCGTCGTCTCCACCACGACGTAGTACCCGTGCGGCGACCACAGCTCGCCCGACATCTGGGACGCCGACCAGGCATCCGTCGGGAACGACACGTGCTCGAGCCACATGATGTCGTCGAGGTCCTGCGGCACCGCACGCCGCAGCCGCAGCCCGTCGGGCAGTCCGCTCACCGGGCGACCCGCTTCGGGGCTCCCGGCATCGTCACGTCGGGGTCGCGCAGGTAGAGCGGGGTGTCGTCGGCGAAGGGCGCGCCGGAGGCGAGCCGGCCCGCGGCGAGTGCGCCGAGCCTCCGGGCCGGGATGGTGGCGGCCGTCTCGCGGTCCCAGCCCACCGCCTCCGGACGGGAGGCGCGGATCGCCTCGTCGAGGTCCGCCGGCTTCGCGAGTCCGGGGCCCGCGACGCGCGTGCCGTCGGCGTCGTAGGCGCTCCAGTAGACCTCGCGGCGGCGGGCGTCCGTCAGGACGACGACCGGTCCGTCGTGTCCGAGGTCGGCTGCGACCGCGTCGTGGCTGACGAGGGGCAGGAACGGCACGCGGCGGGCCGCGGCGAAGGTGCGGGCGGCGGCGATGCCGACACGGAGGCCGGTGAACGGCCCCGGACCCATGCCCGCCACGACGCCGGTGACGTCGGCGCCGGTGATGCCGGCCTCGGCCAGGACGTCGGCGAGGAACGGGCCGATCACCTCGGCGTGCCGGCGGCTGTCCTCGGTGGTGCGGTCCGCGAGCCGGCGTCCGGACGGGTCGACCACGGCGACGGAGGTCCCGGCGGAGGTGTCGATCGCGAGCAGCACCCGTCCATCGTAGGCGGGCTACAGGACGACGCCGTCCCAGCGGTCTCCGCTCGCGGTGACGACGACGCGGCGCGGTTCGTCCGGCACGTCGTCCGGGTCGAGGTCGTCCACGGCGTCGGACGCGTCGGCGCCGGTGGCCCGGACGATCTCGACGTCGAGCACGCTGTCCGACACCCCGTCGACGAACCCCCGCCCCCACTCCACCACGACGATCGAGCCGTCCCAGTCGAGGTCGAGGTCGTCGAGCTCCACGGGGTCGCTCAACCGGTACGCGTCGACGTGCACGAGGTCGGGTCCGGCGGTCGTCGGGTGGGTGCGGGCGAGCACGAACGTCGGGCTGGAGACCTGCCCCCGCGCGCCGAGCGCCGCGCCGAGACCACGGGTGAGGGTGGTCTTGCCGGCGCCGAGCGGACCGGTCAGCACGACGAGGTCCCCGGCGCGCAGGACTGCGGCGAGTCGGGCGCCGAGCGCGGCCATCTCGTCGGTCGAGGCCACCTCGAGGTCGAGGAGCACGGTCACGGCTCGCCCCGGAGGTACTCGCCGACCCGCCCCTCGACGTCGTGGCCCTCGTACACCCGCGGCACCCGCGAGCCGATCCGGCAGACGATCTCCTCGCCGATCGTGTCGAGCGCCGCCGCCCACTCGAGGACGGTCAGCTCGTCGCGCTCCCCCGTGCCGAACAGAACGACGGTGTCACCGACCTGCACCTCGTCGTCGCCGACGTCCACCAGGAACTGGTCCATCGCGACGCGGCCCGCGATCGGGTAGCGCTTGCCGCCGATCGCGACCTCGACCCGGCCCTGCGCGAGCCGGGGCACCCCGTCGGCGTACCCGACGGGGACGAGTGCCAGCGTGGTCTCCGTGGCGGTCCGGTACGTGTAGTCGTACGAGACGCCGGTGTCGACCGGGACGCGCTTCGTCTTCGCGACCGACGCGGTCAGGGTCATCACGGGTTCGAGCCCGAGGTCCGCCGCCGAGACACCGTCCGCTCCGGGGATCCCGAACAGGTTCCCGCCCATCCGGACCATGTCCTTGCGGAACTCCTTGCGCTCGAGGCCGGCGAGGGACGCGGCGACGTGCTCCATCGGGACGTCGAGCCCCAGGTCCTCCGCGGTCTCCACGGCCCGGTCGAACACGGCGACGGCGGCGCTGTCGTCGTCGTCCGAGGTCTCGGCCAGGTGCGTGTAGGCGGCGACGACCACGATCCGTCCGGCGCGCTGCGCGGCGACCGCGAGCGACACCAGCTCGGGCCAGGCGTCCGCCGTCGCACCGTCACGGTGCAGCCCGGAGTCGACGCCGAGGTGCACCCGGGCCGGACGCTGGTCCACGGCGTCGATCACCCGCTGCAGCTCGGCCGCGTTCGAGACGCCGAGGTCGACCGCGGAGTCGATCGCGTCGCGGAAGTCGAGCGCCGGGTCGTGCTGCCAGGTGAACAGGTGGACGTCCTCGCCGACTCCGATCGCCCGGAGCCGGAGTGCCGCGGGGACCGTCAGCACGCCGATCCAACGGATGCCGGCGTCGACCGCGGCGAGCGCGATCGGCTCCAGCCCGTGCCCGTACGCGTCGGCCTTCATGATCGCCATCACCTCGACCGGGTCCATCCAGTCGCGGACCAGGTCGAGGTTGGCGCGGTAGGCGTCGAGGTCGATCTCGGCGCGGCGCAGCGGGGCGTTCATGTCGTCCTCCGTTCCACGCTACGGCCGACCCGGGCGACCACCTCGTAGTTGATCGTGCCGATCGCCGCGGCCCAGTCCTCGACCGCCGGGTCGCCGCTCGCCGGGTCGCCCCAGAGCACGGCCTCGTCGCCGACCCGGACGTCGGCGTCCCCGATGTCGACGTGCATCGCGTTCATCGCCACCCGCCCGACGACCGGGAACAGCCGGTCGCCGATCCGGACGGAGACGTGGTTGCCGAGCGCGCGGTCGAAGCCGTCCGCGTACCCGAGCCCGATGATCGCGAGCCGGGTGTCGGCCTCGGCCCGCCAGGTGTAGCCGTAGCTGACGCCGTCGCCCGCTCGGACCGGGATCGTGCGGAGCACCGCGGCGGTCACGCGCATCGCCGGGCGCAGGCCGAGGTCGGCGGACGTGCGGTCCGGGAACGGGCTCAGACCGTACAGCGCGAGGCCGACCCGGGCGACGTCGTGCCGGGTCTCCGGGACGGCGATGCTCGCGGCACTCGCGGCGAGGTGCACCATGTCGGGCACGATGCCGTTCGCGGCGAGGCCGTCGAGTGCGCGCTGCAGGGCGGCGTCCTGGTCGAGGTCGTCCGCGCGCGAGGCGTTGGACAGGTGCGACATGAGCCCCTCGACCCGGGTGCGTGCGCCGCCGCGGAGGAGCCGACCGGCCGTGTCGAAGAGTTCGGCCCACTCCGACTCGACGGCGCCGTTGCGGCTCAGCCCGGTGTCGACGCAGACGTGCACCGCGGGGACCTCGGAGTCGGCGGCGGCGGCCAGCTGGGAGACGCTCGACACCGCCGGCGTGATGTCCCACTGCGCTGCGCGGCGGAAGTCCTCGTCGGGGGCGTGCAGCCACGCGAGGATCCGGACGCCCTCGTCGATGCCCGCGCGGCGCAGCGCGATGCCCTCGTCGATGTCCGCGACGCCGAGCCACTCCGCGCCGGCGTCGACGAACGCCCGCGCGGCCTCGACGGCGCCGTGGCCGTACCCGTTCGCCTTGACGACCGCGATGACGCCGGCCGGAGCCACCTGTTCGGCGACCGTGGCGTAGTTGGCGATGAGGGCCTCCCGGTCGACCGTGATCCCCGTGAACGCACTCACCCTTGCTTCCCTTCGATGACCACGAACGCCGTCGCGATCCCTCCATCGTGCGACAGCGACAGGTGCACGCTCGTCACCCCGCGCCGCTCGGCGACCTCCTGCGCACCCCGCCGGAGCGTCAGCGACGGGTTCCGCTGGTCGTCGGAGACGACCTCGAGGTCCTGCCAGCTCAGCCCCGCGCTCGACCCGAAGGCCTTGATGAGCGCCTCCTTCGCGGCGAACCGGGCCGCGAGCGACGCGGACGGCCGCGGCTCCCCGTCGCGCAGGAGCTCCGAGGGAGTGAACAGCCGCGACCGCATCGCCGGCGTGCGGTCGAGCACCCGCTCGAACCGCTCCAGGTCGACGACGTCGACCCCGATGCCGATGATCACCGCGCGACTACTCGACGGTGACCGACTTCGCGAGGTTGCGCGGCTGGTCGACGTCGAGGCCCTTGGCCGCGGCGAGCTCCATGCCGAACATGTGCAGCGGCGCCACGGCGAGCAGCGGCTCGAACAGCGGCGTCGCGAGCGGGATCCGCAGGACCTCGTCCGCGAAGGGCAGCACGGCGGCGTCCCCCTCTTCCGCGATCGCGATCACCCGGGCGCCGCGGGCGCGGATCTCCTGGATGTTCGACACCACCTTCGGGTGCAGCGAGCGCGGGTCGCGCGGGGACGGCACGATCACGAACACGATCTGACCCGGCTCGATCAGGGCGATCGGGCCGTGCTTGAGCTCGCCGGCGGCGAAGCCCTCGGCGTGGATGTACGCGAGCTCCTTGAGCTTCAGCGCACCCTCGAGCGCGATCGGGTAGCCCACGTGCCGCCCGAGGAACAGGACGCTGCGGGTGTCCGCCATCCACTTCGCCAGCTCGGCGATGCCGGACGCGTCGTCGATGGTCTGCTGCAGCTTCGGCGCGAGCCCCTCGAGCTCGGCGACCTGCTCGGCGATCTGCTCGGCGGTGAGCGTGCCCTTGAGCGTCGCCAGGTGCAGCCCGAGCAGGTACAGCGCGACGCCCTGGGCGATGAACGCCTTCGTCGACGCGACCGCGACCTCGGGGCCGGCGTGCGTGTAGATCACGGCGTCGGACTCGCGCGGGATCGTCGCGCCCTGCGTGTTGCAGATCGAGAGCACCTGGGCGCCCTGCTCACGGGCGTACTTGACCGCCATGAGCGTGTCCATCGTCTCGCCGGACTGGCTGATCGACACGACGAGGGTGCGGTCGTCGAGCACCGGGTCGCGGTAGCGGAACTCGTGCGCGAGCTCGACCTCGACCGGGATCCGGGCCCACTGCTCGATGGCGTACTTGCCGAGGATGCCGGCGTACGCGGCGGTGCCGCACGCGATGACGATGACGCGGTCGACCTGCTGCAGGCGCTCCGCGATCGGGTCGAGGTCGGTCAGGGTGACGGCGCCGTCGTGCACGCGGCCGAGGACGGTCTTGGCGACGGCCTCCGGCTCCTCGCTGATCTCCTTCGCCATGAACGACGACCAGCCGCCCTTGTCGGCGGCGGAGGCGTCCCAGTTCACCTCGAACTCGGCAGGTTCGGCGGGGGTGCCGTCGAAGTGGACGACGTCCACGCCGTCGGGGCGGATCGTGGCGATCTCGTCCTGCCCGATGGCGAGGGCGCGCTGCGTGTACGCGACGAACGCGGCGACGTCGGAGCCCATGAAGTTCTCGCCGTCGCCGAGGCCGACCACGAGCGGGGAGTTGCGACGGGCACCGACGACGACGCCCGGCTGGTCGGCGTGCACGACGAGGAGCGTGAAGGCGCCCTCGAGCCGTTGCACGACCTGCTGCATGGCTGCGGTCAGGTCGCCGGTCTCGCGGAAGGCCCGGCCGACGAGGTGCGCCGCGACCTCGGAGTCGGTCTCGCTGGCGAACTCGACGCCGTCGGCGAGGAGCTCCTGCTTCAGCTCGGAGAAGTTCTCGATGATGCCGTTGTGGATGAGGGCGAGCTTGCCGCCGTCGGCCAGGTGCGGGTGCGCGTTGCCGTCGGTCGGGCCGCCGTGCGTCGCCCAGCGGGTGTGACCGATGCCCGTGCCGCCGTCGGCGATCGGGTGCGTCTCGAGCTCGTCGACGAGGGCCTGAAGCTTGCCCGCCTTCTTCGCCGAGGCGAGGTCGTGCGACCCGTCCACGACGGCGATCCCCGCCGAGTCGTAGCCGCGGTACTCGAGCCGACGGAGACCACCGAGGAGCACGTCCTGGCTGCTGTTGCTGCCGACGTAGCCGACGATTCCACACATGGGTTCGATCCTACGGTCTGGCTGGACGCCGTCCCTGCGAAGCACCGGGGCTGGGGATAACGTTTGGGACATGGGCCGCCTCGACGACATCGCGATCACCACGCTGCAGGGCGAGCAGACCACCTTCGGCGCGTTCGCCGACAAGGCCGTGCTCGTCGTCAACGTCGCCTCGCGCTGCGGCCTCGCGCCGCAGTACGAGCAGCTCGAGGCACTCCAGGAGCAGTACGGCCCGCGCGGCTTCACCGTCCTCGGGTTCCCGAGCAACCAGTTCCTGCAGGAGCTCGGCTCGTCCGAGGCCATCGAGGAGTACTGCTCCACCACGTGGGGCGTCACCTTCCCGATGTCCGAGAGGGTCCGGGTGAACGGCAAGAGCGCGCACCCGCTCTACCAGGCGCTCAAGGAGACCCCGGACGCGTCCGGCAAGGCCGGCCGGGTCACGTGGAACTTCGAGAAGTTCCTCGTCGCACCCGACGGCACGGTGACGCGCTTCCGTCCCACCACGAAGCCGGACGCCCCAGAGGTCGTCGCCGCCATCGAGGCGGCCCTGCCCGCCTGACCGGTCGCGTCCGCCCGACCGGTCGCGCCCGCCCGGTCGCGTCCGCCCGACCGGTCGCGTCCGCCCGACCGGTCGCGTCCGTCGGACGCGCACCGCGCTCCGGACTGGAGGCGCAGACCGCCGCAGCCGGTCGCCTCACGTGATCCGCGCCTCCCGTCGGTACGCTCGTCCCCATGCCGATCACGGAAGCACCCGTCGCGCACCCGACCCCGTTCGTGGAGATCCCGCGCGACGAGTGGTCCCAGCTCGCCCCGAAGGAGCACCTGTCGCTCACCGAGACCGAGATCGTGCAGCTGCGCGGTCTCGGCGACCGGCTCGACATGCAGGAGGTGCAGGAGGTCTACCTGCCCCTGTCCCGCCTCCTGACGCTCTACGCGGCCGGTGCGAGGGACCTGCACGCGGAGACGAGCCGCTTCCTCGGCGAACGCGCCGGGCGCACGCCGTTCGTGATCGGCGTCGCGGGCTCGGTCGCGGTCGGCAAGTCCACCGTCGCCCGTCTGCTCCGCGAGCTGACGAAGCGCTGGCCGGACACCCCGCGCGTGGAGCTCGTGACGACCGACGGCTTCCTGTACCCGAACGCCGAGCTGGAGCGCCGCGGGATCATGGACCGCAAGGGCTTCCCGGAGTCGTACGACCGCCGCTCGCTGCTGCGCTTCGTCAGCCAGGTGAAGAGCGGCGCCGCCGAGGTCCGCGCGCCGTTCTACTCGCACCTCGTGTACGACATCGTGCCCGACGCCGAGGTCGTCGTGCGGCAGCCGGACATCCTCATCGTCGAGGGGCTCAACGTGCTCGCACCGCCGGTGCACGGGCGGCTCGCGCTCTCCGACCTGTTCGACTTCACGATCTACGTGGACGCGAAGACGAAGGACATCGAGTCCTGGTACGTCGACCGCTTCCTGGCGCTGCAGGAGGAGGCCTTCGCGAGCCCGGACTCGTTCTTCCACCGGTTCGCCTCGCTCTCCCGCGAGGACGCGGTGCGCACGGCGACCGAGGTGTGGCGGGCGATCAACGAGCCGAACCTGATCGAGAACGTGCTGCCGACGCGCTCCCGGGCGACCCTCGTGCTCAAGAAGGGCGCGAACCACACCGTGACCTCGGTGCTCCTCCGCAAGATCTGACCCGGCGGGGCCCTGACGCGAAACACCGGTGTTCACGCTCCGCACCGCGTCGTGCGGGTGTGCGGAGCGTGAACACCGGTGTTTTGCAGACCGGCCCGGGCTAGGCGGCGAGGGCGAGCCGCTCGCGCACGACGGCGGCGAGCTCGTCGGCGATGCGCTGGGCGTCCTCCTGCGAGGCAGCCTCGACCATCACGCGCACGACGGGCTCGGTGCCGGACGGCCGGAGCAGCACGCGGCCGGAGTCCCCGAGCGCAGCCGTCGCCTCGGCGATCGCGTCCTGCACGCCCTGGTCCTCGAGCCCGTGCCGGTCGACCCCGCGCACGTTGACGAGCACCTGCGGGAACACGGTCATGCACGCCGCGAGCTCCTGCAGCGTCTTGCCGGTGCGCGCCATCTCGGCGACGAGGTGCAGCCCCGTGAGGATGCCGTCCCCGGTGGTCGCGAACTCCTGGAAGATGATGTGGCCGGACTGCTCGCCGCCGAGCGAGAAACCGCCCTCGTTCATCTTCTCGAGCACGTAGCGGTCGCCGACGCCGGTCTCGAGCACCGTGATGCCCGCGTCCGCCATGGCCCGCTTCAGCCCGAGGTTCGACATCACCGTCGCGACGAGCGTGTCCGACGCCAGGCGGCCGCGCTCCTGCAGCGACAGCGCGAGGATCGCCATGATCTGGTCGCCGTCGATCGCGTTGCCGGCCGCGTCCACGGCGAGGCACCGGTCGGCGTCGCCGTCGTGCGCGATGCCGACATCGGCCCCGTGCTCGAGCACCGCGGCGGCGAGGTTGTCGATGTGGGTGGAGCCCACGCCGTCGTTGATGTTCATGCCGTCCGGGTCCGCCCCGATCAGCGTCACCTTCGCACCGGCGTTGACGAACACCTCGGGCGAGACGCCCGCGGCGGCGCCGTTCGCGCAGTCGAGCACGACGTGCAGCCCCGCGAGCCGGTTCGGCAGCGTGCCGAGCAGGTGCACGACGTAGCGGTCCTCGGCGTCGGCGAACCGGGTGATCCGCCCGACGTCACCGCCGGTCGGCGTCGGCGCGGACTGGTCGTGCATGGCCGCCTCGATGCGGTCCTCGACCTCGTCGGGCAGCTTGCGACCGCCCGTGGCGAAGAACTTGATCCCGTTGTCGGGCGCGGGGTTGTGCGAGGCGGAGATCATCACGCCGAAGTCGGCGTCGACGTCCGCGACGAGGAACGCCGCAGCGGGGGTGGGGATGACCCCGGCGTCGAGCACGTCGACGCCGGCGGATGCGAGCCCGGCCGCGACCGCGGCACCGAGGAACTCGCCGGAGACGCGCGGGTCGCGCGCCAGGACCGCGCGGGGACGCGGTCGGCCGGACGCCCGGCGGGCGTCCGCATGGTGTCCGTGCGTGAGCACGGCCGCGCTGGCCTGGGCGAGACCCAGAGCCAGCGCGGCCGTCAGCTCGCCGTTGGCGAGACCACGAACGCCGTCGGTACCGAACAGACGCGGCATTGCGATCGGGTTCGTCGCGCGACTAGCGCTTCGAGAACTGCGACGCCTTGCGGGCCTTCTTGAGACCGGCCTTCTTGCGCTCGATGACGCGGGCGTCGCGGGTGAGGAATCCGGCCTTCTTGAGGGTCGGGCGGTTGTTCTCGCGGTCGATCTCGTTCAGCGCACGCGCGATGGCGAGGCGGAGCGCACCGGCCTGACCCGAGGGGCCGCCACCCGTGATGCGGGCGGTGACGTCGTAGGCGCCGAGGAGCTCGAGCACCTTGAACGGGTCGTTGATGAGCTGCTGGTGCAGCTTGTTCGGGAAGTAGTCCTCGAGGGTGCGACCGTTCACCTTGAACTCGCCGCCGCCGGGGACGAGGCGGACGCGGGCGATGGCCTCCTTGCGGCGCCCGACGGCACCGCCCGAGACGTTGAGGATCTGGCGGGGAGCGGCCTCGGCAGCGGCGGGTGCGCTCTCCGTGGTGAAGCTCTCCGGGGTCTGGTCGAGGGAGTCAGCGATCTGAGCCATGAGTTTTATCAGTCCTTGAAGTCGTCGTGGCCGTCGTTACTGCGCGACCTGGTCGAAGGTGTACGCCTTGGGCTGCTGCGCGGCGTGCGGGTGCTCCGCGCCGGCGTAGACCTTCAGCTTCTTGAGCTGCTCACGACCGAGGGTGTTCTTCGGCAGCATGCCGCGGATCGCCTTCTCGACGGCGCGGGTCGGGTGCTTCTCGAGCATCTCCGGGTACGAGGTCGCCGTGAGGCCGCCCGGGTAGCCCGAGTGACGGTAGTAGACCTTCTTGGCGAGCTTGGAGCCGGTGAGGGCGACCTTGTCCGCGTTCACGATGATGACGTAGTCACCCATGTCCATGTGCTGGGCGAAGGTGGCCTTGTGCTTGCCGCGCAGGAGCGCCGCGGCGTGGGTGGCGAGACGGCCGAGGACGACGTCGGTCGCGTCGATGACGATCCAGTCGTGCTGGACGTCTGCCGGCTTCGGGGAGAACGTACGAGTCACAGGTGTGCTGCTTTCGTGTCGAGGTGAGGAGTCCGTGAATCCCGCTCCGGTGGGTGTTCCGCTGGCGATGCCGTCGGAACTGCCCGGTGGAGGGCTCATCTGACTGTCCGGCGCACGGGGCGCACAGACCAAGGAGAGAGCCTACCCGACGCAGCTCGCCTTGTCGAACGTGGGCCCCACGGACGGGAGGCGCGGTGCCAGCCGGCACCGCGCCTCCCGTCCGACGCCGCGTCCAGTGAGCAGAAGACGTCGAGCCAGCACGTCGTACCCGACCTCTTCTGCTCACCTGATCGAGCGCGGGGCGTCAGATCCGACCGAACAGGCCCCGCAACCACGCGATCAGGGCGGCGAGCGCGGCGAGCGCGTCGGCGACCGCGCCGCCGTGGCCCGGACCGTTGCCGTTCCCGTTCCCGTTCCCGTTGCCCGGCTTCCCGACACCGGGCAGGTCGATGCCCACCAGGATCGGGTCATGGTCGCTCGCGCGGTACACGTCGTCGCGGTACAGGTCGGTGACGTTGTAGTCGTACCGGCTGTACTCGAGACCGACGGACTCGACCGAGTTGATGTTCCAGATGTCCACGCCCGTGACGGTCGCGAGGGCGGCCTCCGACGCGAAGACGTGGTCGAGCGACCCGCTCAGCCCGCCGAAGACGTACGACCACTCCGTCGGGTCCTGCGCCGGCCCGAGGTCCGTGTAGCCGGCCTCGTCGAGCAGGACGACCGGGTCCTCCTGGCTGTACGCGTTGAAGTCGCCGATCATGAACACCCTGTCGGTGCCGGCCTGCCGCTGCATCGTCGACGAGAAGGCGACGAGGGCCTCCGCCTGCGCGACGCGGGACGCGTTCGACCCGCCCTGGCCGTCGCCCTGGTCGGCGTCCGCACCCGACCCGGACCCCTTCGACTTGAAGTGGTTCGCGATCACCAGGAAGGTGTCCTTCGCGGAGGGCTTCGCGGGCTTCTGCGACCCCTTGCCCTTCCCCTTGCCGGGCTTCTCGACCACCGGCGCGAACGCCTGGGCGAGCGGCTGGCGGGCGTTCGCGAACGCGGCGGAGTCGGTCAGGATCGTCGAGGAGCCGACCGGCTGCACGCGGTCCTTCTTGTAGATGAGCGCGAGCCGGATGACGTCCTCGCTGGCGGGGAGCTCCGCCGGCGACCCCGCGTAGGCCCAGGTGTCCTCGCCGGTCGCCGCGTTGAGGGCGGCGACGAGGGTGGCGACCGCGGCGTCCCGGTCCTTCCCGAAGCGGGCGGAGTTCTCGATCTCCTCGAGCGACACGACGTCGGCGCCGAGCGCGTTGATGGCCTTGACGATCTTCACCTGCTGGCGGGCGAGGTCGTCGGCGTTGGCGGCACCGCGGGCGTCGCAGCCGCCGCGGACGGTCACCGGGTCGCCGTCGCGGTCCGTGTAGTAGCTGCAGCCGGTGAGCTGGTCGCCGGTCGTCGGGAAGTAGTTGAGGACGTTGAAGCCGGCGAGTCGGACGTCGCCGCCGACGTCCTTCGGCGCGGCGGTGCGCACGTTCGAGAACGAGGCGGGCAGGTCGGCCGCCGGGGTGGCACCGGTGATCGGCGACGTCGGCTGGAACTTCCACGAGTCGTTCCGGTAGTCGAGGACGACCGGCTTCGAGAAGGTGGCGGCCGCACCCACGGTCACCGGGCCCTGGGTGAGCCACGAGACCGGGATCGACTGGTTCGCGGCGCTGACGAAGTTCGTGCTCGCGCCGTCGTCGAGGACGACCCTGCGGGCCGCGTTGTCCGCCGTCACCGCCGCCGCCTCGGCGCTGCCCGGACGGGCGACCTCGGTCGGCTGGACGAGGCGCTGCTTCCCGGTGGCCAGGACGACCTCGCCGTACTGGTTCGTCGTGTAGTCGTCGGCGACGGTGTAGTCGCCCTGCGGTGCGACGAGCATGCTCTCCAGCGACTCGCGCTGCGCGTCGGTGCGCGGGAACGCCAGCGTCGACGGGACCGGCCGGACGACACCGGTGGACGGCAGCTTCGTCAGCCCCGCGGTCGTCGGGACGGTGAGCTCGGTCAGGCCGTTGTACTCGGAGACCTCGCCGGTCAGGCGGACCGCGTCGCCGACCGCGACGCTGCCCACGGTGGCGCTCGAGAACACGAAGACCGCGTCGGACGCGGTGTGCGTGCCGAGGTCGAGCGCACCGCCGGTGCCCGCGGTCTGGATGGTGTAGCCGTTCAGGCCGCCGGACGGGTAGGCCGCGGTGACGACGCCCTCGGTGGTGACGGTCCGGCCGGCGTACGGCGAGGCGTCGCCGGTGCCCTGCAGCTGCGCGACGGTGACCTGCTCGGCCGGTGTCGCGGGCTCGGTCGGCTCGGTCGGGTCCGTCGGGTCGCTCGGCTCGCTCGGCTCGCCCGCGGTGTCGCCCGCGGCGTTCTCGGGCGTGACCGAGGCACCGAGGCGGAAGTCGGCGGCGTTCGAGTCGGTGTCGGCCGTGCCGGCGCGGGTGAGCGCGTCGGGCACGGAGTTCGCCGTGCCGGTGGTCGCGGCGGCGGTCTCGTAGGTGTTCGACGTGCCGTAGCCGAGCAGGTCGACCACGCCGGCGGTCCCGGTCGCGACCGCCCCGGTCGGCAGGGTCAGCGCGGTGGCCCGGTCGGAGAGCACGAGTGTGCCGGCCGAGCCGGACGGGTTGAGGCCGGTCACGGCGTCGGGCTCGGGCAGCGCCGCGCCGTTCGTCCCGTTCGAACCCATCTGCACGAGGTAGGTCCCGTTCGCGGGCACGGAGCCGGCGAGCCTGCCGACCGCCGGAGCGCCGGTGCCGGTCGCCGACCGGTACTGGACCGACCAGCCGTCGACGCCGATCGGGGCGTCGGTGGGGTTCGCGATCTCGACGAACTTGTTCGTGAAGGGCTGGTTCGCGCTCCCGCCCTTGAGGAAGGCCTCGCCGATGACGAGGCCGGAGCCGGTCGGGTCGGCGGTGGCGGAGGAGACGGTGACGAGTGGTGCGGCGAGGAGTGTCGCGGCGACCGTGGCGCACAGCACAGTGCGCCCGACGAGCTTGGACATGCTGACCTTCGGTGAGGGGTCGTGGACCCTCGAACGCTAGCGACCTGCGGGGCCCCTCAGGTTTCCGGCGGGTGAACTGTGCGTTCCACCCCCGATCGGGGTGCGCACAGCGGACACCGCCGGCCGTGCCGGAGCCCGCCCACGAGGCGCCGCGGTCGCCGGGCCGCCGGGCCGCCGGCGGTCAGGCGACCGGGAGCCACTCCCGCCCGGCGCGGTGCACCGCCGGACCGTGCCCCGGCAGCAGGATCGCCGGGATCGGCAGCGCCCGGGCGGACTCCACCGCGCGCTCCTGGTCGGCGGTGAAGAACGGCGTGATCATCCGCGGTCGCGGTCGCCAGGACGCCGGCTGGGTGTCGTGCCGGCTGACCACCGCGTCCCCGGTGACGATCGCGTCGGCCGCGGGCAGGAGGTACGCCGTGGACCCGGCGGTGTGCCCGTCGGCGGGGAACGGCGTGAGGGCGCGGCCCTGGAAGTCGGCCGCGGTGAACGCCCGGACGCCGGACACGGTCGTCTCCCGGAGCGCGTCGGAGCGGATCGCCCGGGTCAGCCAGCGGAGCACCCGCGGGCTGGCCAGGCGTCCCCCGATCTCGGCGGGGGTGACCTGCTGCCGCCGCGGCCCGCGCACGTTGTCGACCTCGTCGGCGTGCGCGAGGACCTCGACGTGCGGATGCCGCTCGAGGATGCCGGGGATCCCGCCGACGTGGTCGACGTGGCCGTGCGTGACGTAGACCCGCTTCAGGTCGGCGACGTCGTGCCCGGCCCAGCGGACGGTGTCGAGCACGAGGTCGCTGTCGGCCGGGTACCCGGCGTCGATGAGCGCGACGCCGTCCTCCTCGGCGAGGACCACCCAGTTCGACACGGGCCCCTCGACGAAGACGACCCCCGGGGCGACGGAGACGACGGACCGGGGTTCGCGGGAGCTCATGCCCCGACGCTACCGTCCTCGGTCCGTCGGGCCCGTGTCTGGTCGGCGCGCGCGGCGAGCTCGTCGTCCGCCGGGTACCCGACCTCGGTGAGCGTCAGGCCCTTGGCGGGTGCCACCGCGAACGCGCTCGTCCGCTGCTGCGCCACACGCAGCTCCTCGAGTCGTTCCGGACCGAAGCGCCCCTCGCCGACGGCGATCGTCGCGCCGACCATCGCGCGGACCATGGAGTGGCAGAACGCGTCGGCCTGGAGGCGCGCCACCAGCACGCCGTCCGGCTCGCGGTCCCAGCGGAACTCCTGCAGCGTCCGGATCGTGGTCGCGCCCTCGCGCGGCTTGCAGAAGGTCGCGAAGTCGTGCAGCCCGAGCAGCCGCAGCGCACCGCGCTCCATCGCCGCCGGGTCCAGACGTGCCGGGTGCCAGACGGTGTGCCCCCGCCGGCGCGGATCGCGCGGAGCGTCCGCGTCCGCGATCCGGTACTCGTACCGGCGCCAGAGCGGGGAGAACCGGGCGTCGAACCCGTCCGGAGCGACGGACGCCCGGCGGACGACGACGTCCCCCTCGGGTGCGGCGATGCCGTTCACCCGCTTCACGAGACCGTCGAGGGACGTCCGCGGCGGTCCGCCGGGGGCCGAGCGGCGCGGCCGGGTGAGCGCGCCCCACTGCTCCGGCGAGAGGTCGAGGTGCGCGACCTGCCCGGTGGCGTGCACCCCCGCGTCGGTGCGGCCGGCGACGGTGAGGAGCGGGGGCTCCCCCCAGCGGGTGAACACCGTGGCGAGCGCCGTCTCGAGTGCGCCCTGCACGGTGCGGAGCCCGGGCTGCCTGGCCCACCCGGAGAAGGCGGCCCCGTCGTAGGCGATGTCGAGCCGCAGGCGCACCGTCTCACTCACACCCCCACGGTAGCGATGTCAGCGCCGCGTCAGTGCCGCGTGAGCGCCCGGCGGCACGATCGTCCCCGACATCGACGAAAGGAACGCGATGACGAACACACCACTCGCGGTCGAGGCGATCGGCCTCGTGAAGACCTTCGGCACGAACCGGGCCGTGGACGGTGTCGACCTCCGCGTGGAGGCCGGCACGGTCTACGGCGTGCTCGGCCCGAACGGCGCCGGCAAGACCACGACCATCTCGATGCTGGCGACGCTCCTCCGCCCGGACGGCGGCGAGGCCCGCGTCTTCAGCCACGACGTCCGGCGCGAGGCGCAGACCGTGCGCAGCCTCATCGGCGTGACCGGGCAGTACGCCAGCGTCGACGAGACGCTCAGCGCGACGGAGAACCTCGTGGTCTTCGCCCGGCTGCTCGGGCTGTCCCGCGCGGAGTCGAAGCGCAAGGCCGGCGAGCTGCTCGAGCGGTTCGCCCTGACCGAGGCGGCGTCCCGTCCGCTGAAGGCGTTCTCCGGCGGCATGCGTCGTCGGCTGGACCTGGCGGCGAGCCTCATCGCGCAGCCGCCGCTCATCTTCCTCGACGAGCCGACGACGGGCCTCGACCCGCGCACCCGGGCACAGATGTGGGACACGATCCGGGAGCTCGTCGCGACCGGTTCGACCGTGCTGCTCACCACGCAGTACCTCGACGAGGCGGACCAGCTCGCCGACCGCATCGCCGTGATCGACCACGGCCGGGTGGTCGCCGAGGGCACCGCCGACGAGCTGAAGGCCTCCATCGGCACAGCCTCGCTGCAGCTCCGGCTCGTCGACCCGCTGCGGCTCGACGCGGCACGCACGCTCGTCCGCACCACCCTCGGCGTCGAGGCCGTCGCGAGCCCCGAGGGTTCCCGGATCACCGCCCCGATGACCGACCCGGACCGGGTGACCGACCTGCTCGTGGCGTTCCGCGAGGCCGGCGTCTCCCTCGCCGAGATGAGCGTGCAGAAGCCGACGCTCGACGAGGTCTTCCTCACCATCACCGGCGCGCCGACCACGGACGCGGACGACGCCGACCAGCACGAACTCGAAGGGAGCGTCGCATGAGCACGCTGACCACACCGGACCGGGCGGCGGCACCGCGGGTCCTCCCCCGTCCCGGCGTCGGCGGCACCGGCCTCGCCGCGGCCGTCCGGCAGTCGTTCACCATGGCGTACCGCGGCCTCGTGAAGGTGCGCCGCACCCCGGAGCAGCTGTTCGACGTGACGCTCATGCCGATCGTCTTCACCGTCATGTTCACGTACATCTTCGGCGGGGCGATCGCGGGCGACGTCGGCTCCTACCTGCCGATCATCATCCCCGGCATCCTCGTGCAGACGAACATCACGTCGTCGATCGTCACCGGGGTGCAGCTCCGCGAGGACATGGACAAGGGGGTGTTCGACCGGTTCCGGTCGCTGCCGATCGCCCGCATCGCCCCGCTCGCCGGTGCCCTGCTCGCCGACACGGTCCGCTACGCGATCGCCACCGCGATCACGTTCACCGTCGGCATCGTCATGGGGCTGCGACCCGCGGGTGGTGTCGGCTCGGTGCTGCTCGCCGGGCTCCTGGTCGTGGTCGTCGCCTGGGCGATCAGCTGGATCTTCGCCTACTTCGGGGTGATCGCCCGCACCGCGTCGAGCGTCTCCGGCATCTCCAACCTCGTGCTCTTCCCGCTGACCTTCCTGTCGAAC
>Ga0265780_10004119_pt1 | contig 18875 bp, 17 predicted proteins | sample P1T30metagenome_FD_192432 | JGI IMG/M metagenome (GOLD analysis project Ga0265780, IMG submission 192432) | Plant litter microbial communities from East Loma Ridge, Irvine, California - P1 T30 | ecosystem: Environmental > Terrestrial > Plant litter > Unclassified | place: USA: California...
GCGGGCGAGGCCCGGCGAGGCTCGTGGTCGGCATTTGCCACCACCCGAGCGGCGCAGGCGGGGCCCGGCGTCGCTCAGCGCGCGCCGACCACCATCCACCGGTCGGTGCGGGCCCGCAGCCCGAGCGTGACCGCCCGGGCCCCGACGTACCCGAGGCCGAACGCGAGCCAGAGCGCGACCGCGCCCGACGTCGTGGAGCCGGCCCGCGCCTCCACCGGGAGCAGCACCGCGAGGTAGGCGAGCACGCTGACGACCGACGCCACCGCGAGGTAGCGGGCGTCGCCCGCTCCGAGCAGCACGCCGTCGAGCACGAAGACGAAGCCGGCGAGCGGGATGCCGACCGCCATCGCCACGACCACCGACGGCAGCACCGCCTGCACGCCCGGGTCAGGGCTGAAGACCGGCGCGAGCACCGGGGCGAGCAGGGCCAGCACGGCGCCGAGCACCACGCCGCCGCCCACGCCGAGCAGCATCAGCCGCCGCGTGATCGCCCGCACCCGCTCGCGGTCGCCCTGCCCGAGGGCGTGGCCGACCATCGCCTGCCCCGCGATCGCGAGGGCGTCGAGGGCGAAGGCGAGCGTGCTGAAGAGGGTGAGCGCGATCTGGATGGTCGCGAGCCCGGTGACCCCGGCGGAGGCGGCGGCCGCGACGGTCGCGAGGAGCGCGGCCCGCAGACCCGCGTTCCGCACGAGCAGCCAGCCGCCCGCCTGCGCGGTGCGGCCGACCCCGGCGAGCCCCGGGCGGAGGTCGGCGCCGACGGCCCGGGCCGCCCGCACCGCGATCACGACGTAGACGGCGGCCATGCCCCACTGGGCGACGACCGTGCCGGCCGCGGAGCCGGCGATGCCCCAGCCGAAGCCGTAGAGGAACAGCGCGTTGAGGCCGGCGTTCGCGGCGAAGCCGACGGTGGCGACGACCAGCGGCGTCCGGGTGTCCTGCAGGCCGCGCAGCAGGCCCGTCGCGGCGATCACGAGCAGCATGCCGGGCAGGCCGAGCAGCGAGACGGAGAGGTACGTCGTGGCGGCCGCGGCGACCTCGTCGGCCACGCCGAAGAGGCCCACGAGCGGCTCGGCGACCACCGCGCCGGCCCCCGCGACGACGATGCCGACGAGCAGGGCGAACCACATGCCGTCGACCCCGGCGCGGATCGCGCCCCGCTGGTCGCCGGCCCCCAGCCGGCGCGCGACCGTCGGGGTGGTCGCGTAGGCGAGGAAGATCAGCAGCCCGAGGGCCGTCTGCAGGACCACGCTCGCCACCCCGAGCCCCGCCAGCGGCACCGAGCCGAGGTGGCCGACCAGCGCGGTGTCGGTGAGCAGGAAGAGCGGCTCGGCCACGAGCGCCCCCAGCGCCGGCACGGCCAGGCGGAGGATCTCGCGGTCGAGGGGCGACCGGAGGCGCACGCTCAGTCGGTGCCCCGGAGCCGGCCCAGCACGCTCATCACGTGGAACACCACGATGGCCGCGACCGTGCCGAGGATGATGCCGCCGAAGCTCGCGCCTCCGAGGGCGAGGGTGAAGTCGGCGATGCCCATGATGAGCGCGACGCCGGCCGTGAGCTGGTTCTTCGGGCGGCTGAAGTCGACCTTGTTCTCCACCCAGATGCGGATGCCGATGACGCCGATGAGGCCGTAGAGCGCCGTGGTGACGCCGCCGAGCACCCCCGGCGGGATCGTGAAGATGACGGCGCCGATCTTGGGCGAGAGGCCGAGCAGCACCGCGACGACGCCGGCCACCCAGTAGGCCGCGGTGGAGAAGACCCGGGTCGCGCTCATCACGCCGATGTTCTCGCCGTAGGTGGTCGTCGCCGAGCCGCCGCCGAGGCCGGCGATGACGGTGCTGAGGCCGTCGGCGAAGAGGGCACGCCCGGTCAGCGGGTCGAGGTTGCGCTTCGTGAGCTGCCCGACGCCCTTGACGTGGCCGACGTTCTCGGCGATCAGGGCGAGCACCACCGGGAGGAAGCCGAGGTAGATCGGCAGCTGCCCGAGGTCGAAGGCGGGGGCCGTGAAGGTCGGGAGGCCCACCCAGGGCGCGGCCGCCACGGCGCTGTAGTCGACGGCGCCCGCGACCACGGCGGCGACGTAGCCGACCACGACCCCGACGAAGATGGAGAGGCGGCCGAGCAGGCCCTTGAAGAGCACGGCGCTCAGCACGACGGCGGCGAGGGTGATCAGGGCGATGCCCGGCGAGAGCGCGAAGTTGTCGCGGGCGGCCGGGGCCAGGTTGAAGCCGATCAGGGCGACGATCGAGCCGCTGACCACCGGGGGCAGCAGGGCGTCGATCCACCGGGTGCCGGCGAGGTTCACGACGATCCCGATCACCGCGAGCAGCGCGCCGACGACGATGATGCCGCTGAGCGCGAGGGGGATGCCGCCCACGTCGGTGGCCGCCGCGATCGGGGCCAGGAAGGCGAAGGACGAGCCGAGGTAGCTGGGCAGGCGGTTCTTCGTGATCAGCAGGAAGAGCAGGGTGCCGATGCCCGAGAAGAACAGCGTCGTGCTCGGCGGGAACCCCGTGATGATCGGCACGAGGAACGTCGCCCCGAACATCGCGACGACGTGCTGGCCGCCGAGGCCGATGGTGCGCGGCCAGCTGAGCCGCTCCTCCGGGGCCACGATCTCGGTCGGGTCGACCGTCTTGCCGTCGCCGTGCAGTGCCCAGGGGAGTGCCATGCCGAGAACTGTACTGGGGACGCGGTCACCTCCGTGTCTCCTGGGACGACCTCGTCCGGGCGGTCCTCGGCGGCACCCGCCCGGCCCGCCGTCGGGGGCCTCACCTAGGCTGACGAGCATGACGAGCGACGAGCTGACCTCCGGCATCACCACCGACGACCTCGACCCCGCGGTGCGCCCGCAGGACGACCTCTTCCGGCACGTGAACGGCCGCTGGATCGCCCGCACCGAGATCCCGGAGGACAAGGCGCGCTACGGCTCCTTCCTCGTCCTCGCCGAGGAGGCCGAGGCGGCCGTCCGCGACATCATCCACGAGTCGCAGGACGCCGAGCCCGGCACCGAGGCCCGCAAGGTCGGCGACCTCTTCACGAGCTTCCTCGACGAAGAACGGGTGGAGGCGCTGGGTGCGACCCCGGTCCAGCCCCTGCTCGAGACGGTCGGCTCGGTCGTCGACGTCCCCGGCCTGCTGCGCCTGGTCGGCGGCTTCGAGAAGCAGGGCGTCGCGAGCTTCGTGCAGCTCTTCGTCGACAACGACCCGGGCGACCCGGAGCGCTACGTCGTCTTCCTCGAGCAGGGCGGCCTGGGCCTGCCCGACGAGTCGTACTACCGCGAGGAGAAGTTCGCGTCGGTGCGCACCGCCTACGTCGCCTTCGTCGAGAAGATGCTCGGCCTGGCAGGTCTCGACGACGCGGCCGGCCGCGCCGCCCGCGTCGTCGCCCTCGAGACCGAGCTCGCGTCGCACCACTGGGACAACGTCGCCACCCGCGACAGCGACGCCACCTACAACCTGCAGCCCTGGTCGGAGCTCGCGGCCGCGACCGGCGACGTCGACCTCGCCGTGTGGCGCGACGCCGTCGAGGCGCCGGCCGGCACCTTCGACGAGGTCGTCGTGCGCGAGCCCTCCTTCGTGACCGGCCTGGCCGGTCTCCTCACCGACGACCGCCTGCCCGAGTGGCGCGACTGGCTGCGGTGGCAGATCGTCCGCTCGTTCGCGGCGTACCTCTCCTCGGCCTTCGTCGAGGCGAACTTCGACTTCTACGGCCGCACGCTCACGGGCACGCCGGTGCAGCGCGCCCGCTGGAAGCGCGGCGTCTCGTTCGTCGAGGGCGCCATGGGCGAGGCCGTCGGCCGCATCTACGTCGAGCGGCACTTCGCCCCGGCGGCGAAGACCGCGATGGACGACCTGGTCGCCCACCTCGTCGAGGCGTACCGGCAGAGCATCACGCAGCTCTCCTGGATGACCGACGAGACCCGGCAGCGCGCCCTCGAGAAGCTCGACAAGTTCACCCCCAAGATCGGCTACCCCACGACGTGGCGCGACTACTCGGCCCTCGAGGTCGACGCGGCCGACCTGATCGGCAACGTGCGGGCCCAGGCCGTCGTCGGCTTCGACCGCGAGCTCGCCAAGATCGGGGCGCCGATCGACCGCGAGGAGTGGTTCATGACCCCGCAGACGATCAACGCCTACTACAACCCCGGCTTCAACGAGATCGTCTTCCCGGCCGCCATCCTGCAGTTCCCCTTCTTCGACGAGACGCGCGACGCCGCCGCCAACTACGGCGCCATCGGCGCCGTCATCGGCCACGAGATCGGCCACGGCTTCGACGACCAGGGCTCGAAGTACGACGGCGACGGGCGCCTCACCGACTGGTGGACCGCCGCCGACCGCGAGGCGTTCGAGGCCCTCACCTCGTCGCTCATCGCGCAGTACGACGCGCTCGAGCCCGCGCAGGTGCCCGGTCACCACGTCAACGGCGCCCTCACCATCGGCGAGAACATCGGCGACCTGGGCGGCCTCTCGATCGCCTACGACGCCTACCTGCTCTCGCTCGGCGGCGAGGAGGCGCCCGTGATCGACGGGCTCACCGGTGCCCAGCGCTTCTTCCTGAGCTGGGCCCAGGCGTGGCAGATCGCGATCCGCGACGAGGAGGCGATCCGCCTGCTCTCGATCGACCCGCACTCGCCCAACGAGTTCCGGTGCAACCAGATCGTGCGCAACATCGACGAGTTCTACGCCGCCTTCGACGTGACCGAGGCCGACCGGCTCTGGCTGCCCGAGGCCGAGCGCGTCACGATCTGGTAGCGCCGCAGGGGTGACGGAGGGCGCAGGAGGCGGTCGTCGCGACCGTCGAGGAGGTGACGACCGTGGGGCCGGTGCGCGCCACGGCGGCCCTCGTGCGCCCGAGTCGTTCGGGGGCGCGTTCACGGCCCTCGGCGACCTGGCGGTCGAGGGGGCGTCGGTCTCGGTGGCCGTGCGCGACCTCGATGCCGGCGACGACCTGCTGAGCGTCGACGAGACGCTCGCCCTGCCCGTCGCGCAGGTCGGCGCCCTCCTGCTGCTGATCGAGGTCAGCGCCCAGATCGAGTCGGGTCGTCTCGGTGCGCTCGACGAGCTCGAGCGGCTCGCCGGGCCGGGCGACCGCGCCGCCCTCGGCGGCGGGGGAGTCTGGTCGTACCTGCAGCGCCGCACGCTCGCCGTGACCGACGCGGCCGCCCTCGTCGGCGCCGTCCGCGACCCGGCGGCCCTCAACGCGCTCGTGGGGCGGGTCGGCCTCGACGCGGTGCGCGCCCGTGCCGACGGGCTGGGCCTCGTGCGCACCGCCCTGCTCGACGAGGTGCGCGCCGAGCGCGGCCCCGACGACGCCCCGGCCCTCGCCGTCGGCACGGCCGTCGAGCTCGTCGGGCTGATGACCCGCCTCACGCACGGGGAGGTCGTCGACGAGGCCGTCTCCAGCCGCGTGCTCGGCTGGCTCTCGCTCGGCGTCGACCTCTCGCTCGTCGCCTCCTCGTTCGGGCTCGACCCGGTCTCGCACCGGCGGCTCGACCACGGCCTGCAGCTCGTGAACAGCGTGGGGGTCGCGCCGGGCACGCGCTCCGAGCTCGGGGTGCTGCGCGGCCCGTCCCGCGGGGTCGCGTACGCCGTGACCGTGGCGTTCGACGACCTGACGCTCGCCCGGCGCCTCCGGGTGGTCGACGCCCTGCGCGCCCTCGGCACCGACCTGCTGGAGCACGTGCACTGAGGCGGCCCGTCGCCGGGTGCCCGGGCGGTCCCGCGGCGCTCGTGCCGTGCCGGGCAGCGGTCCCGGCCGCTCGGCGCGTGCGGTCAGTCGACCATCCCGAGCCCGGCGACCACGCGCAGCGTCTCGACGCCGGCGGGCGGGCACCGGTCGGCGTCGGCCGTCGTGACCCAGTGCAGCGACCCGACCTCCGCCGAGGGAGTCGGGGCTGGGCTGTCGGCCCGCGGCTCGGCCGCGTAGAGGGTCATGTGCACGAGGCGTCCGTCGGGCTCGCCGTGCGCCTGCGTGCTGACCGTGGCCAGCTCGCGCACGGTGCCGGGGTCGAGCTCGAGGCCGACCTCCTCGCGGGTCTCGCGGACGAGGGCGTCCTCGCCGGTCTCGCCCGCCTCCCGCTTGCCCCCGGGCAGGTACAGCACGTCGCGCCCGCGCGCGGTCACCATGAGGAGGCGGCGGTCACGGACCAGCACGAGGGCGCTGACGACGAGGGGCTCCATGCGGTCATCCTCTCGCGGGCGCGGCCTCCGGCCGAGGTGGCCGGGTGCGGCGAGGGCGCTCAGCCTGCGGAGGCGCGGGGCACGTCGTCGACGGAGCGCAGCTGCCGGGGCGCTGCCGCCGCGCGCGTGTCGGTCAGGCCGAACAGGGCCTCGAGGCCGTCGCGGAACTCCTCGCCGCGGCCCTCGCGGGCGAGCTCGCGGGCGCGGACCGACGGGGTGTGCAGCAGCACGCCGGCGAGGTGGCGGAGAGCCGCCTCGGTGCGGTCGGACGAGTCGCCGCGCGACCGGGCGCGCTCGATCTCGTCGTCGAGGAGGTCGAACACGTGCTTGCGCAGGGCCACGACCGCGGGCGTGAGCGACTGCTCGGCGGCCGCGGCCTGGAACTCGGCGGCCGCGTCGGAGACCATGGCGCGCGCGTCGTCGGCCGCCGACATCTGCGTCAGCGGGGCGTGCAGGCTGATCGTCTCGAGGTCGAGGAGCTCGACGCCGGGCACCGTCGCGACGAGCGGGTCGACGTTGCGCGGCAGGCCCAGGTCGATCACGAGGCGCCGCGACTCGTCGACGACGCCGGGCACGACGACCGGCTCGGTGGTCGAGGTGCAGGTGATGAGCACGTCGCTCCACGAGATCGCCTCGGCGAGGTCGTCGAACGCGCGCAGGTCGTGCTTGAGGCCGAACCAGGAGGCGCGGCCCGACGACGAGAAGACGGCCAGGTCGGCGGCGCCGCGGTCGCGCAGCGCCGTGACGGTGGTGGCGGCGTACTGGCCGGTGCCCACGATGAGGACGCGAGCGTGGGCCCAGTCCGTGACGCGCGAGGAGGCCAGCTCGAGGGCGAGGCGCACGAGGGAGCGACCCGCGCCTCCCACGTTGGTGCGGTTCTTGACGCCGCGCGAGGTGTGCGAGGCCTTCTGGAAGAGGCGCTCGAGGTCGGACGACGTCGTGCCGACCTCGCGGGCCCGCTCGAGGGCGCGGCGCACCTGGCCGGAGATCTCGTCCTCGCCGACGACGACCGACTCGAGGCCGCTGCTGACGGCGAAGAGGTGCTCGACGACCTCGTCGCCCGTGATGACGCGCACGCTGTCGCGCATCTCGTCGGGCTCGACGCCGCTGGCCTCGCTCATGGTGCTGATGGTGGCCTCGACGGCCACGGCGCTCGCCGCGGTGAGGGGCTCGTCGACGTCGAGGTAGGCCTCGAAGCGGTTGCAGGTCGCGAGGACCACGGCCCCGCTGACGAAGTCGCTGCCGTCGACCAGGGTGCTCGCCGCCGAGGGTGCGCCGATGCTCAACTTCTCGAGGAGGTCGAAACTGGCGTTCTGGTGGGACGCCGTGAGGCAGATGAGCACTGACCGATCCTAACTCTGATCGGCACATTCGGCTGGGGGTTGCCTCGACGTCGAGAAGATGCTCGGGTTCGGGGGCCATGATCGTTGCCGAATGCAACACGGCTCGGCACGGCACGCAGCGCGGCGCCCGCACGACGGAGCTCGACCCAGCCCGGCCCACGAGGCCCGGCTCGACACGAGGAGAACCATGACCACCACCACCAGCACCCAGTGGCAGCTCGCTGCCCGTCCCGTCGGCGAGCCCACGGCCGACGACGTCCGCCGCGTCGAGGTCGAGCTGCCCGAGCTCGCCGACGGCGAGGTGCGCGTGCAGAACGCGTTCCTCTCCGTCGACCCCTACATGCGAGGCCGCATGAACGACGTGAAGTCGTACGTGCCCCCGTTCCGGCTCGACGAGACGATGACCGGCGGCGCCGTCGGCGAGGTCGTCGAGTCGCGCAGCGACGACCTGCCCGTCGGCACCGTGGTGCTGCACGACCTCGGCTGGCGCGACGTCGCCCAGGGCGCGGCGAGCGGGTTCCGCGCCGTGCAGCCGACCGAGGGCGTCTCGCTCTCCGCCTACCTCGGCGTGCTCGGCCTCACCGGCCTGACCGCCTACGTCGGGCTCACCGAGATCGCCGGCATCCGCGAGGGCGACGTCGTCTTCGTCTCCGGCGCGGCCGGCGCCGTCGGCACGATGGTCGGCCAGATCGCCCGCCTGAAGGGCGCCTCGCGCGTCGTCGGCAGCGCCGGCAGCGACGAGAAGGTGGCGCTGCTCACCTCGAAGTACGGCTTCGACGCGGCCTTCAACTACAAGACCGGCGACGTCGCCGAGCTGCTCGCCGAGGCCGCCCCCGACGGCATCGACGTCTACTTCGACAACGTGGGAGGCGACCACCTGTCGGCCGCGCTGGGCGCGTTCAAGGACGGCGGCCGGGCAGCGCTCTGCGGCTCGATCGCGAACTACAACTCGACCGGCGCCCCCGTCGGCATCACGAACATGACCAACATGGTCACGCGCGGCCTGACGATGCAGGGCTTCACGCTCGGGAACTACCGCCACGTGGCCCCGGCGTTCCAGGCCGAGATGGGCCCGTGGCTCGCCTCGGGCCAGGTCGTGCACGACGAGACCGTGGTCGAGGGCATCGACTCGGCCTTCGAGGCGTTCACCGGCCTGATGCGCGGCGAGAACGTCGGCAAGATGGTGGTCCGCGTCAGCTGACCCGCGCCTCCTCGGCACGACCCGCCTCGATCCGGGGCCCCGGCAGGCGCCGGGCCCGGATCGGGGCGGCTCGGCGTCGTCGGCTCGACGTCGAGCGGCCGCCACCGGCCGCCCAGGGCACGGGTGGGAAGATGGGGCCCGTGACCCTGCCCGACACGCATCCCCTCGCCTCCGGCCTCACGAGCGGCTCGCCCCTGGTGCGCGCCCTCCGCGGCGACCGCCCCGACCGCCTCCCCGTGTGGTTCATGCGGCAGGCCGGCCGGTCGCTGCCCGAGTACCGCGAGCTGCGCGTCGGCACGAAGATGCTCGACGCCTGCCTCGACCCGGCGCTGTCGAGCGAGATCACGCTGCAGCCCGTCCGCCGCCACGGCGTCGACGCCGGCATCTTCTTCAGCGACATCGTCGTGCCGATCAAGCTCGCGGGCGTGGCCGTCGACATCGTGCCGGGCCGCGGCCCGGTGCTCGAGTCGCCGATCCGCACGCCGGCCGACGTGGCGGCCCTCCGCCCGCTCGAGCCCGAGGCCCTGTCGTCGATCGCGGAGGGCGTCGCCCGCACGGTCGCCGAGCTCGGCGAGACGCCCCTGATCGGCTTCGCCGGCGCCCCCTTCACGCTCGCGGCCTACCTCGTCGAGGGCGGCCCCTCGAAGGACCACATCCGCGCCCGCACCCTGATGCACAGCGACCCCGAGACGTGGGAGGCGCTGCTCACGTGGGCCGCCGACGTCACCGGCGCCTTCCTCCGCGCCCAGGTGCTCGCCGGCGCCAGCGCCGCCCAGCTGTTCGACTCGTGGGTCGGCAGCCTCTCGCTCGCCGACTACGAGCAGCGCGTCGCCCCGTTCTCGGCGCGCGCCCTCTCGCACGTGGCCGACCTCGACGTGCCGACCATCCACTTCGGCGTCGGCAGCGGCGAGGTGCTCGGCGCGATGCACGGCATCGGCGTGGGCGCCGTCGGCGTCGACTGGCGCATCCCCCTCGACGAGGCCTCGCGGCGCCTCGGCGGCGACGTGCCCGTGCAGGGCAACATCGACCCCGCGATGCTGCAGGCGCCGTGGCCGGTGCTCGAGGCCCACGTGCGCGACGTCGTCCGCCGCGGCCGTGCCGCCCCCGCCCACGTGCTGAACCTCGGCCACGGCGTGAACCCCGACACCGACCCCGACGTGCTCACGCGCATCGTCGAGCTGGCCCACGCCCTGTAGGAGGCGCGCCCTCGTGACCGACGCCGCCCGCGACCCCGGGGCCGCAGCTCCCGCACCGGCTCCCCGCCCCTCCGGCTCCGGTGCCGCCGCCGGCCCGGGCGCGCCCGACGTCGTCGTGGTCGGCGGCGGGGTCGCCGGCCTGGTCGCGGCCCGCGACCTCGCGCTCGCCGGCCGGCACGTGGTCGTGCTCGAGGGCGGCCCCCGCCTCGGCGGCGAGGTCGCCCGGCACACCGTCGCCGGCATCGACCTCGACGCGGGCGCCGAGAGCTTCGCGACGAAGGGCGGCACGGTCGCTGCCTTCCTCGGCGAGCTCGGCCTCGGCGACGACGTCGTGCTGCCCGACCCGCGCGGAGCGTGGGTGCAGCACGGCGCGGGCGAGGCGTTCCCCCTCCCGCGGACGGGCCTGCTCGGCATCCCCGGAGACCTCGCGGCCGACGACGTGCTCGCCGTGATCGGCGCCGAGGCGGCCGCCGAGGCGTCGCGGCTCGACGCCGCCCCCGCGGAGGTCGGCGCCGACGAGACCATGGTCGGCCCCTTCGTCCGCGCCCGCATGGGCGCCGCGGTGCTCGACCGGCTGGTGGCGCCGATCGTCGGCGGCGTGCACTCGGTGCACCCCGACGCCCTCGCGGTCGACCGGGTCGCGCCGGCCCTGCGGGCTGCGCTCCTCCGCGAGGGCTCGCTGGCGGCGGCGGTGCGGAGCGTGCGCGCCCTGGCTCCCGCGGGCGCGGCGGTCGCGGGCGTGCGCGGCGGCATGGCCCGTCTCGTCGACGCCCTCGTCGCCGACCTCGACCGGCTCGGGGCCGACGTGCGCCTCGGCGCCGAGGTCGCGGCCGTCGACGCCCGCTCGGTCACGCTCGCCACCGGCGAGGTGCTGCGCCCCGGGCACGTGCTGCTCGCCGTGGGGGAGGGCGCCGCGCGGGCCCTCGAGGGGCGTCCCGTCGCGGCGGGCGGCCTCATCACCCTCGCCACGGTCGTGCTGCGCGACGACCGGCTCGACGCCGGCCCGCGGGGCACCGGCGTGCTCGTGGCCCCCGGCGCCGTCGGCGTGCGGGCCAAGGCGCTCACGCACGGCACGGTCAAGTGGCCGTGGCTCGCCCAGGCCGCCGACGGGCGCCACGTGCTGCGCCTCAGCTACGACTCGCCCGTGGTCGACGCCGGCACCCCCGACGACGTGCTGCGGGGCTGGGCGCTGGCCGACGCGTCGGCGCTGCTCGGGGTCGACCTCGACGAGCGCACGGTGGAGGGCACCGCGCGCGTCGTGTGGTCCGCGCCCCTCCCTCAGGAGGCGCGCCCCGCCTCCTCGTCTCCCCTCGACGGCGTCGCGCGGGTCGGCGGTGCCGTGGCCGGCCGGGGGCTCGCCGCCGTGATCGCCCGGTCGCGTCGCGTCGCGGGCGAGCTGCTCGGCAGCTGACGCGCCTGCCCGTCCCCCGCGCGGTCGGCGGACCCGCGAGGCGGGCCGCCCGCACCTCCGCCCGCACCGTCGCCCACGAGATCGCCCGGCGGGTCGCCGCCCGCACCGGACAACTCCCGGTGCGCCCGGACTAGATTGGACCGACGCGCCGGGCACTCGTCCGCGCGCGGACGACCATGAATGGAGCGACATGCGAGGCAAACTGATCTTCGTCGCCGGAGCCGCACTCGGGTTCGTGCTGGGCGCTCGTGCCGGCCACGACCGCTACGACCAGATCGCCGACAAGACGTCGAAGGTGTGGCACAGCCGCGCCGTCCAGCGTCAGGTCGTCAAGGCGGAGGACTTCGCGGGCGCGAAGGCCGCCGACGCCGTCGACGCGGTCGTCGAGGGGGTCAAGTTCCTCGTCACGCGCGCCCTCGGCGGCGGGAAGAAGAAGAAGTGACCGACTCCACCCGGAGCGACGGGGTGCGGCACGGCGCGAAGGCGTCGAAGCGCTCCTTCTTCGCCCTCGTGCAGGACGTCCCGACGCTCGTCACCGACCTCGTCAAGGGCGAGCTCGCCCTGCTCAAGTACGAGGTCATCGGCACGCTGAAGGCCTTCGGCATCGGCGCGGGCTTCCTCGTCGGCGCCCTCGTCTTCGTCTTCGCGATGCTCGGCGTGCTGCTGACCGGCATCGTCCTGCTCCTCGCCATCTGGCTGCCGGGCTGGCTCTCGGCGCTCATCGTGGCGTTCGTGCTGCTGCTCGTCGCCGCCCTCCTGGCGTTCCTCGGCTACCGGAGCATCAAGAAGGGCCTGCCCGCGGTGCCCGAGAAGACCATCGCCAGCCTCAAGCGCGACCTCAAGGCGATCAAGGGCGTGGGCACCATCCCGCGCGCCGACCTCGACCGGCGCTGACCGGCCGCACCAGCACCAGCACCGCACCAGCACCGCACCCGCACCGCCGCACCGATGGGAGTCACCGTGAGCGACAGCAGCAAGAACGACAGCAGCTCGAAGGCCGAGAGCACCGACGCCGACGAGATCCAGGCCCGGGTCGACCGCACCCGCGCCGAGCTCGCCGCCACTCTCAACGAGCTGGAGGACAAGCTCAACGTGCCCAAGCAGCTCGGGGTCGCCGGCCACCGCGCCAAGGCGTCGTTCGACCGGGACCGCACCCCGTGGCTCGCCGGTGCCGGCGCTGCCGCGCTGGCCCTCGTCGGCGTCGTCGCCGTCGCCGTCAAGCGCCGCTGACCCGAGCCGCGAGACCCCCGAGCCGCCCGTCGGCACGTCCCGGCGGAGATGCCTCGACGTGCTGATACCTGGTTGGGTTCCCAGCCGCGCCGGGGGGAGAATGGTGAGCATGAGTCCCAGCGCCGACGCGCCAGTCCCCGAGCTGCCGACGTCCGATTCCCCCGCTGCCCTGACGGGCGAGCCGACCCACCCGCGTCCCGCGGAGGGGTCCCCCCACGGTGCCCCCGAGGGCACGCCCGCCGAGCAGGGCGCCGAGCGCCTCGGCTACACGCTCTGGGCCGTGCTCCGCCGCGACCCGCAGAACCCCTACGCCCCCGACGAGGCCGACGTCCCGCAGCTCGACGAGCTGGTCGCCGAGCTCGCCGACGAGGGCGTCGTCGTCCGCGGCTTCTACGACGTCAGCGCCCTCCGCGCCGACGCCGACGTGATGATCTGGCTGCACGGCGAGGTGCCGGAGGCGATCCAGTCGGCCTACCGCCGCCTCCTCCGCACCGACGTGCTCGGCGGCCTGCTGCCGACGTGGAACGCCATGGGCATGCACCGCGAGGCGGAGTTCTCGCGCAGCCACAGCCCCGCGTTCATGCGCGGCAAGGAGCCCGAGGCCTGGCTGACCGTCTACCCGTTCGTGCGCAGCTACGAGTGGTACCTGCTGCCCGAGGCCGAGCGTCGTCAGATGCTCGCCGACCACGGCAAGCAGGGCGCCGCCCACCGCGCCGTCCTCACCAACACCGTGGCGAGCTTCTCGCTCGGCGACTACGAGTGGATCCTCGCGCTCGAGTCGCCCGAGCTGGTGCAGCTCGTCGACCTCATGCGCGACCTCCGCTACACCGAGGCGCGCCGCCACGTCCGCGAAGAGGTGCCGTTCTACACGGGCCGTCGCATCACCACCACCGAGATCATCGAGGTCCTGTCGTGACTGACACCACCGGAATCACCAACGGCCAGCTCGTGCGCGCCGCCACCCCCGCGGCGGCCCAGGGCCCCGAGCACGTGAGCGAGCCGACCGACTACGACGCCATCCTCCTGGCCGGCTTCGGCGGGCCCGAGGGGCAGGACGACGTCATCCCGTTCCTCCGCAACGTCACGCGGGGCCGCGGCATCCCCGAGGAGCGCCTCGAGGAGGTCGCGACCCACTACCGCCACTTCGGCGGCGTCAGCCCGATCAACGAGCACAACCGCGAGCTCAAGGCGGCCCTCGAGGCCGAGCTGTCGCGTCGCGGCATCGACCTGCCCGTCATCTGGGGCAACCGCAACTGGGACCCGTACATGGCCGACGCCGTGCGCGAGGCCGACGAGCGCGGCTTCCGCAAGCTCATCGCCGTCGCCACGAGCGCGTACTCGTCGTACAGCTCGTGCCGGCAGTACCGCGAGGACTTCGCCATGGCGCTCGAGGCCACGGGCCTCGAGGGCACGATCATGATCGACAAGGTGCGTCAGTTCTTCGACCACCCCGGGTTCGTGCAGCCCTTCATCGACGGCGTGCGCGACGCGCTGCTGACGGCGCAGGCCGAGAACGAGGGCATCGACCTGTCGACCGAGGTGCAGGTGCTCTTCGCCACGCACTCGATCCCCTCGACCGACGCGGCGAAGAGCGGCCCCGAGGCCCGCGGCTTCGACGAGGAGGGCGCCTACGCCGCCCAGCACAAGGCCGTGGCCGAGGTCGTCATGGCCGCCGCCGAGGCCGGCCTGGGCCTCGAGGCCCCCGCCGAGGGAGGCACGACGGTGCCCTGGCAGCTGGTGTACCAGTCGCGCAGCGGCCCGCCCTCGATGCCGTGGCTCGAGCCCGACATCAACGACGCCATCGACGACCTCGCCGGCGGTCCCACCCGGGCCGTCGTGATCGTGCCGCTCGGCTTCGTCAGCGACCACATGGAGGTCATGTGGGACCTCGACAACGAGGCCCTCGAGACGAGCGAGAAGAACGGCTTCTGGGCCACGCGCACTCCGACGCCCGGCATCGACCCGAACTACGTCACCGGCCTCGTCGACCTCGTGCTCGAGCGCGTCGAGGGAGTCCCGGCGGAGGACCGCCCGCACCTCACCGACATCGGCCCCTGGTACGACGTCTGCCGTCCGGGCTGCTGCGAGAACGTGCGCCTCGGCTTCAAGCCCGCCGTCTCGGGATTGGTGCCGTAGCGACGTGACGACCCTCCGAGTAGGAACGCGGGCCAGCGCCCTCGCCGTCGCGCAGTCGACGACGGTCGCCGAGCGGCTGGCGGCGGCCACCGGCCACGACGTCGAGCTGGTGCGCGTGCACACCGAGGGCGACCGCACCCAGGCGACCGGCGAGTCGCTGTCGCTCGGCGGCACCGGCGTCTTCGCCAGCGCCCTGCGCGCGGCGCTGCTGGCCGACGAGTGCGACGTGCTGGTGCACTCCCTGAAGGACCTGCCCACCGCCTCCCACCCGGGTCTCGTCATCGGCGCCATCCCCGGCCGGGCCGACGCCCGCGACGCGCTCTGCGCCCGCGACGGCCTGACCCTCGAGACGCTGCCGCAGGGCGCGCGGGTCGGCACCGGCTCGCCGCGCCGCGTCGCGCAGCTGCTCTCGGCCCGCCCCGACCTCGAGGTCGTGCCGATCCGCGGCAACGTCGACACGCGCCTCCGCCGGGTCACCGACGACCTCGACGCCGTCGTGCTCTCCGCGGCCGGCCTCGGTCGCCTCGGTCGCCTCGACCAGGTCACCGACTACCTCGGCCTCGGCCCGTGGCCCAGCGCCCCCGGCCAGGGCGCGCTGGCCGTCGAGGTGCGCGAGGGAGACCCCGACGCCGACCTCGCCCGCGGGCTGAGGGCCGTCGAGCACCGCGAGACCCGTCTCGTCGTGACCGCCGAGCGCCAGGTGCTGGCCGCCCTCGAGGCGGGCTGCTCGGCCCCGATCGGCGCCACCGCCGTCGTCGACGCGGGGCTGCTGCTGCTCAGCGCCACCGTCTACCGGCCCGACGGGGGCGCCCACGTCAGCGCCTCGCACGCCGTGTCGCTGGAGGACGGCTCGCTCGCCGACCAGCTGGTCGACGTGCAGGAGGTCGCCGGCCGCGTCGTCGCCGAGCTGCTCGAGCTCGGCGCGGCCGACCTGGCCCCGCTCGGCGAGGGCCCCGGCGGCGGAGACCCGGTCGGGAGCGCCTCGTGACCCCGGGCAAGCCGCTCAAGGGCGCCCGCGTGCTCGTGCCGCGCGGCGGCAAGTGGGGCGACGGCGTCTCGGCGTCGCTGCGCTCGTTCGGCGCCTCGCCGGTCATCGCGCCGCTGATCAACTTCGCGCCGGCCGAGACCCCCGAGCTGCTCGCCGCGGCGCTCGCCCGCCTGCAGGCCGGCGTCTACGAGTGGCTCGTCGTCACGAGCGCCACCACCGTCGACGTGCTCGTCGGGCACGGCATCCGCCCGCCGGCCGAGACGCGCATCGCGGCCGTCGGCGAGACGACCGCGGCCGCGCTGACCCTGTCCGGCTACCGCGTCGACTTCGTGCCGGAGGGCGACAACTCCGCCCGGGGGCTGGTCAAGGAGTGGCCGGGCGACGACGTCACGGGCCGTGTGCTCGTGCCGCAGTCCGACATCGCCGAGCCGACGCTCGTCGCGGGCCTCTCCGCCCGCGGCTTCGACGCCGAGTTCGTCGCGGCGTACCGCACCGTCGGCGTGCCGGTGAGCGACGAGGTCGCCGCCGACGTCGCCTCCGGCTCGATCTCGGTCGTGCTCGTCACCTCGGGCAGCGTCGCCCGGCAGATCGCGGCGCAGCTCGCGCCGCTGCCCGAGTCGACCGTCGTGGCCTGCATCGGGCCCCGCACCGCCTTCGACGCCCGTGCCGCGGGGCTGCCCGTGCACCTGATCGCCGAGACCCGCTCCGCCGCCTCGCTCGTCGAGGCCGTCGTCGACCACGCGAGCGCGCTCGCGGCCGACGCCCCGCCCGAGGCTGCCCGCCTCGACGAGGCGCACTGAGGCGAGGGGCGCGCACGACGTGCCCCGCGCCTCCCGCCCCTCCGTCCGTCCGCGCCACGAGCGCGCCACGGGCCCCCGCACCTGATCACCCGAGAAGGACCATGTCGCAGTTCCCCCGAGTCCGTCCCCGCCGCCTCCGCGCGACCCCGGCCATGCGCCGCCTCGTCGCCGAGACCCGGCTCCACCCCGCCGACCTCGTGCTCCCCATGTTCGTGCGCGAGGGCATCGACGAGCCCCAGCCGATCGCCTCGATGCCGGGCGTCGTGCACCACAGCCTCGCCAGCCTCCCGCGGGCCGTCGAGGAGGCCGCGGAGGCCGGCGTCGGCGGCGTCATGCTCTTCGGCGTGCCGCTCGAGAAGGACGCCGTCGGCTCGGGGGCGACCGACCCCCAGGGCATCCTCAACGTCGCGACCCGCGTGGCGGCCGACGCCGCCGGCGGCGCGCTCGTCGTGCAGACCGACCTCTGCCTCGACGAGTTCACCGACCACGGCCACTGCGGCGTGCTCGCCGCCGACGGCTCCGTCGACAACGACGCCACCCTCGCGCGCTACGACGAGATGGCGGTCGTGCAGGCCGAGGCCGGCAGCCAGCTGATCGGCATGAGCGGCATGATGGACGGCCAGATCGGGTCGGCCCGCGAGGCCCTCGACGACGCCGGCCTCGGCGGCACCGCCCTGCTCGCCTACGCCGCGAAGTACGCCTCGGCCTTCTACGGGCCGTTCCGCGAGGCCGTCCAGTCGACGCTCGTCGGCGACCGCCGCACCTACCAGCAAGACGCGGCCAACGGCCGCGAGGGCATCCGCGAGGTCGAGCTCGACCTCGCCGAGGGCGCCGACATCGTCATGGTGAAGCCCGCCATGAGCTACCTCGACGTGCTCGCCGAGACCGCGGCGATGAGCCCGGTGCCGGTCTGGGCGTACCAGATCAGCGGCGAGTACGCGATGATCCAGGCCGCCGCCGCGAACGGCTGGATCGACGCCGACGCCGCCTCGTACGAGAGCGTGCTGTCGATCAAGCGCGCGGGAGCCGACACGATCCTGACGTACTGGGCCACCGAGCTCGCCACGCGCCTCCGGAAGGGACTCCTCTGATGAGCGACCACAGCAACGACCACTACTTCACGCGGGCCAAGCAGTCGATCCCGGGCGGGGTCAACTCGCCCGTGCGTGCCTACGGCAGCGTGGGAGGCACGCCCCGGTTCCTCGTCGGAGCCCGCGGCCCGCACGTGATCGACGCCGAGGGCCGCGAGTACGTCGACCTCGTCGCGTCGTGGGGCCCGGCGATCCTCGGGCACGCCCACCCGGAGGTGGTGCGAGCGGTGCAGGAGGCCGCGGCGCGCGGGCTCTCGTTCGGCGCCTCGACCCCCGGCGAGACCGAGCTGGCCGAGCTCGTGCGTGAGCGCGTGGCCGTCGGCGACGCGCACCCGATCGGCAAGATCCGCATGGTGTCGACCGGCACCGAGGCGACGATGACGGCCATCCGCCTCGCCCGCGGCTACACCGGGCGCGACCTTCTGGTGAAGTTCGCCGGCCACTACCACGGGCACTCCGACTCCCTGCTGGCCGAGGCCGGCTCGGGCGTCGCGACCCTGTCGCTGCCGGGCTCCGCGGGCATCACCGCCGAGACGGCCGCCCAGACCCTCGTCGTGCCCTACAACGACCTCGACGCCGTGCGCGCCGTCTTCGACGAGCACGGCCCCCGCATCGCGGCGGTCATCGTCGAGGCGGCCTCGGCGAACATGGGCGTGCTGCCGCCGGTGCGCGGCTTCAACCGCGGCCTGTCGGAGATCACGAAGCGCCACGGCGCCCTGCTGATCGTCGACGAGGTGCTCACCGGGTTCCGCGTGGGGCCCGCCGGCTGGTGGGGCCTCGAGGCCGCGCAGGTCGTGCCCGACGGGGCCGGGTGGGAGCCCGACCTCGTCACGTTCGGCAAGGTGATCGGCGGAGGCCTGCCGCTCGCCGCGCTCGGCGGCCGCGCCGAGGTGATGGACTTCCTCGCCCCGCTCGGCCCGGTCTACCAGGCGGGCACGCTGAGCGGGAACCCCGTCGCCGTGGCCGCGGGCATCGCGACGCTGCGGCTCGCGACGCCCGAGGTCTACGCGACGCTCGACTCGCTCGCCGACCGGCTGTCGGCCGAGGTGTCGTCGGCCCTGTCGGCCGAGGGCGTGGCCCACACCGTGCAGCGTGCCGGGTCGCTGTTCTCGTTCGCCTTCACCGACACCGCTCCGGTCGACTACGACGACATGCGCGCCCAGGACACCTGGCGCTACCCGCCGTTCTTCCACGCCATGCTCGACGCGGGCGTCTCGCTGCCGCCGTCGGTCTACGAGGCGTGGTTCGTGACGGCGGCGCACGACGACGCGGCCGTGTCGCGCATCGTCGACGCGCTGCC
>Ga0265780_10004120_pt1 | contig 18868 bp, 15 predicted proteins | sample P1T30metagenome_FD_192432 | JGI IMG/M metagenome (GOLD analysis project Ga0265780, IMG submission 192432) | Plant litter microbial communities from East Loma Ridge, Irvine, California - P1 T30 | ecosystem: Environmental > Terrestrial > Plant litter > Unclassified | place: USA: California...
CGTCGTCCATCGACAGGCGGATGCCGCGCTGCACCGGCAATTCGTTCTGGTCGATCAGGTCGTAGTATTGGTCGAGCGTCTTGACGTTCTGGCTGTAGGTGGCGCCCACCGCGCCGATGCTCGACACCCCGCAGGCCACCAGGTCGGCGTCGGCATGGGTCGAGTAGCCCTGGAAGTTGCGGTGCAGGCGGCCCTGGCGCTGGGCCACGGCCAGGTCGTCGTCCGGCTTGGCGAAATGGTCCATGCCGATGTACACATAGCCGGCCGCGCCGAGGCGCTCGATGCACAGCTGGAGCATCTTGAGCTTGGTGTCGCTGTCCGGCATGTCCGCATCCAGGATGCGCCGCTGCGGCTTGAACAGGTGGGGCATGTGGGCGTAGTGGTAGACCGAGATACGGTCCGGGCTGGCCTTGATCACCTTGTCCAGGGTTTGCGTCATGCTGTCCAGCGTCTGCTTCGGCAAGCCGTAGATCAGGTCGATGCTCACCGAACGAAAACCCGCGGCGCGCGCGGCGTCGATGACGGCCACCGTATCAAGCTCGGGCTGGACCCGGTTGACCGCCTTCTGCACGTCGGGATCGAAATCCTGTACGCCCAGGCTGATCCGGTTGAAACCCTGGCGCCGCAGGCTGTGCACGCGTTCGGTCGAGACGGTGCGCGGGTCGACCTCGATCGAATATTCACCGCGTTCGTCGGGTGCGAAGCTGAAGCAGCGTGCTAGGTGTGCCATCAGCTCGCCCATCTGCTCGTCCGACAGGTAAGTGGGGGTGCCGCCGCCGAAGTGCAGCTGCTCGACCTCGTTCATGCCGGCGAACAGCAGGCCCTGCATCTCGACTTCGCGCTTCAGGTAAGACAGGTAAGTGGCCGCCTTGTCGCGGCGCTTGGTGACGATCTTGTTGCAGGCGCAGTAATAGCACACGCTTTCGCAGAACGGGATGTGCAGGTACAGCGACAGCGGACGCTTGCCGCGGGTGCGCACGCTGGCCACCGCGTGCAGGTAGTCGCGGTAGCCGAAGTCGGGACTGAAGCGATCGGCCGTCGGGTAAGAGGTATAACGAGGGCCGGACTTGCCGAGCCGGGCCAGCAGGTCGCCATCGAATTCGACGACCGGATGGAGCACGATGGCGGGTTGGGACGGGGACTGGGTGGGGGCCGGCGCGGGGGACGCCGCTTGCACTTCTGCGAACATGACTGAGGTACTCCAGCTGCTGGCCACTTTGCGGAAATGCAACGTGGCACGATTAGCTGTCAGTTTATTGATGTGCTTCACGCAAATCCTTGACATGCATCAAATATGGACGAGTTGCCTTAGCCGCGCTGCTTGAACTTGAACACGGACAAAGCCAGCGACAGGCGCGCCGCTTCATCGGCCACGCTGCCCGACGACACGGCCGATTCCTCGACCTGGGCGGCGTTCTGCCGCGTGATCGCGTCCAGCTCGTTCATGGCCGCATTGACGCCCAGGATGTCCTGGGCCTGTTCGCGGCTGGCGGCGGTAATCGCACTCATGATGGCTGCCGCCTCGGCCACCTGGTCGACCACCGCGCGCATGGTCTGGCCGGCCTGGCCGACCAGCTCGGTCCCCTCGCCCACGTGGCCGCTGGAGACATCGATCAGTCCCTTGATCTCCTTGGCGGCGCCGGCGGTGCGCTGGGCCAGGCTGCGCACCTCACCGGCCACGACGGCGAAGCCGCGGCCCTGCTCGCCAGCGCGCGCCGCCTCCACCGCCGCGTTCAGCGCCAGCAGATTGGTCTGGAAGGCGATGCCGTCGATCAGGCCGATGATGTCGCCGATGCGGTTGGCCGAACCGCTGATCCGGTCCATGGTCTGGCCGACACGCTCGACTGCCTGGCCGCCCTGGCCGGCCACCGTGGTGGCGGCCAGCACCATGCCGTCGGCCTGCACCGCGCTGTCGGTGTTGCGGCCGGCGGCGCGCGCAATATTGCCCAGGCTGCTCGCGGTCTGCTCCAGGCTGGCGGCCTGGGCCTCGGTGCGGCTGGCCAGGTCGGCATTGCCGGCGGCGATCGCGCGGGTGGCCAGCTCGATCGAGCTGACGTTGTCGCGCACGTCGCCCATGATCGCCGTCAGGTTGATGTTCAGCTGGCGCAGCGCCAGCTGCAGGCGGCCGATCTCCCCGCCGCCAGGCGCCGGGATGGGACGCGCCAGGTCGCCTCCGGCCAGCGCGTAGACCGTCGCGACGGCATCCTGCAGGGGCCGCGCGATGCTGCGGCTGAGCTCATACCAGACCGCCAGCGAGGCCAGCACGCCGGCGCCGGCCAGCACGCGCCAGCCCAGGCCATCGGCCGCCGCCCCGAGCGCGGCCAGCAGCAGGGCCTGCGCACCCATCATCCAGCCCAGGCGCTGGCGCAGCGGCAGCTCGCGCAGGGCGCCCAGGACGTTCAGGCGCCGGCGCCAGCCGGTGCGCACCACCTGGCCGCGCACGATGCCCAGGCCGCGCGCCTGGCCGGCGCGGATCTGGCGGTACAGCCGGTCGGCCTGTTCGACCTGGGAACGGGTGGGCGCGGTGCGCACCGACATATAGCCGGTCACGCGGCCGCGCTCCTGGATCGGCACCACGTTCGCCACCACCCAGTAGAAGTCGCCGTTTTTGCGGCGGTTCTTGACCAGGCCGGTCCAGGGTTCGCCCGCCTGCAGGGTGGCCCACAGGTCGGCGAAGGCTTCGGGCGGCATGTCGGGATGGCGCACCATATTGTGGGCCTTGCCCAGCAGCTCGCCCTCGCTGAAACCGCTGACATCGACGAAGCTCGGATTGACGTAGGTGATGCGGCCCTTGGTATCGGTCTTCGAGACGATCGACTGTCCCGCTTGCATCACGTATTCGATCCCGGTGACTGGCTGGTTATTGCGCACTGTGCTCTCTCCTCATTGCTTTTAAGAAATATAGTTTCGTGCATTCTAACGATGAGGAAATGCGAAAAGTATGACCTACATCAAATCTTCGATGGTCCACCGTGCTATGTAACCAAGAGATTCTTGATTTGCTTCAATGTCTTGCTTTCACGGTAAACTTGCGGGATGGACAATCTCACTCATTCCCTGGTGGGCCTGGCGCTGGGCGAACTCGCCAACCGCGCCCTGCCAGCCCATCCCGATCCGCACAAGGCGCGCACACGCCGCCGCGTCCTGCTCGCCACCGGCGCGCTGGCCAGCAACTTCCCCGACCTGGACCTGGTGCTCACACCCTTGCTGGCTCCGCCGCTCGGCTATCTGCTGCACCACCGCGGCCATACGCATACGCTGCTGTATGCCCTGCCCCAGATCGCACTGCTGCTCGGCTTGCTCTGGCTGTTGTGGCCGGGCGCGCGGCGCCTGATGCGCGACGACCGCGTGGCGCGCAATGCCGTGCTGGCCACCTCCGCGCTCGGCATGGTGCTGCACCTGTCGCTCGACTTCCTGAACGTGTACGGCGTGCACCCCTTCCATCCGCTCGACTCGCGCTGGCTGTATGGCGACATGGTGTTCATCGTCGAGCCGGTGTTCTGGACCGCGCTCGGGATCGCGCTGGCCTTGCTGGTGCCGAACCGGGTGCTGCGCTGGCTGTTCGCGGCCCTGATCCTGGCCGCGCCTGTGGCGTTTACCTATCTGGGCTTCCTGCAATGGGGTTCGCTGGCCGGGCTGCTGATGGTAGCGGGCGTGGTGGCCGTGATGGCGCGCCGTGGCGGATCGGCCGGCCTGGTCACCGCGATCGTCGCCTGCCTGGGCTTCATCGCGGTGCAGGGCGTGGCCGGCCACCTGGCGCGCGAGCAGATCCGCTCGGCCCTGGCCCAGCTCGAGCCGGGCAGCCGCATCCTCGACATGCCGCTGTCGGCCTTCCCCTCGAATCCCCTGTGCTGGTCGTTCGCGACCATCACCGACAACGGCGGCGCCGAGAGCTATGCGGTGCGTATCGGCGCCCTGAGCCTGGCGCCAGGCGTGAGCGACGTCGCCGCCTGCCCGGCGCGCTTTGGCGGCGCGCCGGGGGGAGCCGGGCTTGAGGGCACGCTGTCGTGGAAGTACAAGGAACACGGCAGCCTGGCGGGCGTGCGCGCGCTCCAGCAGGACAACTGCCACTTCGACGGCTGGCTGCGCTTTGCGCGCGTGCCTTCCCTCATCGACGGCAAGGCCACCGACATCCGCTTCAGCGCGCCCGGGGTCGATAATTTCTCGACCCTGCCGTATGCCGAAATGGCGGACCGGCCCTGCCCGGCGCCGGTGCCGCAGTGGGCGCGGCCGCGCCAGGACCTGCTCGATTAGCGCAGCGATGGCGCCTTGAGCATCACGAGCGCCGCATCGAGCGCGCGCTCGCCTTCGGCCGCGAGATCGAAGCTGCCCGGATTGAGCAGCCAGTCGCCCAGCAGCCCGGCCACGATGCCGTGCAACAGGCGCGCGCCCAGTTCCGTGTCGAAGGTGTCGGGCAGCTGGCCCTTGTCGATCGCCGCCCGCAGCACCCGCTGCAGCGACTGGCGCGAACGCTCGACCGAGGTCCGGTGGCGCAGCAGCAGGCTGCCGGCCGGATCGAGCAACTCCTCGCGGTTCGACGGCGCTGAAAAGACGTCGGCTGCCCCATCCAGCGCTGCCGCTTCGGCCAGCACCGCCTGGCAGGCCTGGCGAAAGTGGCCGAGGGGATCGTCACCGCACCAGGCATCGACGCCCGCGTCGATCAGTTCGGCCGGCAGCGGCGTGGCCTTGCAGACCGCGTCGAACAGGCATTCCTTGCCGGCGAAATGCCAGTAGACGGCGCCGCGCGTCACGCCGGCGGCGTTCGCCACGTCTTCCAGGGTCACGTCCTTCCAGCTGCGCTTGTCGAATACGGCGATGGCCGCTTCCAGGATACGGCGGCGCGTCTCGAGCGCCTCTTCTTTTGTTTTGCGGACCATGGGTCTCCGTAGTATCCGGCCCGTTACATCAGGCGAGCGAGGGGAACAATCCGTTCACAAAATTCTCGATCGCGGCCCGGACGTTCTCGTCGTCGCAACCCGGCTGGCGGATCGCATGGATCGCCAGCCCGTTCATGAAGAACAGCATGGACAGCGCGGCGACAGGCGCCTGCCCGGGCGGCAAGCCGCCGCCGCCCTGTTCGCGCGGCGTGGCCATCCAGCGCGCCAGGTCTTCGCGCACCGCGGCATCCGACTGCGCCACCGCCTGCGCCAGCGAGGCGCTGCGCGTGGCCTCGGCGCTGGTCTCGGCGTACAGCGCCGCATTCATCACTTCCGGGTCGGTCGTGCACCACTGCTTGTAGTGCTCGTACATCGACTGCGGCACGTCCAGGCCGCTGTCATAGAGCTCGCGAATCCCGGCCCGGTTCTCCTCGAGCTGGCGCTCGATGATCGCCAGGATGATGTCGTGCTTGCCCGGGTAGTAGCGGTAGATCAGGCCCGGGCTCATCTCGGCCTCGGCCGCGATGAGCGCCATGCCGGCGGCATGGAACCCATGCTCGATGAATGCCTTTTCCGCCGCGTTCAGGATCCTGTCCTTCTGGGCCTGCGCCCGGTCGCTCACCCTTGCCGACTGCATTCGCGTACTTTCCATGATGCTTAACTGCCTCCCATCCGTTCGTTCCAGCCGCCGCCCAACACCCGATACAGCCTGACCCTGTTGTCCTGCTCGGCCAGCTGGGCGCCGATCAGGCCCTGCTGCGCCGAATACAGGGTCCGCTGGGCGTCGAGCAGGACCAGGTAACTGTCGAGGCCACGATCATAACGCTCTTTCGACAGTCGGTGGGTACGCTCGGCCGCATCGAGCAGCGCCTGGCGCGCCACACGGCGAGCGTCCAGCGTGCGGGTCAGGGCCAGCGCGTCGGCCACGTCGCGGAATCCCGACTGGATCGCGCGCTCGTAGCGCGCCAGCGCGATGTCGCGGTCCGCCTGCGCCACATCCAGCTGGGCGGTCAGGCGGCCACCCTGGAAGATCGGCAGGTTGACGCTCGGCGCAAAGCGCCACAGCCTGGTGCCCGATTCGAACAGCCCCGACAGCTCATCGCTGGCCGAACCGAGGCTGCCGGTCAGCGTGACCGACGGGAAGAAGGCGGCGCGCGCGGCGCCGATGTTCGCATTGGCCGCGCGCAGCACGTACTCGGCCTGGCGCACGTCGGGACGGCGCAACAGCACGTCGGACGCCAATCCCACCGGCAGCGGCGCCAGGCCCGAGACGGCGACGTCGAAGCCGGCCGGCAGCAAGGCTTCCTCCACCTGGCTGCCGGCCAGCAGCGCCAGTTGGTTGCGGCCGGTCGCCACCAGCCCCGCGAACTGGGCGGCGTCGGCGCGCGCCGTCTCGACCGTGGTGCGGGCCTGCTCGACGTCGAGTCCCGACACCGCGCCGATCGCCTGGCGCTTGACGATCAGCTCGAACAGCGCCTGCTGGTCGTCCAGGGTCGCCTGGGCCACCCGCAGCGACTCGATGTCGGCGGCCAGGGTCAGGTAGACGTTGGCGATCTCGCCGATCAGGCTGATCTGCACCGCGCGGCGCGCCTCTTCCTGGGCCAGGTACTGTTGCAGCGCCGCCTCGGACAGGTTGTGCACACGGCCGAACAGGTCCAGCTCGAAGGTCGAGATGCCCACGCCGGCCGAATACACGTCCGGCGTGGCGGCGGCGATGGCGCCGCTGCCGCCGGTCCGTTCGGCGGCCACCGACAGGCCGACCGATGGCAGGCGGTCGGCGCGTTGTACGTTGTACAGCGCGCGGGTGCGTTCCACGTTCAGCGCCGCTTCGCGCAGGTCGCGGTTGTTTTCCAGCGCGCTGGCGATGATGCTTACCAGCTTGGGATCGGTGAAGAAATCGCGCCAGCCGATGCTGTCGGCCGGCGCCGCATCCGCGGCGGCGGTAGGCGCCTCCGGCCAGGCGAACGGGATGTTCGCCTGCACCTGCGGCAACTCTGGCTGCAGCATGCCGCAGCCGCCCAGCGCCAGCGTCATCGCCAGCGTCATGGTGGAAAGAGAAAACTTAGTCATGGGTTCCTCCGGTCATCGCAGGGGTGGCGCTGGCGGCGGCCGGATCGCCTTTCTTCTTGCGCTTGAACAGGCGCCCGATCACGACATAGAACAGCGGGATGAAGAACACGCCCAGCACGGTGCCGACCAGCATGCCGCCGACCACGCCGGTGCCGATCGCGCGCTGCGCACCGGCGCCGGCGCCCGAGGCCAGGGCCAGCGGCAGCACGCCCAGGCCGAAGGCCAGCGAGGTCATGATGATCGGCCGCAGGCGATCGCGCACCGCCATCATGGTCGCCTCGACCAGCTCCACACCCTGCTCCACGTTTTCCTTGGCGAATTCGACGATCAGGATCGCGTTTTTACTCGTCAAGCCAACGGTGGTGAGCATCGCGACCTGGAAGTACACGTCGCGGTTCATTCCCATCATGAAGTTGGCCAGCACCGTGCCGAGGATGCCGAGCGGCGCCACCATCAGCACCGCGGTCGGCACGCTCCAGCTTTCGTACAGCGCGGCCAGGCACAGGAACACGATCAAGAGCGACAGCGTGTACAGCATCGTGGTCTGGTCGCCGGCCGAGCGTTCCTGGTACGACAGCGCGGTCCACTCGACGTTGAAGCCGGGCGGGAGCTCTTTCGCCAGCCGCTCGATCTCGTCCATCGCTGCGCCCGAGCTGACGCCGGCCGTGCCCTCGCCCTGGATCTCCATTGCAGGCACGCCTTCGTAGCGCTCGAGGCGCTGGGCGCCATAGTCCCAGCGCGTGCTGGCGAACGCCGAGAACGGCACCATCTTGCCGTCGGCGGCGCGCACGGTCCAGCGCTGGAAGTCTTCGGGCACCATGCGGAACTTCGCATCGGCCTGCACGTACACACGCTTGACGCGGCCGCGGTCGACGAAGTCGTCGATGTACTGGCCGCCCCAGGCGGTCGACAGCGTCGCATTGATGTCGGCGATCTGCAGGCCAAGCGCGGCCGCCTTCTTCTTGTCGACCATGACGCGCAGCTGGGGCGTGTCTTCCAGGCCGTTGGGCCGCACATTGGTCAGCAAGTCGCTTTTCGCGGCCGCACCCAGCAGCTGGTTGCGCGCCGCCAACAGCGCATCGTGCCCCTGCTGCGCGTTATCCTGCAGGAAGAACGAGAACCCGCTGGCCACGCCGAGTTCGGGGATCGCCGGCGGGGCGAACGCGAACACCAGCGAATCCTTGATGCCCGCGAAGGCCGCCATGGCGCGTCCGGAAATCGCGTCGATGCTGGTGTCGGCGTCGGTGCGGAACTCCCAGTCCTTGAGCCGGATGAACGCCAGGCCGCTGGCCTGCCCGGCGCCAGCGAAACTGAAGCCCTGCACCGTGAACACCGTTTCGATATTGTCTTTTTCCTCGGTCAGGAAATGCTGCTCGAGCTTGCGGATCGATTCCAGCGTGCGCTGCTGGGTCGACCCCACCGGCGCCTGGATCATCGCCAGCAGCACGCCCTGGTCCTCGTTCGGCAGGAAAGAGCTGGGCATGCGCACGAACAGCACGCCCATCACCGCCACCAGCAAGGCGAAGATGGCCAGGAAGCGCCCGCTGCGATGCAGGATGCCCTTCACGCCGCGCTGGTAGCGCGCGCTGCCGGCGTCGAACTTGCGGTTGAACCAGCCGAAGAAGCCTTTCTTGGCGCCGTGATGGCCCTTCTCCACGGGCTTGAGCATGGTGGCGCACAAGGCCGGGGTCAGGACGATCGCCACCAGCACCGACAGCGCCATGGCCGACACGATGGTGGCCGTGAACTGGCGGTAGATGATGCCGGTGGAGCCAGTCATGAAGGCCATCGGCACGAACACCGCCGACAGCACCATGCCGATGCCGACCAGCGCGCCGGTGATCTGATCCATCGACTTGCGCGCCGCTTCCTTGGGGCTCAGGCCCTCTTCGGCCATGATGCGCTCGACGTTCTCGACCACCACGATGGCGTCGTCGACCAAGAGGCCGATCGCCAGCACCATCGCGAACATCGTCAGCATATTGACCGAGAAGCCCATCGCCGACAGCAGGCCGAAAGTGCCGAGCAGCACGACCGGCACCGCGATGGTCGGGATCAGGGTGGCGCGCAGGTTCTGCAGGAACAGGTACATCACCAGGAACACCAGCACGATCGCCTCGATCAGGGTCTTGACCACGCCCTCGATCGACACCTTCACGAACGGCGTGGTGTCATACGCCACCACCGCCTTCAGGCCGGGCGGGAAGAACTGCGACAGGCGCGCCACTTCGGCATTGACGCCTTCGGCGGCGTCCAGCGCATTGGCGCCGGTGGCCAGCGAGAGCGCCACGCCGGTGGCGGCCTTGCCATTCAGGCTGGTGATGAATTCATACGACTCGGCGCCCATCTCGACGCGCGCGATGTCTCCCAGCAGCAGGGCCGAGCCGTCCGGATTGCTGCGCACGACGATGTCGCGGAACTGCTCCGGCGTCTGCAGCCGGTCCTGGGCCTGGATGGTGGCGTTGAGCTGCTGGTAGGCGATCGACGGCGCGCCCCCCAGCTGTCCGACCGCGACCTGCGCATTCTGGGCCTGGATCGCCGCGACCACCTCGTTGGTGGCCAGGCCGAAGGTCTCGAGCTTGGCCGGATCGAGCCAGATCCGCATCGCATACTTGCCGCCGAAGACCTGCAGGTTGCCGATGCCCGGCACGCGCGAGAGCGGATCGACCAGCGTGGCCGACACATAGTCCGAGATGTCGTCGCGCGTCATGCTGCCGTCTTCCGACACGAAGGCCAGCACCTGCAGGAAGCCCGAGGCCGCCTTGCTGACGTTGACGCCTTGCCTCTGCACGTCCTGCGGCAGCAGCGGCATCGCCAGCTGCAGCTTGTTCTGCACCTGCACCTGCGCGGTGTCGGGATTGGTGCCGTTCGAGAAGGTCAGCGTCAGCGTGGCCTGGCCGTTGGCCGAGCTGTTGGCCGACATGTACAGCAGGCCGTCCAGCCCCTTCATGTTCTGCTCGATGATCTGGGTCACCGAGTCCTCGACCACCTTGGCCGAGGCGCCCGGATACGTGGCCTGGATCTCGACCGTCGGCGGCGCGATGGTCGGGTACATCGACACCGGCAGGTTGACCATGGCCAGGCCACCGGCCAGCATGATGATGATCGCGATGACCCACGCGAAGATGGGGCGATCGATGAAATAACGTGCCATCCGATTCTTCCCTTACGACTTCGACGGCTGCGCGGCGGCGGCCGTGGCCGCTGCCGGAACAGCGGGTGCGGCCGGCGCTGCGCCGGCCTCGCTCGGCGCCACGGTCGCCCCGGGGCCGATCTTCTGCAGGCCCTCGATCACGACGCGCTCGCCCGCGACCAGGCCCTTGTCGACCAGCCAGCGGTTGCCGATCGTGCGGCTCACTTCCAGCTGGCGCTGCACGACCTTGTTGTCCTTGCCGACCACCATGGCCGACACATTGCCTTTCGGGTCGCGCGCCACGCCCTGCTGCGGCACCAGCAGCGCCGCGTTGCGCACGCCATTGCCCACCTGAGCGCGCACGTACATGCCGGGCAGCAGGACGCCGTCCGGGTTCGGCACCGTCACCCGCAAGGTGTAGCTGCCAGTGGTCGGGTCGACCGTCACGTCGGTGAAGGCCAGCTTGCCTTCGCGGGCATAGGTCGTGCCATCCTCGAGCAGGATCTTCACCGGCAGGTCGTTCGCCTGTTTCAGGGTGCCGGCGGCCATCTCGCGGCGCAGGTCGAGCAGCTCGCTGCTGGACTGGGTCACGTCGATGTACATCGGATCGAGCCGCTGCACCAGGGCCAGCGGCTGCTCCTGGCTGGCGGTGACGAGCGCGCCCTGGGTCACGCTCGAGCGTCCGATATTGCCGCTGATCGGCGAGACGATGCGGGCATAGCCGAGCAGGACCTCGCTGCGCTGCAGCGCGGCCTGCGCGGCGGCGGCATCGGCCTGGGCCTGGGCCAGCGCCGCCTGTGCGTTCTCGTCATCCTGACGGCTGACGGCGTCAATTTTCACCAGTTCACCCGAGCGCCGCGCGCCCAGCTGGGCCTGTTGCAGGGTTGCCTTGGCGCGCGCCAGGGCCGCGCGGGCGCTGGCCGCGTCGGCGGCGTACTCGAGGTCGGCCAGCTGGTACAGCGGCTGGCCAGCCTTGACCGTGCCACCCTCTTCGAACAGGCGTCCCTTGACGATGCCGCTCACCTGCGGCCGCACTTCGGCGATCAGGGACGGCGTGGCGCGCCCGGCCAGTTCGCGCGTCAGGGTGACCTCCTCGGCCTTCAAGGTCACGACGGTCACGGCCTGGGCCGGCGGGGCCTGGGTGGCCTGCTGGCTGGAATCGGATTTGCCGCAGCCGGCGAGCAGGATGGAACCCAGCAGCAGCGGCAGGAGCACCTGCGCGCCTGCGCCTCTGGAGACAAGATGAATGGATGGCATTGCGCGAACCTCGGTAAAGCGACGGACCGTCGAAGGATGAAAGTGAATGAACGTTTACTCTTTTTTAGAATAAACGATCACTCTCTTTCTTGCAAGCAGGATAACGCGCATGGTAGGCCGAAAAGCAGAGCGGGCTTTCACACCGGCTCACGTATGATCGGATGCGGCCCGTCCACAACGAGAAAAAATCCGAGAAAGAAGCGCGATGACCACTGAACTCACCCTGCTGGCCTGGACCCTGGTGCTGGCCCTGGTCCAGATCCTGCTGCCCTCTACCCTGCGCACCCAGGAAACCGGTGCGCAATACAATGTCAGCGCGGGCGATGGCGCCGCGCCGCCGCCGCGCCCGGTGACGGCGCGCCTGCAGCGGGCCCAGGCCAATCTGTTCGAGACCCTGCCGCTGTTCGCGGCGGCGGTGCTGATCGCGCATGTCTCCGGCACGCACGGCGCCCTGACCCTGTGGGGCTGCTGGCTCTACTTGCTGGCGCGCATCGTCTACGTGCCGCTGTACGCGGCCGGCATTCCCGTGCTGCGCACGCTGGTATGGATGGTGTCGCTGGTAGGCCTGGTGCTGATCCTGTTCGCGCTGCTGGCGGGCTAGCCTGGCCGGACAGCAACGCCGTTGGCGACGGCCAGGTGCAGCTGTCCCGGCGTGGCGTCGTCCGGCTCGGCCGTGACTGGCAGCCCCTGCGCCTTCTGGAAGTCGATCAGCGCCATCCCGGTGCCCGGTACCGGGATGCCGTCGATGCCGCGCCCTGTCGCCGCCCAGTAGATCCCGCCATACAGGTGATGCAGGAAGACCGGATCGCGGTAGGTCGCCGCCATATGGCCCATCCCGGTGTAGAAGGCGCGGCCGCCGTCGTAGTACTGGTACCAGCTGATCGGGTGGAATGCACCCATGCCCTTGCCCACGCGGTCGGGCCAGCTCGTTTGCGGGCGGTAGGTACTCTCGTCCAGGCTCAGCAGGTAGACCAGGTCGTTCGAGCGCGCCGGGCCGAATTCATACCATTCGTCGGTGAACAGATTGCGCGGCGCGAAGCGTTCCATGCCGGGGAAGTTCGTCTCCTCGACCTTCACGATCGCGGTCTGGATCGCGGGGTGGATGTGGAACATACGTCCCACCATCCTGGTGTACCACGGCCAGTCGTACTCGGTGTCGGCCGCGCTGTGCACGCCGACGTAGCCCCCGCCGCGCCGGATGAAGCGCTCGAAGGCCGCCTGCTGGGCCGCGTCGAGCACGTCGCCGGTGGTGAGCAGGAAGATCACCGCCTGGTATTTCGCCAGCTCGGCATCGTTCATCACGCGCCCGGCATCGGCAGTCCAGAACACGTCGAAGTCATGCAGCTTGCCGAGTTCCTGCACCGCCGCCACGCCGGCATGCACCGCATCGTGGTGCCAGGCGGTGGACTTGGTAAACAGCAGCACATTGAACTGGGCCGCCCGTGCCGGGGATGCGAACGCGAAGGCAAGCGTGCAGGCAAGGATGAGGGCGGCAAGCGGACGTTTCATCGGCATGGGCTGTCGAGATGGCGAAGCGGTCAACGCTAATCCTTCACTTCTTGCTTGTCAACAAAACCATTCCAGCACAGGACGCCGCGATATTTCACCCCTGTTTGATCGCGATCAACCGTGCGCCTGACATGCTCCCTTGCGCGGCGTATAGTGAAACGCCGTGCCCACGTTCCAGTCTAGGGTCCGAACGGAGTGAACCATGCTCAAGACCATACTCGTCCATGTCGACGGCGGCCCCTGCCAGGAGAGCCGCTTGCGCGCGGCCGCGCTACTCGCCGACGCGCACGGCGCCCACCTGGTGGGCAGCGCTGCCACCGGGCTGTCGATGGCAAGTTATGCGGTGCTCAACGGCTCGATGGCCATGCCGGTCTCCAACCGCGAATTCCAGGACCTGCGCGATTCCGTCACGGTCGTGCTCGACGATTTCGTGGCCCAGGCCGAACGCCTCGGCATCCACGGCGCCGAGGCGCACATGGTCGAAGACGCCGACCGTGACGGCCTGCTGCTGCAAGCGCGCTATGCCGACCTGGTGGTAGTTAGCCAGGACTTCAGCCAGGACCTCAGCCGCGATCATGGCCGCCGCCGCGCCACGACCGAACGGGGCCTGCCCCAATACCTCGCCCTGCACGGCGCACGTCCAGTGCTGGTGGTGCCCGACACCTACCACGGCAAGCCCATCCCCGGCGATGCACTGGTCGGCTGGGATGGCAGCATGCCGGCCCAGCGCGCGATCAACGCCGCCCTGCCCCTGCTGGCCCGGGCCGGCACCGTGCACCTGGCGCTGGTCAACCCCGACCTGCACTCAGGCCTGCACGGCGATGAGCCGGGCGCCGACATGGCGCACTACCTGGCGCGCCATGGCCTGAAGGTCGACGTCGCCGTCGTGCATACCCGCGCCACCGAGGGCGAGGCCCTGATGGACATGGCGCGCGACTGCCACGCAGGCTTGATGGTCACCGGCGCCTTCGGTCACAGCCGCTACCGCGAATGGGTCCTCGGCGGCGTCACGCGCGACGTGCTCGACCACGCCCCGGCGCCGCTGCTCATTGCCCATTGAACCCCACTCGACCTACTTTCCACTATTTCCGCCATGACTTTCCACCACTATCCAGGAGGCAGCGCCGGCGCCATCGGCGCCGCGATCCGCCATGCCCGCCGCCACCTGTGCGCCCGCCTGGCCGACACGGCCGACAGCACCTGCACGCCGGACGACCGCTTCGTGCACGCCTTCCCGGCCGTCGTCACGGCAGTCGAGGTCGGGTTCCGGCACGAGGAAAGAGTCATGGAAGCGCTCGACTACGAACGCCTGCACGAGCACCGCGCCGAGAACGCCACCATCCTGACCGCCCTGCACCGCGCCATGCCGCTGGTCGAGGATGGCGACGTCACGCTCGGCCGCCAGCTGGTGGCGGCGCTGCTCGACCTGCTGTCGCTGCACCGGATCAGCACCGACCTGGCGCTGGCCACGGCGGCGCACGCGCCGGCCGGCCGGCCCGGTGGGCGGGTGCCGCGCATCCTGCTGCATGGCGCCGGGCACGCGGGCTGGCGCCCGCGCCACCATTGAACGTCATTTCAGGCCCGCGCGCTGGCGCCGGATCACCTTGCCCGAGACCATGAACGTGCCGTCGCCCTTGTAGTGCAGGGTCTCGGGATGACGCGGCCGCGGCGCCACGCGCGCCGCCACCACTTCCCAGATGAAGAAATCGTAGCGCCCCACAAGGCTGTCGTCGTGCAGCCGGCATTCGAACTGGGCGTGACACTCGCTAATCGACGGCGCCGCCACCTGCTCGCTGGGCTCCGGCGTAAGGCCGAAGGCGGCGAACTTGTCGATCTCGGCGCCGGTGGTCGAACCGACGCCCAGCACCGCCTCGAGCTGCCGCGTCGTCGGCAGGTTGATCACACATTCGCCGCTGGCGCGGATCAGGCCGTGGCTATGGTTGGCCGATGAGATCACGCAGCCGATCAGCGACGGACAAAATTCCATCACCGTGTGCCAGCCCATCACCATGACGTCGCGTTCGCCGGCGTGGCATGAGGTGACCAGCACCACCGGTCCCGGTTCCAGGTAACGCCGCACCTCGTGCAGCGGCAGTTCGTGCTTGCGTGCCATCCGTCCTCCGTCGTGAGCCAGTCCATATTATGGTCTTGCCCGCAAGCCCCGGGCGTACGCTTGCAGCGATCGCACACGACAGCAGAAAAATTCTAGCGCCAGTGCGCGCTCGCGGCGGACAATTCGACAGTATACGACCCGACCCGACCCGACCCGACCTGCCGCCACCAACAGACACGAGGCTTGCCATGGATTCCGGCCCACCCGCCCCCACCAGGATCGCCTTTCTCGACTTCGAACTGCTGCTCGCCCAGCGCCTGCTGCTGCGCGCCGGCCGCCCGCTGCCGATCGGCGCGCGCGCCTACGACCTGCTGGTGCTGCTGGCCTCCCAACCCGGCGACATATTGAGCAACCGCGCGCTGATGGCCGGGGTATGGCCGCATACGGTGGTGGTCGAGGCCAACCTGCGGGTGCAGATCGCCGCCTTGCGCAAGCTACTGGGCGACGCCGGCAGCGCGATCGTGAACGTGGCCGGACGCGGTTACGCCCTCACCGCGCTGCCCGCTCCGCAAGCTGCCCCGGATGCTCAGGCCCCGGCCGGCGCCACCGCCCCCTGCAGCGCCTCGATGGTCGCCGGCTTGGTCAGGTGCACGTCGAAGCCGGCCGCCAGCGCGCGCGCGACGTCGGCCTGCTGCCCGTAGCCCGTCAGCGCCACCAGCCGCAGCGCGGCCGGGGCGCCCTCAGCCGGTACGCCCTCAGCCGGTATGCCCGCAGCCGGTATGCCCGCATCGGCGCGCAAGGCCGCGGCCAGCGCATAGCCGTCCATATCGGGCAGGCCGATATCGAGGATCGCCACCTCCGGAGGTTCGGCCAGGGCCAGCGCGCGCGCCTGGGCCGCGCTGTGGGCGACCCGCACCGCATGGCCCAGATGGCGCAGCAGCAGTGCGCTGGCTGCGGCCGCGTCTTCGTTGTCGTCGACCAGCAGGATGTGGCGACCCGGCGCCGCCGGCGCCAGCGGGCCCGGCTCGCTCGCCGCGCTCGGCGCGCCGAGCGGCAGGATCACCTCGAAGCGGCTGCCGGCGCCCGGGCCGGCGCTGTGGGCCGCGACCCGGCCGCCATGCAGCTGGGCGATCTCGCGCACGATCGCCAGGCCGAGTCCGAGGCCGCCGGTGCGCCGCGCCAGCGGCTGCGGCGCCTGGTAGAACGGCTCGAACACGCGCGCCAGCAGTTCCGGCGCCATGCCGGCGCCGTTGTCGCTCACGCCCAGCACCGCCTCGCCATCGAGCACCGCCAGCGTGACGCGGGTGTCGCTGCTGCCGAAGCGGGCCGCGTTCGACAGCAGGTTGCCCAGCACCTGCACCAGGCGCGTTTCGTCACCAATGACCCAGACCTCCGGCGGCGCCTCCAGGGTGATCGGCTCGCCCGGCAGGGCCGCCACCGCGTGGCGCGCCAGTTCGGCCAGGTTCAGCGGGCGGGTCTCGATCGCCAGCTTGCCGGAGGCGATGCGCGAGACGTCCAGCAAGTCGTCGACCAGGCGCCGCAGGTGGGTCACCTGGCGCCGCATGACGGCGCGCTCGCGCTGGCTGCCCGATTCGCCCCGCAAGTCCATCAGGTCGAGCGAGGTCAGGATGGGACTGAGCGGATTGCGCAGTTCGTGGCCCAGCATGGCCAGGAAGGCGTCCTTGGCCTGGCCGGCCTGGCGCGCCTGGGCCAGCGCTTCCTCGAGCGACGCCAGCAGGCGCGAACGCTCCTCTTCCCGGGCCGCGCGCTGGCGCGCGGCGGCGTCGAGCGCATGGCCCATCTCGCGGATTTCCTTGATCCGCGACGGCGCCACCCGTACCGTGCGCGCGCTGCCCAGGGCGGCGGCGCCGGCCTGCACGCTCTCGATGCGGCGCACGATGCGGCCCGAGAGCCACGAGGCCAGCGCGATGCAGGCGCTCAACACCACCCAGGCGCCCAGCACATAGACCGCGAAGCGCTGGAAGAAGCCCACCCCGAAGCCGGCGCTGGGGGCGCCAACCGCCACCACCCAGCCATAGCGCGGCGAGGTGGTGTAGGCGCTGATCACCTCGTCGCCCTCGAGCGTATCGGTGGCGCCCACGCCTTCCGGGCCGCCGCTCTTCATCAGCGCCGTGAGCGAGGCGCTGGGCGAGCCGACCACGGTGCGCTCCTGGTCGCGCGAGCGCGCCACCAGCGCGCCGCCGCCATCCATCACGGCGATCACCGAATCGGACGGAATCTTCTGGCGCGCGATCACGTCCAGGAAGCGGTCCGGCTGGACCACGGCGGTGAGCACCCAGGGCTGGCCATCGGGGCCGGTGATCGGAATCCGTACCGGCACCGCCGGGCGCCCGCCCTGCCCGCGCGCGACGTGGCCCGCCATCGGGCGGCGCTGCTCCATCGCCATCTGCAGGCTGCCCGGATCGGCGACGCGCGCCGGCGGCGCGCCATATGGGGCCATGGTGCGAAACAGGGGCCGGCCGTCGGCGCCGGTCAGCACCACGCCCAGCCAGTCGGGCCGCGACAGGCGGCTGGCCGTCTCGTGGAAGGCCTGCAGGTCGCCGCTGGCGAGCTGGGGACTCTTGGCGATGCCGCTCAGGGCGGCCACCGTTGCGTCCAGCTCGGCGTCGACGGCGCTCGACAGCGCGCGCGCATGGCCGACCATCATCCTCTCCTGTTCCTGCTCCAGATAGAGGCCGGCGCCGTGGATGGTCCAGACCCCCAGCAGGGCAAGCGGCAGCAGGCCGATCGCGGTGAGCAGGATCAGGAGGTGTCGAAGGGACAGGACGGGTCCGGCAACGGCGCGCATGGGTGTTCCAGAGGGGAAACGTTCATTATAGGATGTGCTGGCGTCATCCTTGCGGTTTTTGCGGGATCGCCGATGAGGGTCAGCGCGGAATCGACAGCGCCAGCGTTTCCTTCAGCTCTTCCATCACCACATAGCTCTTCGACTGGCCGGCGTCGGCCACATGCAGGATCTCGCCCAGCAGGCGCCGGTATTCGGACATCTCGGGGATGCGCGCCTTGATCAGGTAGTCGAAGTCGCCCGACACCAGGTGGCATTCCATCACCTCGGGAATGGCCAGCATCGCGCGCCGGAAGCGTTCGAAGGCCTTGTCGGATTTCTGGTGCAGGTTGATCTCGACGAATACCAGGATCTGCATGCCCAGCGCCTGCGGGTTGATGCGCGCGTAGTAGCCCTGGATGACGCCGTCGCGCTCCATGCGCTTGACCCGCTCGATGCAGGGCGTGAGCGACAGCCCGACCTGCTCGGCCAGGTCTTTCATCACGATCCGCGCATCCTGCTGCAGGATGGACAGGATGTGCAGGTCGATCCGGTCCAGGATGCGGTTCGAGGCTTTTTGTACGCGCATGGTTCCAATCCAGAATATTTGCTGAAAAATGACGTATTAACAGAAACAATTATCTCCCTACCCGCGCTACGATGGCAACCTTTTCTGGATTCAGCTTTCGAGGGATATATGCGAGTCATCGTATTGGGCAGCGGCGTGGTCGGCGTCACCACCGCGTATTACCTGGCGCAGGCCGGCCACGAGGTCACGGTCATCGACCGCCAGCCCGGCCCCGCCCTCGAGACCAGTTTCGCCAATGCCGGCCAGATCTCGCCCGGCTATGCCTCGCCCTGGGCCGCGCCCGGCATTCCGCTCAAGGCCGCCAAGTGGCTGTTCCAGCGCCATGCGCCACTGGCGATCCGTCCCGACGGCTCGCTGTTCCAGCTGCAGTGGATGTGGGAGATGTACCGCAACTGCGATCCGGGCCGCTACGCCGTCAACAAGGAACGCATGGTGCGCCTGGCCGAATACAGCCGCGACTGCATGCGTGCGCTGCGGCGCGACACCGGCATCGCCTACGAAGGCCGCCAGCAGGGCACGGTGCAGCTGTTCCGCACCCGCCAGCAGTTCGACGGCGCGGCCAAGGACATCGAGGTGCTGCGCGACGCCGGCGTCG
>Ga0265780_10004121_pt1 | contig 18863 bp, 16 predicted proteins | sample P1T30metagenome_FD_192432 | JGI IMG/M metagenome (GOLD analysis project Ga0265780, IMG submission 192432) | Plant litter microbial communities from East Loma Ridge, Irvine, California - P1 T30 | ecosystem: Environmental > Terrestrial > Plant litter > Unclassified | place: USA: California...
CTCTTTAAATACCTTATAACGTAGCTTAAGCGTTCTATACTAGCTATAATAAACTCTAATATCTTACCTATCTACTTCTACCTAAGCCTTAATTATCTGTAGAAAGGTCTAGTTTAATTAGCGTAGAGTAGACATAATCTCTTATAGCTTCTTAGTTTAATAACGTTAGAGTATAGTAGCACTACTATTACTACTTATACTATTATTCTTATTACAGTTAACTATATTATTATTAGCGTCGTCGCTTTTATTGTTACTCTTATCGTTACTTTTATTATTACTATTCTTATTACTGTTCTTATTGCTGTTACTATTGCTATTGCTGTTGCTATTATTATTATTACTATTCTCTTTTGTATATTTAGCTATCGTAGTATTACTGCTAGTGCTTTTGCTGTTAATATACTCTTATATATATAATAATAGTAATAATAATAACGCAGAGGTAAGCTAGGCAATTAAAGAGTATATTAATGCATATTATAATAGAGTTAAGAGACTTAGTAGTAGTAATAATAACAGCGCGTCTAATAACTAATCTATTAATACGTAAAATAGATAATATTAAATAAGAGACGCAGTTTTAAATAGTAGTAATTTTAAAAAAAATAGGTATTACTACGTAGTAGAAGTATAATATTACGTATAAGAGTTATGCCTACTAAAGTTAAGATAGATTCTCTCTAAGTAGGAACTATTATTTCTTAGACGCTCTAGCAAGCTTTTACCTCTAGGTAAGATAATTAGCCTAAAAACTCTAGAGCGGGGCTTTAGAGGGGCCCTAGAGTTATCTAGAGTTATTCTCTGCCTATAGTTAGCTCTAGAGTTCTAAAGTTATTTTAGCGCTAAAATTATCTTACTAGCGGGGGTCAAAGCGAGCCAGAGTGTCTGAAGAATGAGATAACCTCGAGCGCTAAAGACCAATACAGACGATAGACAGCACTAATCCAGATTGAGCAGCACTAAGAGCACAGATTGCGATCACCCCTCCTCCACTGCCTGGCAAAACTCTCTGGTTTTCAACCTCAAGCCCACTGATCTTCAAACTCAAATAGTTCATTTTTCCCTCGGAACTCTCCAGCACTTGAAATCTGAAATCTAAACACGTCGCGACAGTCGCTGTCAAACAGAGGAGAAACGTCAAATGCAGAGAGACCATGGCGCCTCGACGATTCAATCAATAGTGACACCAGTACAGTTGTAATTTTCTTGTTCTATGCCAGTATTGGGTGTAGAAATGACCAAACTAAGTGTGAAGACTTGCGAAACCTTGTTTGTTGATGTAAGGAGAGCAAACACACCAAAATGTAAGAGCCTTCTCATTACAGCGCGGCTTTCGCTACACAGTGAGGGTTAGTATCTGTCATGGAGCAGGAAACTTTAAGTACGGCAGCTTCGCAACCTTGTTTTCAGGGCAAGTGACTGTGTAGCAAGACTTCCAAAGGTTCCTTGAATGTAGCAATTCCTTATTGCATCGTACACAGCAACATGACTATATGAGTACCCTACCATAATAGTTTGATGATTTAAGTGTATTTATATATAACTGCCGGACTAAAGTGTCCCGAACTCTTGATTGTAAGTCTACACTCCGTCAAGAATTATAACAATGCGCTTGAAATCATGATAGAAACTAGCCTCTCAGTATTCGTGAGGGCTCTTGCGTTGATCGCTTATACTGTCGTGTCGCGTGGCTGAAAGAAGTTACCGTCGATCATCATGCCACTGATTAAGTCCGCAATTGTTTATGCATATTATCCATCGTAGAGGATTTTGGCAAAGTTCATATGAAGACCAGGATAGACTTGATTGCGCAAGGCTGGGTCACGAATGGGAGAGTGGTGACCCTGATAGGTATACTCATCGCTCGTTATTTAGTTCATCGCTCGTTATTTAGTGATCAGAGAGATTCCCAAGTGTACGAGGTAGTTTGAACAGGAAGGCCCTTGTCCCCAACAGGCATCGGCAAATTTCCTGTCTGCCCTTTTCCAATGAGCAGAGGCAAAGAGGTAGCTGCATGTGTTCAAAGATTTTAGTAGCATTGGGTAGAGGACGTGACTGCTGCGAATATATTCAAGCTTTCTTGAATCTATAGTAAGTATGCATTTGAAAACCATCAGCATATATTGTGTAGGTATAGAGCGGGCACGAATCTTCCCACGGCGTGGTGCCCCAGTTCGAATTTATCGATGCCGATCTGGTACTAGTTGCCATGACTAGATCTGCACCAGCGCCAACCGGAAGAAGGATAGTGGCTGACATCATGGTGGCGGTGAGTGTGGAGGGGCAGCCGCATGTAGAAGCTATTGAAGAAAAATAGAGGGTGCGTACGAGTCAACGTTTCTATTTCCTTCAATACTAAGACGGATGGAACCACTCCAGTATAGCTCACAAGTTTTGTGACCCACTGTGCTGCTGTTCAGTGCCTACGGCAAAGCTGGTAGGTGTAGAACCGAGGCCTCTTGACTGCGCGTCAACTCCCGCGGCAGCCTTACCCCGGGCCATGAACTCGGGCATACGCTCCTTATTTAGCCTCAGGGAAGCAGGGCGGCTACTCAAGAAGCACTAGAAAAGTCTAGACTGGGTAGCGCGCTATTCAGACGTGCTAGTATTCACAAAGAACTTTGTTGGGTCGAGCACCTCGAACGTTGGCATTTGCCGTGTACGTTCTTTGAATTCGGTAGACTGACTAAAGTACAAAGAGTGTATTCCCTGATAAGAGACGCGCTTCGCTTACTTCGTTCTGATTGGCAAACCTGGAGACCTGTTTTTCGTTTTGTAGCCTGGCCGATGGACAGTGTCGGACAGCTCGGAATGCAAAGACACGGCCGACTTGAAACTCTTCGCAGAGCAAGACGCAATTTCAGCCACTCTTCTGTCGTCGCTTCCGTGTCTTTGCAAGAGGGGAAGGACTAGATATCTATCCTCGGCTTACTTTTGAAGCAGGAGAAACCACGGCTCGCATGGCGCAAAGGTTGCGCAACACGGCGTGTGCTACTTGCTTCTCGGAATCCAAGCAAAAAAGCAAGAATTTACGTGAGCCATTCATGAAAAAATAAAAACTGATGTGAGAAGCTTTCCAGCCTCAGAAATTCAATCGCAGCAGAGATACATAAAAGGTGCATTAAACGGACGACCAAAAGAATGTGTGAAAAATAACGCTGTAGAGAAACTCTGTTGCGCTGACGTAAGGGCTGTGGTAATGGACACAAGCCAAGATATTTACTCGGCCCCGAATTTGTAAAGTGACAAATGAGAAAGCTTTTATCGGGCGCCACTGTGATTACCACGAGGCCAGATCTCGCGGCAGCCCAAAATTAAAAGTGAATCAGTACAGATAAAATAACATCTTCAATTTTTGTTTCGTATCCATACAACAGGACTTGGATGAGATTCGTACGATCTAGCCCCCACTTACAGCGCATGGGCAATGTGAGCGTCCAGAAGTGGACCGATGTCTCCAACAAAGAAACTGAGGATGAAGCAAGCGCCACCAAAGGCAATGCTGATGAAGTACGGCCAGTGGTATGCCAAGGCAAAGGCCTCTTGAGACTTCTGCACAACCAGAGGGTACAGGTTGGGTTGCAAAACATCCTTGCTTGTGGCGAAGATGTGCTTGACCGCGTTGAAGTCCGCGTGGCCGATAAGTTGCGTGACCTCTGTGAGAGTAGCAATACCCGACGGGGTACCTGCATTGATGATGAATTTACCAGCGAGCGTCTCGTATGCCATCTTGGTGAGATTCTCTGTGACCTTGTGGAAGAAGATGTTTGTGTAAACGCCGTAGCCGATGGCTCCTCCAATGTATCGGATGCTCAGTGTGATGGCGGTGATGGTTCCAATCTGGTCATCAGGGCATGCAATCTGCGCGATGATGGTACACGGGATGATGACACCACCCACGCCGATTGATGCAAATGTTATCACGGCGTAAACTGCGGAAAGGTTGTAAGGTGTCGCAATGGCAATAGCACCGGTGGCACCTGTCATCAAGGCTGTGAAGAAGATCATGAGAGCACGGATACGACCCTTGGTGACCGGAATGAGGACAAGACAGATTACCGCGCCTCCGATGATACCAAAACCAATGGGCAACGAACGGATACCGACACCGAGCGGGGCATCGCCTATCGGACGTTAGACGCATGCTAGCGTATAGAAGAGTGTCGAGACACTTACCATAGACATTGTACACCTCAGTTGGCCAGAAGATCAGCAGCGCGAAGAAGTTGCCACCACTCAGAAAGGTGATCAGAAGGATGATGATCATCGTCTTCTTAGCCTTGCTGAACAAGGCCCTTGGTACCATGGGATGGGGCGCGTAAAACTCCCACACGAAGAAAGCGGCGATCAAAGCGAGACCAAGAAGTAGCGGCGCAAGGTTGTGAGCGCTGCCCCATGGATACTGCTCGTTGTTAGTACCTAGCCAAGAGAACAAAGACGAACATGTACTTGCCTGAATAGCTCCCCATTGTAGGCCCATCATGAAGAGGGTAATTCCTGTGATGCTGAGGAAGCCTCCAAGCCAATCGAGCCTTCCAATAACATGGCGGGCTGTGTACTCAGCATTGAGGCGGGATGGATCCTTGTAGAAGAAGATGCAGAGGAGGAGACCAATGAAGTTCCACACTCCTATCAAGATACCACAGTACCTCCAGTTGCTGTCCTGCGACATCAATTGGGCGTAGAGCACCGAGGGGCAGAACGGTACGATGGTGAAAACCACGGCGCCGATGTACTTGCCGCGGTCCTTCACCGGAACGATCTCCCCGGTACCAGCTAGCGCAATCAGCTCGTTGAGACCGGCACCAATACCCGAGAACACATTGCCAGCTGTTCTTCATTAGCGACTCCTAATTACACGCCCCTATATCACTCACCAATGGCAACGTTCATCGTATTTGCAGTTGCAGTAATGATGGGTCCGACGATAAGGCATACTTGCCCAACAATAGCCACATTGCGCCGACCGAACACATCTGAAAGCGCACCAACGAAGGGGCACAGAGCCGCATTGGGAATGAGGTACGCGATAACGAACCACGAGTATCGATCAGCTCCACCGACGTCTGTGTAAATGAGAGGTAGAACGGAGCCGTAGATGAACAGTGGAATTTGCGAGCCGACCCAGAGAAAAGACATGCAAGTGAGTGTCATGAAGAGTTTCATGCTCATCTGTAACGAGTCAGCGCTTAGTTGTTGGATGCAGAGTATGCGCCACTCACTCTCGTATGAACTTCAGGGCCACGACTGGGCGCAGGTTCCAATTGCACTCCCTTCTCCAGCTCGCTCGGGGGTGTTTGGGTTGTCGTCATCTCCAAATGAGCACCGTTTTGATTCTTCGTGTCGCTGTCGCGCGACCCTGCGGACGACCTCATTGTGTCGAGCATCTTGTCGAAGCAGTGAGCTGTGGAAGCGCACAGGCGGCGAAGATGGGAAGATATGCAAAGATGAATATGGGCGCAAACCCTAATATAGGAATGTCGTAACAAATGCGGATCGTCAAAACTTTATCTTCACCAAGTGCATGGTGACCTGGTATGCGCTAAGACTAAAGCAATTTAGACTAGATCGACACAGACCTCGCTGAAGCCGCGGCACATCACTTAGTGTGCGGGGCCCATTGGGCGACCACGAATTAGTACCCCTCAGACAAAGAAGGCTACGAAGACGCCGCTCTGCCGCCGCTCTGCGAAATTAGTACCATGTCTATGTCTTGGTAGAGGTGGCGATGCTTGATCATGCTAGCAACATGCGGGGACCCCGCACGGCATGGGGCACGCACCTGAAATGGACTAGCAACAGAACATGATTTGCATGTCGCTCAACCCAGGTGTTTGGCTTAACAGTGTTGTCTACCGGGTCTACTCGAGCTACTCGATTCAATGTGGAAGGCCAATAGGCAGTGCTATGTCGCGACTGTGTGTTATGCGACGACGCAACGCTCCACAGATGTACCCGCCAAAAAGCGGAAAGTTGACATTGTACAGTGTCCATGAGACCAATAGGTTTGTCGCGCGAACCTGAGATCCTGTGTGGCGGAGCGATTGTTGAGAATTTGGATGACATGGTGACATATCCCGCTGACATTTGATCCCCATGCTGCGAGTGCAAGGACGACTGCTTCAAGCTTGGAGGGGCTTGTGATTCGATTGACGTTGCTATGCTTGTAAAATGCCGCCTAGTGCATATCTAGTGGACAACTTTTTTTAGTACTGTGGTTGAGAACTACCGAGGCTCAGTAGAATGGCATGGATGTGGTTCTCACAAGCCTATGCGCTAGCTACCTCCCAGTGTGTTGATACATCATAGCAGCAGCAATCTACATGGCGACGGGCCATCGTGGTAGACATGCCAAGAATGCATGTAGAATAGGACGTGCTGATTCGGCGGCATTGTTCGGTATATTAGCCTTGGCATACAAAAAATGACTTCATCTTCACCAAAGATTCTGGGCCCAATGCTGTACCGAGACATTGGGCAGAGGGAATGTAGATGCAATTTCGCAACCGCGTTCGACGAGCATGTGCTGAGTGGACTAGAGCAAATCCTTGTGGGGAATTATTAGTTTGCTTCCGAAATACGGCCAGACCGCTCAGACGGGCCTATTCGTTCTATCGACTGTGAGATTCGAGATTTGAAAGTTTGATGGGCGTAAGCTGAGTGAGACATGCCCTCATATTAGGCCGAGGCAAGACATAGAGTGTCCATTGGCTGTGTGAACCACACGCGATGTCTGGACAGCGTCAATCGCTGTAAATTTACTTGTTCCGAGGAGGCAGCACGTGTGCCTGCAAGCCACTTGATGTGCTCCGGACCGCATGTGTGGCGTTTTCATTCTGGAGGGATGCCTAGATTTGCGAGGCTGTGTGGAAGAGAATGGAAGTAGGGTCATACGTATGGTTGTTAGACATTGCTGCTAGAAAACTAGTTCAGTCACCGGAAGGAACCGTTGCCGACTCGGCGGGTCCTGCTAACGGTAGGGCGCTGATACGTGCGTGCTTCGATGGAGTCTGGAATACCGGTAGATATCGAGCAGGAGCATTCTTCTGATGTTGGCTGTCATAACAACGTCGCTTGCGTTGCATCCAGAACACGCCAGGCGGAGAACCTGGGAAGGACCGTTGATCTCCCTCGCGCTGATTCGCTCAAGTACTAGCGCCTTGGCAACACCGCCGGGATCTACGTCTCATTTTGTCTCATTGTCCCGCCTCAAACATCACTTGATCCCTCCGATATCTAGTACTAGGGCTTCCAGCATTCACACTCTGTTCGTGCCTGCGTTTGGTGGATCCCGAGGTCTAAAGTGGCCCCCTGTCCGCCCACTCAGTTCTTCTCAGAGTGCATACTACCCCGGTAAGCACGTTGGTTTAGGGCACCAAAAACAAAAAAGTCGCGCACATTGTTATACCTGTAGAAGAAGATATTCTTACTCCAATCGTAATCGTACGTAATTAGTTAAAGAAACAAGCAGTTACAATAGGTTCTAGTGTTTAAAGACATAGATCCTAACTCTAGCTTAGCTTTGCTTAGTGTAGCAAATAGGTATAGATTCTAGTATATCTAAGTTAAACTTTAAGTATACTTAACTAAAAGTATACTTAACTTATCTTTTTCTATAAGATTAAGTATTACTAAAGTTAATAAAACTAAAGTTAAAGTTAATATAAAGTTATTATATAATATAACTTTATCTTTATTAACTTAACTTTAGCTTTTATTCTAAAAACTTAACTCTACTTTAACTTTAGTCTGTGCGATAATAACTTAGACTATACCTAGGTATAAGTTATCTATACCCATTTGCCAGCCTGGCTTTGCTATCGGAGCGTGTGCGGGTATTCTTAGATTTTAGTCTGCAGAAAAGCCCGAACCTTATTTTTTTCCTAGAAGAGAAGAAAAGACCTTAGTTGATGGTGAACTGGGTGTTTGGTCATGTAGCATGCGTTCATTAGGAAAGAAGTGTGAAACGCAGGAGTAAAACTCGGCGACAGTGCCTCATCGCTCTCCTTGCAGAGGCACGTTCCTTGGTGACTTGTGAAGCATACACCTTTCTCTAGTAGGGAGAGCTCTGCCTTCACGAAGTCATTGTCTGGGAACGAATAATATTCTAATGATGTTATTGCTGAACAACTCTGTGTAAGTCTTTCATCAACGTTGATGCAGCTTACATTCACAATACCCGCTGTTACGGCAGCCTTCGGACAATCACTGCATCGTTTTCGCCATCCTACAAGACAAGGCCAAGTTAATCCCTTACAATAATGATTGCAAACACAGCTACTGCAACTCTATTTGGATCACGACCTCCGCGACCAGACCAACCAAGCGATGTTCAACATGAGCAGCCGCAGATCAGAGGATGCCTATGCACGATTGCCCAAAGGCCTATGTACCATGTGGGCTGCCATAGTCGTAGCGCGACTTGATGCGAAGCTTCCATCATGGGATCAAGCACTCGAGCTAGAGGCAAACCAGGGCGGACAATGGGCTTTGTGGGCTCGTAACGCCTTCGAAAACTTTGCCTTAGCATTTTCCGATGATCACCCTGGCATGGGGTGGACGGTACTGCCCACCCCAATCGCCAATTCTCTGTTAGGGGAATCTATCCGAACCGCTTCCAACTACTACCGGGATAGTGACCGCGAATTCGAGCAACTCTGCATCATGCTTCGAGGTTTTCATAGCAGCATGCATGTAAACAGGCCCGCAAGCCTTGGGAGCTTTGCTTTTAGCGTGCGAGAGTCTGTCAATGATCTAGTTTCGCAGCTTCTCGTCCCATCTATCTCAGAGATCGCCATAACCGTCAACACCATGGCTGAGAACGTGAGCGCTGATGATCTATCACCAGCTGTGGATGAGTACATACAAACGCAGGCTCCTGTACTAACCGAAATCATTGAGGTTTTCGTTCGTCAACAGACATCCCTTATACTTCAGGGCGAAACGGACCTATGCAGTGATGGCTTCATCGACGCAATACGAGCTCCTCTTCGCGAACATATTCGAAGAGCTTTAAATGGTTTTTTGGCAGGATCGCTGTCAAATGCTAGCAGAGAGATCGACATGCAGCATGTTGATACGCAGGTCATGGTCAGTGTCTTCTTTCTCGATGTTGCGCAATTCTTCTCGTACGCATCGCCTCTTCTGCAACGCTACTGGGATCCCGCTCTTCAGTCGTCAGATTCAGATGATTCAGATGGCGCCTTTATTGATGATGAAGATCGGGCTTGGTACTGGCAGGAGTATGAGCTGACTGAGCTTGAAGACGTGCTCATCGGTCCAGAAAATGTCGATATCGATCGAGTCAGCATTCCCATGACTGTCCTGCAGCCACTCACTTGTCCCATTTGTATCGAGCCCCATGCCGCTGTTCGTCAGCTTAGAGTTTGCCGCCATGCATTCTGTGAGGAATGTTTGAGCAGTCAGTTACAATCGCGCCATCCTGCCCGCTACACGTGTCCATCGTGTCGGGCTAGGCTTCTGGAGTAAACCAGCAATTCTGGGTACGTCCTATCTCAATGCCGTTTGCATAAACAGATGTCTGGATAATTTCATGATATTCTTCCTAGTGATATCTTGATTTGTCTCAAATCTTCCAATTAATGTTCTATCCACTATAGCTCCTTTGTGCCGTGCTTGACCGCTTGCCCACATATGCCGTGTTCTGTTCCTCCCCTCTCATGGCACGTGCCGACTGCCGTTGCGAATGTGTAGCGTGAGAAGGCGCGTGTTGGGCCAGAAACCAATGACGACGCGGGGCTAACCTGAGCTTCGACCTTTGTGCAACTACAAACGGGCTCTCAGGCACCAGCACAAACGAGCACACGACAGCAAAATTACACGCATATCGCCCATAAACGATGATCCAACACACCTTGTCACCCCGCCTCAACCGCCCCTATCAGCTCTTCCACTGCGCCCCGAATCACCGACGTTTCTCCTCCATCTTCCAATCCTTCAACAAACTCAACCAGCTCCACCATGTATACCGACCAACAGCAACCTCCTCGTCAGCCTGACATGGACCGTGTCGAGAATGGCATGAAGATCATCGCCGAGGAGATAGGCAATATTGTCAACATTCCCGCCATTCAAGACGCCAGGCGCATCACCGAAGCCATTCACGACATGAATACACGGCTCGATGGGATGAATGATCAGCTGAAAAGCCTACGTCAGCAGCTGGATGCAAGCAACCACAATCAGTCGGCCAGGGTCTTCAACAACCGCCTGCGCGATGGCTGTCAACAACTAACCCCATTTCGAGACCCCCGTACCAATGGAGTTATCGTAGGCTTTCCAGTAACCGGCGATGCTCTCAAGGAACTCTCAAGTGAGTCAGCCTCTTATTGAAGTTCATTAAATTTATTTCTAATCATTGTAGTCCCCCAGCTAGATTCAATCATCGCGGCTCTCGACATGCAACTTTCTCTTGGTCTCCAGGATGACAAAGTTGTCGCCCTCAAAATGCACATTGGCGCCATATTCCCGTAAAGCGTGGAGGTACTCGGGACACTTTTTTCTTTCTCTTTGAGAATTTAAGGGAGCCTGAAGGCATGCAAGAGGTTGTTTGGTGTCCGGGAGGGCTGGAGTCTTTCACACATAGTTATTAAGATACCCTATGTTTCATAGTGCTCTGAAGCACTACAGGATAAATAGTCACCTGAATGCCTGATATTTAATTGTGATCTAAATATTTCTGGGTAGGACCCAGATTTGACCCTGGTTGTCACCTGTCTTATCTGGACCCTTATCTCTTGGCCTGTTGTGCGACCTCCAAGACCTCCACCATACCCCAAAACGTGTCCTATTTCACCTCGAAAATTCTTTGAATCCTTACACACTGCATTAAGATTGCTGTCTACTCGAAAACCTTTGCGACACTCACCCACACTGCCCACTCCACGGGGCACGCTCAGAATGGACGACTACCATGACCAGCCTATATGGCCAATGATACAAGGCGCCGCGAATTATGCCTGGAACCTGATCGAAGAAGCCTGGGCGATGATTTGGAAGCAAGGCGGCACCCCTCAAGCGCAGGCAGTGTGCGCAAGAATTGAGCGCAAGCATCAAAGCGGCGGTGAGATTCGAGAGGTTGCCAGCGACTTTGCCGCATCAGAAGATTCACAGCATCATCCAGTCTTACAGCATCATCAGCCGGGATGAGAGTGCTGGCAATGCGATGGCGAGCACGATCATGGGTAAGAGCCGCATGCGCGCACGCTCGACTTGCGAGAGAGACACGTGACTCACGATATCGCAGGAACTTCCTCACAACAGATAGCGCAACTGCTACGGAAGGCTTAAAGGTACACATTCCTTAGTGAGACAGCCTCGGCTAAGCGGTCGGCGAATCGTGGAAGGCGCAGAAGCTATTGATTGGGGGTCACGGTCCACAATCCTTCAACCATGGTACGGAAGGTACTGGTGTCGGTTCCAGAAAAAGTTGCGGCATTGTTCAACACTCAATATCCAGGTAGCCAATGGGATGTCTTGCTTCATCCATTTCTTGATCTTACTAAGCTATGTTACGTTCCTGCTATGGTACGAGTCACAACATGACTGCTAGTGAGCAGCTTATCTTGCATCCATGCACTGGTGAGAAAACGAAACGTGTTGAGGCGGCGATCAAATATCATCAGAGTAAAGCGGTAGCGGAGTAGACCAATCATATTACGGATGCTTGAGTCGAGCGCGTACTCCGAGAAGCGATGTCCTCCAGTGACGATTTATACGAGCCTTCCCGACTCGCAATCTCTGTCAAGCTACCATAGGTAGAAGTTGATCCACCATCGGAAGACCCAACCGCCATCCCAGAATCGATCATGGCTACCATGGTCAATTGAGAGAACCGTAGTTCGTCTCCCAGTGTGCCGCAAGAGAAGCTGATTCTCCCCTCTTCGCTGGATCCGTGAGCGCCAGTAGGCTCTTGAACAGTTCAGCTTGGGTCATGACCTTGGTGCCTTCTGTACCTCCCGTTTTGATCTTCTTTCCGCATCCCATAATGCTTGTTGCCTCCTCTTCTGAAACTTCCTCTGCTCCGATATCGAACTCGTCTGGAGAATGCATGTCATCGATGCACAGGCGGCCAAGGTCTTTGATGCTCAAGTCTTTCTCTTGGATACCTTCTGCCTTCATGATTCCATTTCCGACCATAAGGACTGCGATGTGCAAATTGATGAGCTTGTGACTGTCGCAAGGTGTGAAATGCGTAACGGGCTACAGTGGTGAGACGCGCAATCAGTAAGGCCACAGGAACGCAATCTGTCATCGGCGACTAACCTCAAACACTCCACAGTTGTGAATCATAAGATACCATGCAGAGAGCGCGCACACCTTTCTCAATCGCGTGCGATTCTTGCCTCTCTTGAGGTGGTCCCAAGGTGTGATGAACTCGATGTTGGCACGTTCACGTCGCGACAGTATTTTCTTTTCGTCTGTCTGATACAAACTGACATCTCCAGCGAGGGCCATGATAGCGGAGACTTCCCTCAGTTGTCCAGCTTCCCTAATATGACCAATCTTAATGCCGAGCTGGTAGTCGCTCGAGCTCGGCGTCACATCCTGGATGTGATACTTGATGTCGTCTGGTCCTGGTAAAAGCTGGACCGCATACGGAAATCTCTTGCGCGCAAATCGGCGTATCGAATTGACGGTGTAGAATGGGGCTTCTGTGTCGAATTCGCTGTCGCTGTCGTTTTGACCCATGTCGACGTGAGCAGTGCGGGGCGCCATCGGGAAATAGTAGACCAAAACAAAGCCTTCGTAGTGTTGTACTTGCTTATGGTGGCAGAGCAATGCGAAGAATTTTTAGCGGTTTTAACGGGAGGTCTGGGTGCGGAAATTGCGATAGTTGCCTTTCACCTGGCGAGAGTGGCAGAGCAAACGCCCACTTTCACCGCATGACACAGCTGTACTAACTTGCATCCCGATTGCCGGCTAACATTAAAAGTAACACCCTCAGAAAGTTAATGTTTACTTAGGTACCTAGGGTAAGGGTATAGGTTATATATCATTTAAATCAGAAGTTCATCACAAAGCACTAGATGGCGAAAGTTGATATTATCATAACTTCGTTTTTCAAGACTTCGAGAGTTCGATTCTCTCATCTACCAATCTGAGGGTCCTCCCGGAAAGGTTTATAGTATTTCAGTCCCTGAGGGTCGCCCCGGGTGTACTGCGATACGAAGGTGCTTTTTTGCTTTTCTCTGCTCCTTTTTGCTCCTTCCTGTACCATAAATATTAAGCTATAAATCACCAGAGCCGCAGATTTAACTTTTTGAAAAGGATGAACTCTGATCCTATATTAGTACACACACACATAACGACAGAATATCAACCTCTGGTTACGGAATCAAGACTTTTAACGCCTCAATACAGCCTATATATAATACCTAGCTTTTAGAAGAGCGCCCACCCCGCCGACAAACCAGATGTCCAACAGGGTGATGTGAGTACCAAGGCCCCCAACGACATCAGAAGCTGTCCTGGAAACATCGAAAAGAGTATGAGAGATTTTCAGTATAAGCTAGCTCATGTCCGCACTCTGGCGGACGCACGATACAAGGACCTTCTCCACGACAAGGCCATGTAATTGCCAAAAAGACCAGGATGAAATCCGAGCTAACATGGATAAAAACGAGAACACCGATGGAGCTTGGACCATTCTTCATGACTTGAACACTAATGAGCCAATTCCAGGCTTTCCCAAAAACATTGGGGAGCTCCAGGGTCTCGGCAGTAAGTTTCAAAATACTTATCAAGCTCTTTCACACGGAAAAAATGTACTGACGGATGGGATAGATGCTCAAATCGCGCCCATGCTACAAGCCCTCGGATACGACGCTTCTAATTTGTCGATGCATGAGAAGATGAACGTCCTGCACTCAAACATTAGTGGATGAAATTGGAATGTGCATGGCATGATCAGGCAACAGGACAATCATTCCAAGAGTTTGGGATTTTTCTGGGATTTTTTAAGTGAAATTTCAACGCAATCGCAACATCGAGACCTGATCGCGACACTATTTAGATCAGTTCATACAGCTAAGAATATGTAATAAACCCCTTTTAAATGTCTTTTGATGCATCGATGTCAATAGTCAGTTGCCAAATTCATGTCCGCTCTGCGCATGCAGGGGATGATCTGGTAGCCTTCAAGCGCACGCTCATAATTTCTTAGATAAGCCTAACTATGTTCAATGCTTCAGAACATCTGTTTCATTTTTACAGGCCTCAATGGGGGCATCCAGACTACTTATTAAATGCTCTCGTGGAGTGTAGACAAGCCTGCTGATGTGACTACTTCTGGTTCTTGCACGTGTGCAAAGTGACGAGTTGATTCTTGAACTTCGTACCATTCTACCTATAACCCAACCTCATTGACCATCTCATTTCCCTCAATCCCAGCTAGCAGGTTCTTCACCGACTCAGTCGCCATCTGTTCTCTTGTCTCGATCGTCGCACTCCCAATGTGTGGCACCAACACACACCTCTCTTGCTTCAGGATTGGGTGATCCGCCTGAATATTTGGTTCGTTCTCGATGACATCCAGCCCCGCACCAAAGATTTGCCCTTCATCCAGCGCCTTAACCAGCGCATCCGTATCGATGACCGGCCCTCGCGCAATGTTGACAATGACGGCGAGCTTCTTCATCTTGCCGAAGAAATCGGTACTGATCATGTGCTTCGTAGACGGTGTCAAAGCACAACCAACGATCACAACGTCGCTTTCGCGAGCCAGTTGATCCGCACTTTGAGCCGGCTCGATGGGAATCTTTCCTTCCTTCAGCAATCCGAAATGATCATCCTTGACCTGCTGTCCAGGTTTCGAAGTCAGGTAGATAGCTTTCTTAATCCCGAAACCCATCAGCCTGACCAGACTCGCTTGCGCAATTCGTCCAAACCCAAGGAAACCCACCGTTGCGCCCCGAATCTGCGGACCGGTCATGAGCAATGGATGCCATGGCATTTGCGGCCACTCGCCCTTCGTGACCTTGGAAATGGCTTCGCCGCCTCGTCGCTGTGCCATCAAAATGAGCATGACGGTCAAGTCGGCGACGGCATCGGTGAGACATGTTGGAGTGTAACCAAGACGAATGTTGCGTTTCTTCAGCGCCTCGCGGTCCACGTGATCTGTGCCAACGGAGAAAGACGCAATTGCTTTGAGTTGGTCGCCAGCCACTTGTACGAGTTCTTCATTGACCTGATCCGACAGCATGACGAGTATGCCTGTTGCTCCTTGGGCATTTTCGAGCAGCCAGGAGCGCGGGCATGGCTGTGTACAAGTTAGCCACTGCATCCAAACTTCTATATGGTCGCCTACATACCTTTTCCGAATTCCATTGCACAATCTTAAGATCTCCTTTCTTTGCATCAAGGATTGCTTGAGCTTCGTCGATCAATTGGCGCGTCACCACGACTTTTGGTTTCGCCATGTTGGTGGTCGGGTCTCCGTCTTCAGCTCGATGCGGGGTAGCTGTCGCCGTGCTCGCGCTACTTTGATTGGTACCTTGAGCTATGTGAGCCGTCAATTGTGATAGCCTCTGCATCTGTGTCTTGATGCTCTCGGACAGACAAAATTGAGATCTGGGAGTCTTCGAGATACGATCGGATGATATTGACCCGAAGTACCCGCCAATAAGCGAAGGCGGAAATATGGATCATCATTCCTAGCACCCGTGGACCTCTTCATTGGGGTGGAGGCACAAGCTTCTCAGGTCCATTACCATTCTGAGCACGTCTTCCAACTACGACAGCCTACAGCAGCTTAACAAACATCGTCATCGGCTTCGCCTTTACCCAAGCCTCCTTATGCAAAATGCCCATCCCCACCCTCAACGCCGTATACTCACCAGTTCTCGAAATCATCATGACGTTCAAACAACACCAGTCTTTCTTCTTTTTGTATAGCTTCTCATCGAAATGGGAAATTTGGATTTGACTCTCAAGTGGCAAACATCTTGAGATCAAAATGAACTCGCGCTCGACCCATTCGTCACCGAGGTCCTCAAAGTAGGTATTAGGCAGGAGCATTGATCCAGCCGTGTCGCCGTATTGATCCTTGATGGCAAAGTTGATGCTATCGCGCCAGAGCTTTTCGTGGTTAGAGTCACTAGACAGGACGTGGTGAGTTCCGTCGAGAATGAAAGATGCCGATGTTGTCCAGATACCGAGAGTTCGCGCATTTCGCCACTCCTTGGAAGAGGCATCGACCGTGTGGCGTGGAACAATGTTTGGCAAGAACGCTCTTATGACAGAGGGATGCGCTCGCTGATTCTGCATGCTCTCCCATTCCGGCTTCACGTCAAGGCGAGTTGCAACGGCGTTTTCGTTAACGATGTAGAACTCGGCTTCGGTGCGGTACATTTTGACGAACATGTAATCGTTCAGATTCACGCTTGATTCCCAACCCGCCCAGGTCCAGCTCGCAAAGAGTGGTTCAGATGGAGGGCCATCGGGAGGCCAAAGCCTCCGCCTGCGGTACGAGCCACGTAGTTGCCAGCATAGTGCTTGAGGGAGTATCTTCTCAGGGAGACCTTGCCAGAAGTCTGTCTGCATCGCATCAGACAAGACCGCTTTGATCCCATCGAAGGCGTTCAGCATGTCCGATGCGTAAGACACGTCTCGATATGTGTAGGCTGACAAAGAGTACTCGTAACTGAGTAGCATGGCCGTGAGACTTCGCAGTGGCTTTCTGCTGAGAGCCCATTCTCCCCAGCTACCGCTGTCGGCATTTGCTGGATTCCGTGACTTTGTGTTCCAAACGGTATTGCCTGGTGAAACGTGCGCACTGGGACTCAGGGTTTCCCCAACAGTGTCTTCACAAAAGACATTGCATGAGCATTGGAAGTATACTTGCCGAGGAGTGAAATACAGGAGCCTGCGAGACAGTAGACCTTCCTGGAACGTCCTGAAGTCACAGTCAGGATGTGCAAGTAGCATGACGTAAAAATGAGAAGACGCACCAACACCGCATATTCCATCTAGTGCGCTGTATACAATCATCGATGTCCGGAGATGCTACCATCAATCGAAGACCTTGGACAGTATGTACTTCCCGTATTCTCCTAGCATCAGGTTTGCTGTAGCCAGGGAGACCGCTGCAGGGGTCGTCTGTATTATGAGGGACTGGGTACGCGCACACTAAAGTCAGCGATGCGCAATTGTACACTCGGTCCATTTGACGAAGCTGATCGCCCTTCTGATCGACGTCATCTTGAACGATACATAATGCATCTATCCATAGGTAGCGAATTCTGAGCTCCTTTGTGCAGTTGATTGCGTCCTGGATGGTGCCGGGCAGATGACTCATGTTCTCCACGAGTGCTCCGAGTTCAAATAGGGCGGCGCGATTCTCCTTCAGCAAGGTCAAATAAGCCTCCTTCGGCCAACAGTAGCTCAAGGTAGCATACTCCGAGCCTTCAGGCATATCGCAAATGCACATGTTGAGCAGATCGATGGCCAGTATATCGACAGGCTGGGAAGTCGATATCGCCCCATCAGCATCCCCTTCGAGTGTGTCGCAGAGACTGCCATGCTCTACCTTACACTTTTCGATCCACTCAAGCGCCTGGTGCATGTCAAACGTGTCATGGCTGGGGACGCGAGCCAGGAAGTCGCTGCGAAGGCCCAACTGATGAGCACTATCCGCGAGAAGTTGTATGAAGGCCGAGGTGCGACTACCGTTCAAGTTCATCAACACGTGCATGTAGTACGCCGAGGTCGATTCGACGCCATCTATCGTTCGGCTTGTGCCGCAGAGGACGCTACTGATGGTGATTGTAGCCCGTTCCCTACCAGGAAAAAGATCCGTGGCCGTGTAGACAAGATGACAGAATGCACAAGTTGCTTTCTTCTCTGCCAAATCTGCGCGGGAACCTAATTCCCGCGGCTTGTAGTGAAGGCCCCCGACGCCGTTCTTCGTAGCGGGTTCGCCTTCAACGGGTGGCTGGAAATAGGGGGCGAAGTCGATTGCGCGGCAGACGTCGCAAAGCTTGGAGACCACTGGAGGGAATTCTGTCATGATGTACAGTATACCGCAAGGTTTCAATTGGCGCGAGTTGGAAACTTCAGGTGTCAGTTTGCAGGAGACGCGTGCTCCTGACCCCGCTTGTCTGGCCCCCAAAGTTCCCGACATGGCTGAAGCCGTCTAGTGTTATCTGAGATACAGTTATTATCACAAAAGGATTGACACTTCAGCGACACGCGCGCATGGCCAGAGATGGATGAGACCTGTGTCACGTGAGGCTGTTCGGTACCCTCCACAGATGACCATGGCACAGCGATGCGTCGTGGCTGTCGTACATCTGCAGTACGAATCCCATGCGGAATTCAGAAGTGCCCGGACAAAGGAACCCCCTTCGGCTGGTCATGTTGAAGAAAAAAACGTCGCAATTTGGTGATGTTTCAAAGTGAAGTCTGGGAGTCGGTCGTCATGAAGGCTAGCGCCCATTTCCTTCGCTCCGACTCACCGACCACCTCCTTCTCCACAGCCATGCAGCAATTCCTTGCCTTCACAATTAGCCTAGCAATGATTCCTGATTTTCATTAACTCACTCAAACATCATGACTACTGATGCCCGACACGCTATTGGTACGATCTTTGATATTGAGCGGCTGGACACCTTGAAGTATAGCGAATTATACCGTCTTGTCGATTTCCGATCACGAATTTTTGCTGGAACTAGCCTTACGACTACCACCATGATCTAACGCTAATTGCTTACCCTTGTCCTTGGATCTTGCATATTCATGCGGAAGAACCCCTGCTTGGAAGAGCCAGATGTAACCTGCCGGACAAACACAGACGCCGTGGACGATATCGACACCACGAAGTCATGATGTCTCATATATTT